>MRWG01000027.1_pt1 | contig 340519 bp, 326 predicted proteins | sample 1013341 | NCBI WGS metagenome assembly MRWG01 (sample SAMN06117577, study PRJNA244670) | biofilm metagenome | biome: Water; feature: Cathode Biofilm; material: Biofilm; isolation source: microbial consortium enriched at the cathode of a solar microbial fuel cell | place: USA: District of Columbia...
AGGTTTCGAGACGGTCCCGCAAGGGATCCGGGTAAATCTCCGCGTGCGGGATGCCTCGGGCATCACCACCAAAGCTTCAAATCGGACACTCGATGTCCGCCGTGCATCCCGCACCCCTCTCATATCTCCAGGGCGCAAGCCCGTGGAGGGTTTCGTGCTGGGTGCCATCACCAGACGCCGCTTTCCCCGGATTTATTCCGGGGCCCAGTGGCGTTTCAGGAGGAGGCTCAACCGGGCCCCGGCACAAGGCCGGGGGAAGTGGTGAGAAACGGAGACCCCCGCCCCTATTTCGGTGCGGAAATATGGATCGGGTGACCCAGCGCGGTCAGGGCGGCCTCGGCGAAGCCTTCGGTGAGGGTCGGGTGGACGTGGATCGTGCCGGAAATGTCTTCCAGGCGCGCGCCCATCTCGACCGCCAGGGCGAACTCGCCCGACAGCTCCGAGACGTGCGTGCCCACGGCATGAATGCCCAGGATGACATGATCGTCCTTGCGCGCGGTGACGCGGACGAAACCGCCATCCGTGCCGGCATCCATGGAAAGATAACGGCCCGAGGCAGCCAGCGGGAATTTGCCCGTGATCACCTCTTCGCCCTTCGCCTTGGCCTCGTCCGGCGTCAGGCCGACACCGACGACTTCCGGCTCGGTGAAGCACACCGCGGCGATGGCGACGGGATCATGCACCCGGCGCTGGCCGGCAATGATCTCGGCAACCATCTCGCCCTGGGCCGTCGCCTTGTGCGCCAGCAGCGGCTCGCCGACGACATCGCCGATGGCGTAGACGCCGCGCATGCCGGTGCGGCACTGGGCATCGACCTTGATGAACTTGCCATCCATGTCGAGGCCCATGTTTTCAAGGCCCCAGCCATCGAGGCACGCCTTGCGGCCGACGGCGACGAGAATCTTGTCGGCCTCGATCGACTGGGTCTCGCCCTTGGCGTCCTCATATTCCAGAACGGCCTTGCCGCCCTTTGTCTCGGTCACGCCCTTGGCCTTGCACGACAGGTGGACATCCACCTTGTGCTTCTTCAGCCACATCGTGATCGGGCGGGTGATTTCCTTGTCATAGAGCGGCAGGATGCGGTCCAGCGCCTCGATGAAGGTCACCTCGGTGCCCAGCTTGCGATAGGCGATGCCCAGTTCCAGGCCGATATAGCCCGCCCCGACAACGACCAGCTTTTCCGGACGCTCGGTCAGATCCAGCGCCTGGGTCGACCCGATCACCGACTTACCGAACGGCATGAAGGGCAGTTCCACTTCCACCGAACCGGTCGCCAGGATCACGTTCTCGGCCGTGATCTCGACCTTTTCGCCATCCTCCTGCGTGACGATGCAGGTCTTGGCGTTGGAGAATTCGGCCCAGCCGGCGATGTGCTCGGCACCGGCAGCCTTGATCAGCTGCGCCACGCCGCCGGTCAGCTTGGAGACGATACCGTCCTTCCAGCCCACCAGCTTGCCCATGTCCAGCTTGGGCGCCTCTGAGAGGGAGATGCCGAAACGGTCACCCTTGGCGGCCTCGGACATGTGCTCGAATTCGGTCGCCGCATGGATCATCGCCTTGGAGGGGATGCAGCCGCGATTGAGGCAGGTCCCGCCCAGACCGTGCTTGTCGACAATGATCGTGTCGAGGCCCAGCTGGCCGGCACGGATCGCGGCCGGATAGCCACCCGGGCCACCACCGACGACGAGGACTTGGCAAGACCGTGTCTGCATCACAGGCGCTCCTTGGAAGATAAAGGCACGAAAACGCGTTTTCCGGGGACGGATTTAGCGGTTTGGCGGACAAAGGGAAAGGGGCGGACTGAAGGCAAAAACGACGTCAGCGGGCACGACCGCAAGAACCGGGATGCGGCGGACGGGCCAATGCCCGCATATGGCTCCATCGCAATCCGGGCCGGGCGGCTTGTACCCAGACAATAGCCGGTCCGTGCCCACGCCCCGCCTGCCCCGGGCAAACCGTGAAAGGAGGCCGCCATGGCCAGCCCCTCGACCACACCCCTGTCCGCCTATGCCACAGACGCGGCACGCTGGCAGGCCGTCTCCAGTCGCAACAGTGGCGCCGACGGCGCCTTCTGCTTTGCCGTGAAGACGGTCGGCGTCTTCTGCCGGCCTTCCTGCCCCTCGACCCGGCCCAAACGGGTCAATGTCGAGTATTTTGACACGCCCGCCCAGGCTGGCGAAGCTGGCTACCGCCCCTGCAAGCGCTGTCGGCCGCTGGAAACCGTACCCGGTTATGCCGAAACCCGCCTGCCCGCCTGCAACGGCGCCGAGACCATCCGCTATGCTTTCGCCCTCTCCTCACTGGGCTCGGTCCTGGTCGCGACCAGCGCACGCGGCATCTGCGCCATCAGTCTGGGTGACGATACCGGCCTCATGCTCGGCGCGCTGCAGACCGATTTCGGCGATGCCACCCTGGCCGCCGGCGGAAGCGAACTGGATGCGCTGGCCCGCGATGTCGTGCGCCTCGTCGAGGCGCCGCGCAGCGATCACGGCCTGGTGCTGGACATTCGCGGCACCGATTTCCAGCTGGCGGTCTGGAGCGTTCTGGACACGCTGTCGCCCGGCGAAACGGTCAGCTATGCCGATATCGCGGCCCGGCTGGACCGCCCCGAGGCGGTGCGCGCCGTCGCCCGCGCCTGCGGCGCCAACCGGCTGGCAGTCATCATTCCCTGCCATCGCGTGGTGCGCAAGAGCGGCGATGTGTCCGGCTATCGCTGGGGTGTCGAGCGCAAGAAGACGCTTCTGGCCCGCGAGGCCGCGGCATGAGCGGAGCCGGCCGGATGACACTCGCCCCCGATGACGCAGGCGCCCTGGCGGCGGGGCTCACGGAGACCGGCTGGTATCGTCTGCCGGGCCTGCTGTCGCCGCAGACCTGCGACGCCCTGGCTGAGCTCTACGGCAGCGAGAGCGGCTTTCGCAGCCGCGTCGTCATGGCGCGGCACGGTTTCGGGCGGGGCGAGTACAAGTATTTCGCCTACCCCCTGCCCGACCCGGTACAGCACTTGCGCGAACGGCTCTATCCGGCGCTGGCCCCGATCGCCAATGCCTGGCACGAGACACTGGGCATCGAACGGCGCTTCCCGGACCGGCATGCAGACTTCGTCGAGGAATGCGCAGCCGCCGGACAGTTGCGGCCGACCCCGCTCCTGCTGCGCTACGGGCCGGGCGACTATAACTGCCTGCACCAGGACCTCTACGGCGAACAGGTCTTTCCGCTGCAGGCGGCGATCCTGCTCTCGCAGCCGGGCGAGGATTTCGAAGGCGGCGAGTTCGTGCTGACCGAACAGCGCCCGCGCCGCCAGTCCCGGGCCCATGTCGTGCCGCTGCTCAAGGGCGATGCCGTGATCTTCGCAGTCAACACCCGCCCCGCCATGGGGCAGCGCGGGCCCTATCGCGTGACCATGCGGCACGGCGTTTCCGCTCTGCGCAGTGGCGAACGCTTCACCCTGGGGGTGATCTTCCACGACGCACTGTAGGCTGGCACCGCCGCCATGTTTCGCGCAGTCGGGCAAGATGCCCCAAGCGCGGTTCCCGGGCAGCCGGCATTAGCCGGCTCGCCCAAGCGACACGAAAAGGCGTCGGCTTGGCGCCCGAGGCGATGACCGCGCCCGGCACTGTGAGGATGCCGATGGCGTTTCAGACGACGGATGCGCCGGCGATGACAAGCCCCTTCCGCTTCCACCCGGAAACGGAAGGGGCCGCCTGCGCCGGAGTTCGGCGAAATCACATGAACAGGGTGGCCGGGTTCTCCAGGAACCCTTTGACCCGCTGGATCAGCATGGCGGCGTCATAGCCGTCGACGATGCGGTGGTCGAAACAGGATGACAGGTTCATCACCTTGCGCGGCACGACCTGGCCGTCAGCGTCATAGCGCGGCAGGGTCTGCATCTTGTTGACGCCGATGATGGCGGTTTCCGGCGCATTGAGGATCGGCGTGGTGACCAGACCGCCGATCGCCCCCAGCGAGGTGATGGTGATGGTAGAACCGGTCAGCTCGTCCTTGGTTGCCTTGCCGTCCTTGGCCGCCTGGCCGAGACGACCCAGCTCGCTCGCGATCTGCCAGATGTCCAGGCTTTCCGCGTGCTTGATCACCGGCACCATCAGACCGTTCGGCGTCGCCGCGGCGATGCCGCAATGGATGGCGTCATACTTGGTCAGCACCATGGCCTCGCCATCGAAATGGGCATTGGCCTGGGGCGTGTGCGGCAGGGCCCGCGTCAGCGCCATCACGAGGAAGGGGATGAAGGTCAGCTTGGGCTGGTCTTCGCGGCGGGTATTGTTGAGATGCGCCCGCAGCTCTTCCAGCGCGGTAACGTCCATCTCCTCGACATAGGCGATGTCGGGAATGGTGCGCTGGGCGCGCGACATATTGTCGGAGATGCGCCGGCGCAGGCCGATCACCTTCTCCTCGGTGACACCGGTCTGCGGCGCACGGATCGCCGTGCCGCCCCCGCCGGACTTCGACGCGAGGCGTCCGCCGGACTTGATGAAATCGTCCAGATCCTCGTGCGTGATGCGGCCGGCCGGACCCGTGCCCGGCACCAGGCCGAGATCGATATCCTTGTCCAGGGCCCGCTTGCGCACGGCCGGGCTGGCCAGCGGGCGCTCGCCGGTCATGCGGGCGGCCACGGAGGGCGCCGCAGCGGCCTGTTCCGGCTCGACGGGCTTTTTCGGCTCGGGCCGGGCCGGTGCTTCCGATTCCGGCTCTTTCGCGTCGTCCTCGGCCGGCGCCGCGCCTTCGGTGGCGATGAACATGATCTCGGTACCGACGGCGATGACATCGCCCGGTGCGCCGACCAGCTTGGTGACGGTGCCGTTTACGGCACAGGGGATTTCCACCGTCGCCTTGTCGGTCATCACGTCCAGCACGTGCTGGTCCTCGGTGACGGTGTCACCTTCCTTGACGTGCCATTCGACGATCTCGGCCTCGACGATCCCTTCGCCGACATCGGGCATCTTGTAGCGGTATTCGCTCATCTTAAGCCTCCAGAACGGCGTTCATCGCATTGATGAAACGCTCCGGGCCCGGGAAGTAGGACCATTCATGCGCATGCGGGTAAGGCGTGTCCCAGCCGGTAACGCGCTGGATCGGCGCCTCGAGGGCATAGAAGCATTCTTCCTGGATCTGCGCGGCCAGCTCGGCTGCGAAACCGGACGTGCGCGGCGCTTCCTGGGCAACGATGCAGCGGCCGGTCTTGTTGACCGAACGGGCGATCGTCTCGATGTCGTAGGGGACCAGGGTGCGCAGATCGATGATTTCCGCATCGACACCGGCCTTTTCGGCTGCCGCCTGGGCGACGAGCACGAGCGTGCCATAGGTGACGATGGTCACGGCATTGCCTTCGCGAACCACATCCGCCTTGCCGATCGGCACGGTGTAATGGCCCTCGGGCACCTCGCCCTTGGGATGCTTGCCCCAGGACGACAGCGCGCCGCCGGAATGCCCGTCGAACGGACCGTTATAAAGACGCTTCGGCTCGAAGAAGATCACCGGGTCCGGGCTTTCGATGGCCGAGATCAGCATGCCCTTCGCGTCATACGGGTTGGACGGCATCATCACCTGCACACCCGGGATATGGGTGAAGAAGGCTTCCGGGCTCATCGAGTGGGTCTGCCCGCCACGGATACCGCCGCCGCAAGGCGTGCGGATCACCACCGGTGCGGTGAACGTGCCGGCCGTGCGATAGCGCAGGCGCGACAGTTCCGACACGATCTGGTCGAGGCCGGGGAAGATATAGTCGGCGAACTGGATTTCCGCGACAGGCTTGAGGCCCCGCGCCGCCATGCCGATCGCCATGGCGACAATCGCCGCCTCATTGATCGGCGCATCGAAGGAGCGGTCCAGCCCGTATTTCTTCTGCAGGTTCGCCGTGACGCGGAACACGCCGCCGAAATAGCCGGCATCCTCGCCAAAGCTGACGACGTCGCCATCGCGTTCCATCATCACGTCCAGGGCCGAGTTGAGGGCCTGGATCATGTTCATCGTGGCCATGTCCTAGACTCCCAGATCCTGGCGCTGGCGGCGCAGGCGCCAGTCCTGTTCGGCGTAAACATCCTCGAAGATGGAATTGACCGGCGACAGCGGGCCGTCATGCAGCGTGCCGTGGCTTTCCGCTTCCTTGTAGGAGGCGATCACCAACTCGTTCTGTTCCTTCTCCAGCGCGGTGTGACGCTCCTCGTCCCACTCGCCCAGACCGATGAGATGGTTCTTCAGGCGCGCGATCGGATCGCCCAGCGGCCAGATCTCGTTCTCGCCTTTGGGACGGTAGCCGGACGGATCGTCCGAGGTGGAGTGCGCATCGGCGCGATAGGTAAAGGTCTCGATCACCGTAGCGCCATGACCGGCACGGGCGCGTTCGGCGGCCCATTGCGTGGCAGCATAGACGGCGAGGAAATCATTGCCGTCGACCCGCAACGAGGCGAGGCCGTAGCCGAGGCCCTTCAGCGCAAAGCTGGGCGACTGCCCGGCAGCGATGCCCTGGAAGGTCGAGATGGCCCACTGATTATTGACGACGTTGAGGATGACCGGCGCCTTGTAGGTCGAGGCCAGCACCAAGGCGCCGTGGAAATCGCCCTCGGCGGTCGAACCCTCGCCGATCCAGCTCGCGGCGATCTGCTTGTCACCCTTGTACTGGCACGCCATCGCATAACCCACAGCCTGCGGGAATTGCGTCGCCAGATTGCCGGAGATCGAGAAGAAATTGCCCTCGGCCCAGGTGTAGTGCACCGGCAGCTGGCGGCCCTTCAGATTGTCACGGCTGTTGGAGATGCAGTGGCACATCATATCGACAATGTCGCGGCCGCGCGCAAACAGGATGCCCTGCTGGCGGTAGGACGGGAAGACCATGTCGCCCGTGTCCAGCGCCATCGCGCCGGCGACGGCAACCGCCTCCTCGCCCGTCGACTTCATGTAGAAGCTCATCTTGCCCTGGCGCTGCAGCTTCAGCATGCGATCGTCATAGGCGCGGGTGAGCATCATGTGGCGCAGGCCCTCGCGCAGCACGTCCGGCTGCAGCTTGGGGTCCCAGTCGCCGACGGCCTGGTGGTTGTGATCGAGCACACCGATCAGGCCAAGCGCCAGGTCGCGCGTCTCCATGCCCGCAACAGACGGGTCGGGACGCGGCGCCTCACCGGCAGCCTGCAGGTCGAGATGGGAGAAGTCGGGCGTGTCGCCGGGCCGAACATGAGGCGCCGGAACATGGAAGCGGGGTTCGTCTTGTGCCATGGGCTCTCGCTGAACTGATGGGGCGTCTGGGCCCCGGCAAACGCCGCGATATACTGGCTCGCGAGCGCGAGACGGCGTCTAACGCGGATGGACAGGTCTTGTCTACCGTTGGAATGCGGCGCCATTTCGGGGTTCGCAAGTGCAATATATTGGACTAATTTCGCAGAAATCCATGATTTGAGGAAATAATGACCGCCACTCTCGATACGATTGATGTCCGCATTCTGGAAGCCCTGCAGGAAGATGCCGGCCGTTCGGTCGCCGACATCGCCGAAATCGTCGGCCTGACACCCTCGCCCTGCTGGCGCCGGATCCGGCGGCTGGAGACCGAGGGCATCATCAAGCGCCGCTCGGTCCAGCTCGACCGCCGCGCCATCGGCCTGATGTTCACCGCCTATCTGGAAGTGAAGATCCAGCCGGCCCGCAAGGCGAATTACGAAAAGTTCGAAAGCGCCATCCAGTCCTTCAAGGAAGTCACCGAGGCCGCCACCATGACCGGCCCCTATGACTACCTGCTCAAGGTCGTGACGCCGGACATCGATAGCTATAACGACTTCATGTACGAGAAGATGATCCCGCTCGACGTGGTCGGCGATTTCCGCACTTCCGTGCAGATCCGCAATGTGAAGGAAGGCCGCGGCCTGCCCCTCAACCATATCGAGGACTAGGTGGCCCTTCGCCAGCGCAGCATGACGGGGCCGCTCCTGTGGGGCGCGGCGCTCCTCGTCACGCTGGTCATCGTGATCGTTCTGCGGTTCGACTTCTCCGGCAATCTGGAGATCGATGCCTGTCTCGATGCGGGCGGGCGCTGGGACCGCGCCGCGGCGGCCTGCGACTTCACCCCGCCTCAGGAAGAGACCAGCCGCGGCAGGACAACCGCGCGGTAGGCCCGCTCGATTTCCTCGTCCAGCGCTTCGGGGACAGGCTCACCCGGCATGTAGAGCTTCACGGCACCCAGCGGAAAGCCGATCAGGCCGAGCTTTGCGATCTCCATGGGCAGGCCTGTGCGCCGGCGGAAAGCGTCGATCGCCGCCATCACCCGGTCATTGACCGAGGCGAGCTCGGCCTGCAGCGCCTCCGGCGTGTCGTCCGACATCAGCTCGCTGCGACGGCAGCACACAAGGATGAGCGCCTTGTCCGGCTCGGCGCGGCAGAAGCGCGGCGTCTCCAGCGCTGCCGCCAGTCCCGGCACCTCGCCTGGGTGATCGAGCGCGGCGAGAAAGCGCGCATGAAAGGCGGCCAGCGTGTCCAGCCAGGCGCGCGCCAGCAGACCCTCGCGCGAACCGAAGCGGTGATAGAGCGAGCCGACCGAGACGCCGGTCTCCTCCACCACGCTCTGCATGCGCACCTCGCCGTCACGCACCAGCATGCGGCCAACGGCCGCAAACACATCATCGTCGGAGAATGTTGACCGCCGGCCCATATTAGAACAATATTTCTAGAATAAGCTTTCCAATACGAGTCACTATCATGCCCCTCCTGCTCTGGCTAGCGGCCGCAATGGCCCTGCTCACCACCCTGGTTCACACATTCGCGGGTGGCCGGGAAGTCGCGCGGCCGCTGCTTGCCAGCAACGCCCTGCCACCGGCCTCGAAATGGCTGAACTATTATTGCTGGCACATCACCACCATCCTGCTCGCCTTCATGGCCGCCGGCTATGCCCTCGCCGCCTGGGATGCGGACTACCGGCCGATCGCGCTTTTCCTGACACCTTTGTGCGCCGCGCTGAGCGTGCTGAGTGCGGCCGTCGCCATGAAGGGCGGCATCGCGCCGCTCAAACTGCCCTCGACCAGCCTGTTCGCCGCCACGGCCGCGCTTGGCGCCGCCGGCCTGGCACTCTAGCGGGAGACACAAACAATGCTTCTGATCGCCGCCGCCCTGACCGTACTGATCGGCCTCTATCATTCCTTCGCCGGCGAGCAGCGCCTCATCCGCCCCCTCCTGGCACTGGACACCCTGCCCCGCCTGCGCGGCAGTACGGACTTCACACGGGCGCTGATCCGCACGGCCTGGCATATCACCACCCTCGCCTGGTTCGGACTGGCCGGTATCCTCGTTGTGATGGACGGGCAGACCGGCGCCGGACGGACCACCATTCTCGGCATTGTTGCGGCGGTGTTTGCTGTCAGCGGCGCGGCGGCCCTGTTCTTCGGACGCGGGCGGCACCCGGCCTGGCTGGCCTTCCTGCCGATCGCCGGCCTGTCGGCCTTCGCCGCTTTTCAGGGCTAAGCCGGACCCCAAGAGAAAGGGCGCAGCCGGCCGGCCGCGCCCTTCTTCGTTCCAGTCTGGCCGGTCTGGCGAAACGCTTACGCCAAGCGCTCGACAGCCACAGCCGTGGCTTCACCACCGCCGATGCACAGCGAGGCAACGCCCTTCGTCTTGCCGGCCTTTTCCAGGGCCGCCAGCAGCGTCACCATGATGCGGGCACCGGAGGCGCCGATCGGGTGACCCAGGGCGCAGGCGCCGCCATTGACGTTGATGATGTCGTGGGAAATGCCCAGCTCTTTCATCGCGATCATCGGCACGACGGCGAAGGCCTCGTTGATCTCCCACAGATCGACATCCTCGATCTGCCAGCCGGCCCGCTCGACGACCTTGCGCATGGCAGGCACCGGCGCGGTGGTGAAATAGGCCGGCTCGTGGGCGTGTGCCGCCGTCGCGACGATCTTCGCGATCGGCTTGATACCGCGGCGCTCGGCTTCGGACTGGCGCATCATCACCAAGGCTGCCGCACCGTCGGAGATGGCCGACGCATTGGCCGCCGTGACCGTACCGTCCTTGGAGAAGGCCGGACGCAGGGACGGAATCTTCTCCGGCATCGCCTTGCGCGGCAGCTCGTCGGTATCGACCGTCACATCGCCCTTACGGGTCTGGATTGTCACCGGCGTGATCTCGCGCTTGAAGTCGCCTTCCTTGGTTGCGCGCTGGGCACGGGCCAGGGTTTCCAGGGCGTAGGCATCCTGCTGCTCGCGGGTGAACTGGTGTTCTTCCGCGATCATGTCGGCATAGACGCCCATCGGCTTTTTCTCGTAGGCGTCCTCGAGACCGTCCTGGGCCATGTGGTCCTTGATCGTGTCATGGCCGTATTTGAAGCCTGCGCGATGCGTGGGCAGCATGTGCGGCGCGTTGGTCATCGACTCCATGCCGCCGGCGATGATGATCTCGGCATCGCCCGAGGCAATCGCCGCGCGGCCCATGATCGCCGCCTGCATGCCCGAACCGCACATCTTGTTCAGCGTGGTCGCCTCGACGGATTTGGGCAGGCCGGCCTTGATCGCGGCCTGGCGGCCCGGCGCCTGGCCCTGGCCGGCCATCAGCACATTGCCCATCAGGATCTGGTCGACATCGTCGCCGGCGAGACCGGCCTCTTCCATCGCCGCCTTGACGGCAATCGCACCGAGTTCGTTCGCCGAAAGCGGCGCCAGCTCACCCAGCAGGCCGCCCATCGGGGTGCGGGCCATGCCGACGATGACAATGGGATCGTCGCTAGCACTCATTTCGTGTCTCCTCAGGGGTTGGTTTCGTCTCTAGTCTGGCGCGCATGATCGAAAGATGCGGCACAGCGTCAAGCATTTTCGCAGATGCAACATCCGCGGTCCGGACCTGGCCGCGATTGTCCGAATGGGGACAATCCCTTCTGCTGTTTGGCGTTTTCGCGCTCATCGCTGCCTATTTGGGGCAACATGAATCACTGTTCAAGTTTTCCCTGACCGATGAATGGCGGCCATTCATCGTCGTCGCCGTGATCGCAATCCTCGTTCCGTCACTCGCCGAAGAGATGGTCTTCCGGGTCCTGCTCGGCGGCCGGACCGGCTGGCTGAGAGCCGGAATTGCCATCGCCGCTTTCGTGCTCTGGCACCCCGTGCAGGTCTGGCTCGGCCTGCCGATGGCCCAGCCGGTGTTTCTCGAGCCGGCCTTCCTGGCGATCGTGGCGCTGCTGGGACTGGTGTGTACGGTGGCCTATCGGACCAGCGGCGCGATCTGGCCACCCGTCGCTATTCATTGGGGTACGGTGGTTTTGTGGAAAGCTGTGGCGGCCGGGTGAGACGCAGCCATTCATGGTTCTCTTGCCGAGGTTTCACTTGCCGTGGGCCGGTAACCTGGTCGCCACTGCGACGGGTGATGTAGTGCTGGATAGCTTCGAGATCGTCAATCGCGCCGGAAAGCAGCTCCAGGCGAAACACCTCAGAAGCCTTCGGCCTTCATGCGTTCCGCTACGGCGTCGAGATGCGCCTCGACATCCTCGATCGTGTGACTGCCGCCGCGCTCGATCGATGCGTTGAGTTTGTCCCGCAACTCCGCCAGCCGCGCCTCGACCAGCCGCAGCCCGTCCTCGATCACCTCGGCTTCGGTCTTGTAACGGCCCTGTTCGACCTGCTCTTTGACGAAGATCTGCCAGCGCTTGTCGAGCGAAATGGGCATGGGACGCCTCCTTGAGGTTGCAATTCTAGCACGAATGCGTAGGCAATGCTCCGGTTTTGTTCCACACACAATTCCCAATGAGAACCTGTCATTCGGATAGTGCGTGCAACACACCCCGCCATTGAACTCTTGTCAGCCAGCGGGCCTCAGTCTTTCAATCCGGTCAAGGGCGCCTCTGGCGCCGCATCGCGGTTTCACCCTTGACCGGATTGAAAGACTGAGGCGGGATCCCGGCAAGAGATCAATGGGCCAGTCTGAAGACCGGACGCAGCGACGATGGAGAGAAATTTTGGGGTATCCGTCGCTCTTTGAAGACATCCAAGCAAAATTGGAAAGCTGCAAAGGTTATTTGGGCGGAGAGATTGAACATCTCAGCTCAAACGCGCACGACTTCTCGGCAGGCCTGCACCAAGAACGCTCAAGAGTAAACTTGGAGACCAGCACTCGACTTCTGTTTGAAGTTCAGCAACTTCTGACAGACCCAAGCCTAAATTTTGAAGACGCATGCGAATTTGCATCGCTAAAAAAAGCGCTTGTTCACTCTTGTGAAGAAAATGCGACGTTGAGGACGAAAATCGACCAGCAATCAATCGAAATCAAGCGGTTAAAAGATCAAACCGACGACCTCAGGAAGCGGAACGAAGAATTGATTAGAGCCAACAAGAATGCTGAAGGTCGCAACGACAAACTCAGGAGAGAAAAAAGGCTGGCAAAGCGCAAAAAGCGCTAGCAATCACCCGATTAGCCGCACTCCGCCGGACCCGCCCTTCCCGCTGGTGCTGGCGATCCAGCCGCCGCCCAACACGCGGTCCTCGTCGTCCGGCGAGTAGAAGACGCAGGCCTGGCCCGGCGCAACGCCCTCCTCGCCCTTGGCGAGGACGACGCTGACGCTATCGCCATCGACCGCCAGGGCGGCCGGCACGGGCGGTCGTGTCGAGCGCACCTTCACGCGCACGGGCGCGCCATCTGACAGGGCGTCATCGCCCAGCCAGTTGATCTCCTTCAGGCCGATCGTGTCGACTTCCAGCGCCTCGCGCGGGCCGACGATTACCTGGGCCGTTTCAGCGTCCAGGCGCACGACATAGAGCGGGTCGCCCAAGGCGATATTCAGGCCGCGGCGCTGACCGACGGTGTAGCGGATCACCCCGTCATGCGTGCCCAGCACACGCCCGTCGACATGCACGATCTCGCCCGGGCGCGAAGCGCCGGGACGGACTTTCTCGACAATGTCGACATAGCGGCCCTGGGGCACAAAGCAGATGTCCTGGCTGTCCGGCTTGTCGGCAACGATGAGGCCGAAAGCCTCGGCCAGCTGGCGCGTCTGGTCCTTGTTGAGATGACCCAGCGGGAAGCGCAGGAAGTCCAGCTGCTCGTGCGTGGTCGCGAACAGGAAATAGGACTGGTCCTTGCCGGCATCGGCGGCCCGGCGCAGCTCCGGCCCGTTCGGGCCGGCCACGCGCTGGATGTAATGCCCGGTCGCCATGCAGGCCGCGCCCAGTTGGCGCGCCGTGTCCAGGAGATCGGCAAACTTGACCGTCTGGTTGCAGCGCACGCAGGGAATGGGCGTGTAGCCGGCCAGATAGGTGTCGGCGAACTCCTCGATCACCGCCTCGCGGAAGCGGCTTTCATAGTCGAGCACATAGTGGGGAAAGCCGCAGGCTTCGGCGACGCGCCTGGCGTCGTAGATATCCTGGCCGGCACAGCACGCGCCCTTCTTCTGGATCGCGGCGCCATGATCGTAGAGCTGCAGCGTCACGCCGACGACGTCATAGCCGGCGCGGTGCAGCACGGCCGCCGTGACGGAACTGTCGACGCCACCGGACATGGCCACCACGACGCGATGGTCCGCCGGGTTGCCGCCCAGCCCCAGCGGATCGCCGGACAGGTTGAATTCGGAAAGAAGTGCATCGGCGCGCGCCAAGGCGTCGCCGGTAACCAGCGTGGTCATTCTTGCGCCTCCAACGGGGTCAAGGCCCGGAGCAAACGGTTATCGATGGCGCGCTGTTTACCTCAGATAGTTCAGCAGCGAAACCTGATTCAGCGAAGAAAAGGTCATCGCCGAGACCTGCACGGCCGTCTGGGCCTGCTGGAAACGGGTCGCGGCTTCGGCCATGTCGGCGTCCTCGATGTCGGAAATCATCAGAGTGATGAAGTCCTGGCGCTCGACATGATTGGTCTTCAGATTCTCGACATGCGCCTGCCGCGTGCCATTCTCGCCGACGCGGGCATGCAGATTGTCCAGCGCAGACACGACATTCTGAATCTCGGTCTGCAGGAAGGCTTCCTGCGCCGCGGAGAGCGGGCTGGCGAAGGGACCGTTCGGGCCGGCATCGAAATCGGCGATCCGCTTGAAGGACGCCATCACATCGCCGCCGACATCGCTGGCCAGCATGCCCACCTCGATCGAATAATTCTGGTCGAGCTGGACCTGCGGCTTGCGGTCATTGTTCTGGAAGGCCTCGTCGGCATTGCCCATGGGCACAAGGTCGGACAGATCCGAGATTCCGACTGACGGCACATCGGTGCGCGTACCGCTGAACAGATAGGTGCCGGCATGCTGCGTATTGAGCGCGTTGGTGACCTCGTAGAAGGCCTCACGCGTCTGCTGCATGATGTAGTCGCCTTCCTTGGTGGTGATCGCAAGGCGCAGGCTGTTGGCGGCGTCGGCGATATGCTCCAGCGCCGTGTCCTGGGCAGCGAGGCGCGTCTCAGTGCGCGTCGCGGCTTCCTCATAGCTCTTGGCCTGGGTCTCCGCGGCGCGGGCGGCCGACAGCATCTCGGCCTGATAGCCGACGCCCTTGAGATCATGCACCAGCTTGCCGGTCGTCAGCTGCTGCTGCGCCTCGAACATCTGCTTCTGGGCCTTCATCAGGTCCATCAGCGCCGACTGGTTGGCGGCATAGGTGGAAATCCGCGTCATGGGTTGAAAACCTCCTAGACGATATTCAGCAGAATATCGGTCATTTCCTTGGCGGCCTGCAGCATGCGGGCCGATGCGTTATAGGATGTCTGGAAACGCGTCATCGCGGCGAGTTCCTCGTCGAGATTGACCCCTTCCACATCGGTACGTTTCTGGGCGGCGGTCTCACGCAGCACGGCCGCCGATCCGGCGACACTCTCGGCACGCGAGGCGCGCGAGCCGACGGCTCCGGCCATGCGGGACGCGTAGTCCTGCAGGCTCACCGTCGTGCGGTTCAGCGAACCGGCCGCATCGAAGGCACGGGGACTGGTCAGCGCGCCCTGCAGCGCGATACCGCCGCGATTGTCGCCCGCCGTCACGACGACATCGCCGACAACCGTCGCACCGTCGATATCCAGCTGGGCCAGGGCGAGGCGCGAGGCATTCGACCGGATCGCCGGATCGACCTCGAAGCTTTCCGAACGCCCGGCACGGGCTTCCAGGCCGACGCCGAAGATTTCCGAGAAGGCGAGCCCCGAACCCGGCCGCGACGTGCTGTCGCCGGTCAGATTGACGTCGAAAGCCTCATAGCCGGCATTCGGCGTCGAGGTCAGCTCGCCATTGGCGTCGAGACTGAAGGTGACATAACGGCCGACACCCGTCGTGGCGTTGTTCAGCGCCGTGATGATATCGTTGAAGCTCTGGCCGGCGACCATCGGGATGTCGACCGTGGACACCCGGTCGCCCGCCGCCGTCTTCACTTCGAAACTGATCGTGGAGCCACCGGCAAACCCGTGCAGTTCGGCACCGGTCATGCCGGTTTCGAAAAAGCCGGGCTCGTTCGACCGCACAACATCGTTGAGGCCGAAGAAGTGCGCAAAGCCGCGGCCGCCCCGATCGCTCGGATTGGCATCATCCTGCAGGGTGGCGATGCCGTTAGCCGCGGCATCCGCGGCGATCGTCAGCTGGCCATTGGCAAAACTGGCCGAACCGACACCGCCCAGCGCCGTGTCGATCGCCGTGGTGAGGCTGGCCACCGTCGCACCGATCGCAGCGGCCGGGCCGCCATCGACCGACAGCGTGCCGGCGTCAAAGTCGATATCGACGCGCCGAACCAGCGTGCCGGTATTGTCCGTCACGGCCAGCGTGGTCGCGCCGGAGAAATTGTGCAGATCCGTGCCTTCCAGGCCGGTATTGCGACCGCTCAGCGTCTGCGGCGGCGGATAGGCAGTGGCATTGTTGTGCGCTGCGTTCAGCGCATCGGCCGCACCCGAGGTCAGCTCCGCCAGCTCTTCGGCCATGGCGGGCAATTCCTTGTCCCGCATGTCGATCAGCGCGCGCAGCTCGCCGCTGGTGATATGGCTGTCCAGCTGCTGCGCCGTGCCGCCATTGGGTGGCTGGACGAAGATGTTGCCGTAATCGATGCCATAGGCACCCGTGCCGCCGGCATCATAGCTCAGCTTGGCCGGGTAGTTGTCGAGCAGCAGCACACCATCGCCGGTGCGCACCACGACCCGGCCATCCGGCTGGTAGTCCGAGCGCACGTCCATGTATTGCGACAGCTCGTCGAGCAGTTCGGACTGGCGGTTCTCCGCGCCGGACGTGTCGCCGCCGGACGTCGAGAGACTCTGGACGCTGGAGTTGAGTTCATAGAGCTCGTTGATGATCTCGTTGACCCGCGTGACATTGGCATTGATCTTCGAGTCCGATTCCAGGCGGTAATTCCGGATCTCGCCGGACAGGCGCTTGGCCTCGTCGAAGAAGGATTGCAGGTCCGAAGCCGCCGACAGGCGCGCCACGGCCAGGGTCGGGTCGACACTGGCCTGCGACAGGCCCGAGAAAGCCGCATTCATCCGCGAGAACAGCGAGCCGGCATCGTCCAGCTTGCCGAACTGTGCCTGCACCCGGTCCAGCATGTTGGCGCTCAGTTCGGCGCCGCCGGCATCGCTGATCGCCCGCAGGGATGCGATCTGGAGGTGGCGGTCGACGACCCGGTGGATGCCGACGACTTCCACGCCCATCGCCACGCCGCCGACATTGCGCGCCTGCAGCAGCGCTTCCGTGCGGGCATAGCCGGGCGTGTTGACATTGGCGACGTTGTTCGACGTGGCGCGCAGGCCGGCCTGGCTGGCCGAGAGGCCCGACAGCGCGTTTCCGAGAATTCCGTTCAGCGACATGTTCCGCTCCCTGCGCGCAGGCCGATCAGACGGGCCGGGCGGTCAATTCTGCCGCCGGCACGGCAAGCCTTGCCGGGTCGCCGGGGGCGGCGCACACCGTGCTCAAGCCAAGTTGCCATCACGTAACCCATTGCGATAATTCGACCTTTGCGCATTCGATCTATTCGGTGGCCTTCCGCGAGACGGATCGGCCTGTTCCTGACGTCGCAAGGGGCGGGCCAGTTTTCAGATCGCCTGACCGGTGCCTGTCCGGCGTGCCGGAGACCGTGTCCGGAGAACAGGATCGCGCCCGCGCGCGAGGCTGCGCCGGAGCGCGAGGCGCAGACCGGCAGCTTCGGCCCACCACCGGGAAAGTTTCGCCGGGCAGAAGCGGTCCGGGCAACCGATTACCGGGAAATTAATTCATTATTTCTGATAGTTAGATTGAATTCAAACTGGCACGCCCCTTGCGACCGGATCGGCAAGCCAGGCGCGGATGGCGCTGCAAGAACAAGATGGACCGGACATGCAATCGGGTTTTCCAACTGCCAACCTCCCCCGGAGCGCCGACACGGCGGCCGCGGTCGATCGCCCCGGCGCCGCCGGCCGGCCGGCCGGCGATGCAGCCCGCCGCCATGATGATGCTGACGCCCCCCGCGAGAGCGCTTTCTCCGACATGGTCGAGACCGCACGCAGTACGGAAGAGACCCCGGTCCGCAAACCGGCCGGCCAGGCCAAGGCCGGCGAGCGCGCTATTCCGTCCGACGCGGCCAATACCGGCAATACCCCCGCCTCGGGTCAGTCCGGTCCGGCACCCGCCTCGGGTCCGCCCGCCCCTGCATCTGCGACCGATGCACCTGCAGACGTTCAGGACATGGCCGCAGCCGGCCAGAAGCAGACCCAGACAACGTCCGCCGAAACCGGCAAGCCCGCTGCGCCGCAACCGGCAAGCACGCCCGATCTTGCGGGGGCGCAAACCGGTTCCACTTCCCTGGCGCCGACCGCCCCCGCATCCGGTAGCAATGCCACATCCGCGCCTGTGCCGGCAGCTCAAACCCAGCCTGCTCCGGACTCTGCACCGGCTACGACAGAACCGCGATCCGGCACCACACCGGTGACACCTGCAGCGAGCGAGGCGGCGCGCACACCGGACCGTGTGATCTCAACAACGGCCGAAGCTTCGCCGGACGCAACGCGTTCGCAGGGCGGGACCGCCACACCGGTCCAGGCGCCGGAAAACCGCAGCGGACAACCGTCAATCGCGCCTCCGGGCAATTCAGCTCCCACCGGCACCGCCGCGCCACAGGACAATACCGCTTCTGCCGATGCGGCCACTCCGTCAGCTGTTCGGGGTTCTGACGCCGCGCCCGCCGATGCGCCCGCGACCCCGGCGCCGACGAAATCTGCCACTCCGACACCGCCCGGCGGCACACCTGGCGCTCAGGTCCAGGTCGCCTTGGCCGGCAAACAGACCACCGCTCCGGCCACAACGGCGCGATCAGTTGTCAGCAAACCGGATCCGGCAATGCAAGCTGCAGGGACTACACCCGCAGCCGACGGCGCAAGCGGTACGACGGGCAAGGCTCCGGTCGAGACCGGCACGCCGGCATCCGGCAGCACCGCAACTACGGCTTCAGCAGAAAATACGGCTCAGCAGGCCGGACAGACACAGGCTCCGCTGCGCGAGGCATCACACCGTCCGGCCATCCTGGAAACCGGCGGCAACACGGCATCCGCCAAGTCGTCGAACGGCAAGTCCGCGGCTCCGGCAGGCCAGCGGGTTCCGACCACGCCAACCGGACAGGGCTCTGCCCAGTCAAACGCGACAGTCGAGAGCACCAATGTTACCCCTGTGTCGCCACAACGCGACCCGAGCGCACCCGCTATGTCACCGTTGATGCAGGCCCTTGCACAGCCTGCAGGAACCGCTGAGCAAGCCCCGGTCCAGCCGCTCGAGATCGACGCCGACGCCACGCAGTCCGATGCCGAGATACAGCTGAACCGGACCGGCGATGTCCGCGCGCCTGTCGATCGGGCCGGCGCCAATCTGCCGCGCTTTGCTCCACACACGGCCCAGCACCTGGCCGGACAGATCACGCGCCAGTTCAACAATGGCCAGCGCGTCTTCGATATCCGTCTCGACCCGGCCGAGCTCGGCAAGGTGGATGTGCGCCTCGAACTGCGGGCCGACAATCGCGTTCACGCCGTTCTATCCGCGGAACGTCCCGAAACGCTGGCGGAGCTGCAGCGCGCCGCGCGGGATCTGGAACGCAGCCTCAATGAGGCAGGCCTGGAACTCGCCGAAGAGGGTCTGACATTCCAGCTGCGCGATGAAGGCGGCGACACGCCGGGTTCGCAGCGCGACCCGTCGGCAACCACCATGCCAATCTTTGCCGAAGGCGGCGAGATCGGGCTGACCGACGAGGCCACAGCGCCGATCGTCCAGCAGTCGAAGTACGGTTTCCTGCTGTCACGCCGGAGCGGCGTGGACATGCGGGTGTAAGGGAGACGCGAGAATGACCGAAGTCACGAGTGCGACCCAGGCAAGCCCTTCGCTTGTCAATTCACGCACCGGCCTCGCCGACAATTTCGAGATGTTCCTCACCCTGCTCACCGAGCAGATGAAGAACCAGGACCCGCTGAATCCGCTGGATTCAACCCAGTTCGTGAACCAGCTGGTCGATTTCTCGAGCGTGGAACAGCAGATCGCCCAGAACCAGAATCTGGAGAGCCTGCTGATCCTGCAATCGGCAGCCGCCCAGGCGAACTCGGTCGGCTATATCGGCCGTGTCGCCATGGCCGACACACCTATGGCCTACATGGAAAATGGCAGCGCCAACTGGGAGTACACCCTCCCCGACGACGCCGAGTCCGTGACGCTTGTGATCAAGCAGGGCGAACGTATCGTTTCCCGCTCGACCGGCGAAGTGACGGCCGGGTCCCACGAATTCGAATGGGATGGCAAGGGCGAAAGCGGTGCCGATCTGGAAGAGGGCGTCTACACGCTGGACGTGATCGCCACGAACGCCGATGGCGAGAGTATACCGGCAGGGATCCGAGCGTCGGGCCGGGTGACGGGTGTCGATCTCTCCGGCAGTGAAGTGATTGTCCAGATGGGCAATATCAGCGTCCCGCTTTCCTCCATTCTCGCCGTTCGTGAAGAAGGGTCGGAGACTGTCGACGACATAATCTGACCAGGCAGAACATGACAGAGCAGGCCCGCCGGCCTGACGGGCCGCCAGAAGGCAGCCTCAACCAACGCAGCAGAAAGCTCCAAACAAGAACCAAGTACGCAAGGAGCATGCACTATGAGCATCAATTCCGCGCTTTTGGCCGGCGCTTCCGGCCTGATTGCCAATTCGAGCGCGCTCGCCGCGATTTCGGACAACATCTCCAACGTCAACACGATCGGCTACAAGCGCGCCAACTCCGTGTTCACACCGCTTTATGATGGTGGCGGCAACTCTGCCAGCTCGCGCTATACCGCAGCCGGCGTGAATTCGGTTGCACGTCTGGCGATTTCCGAGGGCGGCCTGCTGCAGCCCGGCACGACCAGCACTGACCTGGCCATCGCCGGCCGAGGCTTCTTCGTCGTGCGGGAGACCCCGAACGCCGACTCCAACGACACCGTTTCCTTCACTCGATCTGGCCGCTTCTTGCCGGACGAAAATGGTTATCTGAAGAATGATGCCGGCATGTATCTGGCTGGCTGGCCTGTCGCATCAGATGGCTCGGTGACAGCCAACCCGTCTGATCTGAACAATCTGGAGACAATCAACCTGTCATCCATCGGCGGCGCCGCTGAAGCATCGACGACGATGTCATTCAACGCCAACCTCTACCAGCGTCAGGCAATATCGGCAGATGAGGCGACTTACGACCCGACCGTCAGCGCCAACAACATGGCATCGGGCAATGTCACACCTGATTTCCAGCGCTCCATCCCCTTCTACGACAGTGTGGGCGGTGTGCGAACGCTGACCATCTCGATGCTGAAGAGCTCGACCACCAATGAATGGCATGCCGAAGTTCACATGTCGCCAGCCTCCGACGTAACGACAGGTGCCGGCCTGGTCGATGGGCAATTGCTGACGGGCACAGTTGCCTTTGACGAGAACGGCCGCCTCGACGTCGCCAATACCACCCTGCCGACGTCTCTGGACTTCCTCGCCTCCAGCAATGCGGCACCTCTCGGGGCAAACCAGTTCCAGTGGGCGAACTCGACCGGTATCGACGCGCAATCCATTGCTCTGGACTTTGGCGGCGCGAACTCGGCCGGCGGCTTCACCCAGTATGACAGCCCGTCCAACCTGGGTTCGACCAATGTGAACGGCTCGGCATTCGGCAACTTCGCCAGCGTCGATGTAGACGAGGACGGTTTCGTCTTCGCCAAGTTCACCAACGGCATCGTGCGCAAGATCTACCAGATCCCGGTCGCGACCTTCACGAACCCGGATGGCCTGGAAGCGCAGGCCGGCGGCACATTTACCGTGACCCCGGAGTCCGGCGCCTACACCCTGACGCGTCCGGGGCTGGGAACGGCCGGCAAGATTGCCTCCTCGACACTGGAAAGCTCGAATGTCGACCTGGCGACCGAGTTCACCAGCCTGATCACGACGCAGCGTGCCTACTCCGCATCGTCGAAAATCATCACCACAGCTGACGAGATGCTCGACGAAGCAATCCGTATGAAGCGCTAGGGGTGGCACTGATCCCTGAATGAACGGAAGGGGGCGCCTCTGGTGCCCCCTTTTTCTTGCCGTCTGCAGGGCATGCCGCGGGCTCCCAATTCGACGCAAATTCTAGCGAGTGCCTTAAACGTAAATTTACCCAGCGGTTTAGGTGGATGTTAAAGGCCGCTGTGTAGGGTGACCCTACAAACAAGAACAACGGGGGTCGGACATGCAGCCGCGCCTTAAAAAAGAAAACTACGTCATTGGACCGGATGGTAGCCCTCTCACCCTGGCGGACCTGCCCAATCCGAGCACCCAGCGCTGGGTTGTTCGTCGCAAGGCTGAAGTGGTCGCGGCAGTGAGAGGTGGCTTGCTTTCGCTCGAGGACGCATGTGCACGCTATTCGCTGACAGTCGAGGAATTCCTGGGCTGGCAGCGCTCCATCGACAAGCATGGACTGGCCGGGCTGCGGACGACGCGCCTGCAACAGTATCGCTAGTTGTCCCCCCTTTAACTAGCGTTTCCGAACGGCGGCCCTTCCCCCGGGTCGCCGTTCAACATGTCAATCGCACATCGTGTTTGTGTGCTCTGCCTGGTCTCGACGGGCGGAGTGCATTTCCTATTAAGCGTCATTAAACCCTCGTTTACGAGACCGGTAGGAAAATTCTGCCCAGTGCTTCGCTGATGAAGCAGGGACGTAAGGCAGGATTCTCCGTGAACGCTCTACTCGACCAGTTCAAGGCTTTTGGCGCCGGGCGCCTGACCGCCATCTTCGGTCTCGCCGTGGGTGTGGCCGCGGCGCTCGTGTATTTTTCCGGTGCTGTGGGTGGCGGCAGCCAGTCGCTCCTGTATTCGGGCCTCGACCCGGCGGAAGCAGCCTCCACCAGCCAGCTGCTCGACCAGGCGAACATCGCCTATGAGATTCGCGAAGGTGGCACGGCCATCTATGTCGACACGGCGCAGGTTGACGAAGCCCGTGTGCGCGTCGCGTCCTCCGGCCCGCTGTCCGGCGCTTCGGTCGGCTACGAGATTTTCGATCGCCAGGACAATTTCGGTCAGACCAGCTTCGTCCAGAACCTGAATGCCAAGCGGGCCCTGGAAGGCGAGCTGGCGCGGACCATCCAGTCGATGGCCTTTGTCGACAGCGCACGGGTGCACCTGAACCTGCCCGAGCGCCGCCTGTTTGCCCGTGACCAGCAGGAGCCGACCGCAGCCGTCACCGTTTCGACCGGTCAGCGCCTGAATGCCGAACAGATCCGCGTGATTCGCAATATCGTCGCCTCCGGCGCTGGTCTCGAGCCGGGCCGTGTCGCCCTCGCCGATGACCGCGGCCGCCAACTGGCGAGCATGATCGACGGTGAGAATGCCGGTGCAGTCCTGATGGATGAGCGCCGCGGCGAGGTCGAAGCCGAACTGCGCCGCAATATTCTGGACATTGTTGAGGGCGTCGTCGGTTCCGGTGCCGCGCGCGTCCAGGTAACAGCCGATCTGAACCGTCAGAGCGTTACACAAAGCTCGGAAACCTATGATCCGGAAGGCTCCGTCCTGCTGTCGCGCGAGCGTTCCGAAGACGTCTCCAGCGACCGTGAAGGCTCCGGCAACCGTGTCTCTGCCTCCGAAAACCTGCCCGACGGCGCCAATGGCGAGACCGAAGGCGCCAGCAATATTGCAAACCGCGAGACGTCCAGCGAAACCGTCAACTACGCCCTGTCCAGCACCACGCGGACCGAAGTTGTCGAAGCCGGTGCCATCGAACGCCTGTCTGTCGCCGTTGCCGTCGACGGGATTGTCGAAGTCCAGGAAGACGGTACCACGGTCTGGCGTGAACGTCCGCAGGCCCAGATCGAGCAGATCGAGGCGCTCGTCCGGTCTGCCATGGGTTTCAGCGATGATCGCGGCGACGCCCTGACGGTCCGTCAGATCGAGTTCGCCCGGGCCGACCCGCTGCTGGGCACGCCCGCGAGCAGCCCGCTATCCCTGTCGAAAGCCGACATCATGCGGGTCGCGGAAATCATCGTCCTGTTCGTAACGGCCCTGCTGATCATCTTCCTCGTCGCCCGGCCCCTGGTCAAAGGCGCCAGCGGCGCAGCGATGCCGCAAGGCCTGGCCCTGGCTGCGGCCGGCGCTGATGCCGGGCCAGCCCCGATGGCACTGCCGGCCCAGGGCGACCGCCCGGCGGCTCTGCCGGCCGGCAACAGCAACGACTCGATCGACATCGAGAAAATCGACGGCCAGGTGAAAGCCTCGTCGCTGAAAAAAGTCGCCAACATCGTTGAATCCCACCCAGAGGAATCGATCGCGATCCTCCGCTCCTGGCTGCATGAAGGGTGAGCACGGCCATGTCTGAGAAGCGCGCCATAGAAGATCCCGCCAGACTCACCGGCCCGGAAAAGGCTGCCGTGATGCTTCTGGCGCTCGGCGACGAAGGCGAGTCGATGTGGCAACACCTCGACGAAGAGGAAATCCGCGAGGTTTCCCAGGCGATGTCCAATCTGGGCACCGTCACGTCGAGCGCTGTGGAGAAGCTGATCGTCGATTTCGTCGGCCAGATGTCCTCAACCGGCTCGCTGATGGGTTCGTTCGAGGCGACCCAGCGGCTGCTGACCTCCTTCCTGCCCGGCGAAAAGGTCGAGGCGATCATGGAGGAGCTGCGTGGTCCGGCCGGCCGGACCATGTGGGACAAGCTGGGCAATGTGAATGAGGTGGTGCTGGCGAACTACCTGAAGAACGAATACCCGCAGACCGTCGCCGTGGTTCTGTCCAAGGTGAAGTCCGAGCACGCGTCGCGCGTTCTGGCCGCCCTGCCGGAAGATTTTGCCCTGGAAGTGGTGACCCGCATGCTGCGCATGGAGCCGGTGCAGCGCGAGATTCTCGACCGCATCGAGGAAACGCTGCGCACCGAATTCATGTCCAACCTGGCGCGCACGTCCAAGCATGACAGCCACGAGATGATGGCGTCGATCTTCAACAATTTCGACCGTCAGACGGAAAACCGTTTCTTGGCTGCCCTCGAAGAGCGCAACCGCGAAAGCGCCGAGAAGATACGTTCGCTGATGTTCGTCTTCGAAGACCTGTCCAAGCTGGACCCGGGCGGCATCCAGACTCTGATGCGCAGCATCGACAAGGACCAGATGGGCCTGGCGCTGAAAGGCGCCTCCGACAGCCTGCGCGACCTGTTCTTCTCCAACATGTCCGAACGTGCCGCGAAAATCATGCGCGAAGACATGGGAGCAATGGGCCCGGTGCGCCTGAAAGACGTCGACCAGGCACAGCAGGCCATCGTCTCGGTGGCCAAGGATCTGGCGGCCAAGGGCGAGATCATGCTCGCCGATGGCGGCGCCGACGATGAACTGATCTACTAGGGAGCGGACGAACGATGAATCCTGTCAAATTCGACTTCGATACCGAGTTCGACCGCAATGGCGAAATCCTGCGCGAAGGAGAAAGCTACAAGCGTTTCTTCACGCAGGACGATGTCGACGCTGCACGGATGTGGGGGGTCGAGGAAGGCCGTGAGATGGAGGAGGGCCGCTGCGCCGACGCGCTGCAGGCCATCGCCTCCCAGATGCAGCTGATCCTGTCTCGCCTGGCCAATGAATCGGAGGCCCTGCGCCACGAAGCCGCCGACCTGGCTGTCGCTGCCGCCCGCAAGATCGCCGGTGAAGCCCTCTCGGCCTACCCGCTGGAGACCATCGACAGCCTGGCGCGCGAAACTGTGCAGGACCTGCGGTCCGAGCCACGCCTGTCCGTGCGTTGTGCGGCAGAACTCGTCGAGGACCTGTCGGATCGCCTCGAAGCGACCGCCCGCGATGCGGGCTTTGAAGGCGCGATCTCGGTACGCGGCGACGCCGGCATGCGCGGCGCCGATGTCCGCATGGAATGGGGCGCCGGCGCAGTGCAGCGCAGCGCCGAGGAAATCGAAGCGCGGCTCAATGATGTGGTGGCCCGCTGGCTCGCGGCCGGCCCCAGCGAAGATGACAGCACCGACGGCGTTACCGGCCAATCGGCCGGCGCGTCTGCTGCTTGAAGGAGGCCAGAATGGCTGACGAAAATAATTTCGACCTGCCCGATCTGGGCAATGACGCGCAGCAGGTACCGGCGACGGCACCCGCGCCGAAGGCCGACCAGATGCTGGAAGACGATGCGAAAAACGCCGCCGATCTGGCGCCGGTTTTCGATGTCCCGGTCAACATCTCGGCGGTGCTGGGCAAGGCTCATATCGACGTGAACTCGCTTCTGAAGCTCACCTCCGGATCGGTGGTCGAGCTCGACCGCAAGATCGGCGAAGCGATCGACATCTACGTCAACAACCGGCTGGTGGCCCGCGGCGAAGTCGTCGTGGTCGATGACCGGCTGGGCGTGACCATGACGGAAATCATTAAGGACGGGGACGCGGCCTAGGCCGCCTGAGGACGGAGTAATACCATGCGCATTCTGATAGTTGGCAGCCTCGGCGGACAATTGCACACCGCCACCAAGATCGCCCTGGACCGGGGCGCCAAGGTCTCCCAGGTCGACACGATCGAACAGGCCACCGCGCACTTGCGCGCCGGCCGCGGTGCCGACCTGCTCATGGTCGACCTGTCGCTGGACGTTCAGGCTCTGATCGCCGCCAACGAGGCCGAGCGCATCTCCGTGCCGGTCGTTGCCTGTGGCGTGAATGTCCGTCCGGAAGCCGCCGCGGCCGCGATCCGCGCCGGCGCCAAGGAATTCATCCCGATGCCGCCGGACGCCGACCTGATCGCTGCCGTCCTGCAAGCCATCGCCGATGACGAACGTCCGATGATCGCCCGCGACCCGTCCATGCAGGCCGTCATCCAGCTCGCCGACCGTATCGCCGCCTCCGACGCCTCCGTCCTCATCACAGGTGAAAGCGGCTCCGGTAAGGAAGTGATGGCGCGCTACGTCCACTCCAAGTCCAAGCGCGCTTCGGCCCCCTTCGTCTCCGTCAACTGCGCCGCGATCCCGGAAAACCTCCTGGAATCGGAACTCTTCGGTCACGAGAAAGGCGCCTTCACCGGCGCGATTGCCCGCCGCGTGGGCAAGTTCGAGGAAGCCGATGGCGGCACGCTGCTGCTGGACGAAATCTCCGAGATGGACATCCGCCTGCAGGCCAAGCTGCTGCGCGCCATCCAGGAGCGCGAGATCGACCGGGTCGGCGGCACCAAGCCGGTCAAGGTGAACATCCGCATCCTGGCGACCTCGAACCGCGACCTGCGCAAGGCCGTGGCCGAGGGCATCTTCCGCGAAGACCTGCTGTTCCGCCTGAACGTCGTCAACCTGGCGCTGCCGCCGCTGCGCGAGCGCCCGGCCGACATCCTGGCCCTGGCCGAGCACTTCACCAAGAAGTATGCCACTGCCAATGCGATCGAGGAACGGCCGATCTCCGAGGCTGCCAAGACACAGCTCCTGGCCCGCGAATGGACCGGCAACGTCCGCGAACTGGAAAACGCCATGCACCGCGCGGTGCTGCTGGCATCCGGCCGCGAGATCACGCCGGACGCGATCCGCATGCCGGACGGTTCGGCCTTCACCGGTTCGGGCAACAGTGTCGCCCGCCAGGCGGCCGATGCCGCGCAATCTGTGCAGACCGACATGATCGGCCGCACCGTGGCCGAGGTGGAACAGGACCTGATCCTCAACACGCTCGACCATTGCCTGGGCAACCGGACCCATGCCGCCAACATTCTCGGCATCTCGATCCGCACCCTGCGCAACAAGCTGAAACTCTACTCGGACCAGGGCGTGGATATTCCCGCACCCAACCAGCCCGTAACCGGCGCCTCCGTAGCCTGATTGGACTAGATCGTGGTCGACACCGCAGCATCCGAAACCGCCGCATCCAATGCGGGCGGATTTGATACCCGCGCCTTCCTGAACCGCGTCATGCGCGGCGACGTGGCGCTGGCCGTGGGCATTCTCGCCATCCTGGTGATGCTGCTCCTGCCCATGCCCCGCATGCTGCTGGACTTCTCGCTGGCCATCTCCATCTCGGTGTCGGTGCTGGTGTTGATGACCGCACTCTTCATCAAGAAGCCGCTGGAATTCTCGGCCTTCCCGGCCGTGCTGCTGATCACGACCCTCTTGCGTCTGGGCCTGAATATCGCCTCGACGCGCCTCATCCTGTCGCGCGGCCATGAAGGCACCAACGCGGCCGGCGAGGTGATCGAGGCCTTCGGCGCTTTCGTCATGCAGGGCAATGTCGTCATCGGCGTGATCGTGTTCTCGATCCTGGTGATCGTGAACTTCGTCGTCATCACCAAGGGTTCCGGCCGGATCGCGGAAGTCGCGGCCCGCTTCACCCTCGACGCCATGCCCGGCAAGCAGATGGCCATCGACGCCGATCTGTCGGCCGGCCTGATCAATGAAGACGAGGCGCGCAAGCGGCGCTCCGAGCTGGAAGGCGAAAGCAATTTCTTCGGCGCCATGGACGGTGCCTCGAAATTCGTGCGCGGCGATGCCATGGCCGGCCTGATGATCACGGCAATCAATCTGATCGGCGGCATCATCATCGGTGTCGTGCAGTCGGGCATGTCCTTCCCGGACGCTGCCAGCGCCTACTCCACCCTGACGATCGGCGACGGCCTGGTTTCCCAGATCCCCGCCCTGATCATTTCCGTCGCTGCGGGCCTGCTCGTCTCCAAGGCCGGTGTGGACGGCGAAGCCGACAAGGCCGTGTTCGGTCAGCTGACGGCCAACCCGCAAGGCCTGGGCCTGGTTTCCGGCGTTGCCCTGATGGTCGGCATCCTGCCCGGCATGCCCTTCCTGCCCTTCGCCCTGATGGCGGCCGGTGCCGGCTCCCTGGCCTGGATGAACCGCGATATCGTCGAACGCAAGGCGCGCGAGGAGGAAGAGGCGAAGGCCGGCAAGGTTGCCGAAGAGACCGCCAGCAAATCCAGCGGCGATGCGCCGATCGAGGAAAGCCTGGCCATCGACGAGCTGAAGATCGAACTGGGCTACGGCCTGCTGCCGCTGATCAATGATGTCGACGGCCGCAAGCTGACCGACCAGATCAAGGCACTGCGCCGTTCGCTGGCCGAGGAAATGGGCTTTGTCACGCCGGCGGTCCGCATCGTCGACAACATGGCGCTGGGCAATAACGAGTACACGATCCGCATCAAGGAGCTGGAAGCCGGCCGCGGCGAGCTGCGCCTGCACAAGCTGCTGGTCATGGATCCGGCCGGCCTGCCGATCGATATGCCCGGCGAGCACGTGAAGGAGCCCACTTTCGGCCTGCCCGCGACCTGGATCGACGAAGGCATGCGCGAGGAAGCGACCTTCCGCGGCTACACCATTGTCGAACCGGCCGCCGTCCTGGTGACGCACCTGACCGAGCAGCTGCGCGAGAACATGGCGGACCTGCTGTCCTATGCCGAAGTCGAGAAGCTGATCGACAAGCTGTCGAAGGAACACAAGAAGCTGGTCGACGATATCGCGCCGGCCCAGATCAGCCGCGCCGGTATCCAGCGTGTCCTGCAGTCGCTGATCCGCGAGCGTGTCTCCATCCGCGACCTGTCCACCATCATGGAAGGCATCGCCGAAGCCAGCGCCACGACCCAGCATCTCGATGCGATCGTCGAGCATGTCCGCACGCGCCTGGCCCGGCAGATCTGCCACGCCAACAAGTCCTTCGACGGCAACCTGCCTGTTCTGGCCCTCGGGCCGCAATGGGAACAGGCCTTCATTGAGTCGCTGATCGGCGAGGGTGACCGCAAGCAGCTTGCGCTCGCGCCCTCCAAACTGCACGATTTTGTCGCCGCGATCAGAAACTCTTTTGAAACTGCATCGGCACAGGGTCAGGTTCCTGTACTGCTGACGAGCCCGATGATTCGTCCGTATGTGCGCTCCCTGGTGGAACGTTTCCGCCCGCAGACGGTGGTGATTTCGCAGAACGAGATCCACCCCAGCGCACGTCTGAAGACTCTGGGCCATGTCGGCTGACCGGCCGGAACCCCCTTGTGAATTGAACCAACCATGCGCCTGAAAACCTTCTCTGCCCCGTCCCTGACCCAGGCCATGGCCGATGTGCGCCGTGAAATGGGTCCGGATGCGGTGATCATTGCGACATCCGACGCGCCCGGCGGCGGTGTGCAGGTGCGTGCTGCGGCCGAGACGGCCTATGTTCGCGAACCGGCCGAACCGGTGCGCGAGCGCGCCGAACGGCTGCACGCCGAGGCCGAGATCGAACGCGGCATGCGCGAGGACGGCGACCTGGACCGCGTGATCCGCGCGCTCGGTTTCCACCGTACGCCGGGCAGCGCCGCACAGGCCCTGATCCGGGCGGCCCATGACCTGTCCGACGGTCAGGCTGTCGCACGCCTCGCCCACGCCATCGAGAGCCGCTACACTTTCCAGCCGTTGCCCGCGATACCCGAACATGCCCTGCTCTTCGCGGGCACACCCGGGGTCGGCAAGACATCGGCGCTCGCAAAAACGGCCGCGCGCGCGATCACTGCAGGCGCCAAGCCCACTCTTGTCTCATGCGACGGCGAACGCGCCGGCGCCGACGAGCGGCTGCGGGCCCTGGCCAAGCGGATGGGCGCCGAGTTCCTCACCGCCGACGATCCGCGTGAAATGATCGATGCGGTCGCCGACATTGAAGGCCCCGTCCTGATCGACAGCCCGGCGGTGAACCCGTTCGAGCTGGATGATCTGGACATGACGCTCGCTTTCGCCGACTCTGCGGGCGCTGAAATCATCTATGTCTTCGACGCCGGCCTGACCCCCGAAGACGCCGAGGATGCTGCATCGCTGTTCGCTTCGATCGGCGCCAGCCGCTGCATTCCGGTCAAGCTCGACACCAGCCGGCGCCTCGGCGCGATCCTGGGCGTTGGCGAAACCGGGCTGGCCTTTGCACAGATTTCATCCACCCCCTTCATCGGGGGCGGACTCGCCCCGGCCACGCCGCTGCGCCTGGCCCGGGTTCTCATCGAAGACCGTGACACGCCGTTTGAAGAGGCGGACCAATGAAGCTCGCATCCGCACCGCAAGACCGTTCCGCCGGCCGCATCCTGGCCATCGCCTCCGGCAAGGGCGGGGTTGGCAAGACCGCGTCCGCGATCGGCATGGCCCATGCCTTCTCGCAGATGGGAGAGCGCGTCCTGCTCGTCGACGGCGATCTGGGCATGGCGAATATCGACGTCCAGCTGGGCCTGCAGCCTGCTTCCGACATCACGAGCGTGCTCAATGGCAAGGTATCGCTGACCAATGCGGTCGGTCCGGCATTCGGCGGTTCCCAGAAGCGCGGCGGTTTCGATGTGATCTCCGGCCGCTCCGGCTCCGGCGCGCTGGCCAATCTGGCCGGGCCGGGCCTGACCAAGCTGGCCTCGGGCGTCGCAGCACTCGCCCTCTCCTATGATCGCGCCATCCTGGACCTCGCCGCCGGCGCCGACCGCGCAACGGTGCGACTGGCGCTGACGGCAGACGATGTGGTGATCGTCATCAATGACGAGCCCACCTCGCTGACCGATGCCTACGCCTTTGTGAAAACGCTGCGCCTGCACGATGACGGAGCTGCGCCGCTGGTCGTTGTCAACAACGCGCCTGACATGATCACCGCGCGCGAGGCTTTCGGCGCCTTCAAGAAGACCTGCGAGGCCTTCCTCAGCTTCACGCCGACACTGGCCGGTATCGTGCGGCGGGACGTCAACGTGCCCGCTGCAATCCGCAACCAGACCTGCGTATCCGTTCGCGCCCCGGCCTGCGATGCAGCCAAGGATCTTCAGGCACTTGCAGGATCACTCGCGCGCGGCAAAGAAGCGGCCTAAACTGTCTCCCGGACGTAAGCGTAGGGGAGCGCTTGGGGATGTACGAGACGTTTGGAGACCGGCTGGCCTCCGGCTTTACCGGTTTTGACTGGTGGCTGCTGATTGTCCTGTCATTGGTTGCGGCGCTGATCATGCGCAAATGGCCGCAATGGCCGGCGGCAGCAGCCATTGCCTTCTTCGCTGACGCGGCAGCGCCCTTCTTCTACCGCTGGGCAACCGGCGTTCCGCCTGACTTCGCTTTTGACTTCGCGATTTCCAGGCTCGACGAACGCGGCGGTATCGTCGTTCTGCTCCGCCTTGCCCTGTACATGATCGCCATCGGCGGCATTTTCTGGGTGAAGCGGAAATACGGGCGCAAATAAGCCACCCCGCACCTTCGCACACCATTATTCAAATATCCGATAAGCGATATTCGCCTCATCGATTGGCGGAATGCCGTCGCCTGTCCCACCTGTCCCGCAGCCAGTTGCCTGGCCGCCAAGACGAGGGAAATGCGATGAGGACTGCGAAACCGGCCTGACGGCCCCGGCCCCTGCGGGCCGCCCCCAACAAATCGAAACACTGGACAGCGGACGCCCGGGCGTCCCGCCGGGTCGTCCTGCGCGACCCCGGCACGAGACCGCATGCGCGAAAGGACCCGAAATGGGCGCTATCAGAAATCGCACGGACATGTTTGCGACGGCCCTCGCCGAAGCCATGATCCGCTGGCGCTGGATTGTCATCCTCGCCACAATCCTGGCTACGGTCGGCTTTGCCATGGGCATGCCGCGCCTGGCCTTCGACACCAACTACCGGGCCTTCTTCTCCGACGAAAATCCGGAGCTGGCGGCCTTCGAGACCTTTCAGGCCACCTATACCAAGAACGATAACTTCCTGATCGTGGTCCGGCCGGCCGATGGCAATGTCTTCAGCCAGACAACCCTTGCCGCAGTCGAAGAGATCACCGAAGCGGGCTGGCAGGTTCCCTACGCGATCCGTGTCGATTCCATCACCAACTTCCAGCACACCTGGGCCGACGGCGACAATCTGATTGTCGAGGACCTGGTTCGCGATGCCCGTACGCTCAGCGACACCGAACTGTCCGAACGCAGTGCCGTCGCGCTCAATGAGCCGCTTCTGCGCAATCAGCTGATCACCGAGGATGCCAGCGTCACCGCGATCAATATCGTGCTCCAATATCCCGAAGAGAGCGCGATGGAAGTTCCCGAGGCCGTCGCCGTCGTCCGCGCACTGCGCGACCGGATCGAGGCGGACTATCCGGACATCGATATCGTTCTGTCGGGCGTCTCCATGATGAATAACGCCTTCATGGAGTCCGGGATGGGTGACATGGCGAAACTCATCCCGCTGATGTACCTCGTTCTGCTCGCCATCATGATGGTCGCGATCCGGTCGGTCAGCGGCACCATCGCGACACTGTTCCTGATCCTCTTCTCCTCGATCGTCTCGATGGGATCGGGCGGCTTCCTCGCAATCGGCCTGACACCGGTATCGGCGTCGGCACCGACCATCGTCCTGACGCTCGCCATCGCGGACTCGATCCACATTCTCATGTCGATGCGCCAACGCATGCGTGACGGCTTGCCCAAGCGCGACGCCATCGTGGATGCCGTGCGGATCAACTTCCTCGCCGTCACGATCACCTCACTGACGACGATCATCGGCTTCATGGCGCTGAATCTGTCCGATTCACCCCCCTTCGGGCATCTCGGCACGATGACGGCGATCGGTATCGCTGCCGCCTGGCTGCTTTCGATCACCTTCCTGCCAGCCATTGTCAGCGTGCTGCCGATGAAGGCCGCACCGCGCAAATCCGACGGCAAGGACGCAACCGCCCGCATGGGCCAGCTTGCCGGCTTCGTCACCCGGCACAGCCGGGGCGTGCTGATCACATCGGCGGCCGCCAGTGCGGCACTGATCGCACTGATCCCGACGATCGAGTTCAACGATCAGTGGGTGAACTACTTCTCGCCCTCGCTCGAGGTCCGGCAGGACAATGACACGGCGCTGGAGTCTTTCGGTCTCTATCCGATCGAATTCTCGGTCCCGGCCGATGGCGCCGGAGGCGTGTCGGATCCCGTCTATCTGGAAAGGCTCGACGCCTTCGCCAGCTGGGCCCGGCAGCAGGACGGCGTGACCCACGTCTATTCCATTACCGACATCATGCGGCGCCTGAACCGCAACATGCACGAGGACGATCCGGCCTATTTCCGCATCCCGGAAGACCGCAGCCTCGCAGCGCAATACCTGCTGCTCTACGAACTCTCCCTGCCCTACGGCCTGGATCTCAACGACCGCATCAATATCGACAAGTCGGCCACCCGCATGACGGTGACGCTGGATAATGTCACGACCCAGGAGACCAAGGATTTCCTCGACGCGGCCGAAGCCTGGCTTGCCGAGAACACGCCGGACTACATGCATACGTCCGCAACCGGCGCGCAGGTCATGTTCGCCTATGTCGCCGAGCGCAATGTCAACTCGATGATCTCGGGCAATATCATCGCCATCCTGGCCATCGGCCTGGTCATGGTGATGGCGCTGCGCTCCTTCCGCCTCGGCCTGCTGAGCCTCATCCCCAACACTCTGCCCATTCTCACGACGTTCGGGACCTGGGCACTGCTGGTGGGCACGGTGGGCTTCTCGGTCGCCGCCGTCGGTGCCGTCTCGCTCGGCATCGTCGTCGACGACACCGTCCACTTCCTCACCAAATACCGGCGCGCCCGCATGGAACGCGGTGCCTCGACCGCCGAGGCCATCCGCTACGCCTTCGAGACCGTCGGCATGGCGGTGGTGATCAACACCATCATCCTGGCGGCCGGCTTCGCCGTGCTCGCAATGTCCACCTTCAAACTCAATGCCGACATGGGACTTCTGACCGCCCTGGCGATTGTCTTCGCCCTGGTGCTCGATTTCCTGCTCCTGCCGGCCCTGCTGGTCGAGCTGTCCAAGCTGACCGCCCCCAAGACCCAATCCGGAGAAAAGTCCAATGAAGACCGTGACTACCAACCTGTGGCGTAACGCGCTTCTGGCGACGGCGGCCTTCGCCGCCATCGCCACCCCTACCGCGATCGCGCAAGATATCGACCTGCCCGACTGGGTCGACAGCGACAGCGAGCGCCAGGGCTATGAGATCGCCATGCGCTCGGACAATTCCGACAATGGTTTCGGCGACAGCCGCGTGGAGGCCCGCATGGTGCTGCGCAATGCCGCCGGCCAGGAAACCAGCCGCGAGCTGAGCTTCCAGACGCTCGAGCGTGCGGACAATACGGTCGGCGACAAGTCGGTCGTTGTGTTCCACACGCCAGCGGATGTGGAGGGAACGGCGCTTCTCTCGCACGCCCGCATTCTCGAACCGGACGATCAATGGCTCTACCTGCCGGCGCTGGCGCGCGTGCGCCGCATCTCCTCGGCCAACAAGTCCGGCCCGTTTGTCGGGTCCGAGTTCGCGTTCGAGGATTTCACGGCGGTCGAACTGAACAAGTACGAGCACAACTATGTCTCGTCAGGTGATGTCGAGATCGGCGGCGAGACGATGGCGGTCGATATCGTCGAGCGCTTCCCGCGCTACGAGAATTCCGGCTATTCGCGCCAGGTTTCCTATATCGACCAGGACGTCTACCAGATCCGGCGGATCGAGTTTTTCGACCGCCGGGGCGACCTCCTCAAGACGCTCGACCTGACCGAGTACCGCGAGTACGGCGATGGCATCTGGCGGGCACACGCCCTGACTATGACCAATCACCAAACAGGCAAGTCCACCGAGCTGGTCTACAGCGACTACGAATTCGGTGTCGGCCTGTCCGACAATGATTTCGTGCGTGGTGTTCTGGAACGCCAGTACTGACCCCGTCTGCGCGGGCTCCTGCCGCCCCGCCTGAGCCCGTGCCCGGCCGCAGCTGCGCCAATGCCCAACCGGCGCAGCTGCGGCGCTTACCAGTCAACGAGACTTTCCGATGCTTCCTTCCCTGCGAACCTTGCGCTCGCTTGCTCTTCCCGCGCTGATCCTTGCGGCCGTAATCGTCCTCGCCCAATCGACAGCCCACGCCCAGGGCTGGGATGCGGGCGGTTCGGCCGGTGTCGAGACCCGTATCTTCCTGGACGACCCGGCCTGGCCCGGACAAGCGGACGATGTGCAGTCATCGATCATCCTGGAAGGCGATTTTCGCTGGCGCAGCGAGGATCGCCGGCATCAGCTTGTCGTGGTGCCCTGGGCCCGGATCGACAGCACCGACGAGGAGCGTACCCATGCCGATCTGCGGGAGGGGTTTTACCGCTACATAGGTGACACATTCACGCTCGAAACCGGCCTCATAAAGGTGTTCTGGGGTGTCACTGAGTCACGTCATCTGGTGGACATCATCAACCAGACCGACCTCGTCGAGGATTCCGACGGCGAGGACAAGCTGGGCCAGCCCGCCCTTCGCCTGACGAGCCAGCGGGACTGGGGGCGGCTGGAATTTTTCCTGCTGCCCGGTTTCCGCGAGCGCACTTTCCCCGGTCGCGACGGACGGCTGCGCGGTCCGCTGCCGGTGACGCAAGCGCCGCTCTATGAACATGCCGACGAGGAACGCCATGTCGACCTGGCCGCGCGGTGGAGCCATTTCCTGGGAGACTGGGATGTCGGTCTGGCGGCCTTTCACGGCACCGACCGCGAGCCCGTTTTCACGGTATCGGACAATGGCGACAGCCTGCATCCGCTCTACCGGATCATCACCCAGGTCTCGGCCGATGTGCAGCTGACGCGCGGGCCCTGGCTGTGGAAGGGCGAAGCGATTGTCCGCGAGGGACAGGGCGATACGTTCGGCGCGTTTTCCGGCGGGCTGGAATATACCTTTTACGGCATCACCGCGGCCGGTGCCGATTTCGGCGTGCTGGTCGAGTATCATCTCGACGGCCGCGACAGCGATCCGGCCATCGCGCCGCCGACCGCGTTTGACAATGATATCTTCCTGGGCGGCCGGCTGGCGCTGAACGATATCAACGACACCGCCATCCTCGGCGGGGCGGTGATCGATACGGAAAATGGCTCGACCGCAGCCCTGATCGAAGCGGAGCGCCGTTTCGGCTCCTATATATTCCTGGAACTCGAAGGGCGGTTTACGCTCAATGTGGACGAACGGGACGCCCTTTTTCCGGCCGACCGCGACGATGCGCTCACCCTTCGCCTGACCCGGCATTTCTGAGGCCGGGCAAAGCGAAAGGCGCAAAGGATGGCCATCATGTCGCTCAAGCATGTCGATCTGAACCTGCTGATCACTTTCGAGGCGCTCTGGCACGAACGCAATGTGACGCGGGCCGCGCGGCGGCTGAACGTGTCGCAGCCAACCGTGTCGAATGCGCTGGCACGCCTGCGCTTGGCGTTCGGCGACCAGCTCTTCATGCGCTCGCCGCGGGGTATCGAACCCACGGAACGCTGTGTCGAGATTATCAAGGATGTCCGCGAGGCGCTGCGCTATATCGAGCAAGCACTCGACAGCGGCCCGGCCTTTGATCCGCGCCTGTGCCGGCGGGAATTCCGGATCGGCAGTGCGGACTATTTCGACCTGTTCATCCTGCCCGGCCTGATGGCGCACATGGCCGTGGAGGCGCCCCAGATCGACCTGCGCCTGCGCTCGCCCGATCTTGATGAGGGGCTGGACATGCTCGACGCCGGAGAGCTCGACTTCCTGCTGCACAAGGAAGCGCCGGCGGCCAAACGCTTCGGCGTCAAAACGGTGATGCAGGACCTGCATGCCTTCACGGTGCGTTCGGACCACCCCCGGGTCCGTGCCATGCCGGACATCGGACTTTTCGCGGATCTCGCCCACGTGAATTTCTCGCAGCGCGGCGATTCAGAGTCGCACGTGGACGAGACCCTGGCCCGGATGGGCTATCGCCGCCGCGTCGCCGTGACGACACAGCATATGGGCACGGTCGCGCACCTAGTGCGGACGACCGATCTGGTCGCCACCGTGCCCGGCCGGCTCGCCAGCAAGATGGTGGATGAAGGCGGCATCACCGCCTACCCGCTGCCGTTCGAGATCGCCTGCGTGCCGATCGCGCTTTACTGGAACCGCCGCTTCGAACTGGACGGCGCGACACGCTGGATGCGTGACGCGCTCGTCCGGTTCTGTCAGTCGGTGCCGCCGGCCGCCCTGCCTTTCGAGCAGAGCCGGCCGCGCGAAGTCGTCGCCGCCCGGTAGGACTTATTCGACAACCGTGATCTGGCTGTTCAGCAGGATCTCGGCTTCGGCATAGGCCTCTTCAGCCGTGGCGATGCCGAACAGGACGCGCTGGCCGGCCTCGAGGACGGGCCCGTAAAGCAGTGTGCCTTCCGCATCGTCCTCGATGTGGAAGCCCTGCGTGCCGGTTTCCAGATTGTCGAAATAGCCGCGCACCATCGCCCAATAGTCCTGCGTTGCAGCCCAGTAGTCATGAGCGGCCTGGTCATTGCTCAGGTCGGTATTGCGATAGGTGTTCACGCCGATCTCGCGCACGAGCTCTCGGACCGCGCCGTCCTCTTCGACGACAAGCTTGGAATTGTCCTGCTCATGGGTCCAGCCCCACGGCATGACGGTGTGGCGGTTCACGGTAGCGATGACGTCATAGTCGTCACGCGTGGTGTCGTCCCGGCGCGGCAGCGGGCGCCAGGAGACCGGCGGTTCCCAGGTCGAAACGCCGTCGGCATCATGGGTCCAGGGCGCGACCGCAGCATAGCGCGGGCTGTCATCCACCTGGTAGACGGTCTGCGACCAGGCACCGGCAGCTTCTGCAGCGGGAACCGCTTCAACGGTCCAGTCATCATGCCCCTGGAAAGCCAGCACGGTTTCCGGCTCGTAGCGCCAGTCCTGGCGCCAGTGCTTGACGATGAAGGGCTCTTCCTCCGCTCCCACGATCAGAAGGTGCTGGAGCATGATGAAGTCGCCGGTGTCCTCGACAACGATCACGACTTCACGGGCCGGAGTGAATTTGGGCTCGGCCAGTTCGTAGCCGTCGGCGACCGGCACCGTCTCACGGAAATCGAACGTCACCGCGTATTCGCCCTGCATCGCCAGGATCGCCTCGCGGTCCTGCTCGTAAAGAGCGCGCGAGCGTTCCGGCATTTGCTCGACAGCCGCGGTTTCCCCGCCGGCTGCAGTGTTCGTGGTGGCGCAACCGCCGGCGGTCAGTATGGCGGCGACGGCGGCAAGATAGGCGATCTTCATGAAAACCCTCATCCATCAGACGTGCCCGAAGACACAGACATGTTTCTAAGAAGAATTCTCACTTGCAATCGCAAAAAGCAAGGGGCAGAACACTAGGCAACTGATAATCATTCGCACTTAGGGACACCGAAATGAAAACCGTGCTGCTTGCCGGCGTTGCCGCCTTTGCCCTCACCGCTCCGGGCCTGACCCAGGATGCGGACGCGACGAATGACGATGCCGATGTCATCGTGGTCGAAGCCACCTACACGAAGCTGGACGCCTTCGTTTATCCCGGCATGACGGCATCCATCGACGCGGAAGCCCTGGACCTGCGCCGCCCGGCCGATCTCGACGATCTGCTGCGTTCCATGCCCGGCCTGGACGTTGCCGGCGGTCCGCGCCGCACCGGCCAGACGATCGCGCTGCGCGGCCAGGGACGGGAAAACACCACGCTGCTGCTCGATGGCGCCCGCCAGAATTATTCCTCCGGCCATGACGGTGTCTTCTTTATCGACCCGGCCCTGCTGGTAGGCGTCGAAGCCGTGCGCGGCCCGGCATCGGCGATCTACGGTTCCGGTGCATCCGGCGGTGTCGTCTCCTTCCGCACGGCCAGCGCCCACGATCTGCTGGACGACGGTGAAAGCTGGGGCTATTCCCTCGGCGGCGGTTACCGGTCGGTGGACGAGGAAACCCGCGGCTCTGCCAGCGTGTATGGCCGGGCCGGCACGGCGGACTTCCTGGCCTCCATCTCCGCCCGCTCCTCCGGCGATATCAGCCTGGGTTCCGGCAACGACCTTCCCGCCAACGACGAATCCTTCTCCAGCCTGATCAAGATCGGCAATGATTTCGGCGACGGCCTGCGTGCCGAGCTGAGCTGGCAGAGCTTTTCCGGCGATGTGACCGAACCCAATAATGGCCAGGGCAATGCCGGTGTCGACCCGCTGAACGCCCTCGCCGACAAGGACATCACGGCCGACAATCTGACGCTTACCGCCGCGATCGCGCCGAGCACGATCGACTGGCTGGACCTGGAACTGACGGTCTACCGCAATGAAACCGGCGTCGATGAGCGCGAGACGGTCTCCGGCCGGCAATTGCGCCGCGATCTGGAAACCGTCGGCATTCGCGGCGACCAGCGTTTCGAATTCAATCTGGGTGCCTATGAGGCCGGCCTGACCGTTGGCGGTGAATACTATGAAGACAGCCAGGACGGGTTCGACAGCGCCGATCCGGACGGCACGCGCGGCGGTGCACCCGATGCCGACAGCCAGTTCACGGCGGGCTGGGTCCAGCTTGAACTCGACGGCCCGGCGCCCTTCGGCCTGCCCGGCCGCATGATCGTCCTGCCGGGCGTGCGCTATGACGAGTTCGAGACCTCGACACCGTCCAGCGCCGCCGTGTCGAACGACGCCGTTTCGCAGCGTCTGGGCCTGACCTATGCGCCGGTCGATACGTTCAACATCTTCGTCAGCTGGGGCGAGGCCTTCCGCGCACCGTCGATCAATGAGCTCTATCTGGACGGCACGCACTTCTCCTTCCCGCACCCGATCCTCGGCGCCCCGATCTTCGTGTCGAACGATTTCATCGCCAATCCGGACCTGCTGCCCGAAGAAACCGAAACCCTGGAAATCGGTTTCGGTGTCGATCTGGCCGACCGTGTCGGCGTCGACCGGCTGGACCTGCGCGCCTCTTGGTACGAGACAGAAGCGGAAAACCTGATCGACCTGTCGGTCGACTTCGCCTTCGACGGCAGCTGTTTCGCACCGCCCTTCCTGCCCTGTACGGCCGGCACGACGCAGAGCAGCAATGTGGGTTCGGCAGACCTGTCGGGCTATGAAATCCAGGCGAGCTTTGCCGAAGGCCCCTTCTCGCTTGATGCGTCTCTGACGGGGATCGATGGCAAGGACGCGGAGACAGGCGATCCGATCGGTTCGCTGGCCCCGACGCGTCTGTTCGTCGACGGCCGCTGGAGCTTTGACCAATACCGTCTGATCCTGGGCGGCCGCATCGAGGCGGCCGGTGAGTATGACGAGCCGCTGGATCCGGCCGAGCATCGTGCCGGCTATGTGGTGACGGATGTCTATGCCCGCTGGCGGCCATTTGCCGAACACGGGCTGAGCCTGAATGCCGGCGTCGAGAACCTGCTGGATCACGACTATGACCGCGTCTTCGCCGGCGTCAGCGAGCCGGGCCGTTCGGTCCGCTTCGATATCGGCTGGACGCAAAATTTCTAGAGCATTTACAGCGAAAGTGGGAACCGGTTTCGCGGTTCGGAAATGTGTCCCCTAGAGACCGGGCATTTCCAGCGAAAGTGGGAACCGGTTTCGCGGTCCGGAAATGCGACCACAAGCACTCAAGAGGAAGGCAGCCTCCGCGGCCTTCCTCTCAATGTCTCCCGGTCGTTCCGGCCAGGGGAACCTCGTAGGTGGGAAACTACGAACTCATGGGTCCCGGTCTTCTTCAAGGCCGGGACCTTTTTTGTCCGCCAGTCAGTCTTGCCGGTCAGTTGGGGCGGCGGTGCCGCACCTGGGCGATCTCGTCCAGCTCGTCCTGCTCGGCCGCGCGCACGGCTTTCTCGATCCGGGCCAGACGCCGTTCCTCGAGCAGCTCGTACTTCTTGAGCTCCTGGAAGGCTTCGGACAACCGGCCGCGCAGCGCGTTGGCCTGGATATCCACTTCCTCGAGCGACAGGCGGATGTTTTCCTTCCGCTTGATCACAGCCTGGGCGTAGGAGCCATAGGCCAGGAAGCCTTCTTTCGACTCGGCCGCGACCGCCTGCTCTTCCGGCACCGAGGCCTCGAGCCGTTCGATCTGGTCGATCAGAGCCTGGCGGGAGCGATCGAGCTCCGCCATCTGTTTCTGGAGTTCTTCAACCTTGAACCGGGCCAGCCGGATCAAGGGTTCATGTGAGCGTGTCATGACCGCCCTCCTTCACCACCACCCAAAATCTCGGACAGCAGCGCGAATGTCGACGGAATGTCCGCCGCTTCGTCTTTTTGCTGCCCGAGGAATGCTTCCAACGGTTCGTTGAGAGCAATTGCCCGGTCCACATCCGGGTTCGATCCCTGGGTGTAAGCCCCCAGCCGGATCAATTCTTCCATGTCGGCATAGGCCGACAGCAATTTGCGCGCTTCGGCCACGAACGGGCGCTGCGGCGGGTCGTAAACTTCCGGGGCCGTCCGGCTGACCGATTTGAGAACGTCGATCGCGGGATAGCGCCCGCGCTCGGCAATCGCCCGGCTCATCACGACGTGGCCGTCCAGGATACCGCGCACGGCATCGGCGATCGGCTCGTTATGATCGTCGCCGTCGACCAGGACGGTGAACAGGCCGGTGATCGTCCCCTGGCGTCCGCCATCGCGGCGTTCAGGGCCCGGTCCGGCACGCTCCAGAAGACGCGGCAGTTCAGCGAAGACCGACGGGGTATAGCCCCGCGTCGTCGGCGGCTCGCCGGCCGCCAGGCCGATCTCGCGCTGGGCCAGCGCAAACCGGGTCACACTGTCCATCAGGCACAGCACGTCCTTGCCCTGGTCGCGGAAATATTCCGCGGTCGTCAGGGTGAGATGGGCCGCCTGCCGGCGCGCCAGGGCCGGCGCATCGGATGTTTCGGTAATAACGACGGAGCGCTTGCGGCCTTCCGGGCCCAGCACGTCGTCGACGAACTCGCGGGCCTCACGGCCCCGTTCGCCGATCAGGCCGATCACGATGACGTCGGCGTCGCAGGCGCGCGCCAGCATCGACATCAGGACCGACTTGCCGACACCCGAGCCCGCAAAGATGCCCAGGCGCTGGCCGCGCCGCATCGGCACGAAGGCGTTGAGCACGCGGACACCGAGATCCAGCTTGGTCCCCAGCCGCGCGCGGCCATGCGCGCCCGGCGGATTGCCCTTGAGCGGATAAGGGACACCGCCTTCGGTAAGCGGAGGTCCGCTATCGAGCGGACGCCCGAAACCATCGAGCACCCGGCCCAGCCAGGCCTGTGACGGACGAACGCGGGCGGCTTCGGGCTGCAGGCGGACCCGGGCACCGGGTCGAACACCTTCGAGCGGACCGAAGGGCATCATCAGGGCCGTCTCGCCGCGAAAGCCGACGATTTCGCATTCTGCGACACCCTCACCCGTCTCGATCAGGGCATGCGCGCCCAGCGAGAGCCCCGCCTTGGGGCCCTCGGCTTCGACAAGCAGGCCGTTCAGGGCGGTGATCCGTCCTTCCAGCACCCGGTCGTCGAGGCGATCGATGCGGTCGATGAGGGTCTGCATCATACGGGTAAACCCGCCCTGCTTCCTGTGGCGAAAATGCCAGTTCCCGTAGACAATATACCCAACGCGGTTGCTCCGACGTAAACACCCGGCATTTTTTGCACGGCGTCGCGCAGCTGATTCCCCAAGGCTGACGGACTCGATTCCACCGGATGAGTCTCGCTATCGATACAATGTCCTGTGGAAAACTCGGGAAGCCTTCCAGGACGGGCGCCGGAGCTGAATTTCCGTTCCAGAACGGGCAGATCGCACCTTCCGGAGGCTATACTTTATGCACGTTATATTTGATCAATTCGCGAAATTTTACGCTGCCAGAAGATTCATCACACGCGTTAACCCCTGAATCGTTAACGGAATTCTCGAATCAAGCGGATCGTCAGCTTTTTCTCGAATTGACGATTCCAAAACAGGGTCAAGCAGCGCTTAACTTTCGTTAAGGGTTTCCGCCTAGCGTCCAAATAAGGTTAATCACAGACGTGAGGCCGGGCGGCACTGATTCGCCCGAACAACGAAACCGGAGGCGAACCAATGCGGGTTCTTCTTATTGAGGACGATCGGGCGACTGCCCAGTCCATCGAGCTGATGCTGAAGTCCGACGGCTTCAATATCTATACGACCGACCTCGGTGAGGAAGGCGTCGACCTGGGCAAGCTGTATGATTACGACATCATCCTGCTTGATCTGAACCTGCCGGACATGCCGGGTTTCGATGTGCTCAAGACGCTTCGCATGGCGAAGATCGACACGCCCATCCTGATCCTCACGGGCAATGCCGACATCGACAACAAGGTGCGCGGCCTGGGCTGCGGCGCCGACGACTACATGACCAAGCCTTTCCACAAGGACGAGATGATTGCGCGCATCCACGCCATCGTCCGCCGCTCGAAGGGCCATTCCCAGTCGATCATCCGCACCGGTTCGATCGCCGTGAACCTCGACGCCAAGACGGTCGAGGTCGATGGCCAGCGCGTGCACCTGACCGGCAAGGAATACCAGATGCTCGAGCTGCTCTCCCTGCGCAAGGGAACGACGCTCACCAAGGAAATGTTCCTGAACCACCTTTATGGCGGCATGGACGAGCCGGAACTGAAGATCATCGACGTCTTCATCTGCAAGCTCCGCAAGAAGCTCGCTGCGGCCACCAGTGGCGAACACTATATCGAGACGGTCTGGGGCCGCGGCTATGTGCTGCGTGACCCGGTCGAGGAAAAGGCTTCCGCCTGATCCGGCCTCACAACCGAACCTGAGAAAACCCGGGCGGCGACGTCCGGGTTTTTTCATGTCCCCTGTTCAGGGGTTTTTCCGCTCGAAGCACAGCCGCTAGCCTTGGCCAGCCGTGAAGGAGATTGCCATGCGCTGGCTTGCCGCTTTGCTCGTCTGTATCAGTGTCACGCCTCCCGCACTCGCCGAAAGCGAGGATGATGCACTTGCCCTCACCCTGGAGCTGGCGAACCAGATCGCGCGCGTCGGCGGCCTGTCGGTTGACGACCCCGACGCCCTCACAGTCCGCCTCGAAGCCGCGATGGACCGGTTCGAAGAAGAGGCCGATGCGCGCGCGGTCCAATGGTCCATGAGCTATGGCGTCGATGTCGATGCCAGCAGCGTCGAACGGCATGATGCGGAGGGCAATCCGTTGCCTGTCGACCCCGATACGCTTGAAGAGAATGACCGCATGCCGGCGCCGGACGCAGGTTGCGGCACACCGGCCATCCACCCGCTCTCGGCAGCATCGACGGCAGATGCCCGCTGGGAGGTTTGCACCGGGATCGAGGATGAAGGTGACGGGCCCTACTATATCGGCTTTTCCGAATTGCTCTACGGCGTGGATGGCAATTTCCGGCGCGTCCGGCTGGGCGTCGCGGTCACGTCTTCCGACGCATCCTATATCGACGCCATGCGTGAGCCGGCGACACAATTGCTCTACGAGATGATGGACGCCGTGCGCGCAGACGCGATCACGCCGTAGGCGCTTTGGCCGGACGTGAAAAAGGCGCAGCTCCTGGTGGGGCCGCGCCTTCTTGTTCGGCAGGAGCTGTCAGGCGTGTCAGGCTGCAGCCGACTTGGCCGCGGCGGCCCGGCCATACAGGCCACGGCGGCCTTCGACCGGCGCAAAATCCTGCGACAGGCCGACCACCGTCTCGGCGGCGCCCATGATCAGATAGCCGTCGCTCGCGGTCTGTGCGGCCAGCCGCTGCAGGATCCGCTTCTTGGTATCGGCATCGAAATAAATCAGCACATTGCGGCAGAAGATGACGTCGAACGTGCCCATGCCGGAGAAGTTCTCCAGCAGGTTCTGCTTCTGGAAAGTCACCATCGAACGCAGGTTCGGCTTGATGCGCCACTGGTCGCCGGACTGGTCGAAATGCGTCACCAGACGCTGGATCGCCAGGCCGCGCTGGACCTCGAACTGCGAGTAGACACCGGCCTTGGCCTTTTCCAGCACGCGCGGCGCCATGTCGGTCGCGACAATCTCGAAGCGCAGACCGCCCAGGCGGGCCTTTTCCTCTTCCAGGATCATCGCCAGCGAATAGGGTTCCTGACCCGACGAACAGGCCGCGCACCATATCCGGATGGTCGACATATTGCCGCGGGCCCGCGAGAGCACCGGCAGGATTTCCTGCTTGAACAGGTCGAACGGCGTGTTGTCGCGGAAGAAGAAGGTCTCGTGCGTCGCCAGCGCCTCGGTGATCGCCCAGAGCAGACGGTCGCTGCTCTCGCGGCGCGCCGCGGCGATCAGGGCCTCGATCGACGGATAGCCCTCGGCCCGCGCGAGCGGCGCGAGGCGGCTTTCCAGCAGATACCCCTTGTCGGTCGACAGGACGAGGCCGGAGCGCTTGTAGGCTTCGGCTGCCACGAAAGTGATGTCTTCGATCTTGATCATGGTCACATCCCGTTCTTCGCGCGCTGGACGATCGACGAGCCGATCCGGTTGAGCGGCAGGATTTCGTCGGCCAGGCCAGCCGCGGCGACAGCGCCGGGCATGCCCCAGACCACACTCGTTGCTTCGTCCTGGGCGAGGATTGTACCGCCGGCACTGCGCAGGATGCGCGAACCTTCGCGGCCGTCATGCCCCATCCCCGTCAGGATGATGCCCAGCGCCTTTCCACCGGTCACCTCGGTCACCGACTGGAACAGCGGGTCGACGGCGGGGCGGCAGAAATTGATCGGCGGCGTCTGGTCGAGCACCGCGTAGAATCCGGCCGCATCCTTGCGGACGGTCAGATGGAAGTCGCCCGGCGCGATATAGAGATTGCCGGCGACGAGGCGTTCGCCATCTTCGGCTTCCTTGCAGCGCAGAGACGAAGCCTTGGACAGGTGTTCCGCCAGGATCTTGGTGAACAGGGCCGGCATGTGCTGGGCCACGACGATCGGAACCCGGATATCGGTTCCGAAAGCGGCGACGACATCGCGCAGCGCCTGCGGGCCACCGGTGGAGGACCCGATGGCGATGATTTCCGGGCGCACGGTGTGACGCGCGACAGCCCCGCGAGAGGCCGGCGGCTGTGCCGTCGGAGCAAACGCCTTGCGGACCGGCGTGCTCGGCGCGGCAGGTGCCGGTGCAATTGTGCGGATCGCCGGCGCAGGCGTCGACGGAATATCCCGCGCCGTGGGAACCGGCGGGATCGGACGCGGCGCCAGAGCCTTCAGCTTGGACAGGAGATCGCGGCGGAACTCCTCGGCACCGGCCAGACGCCCGGCCTGCGGCTTGGGCGCGTAGTCGGCCGCGCCCATGGACAGGGCGCGGATGGTCACCTCACCGCCGCGGCGCGTCAGTGTGGAGGCCATCACAACCTTGCAGCCCGGCACGGCCTTCAGCAGCAGCGGCAGGGCGGCGAGCCCGTCCATCTTGGGCATTTCAACATCGAGCACGATCAGGTCGGGCCTGAGCTCTTCAGCCTTTTTCAGGCCCTGCTCACCATCGACCGCCGCGCCGACAAGCGCGAGATCGGGATCCTCTTCGACCCAACGGGTCATCAGGCCCCGTGCGACAGCGGAGTCGTCGATCACGAGAACCTTGGCAATGGGGTTGGCGGCCGCGCCCGTGGTGGCGAGTTCCGGCATGGGAAACTCCCTCAAGAGGCGCGAAGCAATCCGGTTTGCTGCAGCTTGGATTCGATGATTTCACCGTCGAAGGGCTTCATGACGTATTCGTCCGCCCCTGCGCGCAGGGCTTCGGTGATGTGCGCCATGTCGTTCTCGGTGGTGCAGAACACCACGACCGGCTTGTCACCCCCCTCTTCGCGGCGCAGCGCCTTGACGAAGTCGAGCCCGTTCATGACCGGCATGTTCCAGTCGAGCAGGATGGCGTCGGGCATCTGCTTGCGGCAGGCGTCGAGCGCTTCGGATCCGTCCGCCGCTTCGACACATTCGAAGTCGAGCTCTTCAAGAATTTTGCGAGCGACTTTCCGGATCACCCGGGAGTCGTCCACGACGAGACAGGTTTTCATGCATTGCCCTCCGCTAGGCAGCCTTGTTGGTCTGGCCGGCCGTACCGATGACGGCCGAAACGTCGAGAACTGCGAGCAGTTCCTTTTCCAGCCGGTGAACGCCCTTGACCATCGAACGCCAGCGCGCGTCGACATGGGCCGGGACCGGTTCGAGTTCGGCCCGCGGACGACGCAGCACTTCACCGACACTGTCGACGATAAGTCCGAAGATTTCGTTCCCGCGTTCGACACCGAGTGCCATACCGGTCTCGGTCTTCTCGCGCGGCGTCAGGCCCAGGCGACGGCGGGCGTCGATGGCGGTGACGATGCGGCCGCGCAGGTTCAGAAGACCGGCGACCTCGTCGGGAGCCAGCGGGACATGCGTTACCGATTGCGGCGCGAACACTTCACGGATCGCATCGACCGGCGCGCCGAACAGCTGATCGCCGATACGGACGGACACATACTCGTTCATCGCTTCGGCACCGAGGCCGGAATTGTCGCTATGCTGCGAGCTCATGCCACTTTCTCCTCTTGGGAAACCTCGTCGAGCGCGGCAATCAGGGCACCGCGGTCGGAGCGCGGCAGGACGACCGTGAGGCCGTCGGCCGGAGTATCTTCAGGCCAGTCCGTGACAGCCAGGGCCGGCAGATTGGTCCACATGCCTTCATTGCGGATGCGGTCCAGGGCCGCCGGATCACCGACGAGCGCATCGAAATGCTCGCCCGCTTCGGCAATCGACTTGACCTCGTGCATGCCGCCGGCCGGCGTCACGTCATAGCCGGCTGCAGCCAGCAGCGGCGCGATCATGCGGCGCGCAAAGGCGTCGGCATCGACCAGCAGGACCTTGCGACGACGCGAGGCCGAACGGCGCTGGATTTCACCGGCGCGCGACTGATCGAGATACCAGGCGATATCGACCACATCCGTGGCCTTGCCCTTGATGATCGCAGACCCGATGACGCCCTGCTTGTCGGACGACATCTGCATGTCGACACGCTCCTCGACAACGTCGACGATCTGGTCGACCGCGAGGCCGATGGCCGTGTGGTTCTCGGCGAAGACGAGGACGGGCAGACGCTGGCCTTCCGTGCAGCGGATTTCCGAGCCCAACGGCACGATCGGCATCAGACGGCCACGATACTGGACAACCTGGCGGTCGTTGGTGGTCTCGATGGTATCCGGCTGGAACTCTTCCAGACGCGTGACGAGGGCCAGCGGAACCGCCTTGGGTTCCGTACCGCCGGCACGGACCAGGAGCAGACGCTGGGTCTGCTGTGCCAGTTCGGTGACCGAAGCGCTGGCCATGTCGTTCACAGCTTCCTCTTCCATCGCCGAGACGATCTCGCCGGCCAGGCCGTTCGGATCGAGGATCATGATGACAGAACCGTCGCCCAGGATGGTCGCGCCGGAATAGGCCGAGACATTGCGCAGCGATTCCGACAGCGGCTTGACGACGATTTCCTCGGTGTCGAGCACATTGTCGACGACGAGGCCGACATTGCGGCCACCGGCGTCGAGCACGACCACGAAGGCCGCTTCGTCTTCACCGCCACTATAGGCTTCGCCGACACCGAGCACGTCGTGCAGGTCGACGATCGGCATCAGGCGATCGCGCAGACGCATCACGCGGGCACCATGCAGTTTTTCAACCGTGTGCTCGGACCCGGCACCGACACGCACGAGTTCGCGCACAGCCAGCTGCGGGATCGCGAAGCGCTGTTCGTCGCAACCGACGATCAGGGCCGACACGATGGCGAGGGTCAGCGGGATCTTGATCGAGAAATGCGAGCCGCGACCAGCCGTGGACGTCACGTCCACCACGCCGCCGATCTGCTCGATATTGGTGCGCACCACGTCCATGCCGACACCGCGGCCGGAGAGGTTGGTGACCTTGGCCGCCGTCGAGAAGCCCGGGGCGAAGATGAAGCGGTGGATCTGCGCTTCGGTCATCCGCTCGAGTTCGTCGTGCGTGGTCAGGCCTTTTTCCAGGGCCTTCTCGCCGATGCGCTTGGTGTCCAGTCCCTTTCCGTCATCGGAAATGGAAATGATGATGTGACCGCCTTCATGATAGGCGGACAGCTTGATCCGGCCCTTCTCGGGCTTGCCGGCCTTCACCCGGTCGGCCGGCATCTCGAGGCCGTGATCGGCCGAGTTGCGAACCATGTGGGTGAGCGGATCCTTGATCAGCTCGAGCACCTGACGGTCGAGCTCGGTGTCCTGGCCTTCCATGACCAGTTCGATCTTCTTGCCGAGGTCCGTCGACACGTCGCGGATGATGCGCGGCAGCTTGCGCCAGGCATCGCCGATCGGCTGCATGCGGGTCTTCATGACCCCGTCCTGCAGCTCGCCGGTCACTGCAGACAGGCGCTGGAGGGGGCCCTTGAGCTCCTCGTCTTCCATGCCGCGGATGGTCTGCATCAGCTGGTTGCGGGTCAGCACGAGCTCGGAAACGGTCGTCATCAGACCTTCCAGCACGTCCACGGTGACACGCACCGTCTGCTGGACGCGCGGGCCGCCTTCACCACCAACACCGTGATCGACACCCTTCAACTCGGCCATCGCCGACTGCAGGGCTTCCTCATGGCTCATATCGTCGGTGATGAACGCCTTGGGCGCTTCCGGCGCATTGCCGGGCTCAACATCGGCGTTCATGAAGGCAGCTTCGAGTTCGGCGGCCGACACTTCACCCGGACGCAGTTCGCGTCCCAGTTCCGGATCGAAATCGCCGACGCCGAGGTGCTGCACGGGCGCACTCTCTGCCGGCGCTGCATCGCCCGGATCATTTGCGGGATCGATATCGGCGCCCTGGAAGGCAGCTTCCAGATCAGCCAGCGAGACTTCGCCCGGACGCAGTTCGCGGCCGAGGTCCTCGTCCCAGTTTTCAGGCTTTTGCGGCGCATCCGGCTGAGCGGCACCTTCCAGCTTGCCCATCGCTGCGTCTTCGAGCTTGGCGATCAGGGTGCTGTCTTCGCCGGCCGGCTCGGCGCCGGTTTCCTCGAGCGATTCCAGCAGCACCTTGATCTGGTCGATCGCCTCGAGGACGAGCGTCACCATCGGCGGCGATACGGCGAGTTCACCATCACGGAACTTGCCCAGCAGCGTTTCGCCGGCATGAGCGACAGCTTCCAGGCGGGGAAGGCCCAGGAAGCCGCAAGTCCCTTTGATGGTGTGAAGAAGGCGGAAAATGTTGTCGAGAATGGCCCGGTCTTCCGGGTTATTCTCGAAACGCACCAGCTCCGCGTCGATGACGTCCAGGCTTTCGGCTGTTTCCGTCAAAAACTCACTGATGAGATCATCCATGGCAGGCCCCGTGCGGTCTTAATTCCAGCACAACCTGCCAGCCCTTAGTTAACGGACTGTTGGCTCGGGGGGCCTATTCTCATCTACAATACGAATAGAATATTATCTGGTTTGGCCTCGCCTTGCAGGCCTAGCCGATCATGCCTTCCGGCGGCTTGACCAGGGCGACAAATTCGACCCGCTCGCCATCCGCATGCGCACTGACGCGGCCGCCGGCCGAACGCGCGATGAGCGCTGTGTAATAGGGCTGGATCGAGCGTCCGTCGAAACCGTGCTCCGGCGCCTGGCCTTCCAGGGCGAGCGCGGTGCCCGCCTCCAGCCGAGCCCGGGGGCCTTCCGTGACAATGCGCAGACGCGCACCGCCGGCAGCGTCCGTCGCCTCGACCGTCACCGTACCACCACGCGGCGCCGCGTCGACGCCGAGCGTGCACAGATTGAGCAGCAGGCGTGCGGCTGCCTTCTCGAGCCCCGTCGCTTCAACTTTCCAGACAATCTCCGGCTTGAAGGCCGAGAACATGTTCTCGGTCAGACGGCGCAGTTCTCGGGTATCCAGAATGCCCGGAGCCGATCCGCCGGCACCGAATGCAAGACGCGAGAATTCCAGCTTCGCCTGGGCCTGGCGGGCGCTTTCGCGCACCAGACCCATCGCGTCATCATGCATGTCCGCCGAGTCCTGGTCGTCCAGAACGCTCAGGGCTGCACCCAGGGCAGACACAGGGCTGACAAGGTCATGACACAGCCGGGCGCACAACAGTGCGGCAAGCTGTTCGGCGGTCAGTTCGGAGGGAAATTCGTCGAGCATGGCGTCATCGATACACGATTCTCGCTGTCACTCGCCCCTTTTCGCAGTCAAATCTGCAAAGCTCCGCTGTAAAGGACTTGGCAACCGGATCGGTCCAAGCCATGGTTCACACGGCTTTTGAGGGGGCGCTCGGCCATTCCGGGGCGATATAGCTTCGGGCGGCGCGAGACTTGCTAGACATCACGTGTGACACGCCGTGTGTTAACGAGCTGACCGGAGTATGGACGCCGACATGTCCGGATTTGACGTATCCCGTGCCGACACCCACCGCACCCGTGGCCTCGTGGCTGCTGCCAGCCTGACGCTCTCCGCGGTGCTTCTCATCGCCCTTATGACCAGCAATGAGCCGCAAAGCGATGCGTCTCCGATCGACCGCCAGACGGCGCTCGACACGCCGGTCACCGACAACAGCCAGCTGCTGGCCGAGGCCAGCCAGGTCGCGTCGAGCCAGGACGTGCTGCAACCGCCGCCGATGACGCTGGCGGTCGCGCTCGACCCGGTCGAACTGAACTATTCGGCTTTCACCGATTGTGTGGCCTGTGCCACGACGATCCAGGTTGAACGGGTGGTGCCCAGCGGCGGCACGCTTGCCGGCCTGCTCGACGATGCCGGCATTGACCGCGTCGAGGCCGCGCGCGCGATTTCTGCGCTCAGCACGGTCTATGACCTGCGCCGCCTGCCCGTTGGCGAGCGTATCCGGCTCTATGTCGAGACGACGCCGGACGCCGAAGGCGGCGACGAGGCTTCAGCAGTTCGTCTGAACGGCCTGTCCTTCCGGCCCGATGTCGAGCGGTCGATCACCGTTGCGCGGACGTGGGACGATAATTACCGCGCCCGCGAAACACACGCGACATTCGAACGGGAACTCGTCCGCGCAACCGGCGAGATCAATACCTCGCTCTATGTCGACGCACTCAATGTCGGCGCCACCGACCGTATCGTGTCCGAGTTGGCCGGCATACTGGGCTATGCCATCGACTTCCAGCGTTCGATCCAGCCCGGCGACGGTTTCGATATCCTCTTCGAGCGCATGATCGACGACGAAGGCGATGTCGCCCGCACCGGCGATATCCTCTACGCCCGCTATGCCGGCCGCGGCGAGCCCAAGGAATTCTTCCGCTTCGAGACGCCGGACGGGATTGTCGGCTATTACACCGCCGACGGTGCCAGCGCCCAGCGCCTGCTGATGCTCACGCCGATCAATGGCGCGCGCCTGTCCTCGCACTTCTCGCGCGCACGCCGTCACCCGATCCTGGGCTATACGCGCCGCCACAACGGCACCGATTTCGCGGCGCCGACCGGTACGCCGATCATGGCGGCGGGCAATGGCGTCGTGGAGCGGGCGAACCGGTTTGGCAGCTTCGGCAACTATGTCCGTATCCGCCACGCCAATGGCTACCAGACCGCCTATGCGCACCTCAACAACATTGCCCGTGGTATTCGTGCCGGGACACGCGTCACCCAGGGCCAGACCATCGGCTATGTCGGCACGACCGGCCGTTCGACCGGGCCGCACCTGCATTATGAAGTTCACCACAACGGCAATCCGGTGAACCCGATGACGCTCGACCTGCCGACCGGACGCCAGCTGACGGATGACGAGATCGCGCTGTTCGAGGCCGAGCGGGACCGTATCCTGGCGATCCGCGATGCGGCACCGTCTGCATCGAGCGGCGATGCGCCCTTGATGGCGGATTCCGGGAATGGCGCCCAGTAGGCGTCCGGAACACCCTCATACCGCACACATAGACGCGACATAGGAGCAACATTGACGTTGCACTCATGTCGCACTATGTGACGCTCTCGGGCACGGGAGATGCCTGCCGCCCGCAGGCGCAAGCCACGGTGAAATTCTCCCGCACATGATCTTTGCCGAAACAGTTGCTGTGCGGCGGGATGGCAAGGCGGGCACCCATCGAGAAGACCGCATGCAGCACCTGCATGAGGCTGAAGACATGACGACCCAACTCCTCCCTGCGCTCGACGGGCTGAAGGCCCAGGCGAAACGCCTGCGCAAATCGCTCGAGGCGGAGGGCAATTTCATTTCCCATTCCGAAGCGCTGGAGCTTGTCGCCCGGCAATACGGCTATCGCGACTGGAACACGATCCACGCCGCAACCGGCAATCGTCCGGCCGAACCCTTGTCGCTGGGCGCAAAAGTGTCCGGCACCTATCTCGGCCAGGCCTTCACCGCCGAGGTGATCGGCCTGACCCGGCTGAATGACGGCGCGCGCTATCGCGTGACGCTGGATCTGGACGAAGCTGTCGACGTGGTGACGTTCGAGAGCTTCTCGGCCTGGCGCAAACGCGTGAACGGCACGATCGGCCGCAATGGCGTCTCGGCGTCGCGGACATCGGACGGGCGCCCGCACCTGGAAATCCGGATGTAAAAAGCGGGCCCGGGGATATCACCCGGGCCCGCTCTTTCTGTCAGTTCACCACAGCCTGGAGCGGCGGTTTCACGCCGACGGCGACACCGTTGACGGTGAGCACGCCGGCCTCGGTGGAGACCTGGATCGTGTCGCCATCCTTGATCTTGCCTTCCAGCAGCAGCCGGGCCAGCGGGTCCTGCAGCTCTTTCTGGATCACCCGCTTGAGCGGACGCGCGCCATAGGCCGGGTCATAGCCCTTGGCGGCGAGCCAGTCGCGGGCGCTGGCGTCCAGCTCGATCGTCATGCGGCGATCTTCCAAGAGGTGGGCGAGACGCTCGATCTGGATGTCGACGATGGCGCCCATATGCTCCTGCGCCAGCTTGCGGAACAGGATGATCTCGTCGACCCGGTTGAGGAATTCCGGCCGGAAATGGCCGCGTACGGCGGTCATTACCTGGTCGCGCGCCTGTTCGGCATCCTCGACCTGTTGCAGGAATTCGGCGCCCAGGTTCGACGTCATGATGATGATCGTGTTGCGGAAATCCACCGTGCGGCCCTGGCCGTCGGTCAGGCGGCCGTCGTCGAGCACCTGCAGCAGCACGTTGAACACGTCCGGGTGCGCCTTCTCGATCTCGTCCAGCAGCACGACCTGGTAGGGCCGGCGGCGCACGGCTTCGGTCAGGGCACCGCCCTCCTCATAGCCGACATAGCCCGGAGGCGCGCCGATCATGCGGGCGACGGAGTGTTTCTCCATGTATTCCGACATGTCCATCCGCGTGACCGCGGTCTCGTCGTCGAACAGGAATTCCGCGAGCGCCTTGGTCAGCTCGGTCTTGCCGACGCCCGTGGGGCCGAGGAAGAGGAAGGAGCCGATCGGACGCGCCGGATCCTTCAGACCCGCCCGCGCCCGGCGGACCGCGTCGGACACGGCTTCCAGCGCCGCCTGCTGACCGACAACGCGGCCTTGCAGCGCCTCTTCCATGCGCAACAGCTTGTCGCGCTCGCCTTCCAGCATCTTGTCGACCGGTACGCCGGTCCAGCGCGAGACGACATGGGCGATCTGCTCGTCATCGACGACTTCCTGCACCATCTGGCCGTCAGCGCCATCGCCCTCGGCTTCCGCCTCGGCAAGCTGACGCTCCAGCTCCGGCAGGCGGCCATACTTGATCTCGGAGGCCCGGCCCAGATCGCCGCGGCGTTCCGCATCGACCAGCTCGTTGCGCGCCCGTTCCAGCGCTTCCTTGATCGTGGTCGCGGAGGCCAGTTTTTCCTTCTCGGCGCGCCAGGTCGCGGTCAGCTCGGCGGAGCGGCTTTCCAGTTCGGCGATTTCCTTTTCGAGCGTCTTCAGGCGTTCCTTCGACGCGTCGTCATTTTCCTTCTTCAGCGCCTCGGCCTCGATCTTCAGCTGGATCGCACGGCGATCGATCTCGTCGAGTTCTTCCGGCTTCGAGTCGACTTGCATGCGCAGGCGCGAAGCGGCCTCGTCCATCAGGTCGATGGCCTTGTCCGGCAGGAAGCGGTCGGTGATGTAGCGATTGGAGAGATTGGCCGCAGCGACGATGGCGCTGTCGGCGATGCGCACGCCATGGTGCACCTCGTACTTCTCCTTCAGCCCGCGCAGGATGGAGACGGTGTCCTCCACCGACGGCTCGTCGACGAAGACCGGCTGGAAGCGGCGGGCAAGCGCGGCATCCTTCTCCACATGCTTGCGGTATTCGTCCAGCGTCGTCGCACCGACACAGTGCAGCTCGCCGCGCGCCAGGGCGGGCTTCAACAGGTTGGACGCATCCATCGCGCCATCGGTCTTGCCGGCGCCGACCAGGGTATGCATCTCGTCGATGAAGAGGATGATCTGGCCATTGGCCGACTGCACCTCGTTGAGCACGGATTTCAGGCGCTCCTCGAACTCGCCGCGGTATTTCGCACCGGCGATCAGCGCGCCCATGTCCAGCGCCAGCAGTTTCTTCTCTTTCAGGCTTTCCGGCACATCGCCATTGACGATGCGCAGGGCAAGGCCCTCGGCGATGGCGGTCTTGCCGACGCCGGGTTCGCCGATCAGGACGGGATTGTTCTTGGTGCGGCGGGAGAGGACCTGGATGGCGCGGCGGATTTCCTCGTCGCGGCCGATCACCGGGTCGAGCTTGCCTTCGCGCGCGACTTCGGTGAGGTCGCGGGCATATTTCTTCAGCGCCTCATAGCTGTCCTCGGCCGACTGGCTGTCGGCGGTGCGGCCCTGGCGCAGATCATTGATCGCGGTGTTGAGCGCCTGCGGCGTGACGCCGGAGGCCTTGAGCGTGTCATAGGCCTTGTTGCCGGCCGTCAGGCTGATCGCCTGCAGCAGGCGTTCGGCGGTGATGTACTGGTCGCCGGCCTTCTGGGCCGCTTCCTCGGCGGCACCGAAAACCTTGGCAGTGTCCGGCGCGAGGTAGAGCTTGCCCTGCCCGCCTTCCACTTTCGGAATGGCGGCAAGCGCCTGGGCGGTACCGTCCTGCACCTGGCGGATACGGCCGCCGGCGGCCTCCACGAGGTTGGCGGCGAGGCCCGCCTCATCGTCGAGCAGCGCCTTGAGCAGGTGCTCGGGGGCAAATTGCTGGTGGTTCGATTTCAGCGCCAGGCCCTGGGCAGCCTGGACGATCGACCGCGCACGGTCTGTATATTTCTCAAAATCCATATCGATCTCCCAAATCAGGCGAGATAACGTGCGGCCTGTCGCCTTGATCAAGCACGACGGTGCCGCGTTCCGACCCTGATGTAGGTGTGGCCATTGAGTCACACAAGTGGACGGGTCGCGACATTCTGCCCCTGCCTCACGAACAGGTTGTTGCCATGCCCCAGCTTACCGCCATCACCCGATTTCCGGTAAAGGGGCTGGGCCCCGATCGCATGGATGCCGTCGCGCTGCAGGCCGGCAAGGTCCTGCCCGGCGATCGCCGCTGGGCGATCGAGAACGGCCCCGGCCCCTTCGATCCGGACAATCCCGGCCATGTGAAGAAGAAGCATTTCCTGATGCTGGCCGGACAGGCCCAACTGGCGCGGCTGGATTGCCGCTATGAGGATGCCGGCCACCGCCTGTCCGTTGCCGTCGATGCCGGGGAAACGGTGACGGTCGAGCTGGAGGACACGGCGATGCATGCGTCCCTGTTCGACCGGCTGGCGGCGCTTCTCGGCGACCAGCTTCGCGGACCGATGCGTATCGTGTCCGCGCCCGGCCAGGCGATGACGGATATTCCCCAGCCGCACATCTCGCTGATCAATGCCGCCTCGGTGCGCGATCTGGCGGCCCGGACCGGACACGAACTCGACCCGGTCCGTTTCCGCGGCAATCTGTTGATCGACGGGCTGGAACCCTGGGCGGAGTTCGACTGGATCGGCCGGGATGTCCGCGTCGGCGACGCCGTGCTGCGGGCACAGGATCCGATCGGGCGCTGTGCCGCGACCAGCGTCAATCTGGAGACGGGCGAACGGGATATCGACCTGCCCAAGGCCTTGTTCGAACACTATGGCCACACCCGCTGCGGCCTCTATCTCAGCGTCGAGCAGGGCGGCCGCATCGCGGTCGGCGACCCGGTTTTGCTTGACGGGGCCGGGGCGACCGCCTAGCCATTCGTCCTACGGGCTTCTGGGTGCCCGCCGCTGGCAGAAAGACTGTCCGGTGAAACCCGCTTTCCGAATTCTGTTTGTCCTGCTCGGCTTCGCGGCAAAGCGAACGCTGCCCATTGCCCATGCAGGACGTCGCGCCGCCCGGTATCCGGGCGGTGCCCGACCGGGATGTGACCCATGAGCCAGACTGCTGCCCGCAAGACCGAATACCTGGAAGGACCGATCGGTCCCCTGTTTGCCAGAACCGCCCTGCCCATCGTCTTCCTGATGAGCGTGAACGGGCTTCTCACCGTTGTCGACGCGATCTTCCTCGGCGTGTTCGTCGGGGCCGACGCCCTCGCCGCCGTCACCCTGATGTTCCCGATCGTGATGATGTTCATCGCCCTGGCGACGCTGGTTGCCAACGGCATGGCCAGCGTGCTGGCCCGCCAGCTGGGCGCGTCCGATCATGCCGGTGCCCGGGCCAGCTTTGCCGGCGCGCACGGGCTGACCGTGCTGACCTGTCTCGCTCTCCTCGCGCTCTTCTTCCTCGGCGGCGAGCCCCTGGTGCGGCTGGCGGCCAATGGCTCGGCCACACTGGCCGAATACGGCTATCGCTATCTGCAGATCACCGTCATCGCCGCCCCGCTGGCCTTTGTCCTCAGCCTGCAGACCACCGCTTTGCGGGTGGAAGGCTGGGTCGGCTTCATGGCGATCACCGGCGCGCTGGTGACCGTCGCCAACATGGCGATCAATTTCGTGCTGATCGCAGGACTGGGCTGGGGTGTGGCCGGCTCGGCCATCGGCACCGCCCTCGCCCAGGCGATCGGCCTTGTCATCGTGCTCGCCTTCCGGGCCAGCGGACGCGGCGATCTGCCGGCCTTCGCCCTGCCCTGGCAGAACTGGCGCACAGGCTGGCGCGACTTCCTGGCCCTGGGCGCCCCGCAAAGCCTGTCCTTCCTGGGCCTGTCGCTGGGATCGGGCACGATCCTGATCATGCTGCAAAACACGACGCTGGACGACTATGACACCACGGTCGCCGCCTATGGCATCGCCACGCGTCTCCTCTCGTTCAGCTTTCTCGGACTGATGGGAATGGCGCAGGCGCTGCAGGCTATCGTCGGCAACAATTTCGGCGCCGGGCGGCGCGACCGCGTCGCCCGCACACTGCGGCTGGGCCTTGTTTGCGGGCTGGCCTATGCCGGCACGGCGCAGGCGATTTTCAGCTTTGGTGCGACCGGGCTGGCCGGTCTGTTCGTCGACGATCCGGCCGTGATCGCCGAGGTCGGCCGTCTGCTGCCGGTAATCGTGGCCGCCTATGTGCTGGCGGGGCCTGCCGTGATGATCTCGACCTGTTTCCAGGCGGTCGGAGACGCTTTGCGCGCCGCCCTGCTCAGCCTGTCGCGCACCTATCTGTTCGCGATCCCGCTGACGCTGGTCCTGCCGGTCTGGTTCGGGGAATGGGGGATCTGGATGGCGGGCCCGTCGGCCGAGGTGCTGCTGGCTCTGGTGGCGCTGGCCGTGCTGGTCCAGGCGGCCCGCAGCGACGGGCATGATTTCGGTCTGGTGCCGCGCAGTCTGCGCGGCCGGGCAGCGCTCTAGACAGGATCGTCTCCTGGAAATCGCTCCTGCTCCGGATTCTTGAGCGGTCGCGTGATCGAACCGGTGAACCGGTTCCCACTTCACCTGATCACGCTCCAGATACGAAAAAGGGCGGCCGGGTAACCGGCCGCCCATCTTTCACAGTCCGCAATGCGATCAGCCGGTCAGGCGGCTTCGCTTTCGGAGTCGTCCCCGCCGCCGGTCTTGCCGTCGGCCGAGGCGCTGGCGCTTTCCAGCGCAGCCTCTGCAGCGGCCTTGTCGGCAGCGATTTCAGCCTTGGTGCGGCGCGGACGGCGGGTCCGGCGGCGCGTGCCGTCTTCACCATCTTCAGCCTTGGCGTCCGGCTTGGCCTCTTCGGCCGCCGGCTTTTCGCCTTCCGGCGTCACGACACCGAGCGGATCTTCCTTGTCACCACCCCGGTCGCCCCGGTCGGCCCCGCGCGGCTGGCGCTGACGGCCGCGGCCACGGCGCGGTTCGCGCTCGCGGTCACCGCCCTGGTCATTGCCGGATCCATTATTGGAATGGCCACCGTTGGAGCCGCCGCCATTGGAGCCGTAGGACATGTCGTCATTGTCCTCGTCATCACCATTGGCCTCGGCATTGTCGCCATTATCGTCCTGGCCCGGCTCGCGCTTGGGCTGGTTGGCCTGGACGATGCGGTAATAATGCTCGGCGTGCTGATACAGATTTTCCGCACGCACCCGGTCACCGGCCGACGATGCGTCGCGCGCCAGCTGAAGATACTTGTCGTAGATCTGGGAGGCATTGCCACGGATCTTTACTTCCGGACCGTTGCTCTCATAGCTGCGGTTAGCCGAATTGCCGGACTTACGTCCTCGACCGCGTTGACGCTTCATATCGCCTATCCCTGTTTAACAGCGATGCTTATCTAAACTGCTGGCTTTGCTGTGCATTTGCAGGTGCAAGCCTGAGCGCCACCGAACACGTTGATCGTCGAATTGGCCGGATAATGGCAGGTGGCTCATCCGGCCGCGCGAGACCCCCGTACTGGCGCGATCCACCTGCCTTGTCGGTGACCCTAGACCGGTGAGCGCGGCATTCCAAGCCCTTTTAGCGGTTTTCGCCGTTGTATCCGATGACCACCCGGTCCTGACCGGCGAGGTCACGCAGGACAGCAATCCCGGTCAGGCCCGCCGCCTGGGCGAGCGCGCTCACCGCCTCGCCCTGGTCATAGCCGATCTCAAGCGCCAAGAGACCGTTTTTCTTGAGGATTCTCTGCACGTCACGGAAGATGTCGCGATAGGCGTCCAGACCGTCCGCGCCGCCATCCAGTGCCAGCGCCGGCTCGTGATCGCGCACTTCCGGCTCCAGTCCGGCCAGCACATCGGAAACGATGTAGGGCGGATTGGACACGACAATATCGAAGGCCGCATCCGCCAGACCGTCCGACCACTGACCGCGTGCGAAGCGGGCGCGATTCGCCAGACCGCAGCGCCCGGCATTGCCGCGCGCCACGTCAAGCGCGGCATCGGAGAGATCGATGCCGGTGCCGCGCCAGCCCGGCCGCTCGCTCAGAAGGGCCAGCAGGATGGCACCCGAGCCGGTGCCCAGATCGAGGAGTTCGGCATCGCCGTCCGGACGGCGGGCCAGGACCGCCTCGACCAGGGTCTCGGTATCGGCGCGCGGGGTCAGCACATCGGGTGTCACCGCCAGATCGAGTGTCCAGAAGGGCTGGCTGCCCAGAACCTGGCTCAGCGGCTTGCGGGCGAGCCGGTCCCAGGCGAGATCGGCGAGGCTGGCGATACGCTGCCAGGAGACCAGGGCCGGATCGGCCAGGGCTTCGGCCAGCGTGGCCGGTGCGAGGACATGGGAGAGCATGTGCCGCGCCTCGATCTCCGCCTCATCGATCCCGGCGGCGAGAAGACGCTGCACCAGATCGCGGCGGATATCGGCCAGGCCCAGCCCCTGCCAGGCCTGGCTCAGGGGCAGGCCTGGGCGGGCACTCTCCTCGGCCCGGGCCCGCTCGGCCAGGGCATCGAAGTCGCTCTGTCCGGATCCGGACCCGCTCACTCGTCCGGCTCCTGCGAGTGCGGCGCGAGCTCGGCATCGCCGTAGGGTCCGTCAAAACCGTAGCGCGCCGGCCAGTCCGCGAGCAGGCGGAAATAGCCGTCGGCATAACCCATCGTGGTGCGCTCGCCGGCCTCGTCTTCGACAAAGCGCGTGATGCCGTGATCGACCCCGGGGAACCAGGCAATGTCGATCGGCTGGCCCTCCGACTGCAGTTCCGACAAAAGCGCGCGCGTGGTATCCGCCGGCGCCTCGCGGTCCGCGCCCGCCAGCACCCAGAGAATGGGTATATCCAGCTGACGCAGGACGGGCATCGGCTCGTACTCCCAGCTCGTGCCGACATCCTCGGCGGCATAGCCGGCCCGGTATTCCGCAAGGGAGGTGTGGAGCATCTCGCCGGTGAACTCGCCCTCGATGACATTGAACCAGGCTTCGTGGGCGTAGATCGCCTTGACCCTTTCAAGATCGGCCAGCCCGTCGGTGAAGCCGGATGCCATGACCCGTCCCGTGATATCGGTGATCGTGCGTGCAGTCTCCAGGACGTCGCCGGAATAGCCGGCCTCGACGAGGTTTGTCCGCACCTCCGCGCGGTCCTCAGCCAGCGGGCCCTCGGCTAGGCCGAACCCGACCATGAGGAAGTCGGGCTCGCTCATCGTCGCCGCCAGCGGGGACACCCAGCCGCCCTGGCTTCCGCCGAGATAGCCGGCATCGCCGATACGGTCGCCCGCGACGCGGCGCGCTTCTTCAAAAGCGGCCGCGGCATCTGCCGCCAGCAGATGGAAGTCCTGGGTGTACTCGCCGGTCGATGCGCCGGTGCCGCGCTTGTCGTAGACGAAGCTGGCCACGCCCTGGGCCGGCAGCAGGCGCTGGTAGTAGGCGTAGTCGAGCGCGCTGTAGCTTTCCGACCCGTGCACGAGAACAGCCAGGGGGAAAGGCCCTTCGCCCGGCGGCAGGATCAGGCGGCCGGCGAGTTCCACGCCCCCGCCCTGGAAGCGCGTCTCTTCCATCGAGTAGGCGATCCGCTGCGCCGGCCCTTCAAGATGCTCGATCCCGTGGACGGCGATCGTATCGTCATCGCAGCCGCCCAGTTCGATCCGCGCCGGATGCGGCTGGTCGCTCCAGCCGTCATTGCCGGACCACACGCCACCGGCATTCTCCGTCAACGTGCCGGAGCGGCCGTCTATCGTGCGCCAGCGCAGGGTGCCGTCGGGCAGCAATCCGATGTCGAGCACAGCGCCGCCGTCCAGCCGGTAGCTGCCGGCATGGCACGCCGCCATATCCTCCTGCGCAAGCGCGCCCGGAGCCGTGCCCGCGAGCGCCCCCGTGACCAGAAAGGCCAGTACCGGTTTGAAACCTGCCATGCGCATTCCTCCAATGTTCGAAGCCTTAACATTGGAGGCCGGAGCATCCGCGCCAAATTTAAATTGGTTCACGAATCTTCCAGCGCCGCCAGGCGGGCCGCCTGGTCTTCCGCGATCAGGGCGGTGATCACCTCGTCCAGCTCGTCGCCGGCGACGATCTGGTCCAGCTTGTAGAGGGTGAGGTTGATGCGGTGGTCGGAGACCCGGCCCTGCGGATAGTTGTAGGTGCGGATGCGTTCGGAACGGTCGCCGGAGCCGATCTGGCCCTTGCGCTCGGCGGCGCGTTCGGCCGCGGCGGCCTCGCGCTGCATGTCGTAGAGCTTGGCCTTGAGGAGTTCCTGGGCGCGGGCGCGGTTCTGGTGCTGGGACTTCTCGGCGCACACCACCATGATGCCGGTCGGCAAGTGCGTCATGCGCACGGCGGACTCGGTCTTGTTGACGTGCTGGCCACCGGCCCCGGAGGCACGCATCGTGTCGACGCGGACCTCGCTCATGTCGAGGTCGAAATCCACCTCTTCCGGCTTCGGCATGATCGCCACCGTGGCGGCGGAGGTGTGGATGCGGCCCTGGCTTTCCGTCGCCGGCACGCGCTGCACACGGTGCACGCCGCTTTCGAATTTCAGCCGGCCGAACACGCCATTGCCGGAGACCTGGGCGATGACTTCCTTGTAGCCGCCATGTTCGCCTTCCGAGGCCGAGACCAGCTCCCAGCTCCAGCCGCGCAGCTGGGCATAGCGCTGGTACATGGCATAGAGATCGCCGGCGAACAGCGCTGCCTCGTCGCCGCCGGTACCGGCGCGGATCTCGATCAGGGCATCGGCGCTGTCATCCTTGTCCTTGGGCAGGAGCAGGAGCGACATCTCGTGCTCGAGCTCGGGCAGGCGCTCCTTGAGGGCGTAGTATTCCTCGCGCGCCATGTCGGCCATTTCCGCGTCGCCGCCCTCCATCATCTCGGCGAGATCATCGAGTTCGGCGCGCGCGGCCTTCAGCTCGCTGGCCTTCTCGGCCACCGGCTTCAGCTCGGCGTGCTCCTTGGAGAGCTTGACGATTTCATCGGGATCGCCCGCGGCGCCCAGGCGGGCTTCCACCTGTTCGAACCGGTCGATCACCTGGGAGAGTCGGGCTTCGGGTGCGTGCATGGGCTCCGGTTATCACCAAGCGATGGCGAAGAAAATCCTGATCGGCTGTTCAGCCGCCCCCAAAGCCGGGAAGCGGCGGGTCGGCGGGATCAAACCCTGCGGCCTGATCGGGATCATGAAGTGTGAGTACGACAGCGCAGAGATAGTCTGGATCCGTCAGGATCTCTCCGGTCGCCTCCAGTTTATAGCGGCCTTTGTGGGCCGGCTTCAACAGGCGCCGGTCCGGCGGCAGCGACATCTGCTTTCCCGCAGCATGTCCCTTCAGATCGATAAGCAATCCCCAATCCGCACGGGCGTCGACCACGACACCCCAGACCTGGGCCTGCCCGAGAAGCTCCCCATCATCGCGCTCATACCGGATACGCGCGAGGATCGTCTTTCCGACCCAGCGCGCGCGGCTCCAGGGTTTCAGCCAGAGTGCGACAGGACTTTTCACCCGTCACATCACCGCGATCACATTGCGCACCGTCATCACCACCAGCACGATCGAGGACGCCATGAAGACGGCGAAGCGGACGGGGACGAAATTCCACAGGGCCTGGATCAGCGAGTGGAGGATGCGCAGCGCGACATAGCCCCAGGCGAGCATGATGTTCAGCTCGTCGGCGACGCCGACCAGATGGCCGTAGATGCACAGCACGTAGAAGATCAGCGGCTGCTCGTGCAGGTGATTGTAATTGTCGGCGATACGCTGGACTTCGACCGGCAGGACGTCGAGATCGCCCTTGCGCTGGATCTTCGTCGCGTCGATCCCGGCCTTCTGCATGGCCGGCAGGCGCGTGGCATACATCCACAGCCACATCACCAGCGTCCAGGCGACGAGTGCGAGCACAGGCGTCATGATGGATTGAAACATCGGTGTCCTCCCCGGTCTTGTTTGCGCGAGACTAGGGCGAACCGGGCCGGCCGCGCGACAGAAATCGCAAGCGGGCGCGAAACGTGCCTCAAAAGTCACACATCGCGGCGATCCAACCTCACCGTGTCGATTTCGTCTTGAAGGCGAAGGCGAGCGGCTTCATAAGCCGCCTCCCGATCACCACCCGCCCGCGAACGGGCGCGCAAAAGAGAGACGATGATGAACGCAGTTCAGACCACATATCGCCTCCCCGGTTCGGCCTTCTGGCCGGCCGAGACTGCGCGCGCGGAAGGGTCCGCGATCACCTGGTAGACTGACCCCCAACAGTCCCGGTGACCCGCCCTCCCGAGCACTGCTCGCGGAGGGTTTTTTCGTTCCGGCCACGGCTCTCTCCCCCAGCGGCCGGCCGGAACCCTGCCCCGGGAGGGTGCGTGCCCCCAACACGCACCCTCCCAATTCCGGGGGCAATTCAGGAGCCGGAGACACGCACAGGGAGGACATCTCATGCGCAAGGACATGTTCAAGGTGATCGTCGAGCGGCCGCGGGCCGGCTGGCGTACGCAGAGGCTGGCGCGCGGCAAGCTGGACCGGGCCGGCGACCTCCTGCCGAAAAAGCAGGGCCTGCGCCGCCAGCACAAGGAAAACGGCACGCATTCCAAATGGCTGAACGAGAATCTCGCGCCGCTGCGCCGCTTCCTGGAGAAACAGGTCGGCCGCCCCTGGAACAAGGTTCATGCCGAGATCTGCGAGCATCTCGATCCCGGCCATACGGTGAAGCAGCACGTGCTGGAGCATCTGTATGATTTCGTCGACCGGCCGGCCATCGGACGCGACGGCAAATGGCTGTGGAGCCGGCGCTATTACCTCGCCGACGGTCCCGAACCGGGGCGGCTCTACGTCCACCCGGTCGACGGCCTGCTGAAACGCTGGAAGCTGAAGACAGGCGAAGCCCCGCGGCGCGACGGCCGGCTGCCCAGAAGGCGCTAAGAGACGGCCGCCTCATCGAGTGACCAGCCACCCTTGCCGCTGAACTTGCGGATCAGGAGGTAGAGGAGGAGGCCCAGCGGTCCGAACATGAGCGACAGGAAGAGCGCGGGCAGGACGATCCAGTGGGCGATGCCGTGACGGCGCGCATCGCGCACGATCCAGGCGCCGACGAAGAGGTCGTAGACGAGGAAATGCGTCCAGCCGGTCAGCGCGCCGACCGGATGCGAGAACAGCGCCATCACACCGGCCAGCGTGCTCATCCCGGCGTCCGGATCGGCCTGTCCGAAGCCGATCGCGGCGGTCAGGAAGGCCAGATAGATGGCGCACAGGACGAGCGGGATCAGGGCGGCGTGCACGAGCCGCTGGGTCCAGCGCCAGCCCGGCGCGATGGCCAGCAGTATCCAGGCCGGCGCGACAATCGCATGCAGTGCCAGATAGATATTCTCATACATCGCCAACTCCTCTTGCCGCCGGCCCCTTGAGGCAGGTGCGATCTAACACCGCTTCGGCGCGCCCGGCCAGTCAGGCGGCGGGCGTGTGGCCGGGCAGCGGCGCGCCAAAGGCTTCCGGCGCGATCTCCAGCCCGTTCGCGAAATAGGCCACCGTCCGGTAGAAGCCGGCCAGTGCGATGAGTTCGAGGATCTGCTCGTCGCTGAAATGCGTGGTGAGCCGGTCCCAGCAGGCGGCCGGTATCCGGCTTGCCGCATGAAGCGCGTCGCACATTTCGAGCAGGACGGCTTCTTCGGCCGTCCAGTCATCCTTATTGATCGCCGGCGCGGCGAGCGCCTCGATCCCGGATGGCGTCAGCCCCACCCGCTCGGCAAAGAAGGCGATGTGCACGCCCCACTCATAGGCACAGCCATTGAGCGCGCAGGTCCGGTCGATCACGAGTTCACGCTGGCGCAGGGTGAGCGTGCCGCGATCGAGCAGGCTGCCGGCGTTGAACTTCCGGTAGACCCGCTCGCTGCGCGCCAGCGTGGTGAAGAGGCGTAGCGGCGGCACGCCTGCGGGCATGATGCGGTCGAAAACCGCCTGTACGTCTTGCGAATAGGGCGGCTCGACAGGGGCGATACGGGACATGCTGGACCTCCGTGATGATCGTTGCTACGAATTTCATAGCACACAATCACTCAAGCGCTACGAAAATAATAGCATGACCCGATCCACACCCCTCCCCGGCCAACCGACACCCGGTTCACAGTCCGGCCGCCCGGTCATGGCCCTGCTCGATCTTCTGGGCCGGCGCTGGCAATTGCGCCTGCTGTGGGAGTTGCGGGATGACCGCCATCTGCGTTTCCGCGCCCTGCAGGACGCCGCCGGAATCAGCCCCAGCGTGCTCAATACGCGCCTGGCCGAATGCATCGAGGCCGGCATCGTGGAACTGACCGATGACGGCTATGCCCTCACCGCACGCGGACGCAGCCTGCAGGACCTCCTGCTGCCCCTGAACGGCTGGGCAGAGGACTGGGCGCGTGCGCTGAACACCGGCGATCCCACCCCCTAGAAAAGGGACGATTACCCGGGCATCGGAAATTTTCTTTGCAACTAACTGACCGGTCAGTTATTAATTCGGCATGAGCACGAAAACACGACGCCGCCGGCCTGAAGCCCGGCCCGACGAAATCCTGGATGCTGCCCTGTCCATCTTTGTCGAACAGGGCTTCACCGCCGCGCGCGTTGAAGACATCGCCAAACGGGCCGGCCTCTCCAAGGGCGCGGTCTATCTCTATTTCCCGTCCAAGGAAGCGATGCTGAAAGCGCTGGTCGAGCAATCGGCCGGTGCACTGGCCAAGGCCGCCGAACGCCTGATCTCGGTCGGCGCGCCGCGCGATCCGGAAGCGGCACTGCGCGGCGTCATCTTCATGATGATCACCGCCATGACCGACCCGGACATTTCCGCTGCACCGCGCCTGGTGCTGACCGAGGCCCAACGCTTCCCCGACATTGCCGCCCATTATCGCGACCAGGTTCTGGAGACCGCGCGCCGCGCCATCGAGACCCTGGCCGCCGACGGGGTCGAGGCCGGGACATTCCGCCCCGTCGATGCCGACATGCTGATGCGCTGTATCGGCGGTCCCTGCCTCGGCCACATGATGCTGGCGAGCGCGTTCGACTTTCATCCGAAAAATCTCAAGGAGCCGGTCGATGTCGCGGACGCGCTGTCGGACCTGCTGCTCCATGGCCTCAAACCCCGCGAGGACGCGTGATGCGATTGAGCCGACATCTCCTGCTGGCCGGACTGGTGCTGGGCATCGCTGCCTGCAGCGATCAGCCCGACAACGCGCTGCACGGCTATGCCGAGGGCGATTTCACCGCCATCGCACCGGACGCGCCCGGCCGCATTGTCGAGACCCTGGCGCGCGAAGGCACGCATATCGCCGCGGGCGATACCCTGTTCTCGCTGGATGCGACGGCAGAGCGGATCGAGCTCGCAGCAGCCGAGGCCCGTATCGAGGCGGCGATAGCCCGTTTCGACGATGCCGCCGCAGGTGCCCGCTCGCCGGAGATCGAGGCCGCACGGGACCAGCTCGATCAGGCCAATGCGGCGGCCCGAGAAGCAAATGACGCGCTGACCCGCACGCGCGAACTGTTCGAGGACGGTCATGTCAGCCAGGCCCGGCTGGACCAGGCACTGGCGGCGGCCGGGACGGCCAATGCCCGTGTCGCGGAAATGCGCCAGCGGCTGAGCCTGGTGCAATTGCCGGCGCGCGAGAACCAGCTGCGTGCCCTGCAGGCCGAGATCGCCGCCGCCCAGGCCGAGCGCGACCGCGCCGCAGATGCCCTGGACCGCCGGACCGTCGCAGCACCCGCCGATGCCGCCGTGCATCGCCAGATCCGCTTTGCCGGCGAACAGGCCGGTCCGGCCCAGCCCGTCTATGAGCTGCTGCCCGATGGCGCGGTCCATGCCGTGTTGTTCATTCCGGAGACCGGGATTGGCGGCCATGCCACCGGCGACCGTTTCGCGGTGGATTGCGATGGCTGCGCCGCGGGCCTCACCGCCCGCCTGGCCTCGATCGCGGACGCGGCCGAGTTCACCCCGCCCGTGATCTATTCGGACAATGAACGCGCCCGCCTGGTCTATCGCGCCGAGGCACGCTTCGAGGGCACACCGCCACCGCCGGGAACGCCGCTGCGCTTCAGGCCGCAACCATGAGCGACACGCTCGCCATCGATGTGAAAGGCCTGACCAAGAGTTTCGGGGAAACCCGTGTCGTCGACGATTTCGACATGCAGGTGCCCAAGGGGTCGATCTACGGCTTTCTCGGTCCGAACGGTTCCGGCAAGACGACGACGATCCGGATGATGTGCGGCCTGTTGAAACCGGACAGTGGCGGCGGCACCGCGCTGGGCCATGACATCATCGAGGAAAGCCGGACCATCAAGTCGCGCGTCGGCTACATGACCCAGCGTTTCTCGCTGTATGGCGATCTCACCGTGCGCGAGAACCTGACCTTCATGGCGCGCCTGCATGCGCTGAAGAACCCGAAACAGATCGTGGCCGACACGCTGGAGGAGTATGATCTGGGACCGCGGGCGCACCAGCTGGCCGACACGCTGTCGGGCGGCTGGAAACAGCGCCTCGCCCTCGCCGCGGCCTCGATGCACAATCCCGGCCTCTTGCTGCTCGACGAACCGACCGCGGGTGTCGATCCCAAGGCCCGGCGGGACTTCTGGGACCGGATCCGCGGGCTGGCCCGCAAGGGCGTCACCGTACTGGTCTCGACCCATTACATGGATGAGGCGGTGCAGTGCGACTACATCGCCTTCATCGCCTATGGCCGCAAACTGATCGACGCACCCTCCGCGGACATTCCCGAACGTGTCGGCCTCGTCACCTGGCGGATCGAGGGCAAGGGGCTGCAGCCCATCTATGACGAACTCCTCAATGCCGAAGGCGTCGACCAGATCGCACGCTTCGGCTCGGCCCTGCACGTATCCGGACGCGATGCGGATGTGCTGGAGCGGACGGTTTGTGCCTATCGCGGGCGCGAGGGCATCAGTGTCGATCTCGCCAAGACCGGGCTGGAGGAAGCCTTCATCTGGCTGATGGCCGGTTCGCAGGACAATTTCACATGAACAGTTTCAGCCGCATCCTCGCCCTGATCGGCAAGGAGTTCATCCAGATGCTCCGCGACCGGCTGACCTTCGGCATGATGGTCGGCATTCCGGTGATGCAGCTCTTGCTGTTCGGCTATGCCATCAACACCGATCCGCGCCACCTGCCCACGCTCGTCGAGATGGGCGACAATGGCCCGGCCAGCCGCGCCATCCTGCAGGCGATGGAAACGTCGGACTATTTCGACCTGATCGGCATCACGCACTCGCGGGCCGAGACCGATACGGCGCTGCAGACCGGCGGGGCGCTGTTCGTGGTGACCATTCCGCCGGATTTCGAGCGCGACCTGCTGCGCGGCGACCGTCCCCAGATCCTGCTCGACACCGACGCCTCGGACCCGGTCGCCGCGGGCGCCGGCACGGGCGCCTTTCCCACACTCGTGCAGGAAGCCCTCGCCCCCTTGCTCGGCGAGATGACACCGCCGGTCGAGACGGTCATCCACCGCCGCTACAATCCGGCCGGACGCACCGCGCTGAATATCGTGCCCGGCCTGCTGGGCGTCATCCTCACCATGACGATGGCGATGATGACCTCGATGGCGCTCACCCGCGAAGCCGAACGTGGCACGCTGGAAACCCTGCTGGCCACGCCGACGCGGCCCTATGAGGTGATGGTCGGCAAGATCACGCCCTATGTCTTCGTCGGCTTCATCCAGGTCGTGATCATGCTCGCCGGCGCGCGCTTCCTGTTCGGCGTGCCCTTCCTGGGCTCGGCGCCGGCCTTCCTGGTCTGCGTGTCGCTCTTCATCCTGGTGAACCTGTCGCTGGGCTTCCTCTTCTCCACCGTGGCGCGCACGCAGATGCAGGCGATGCAGATGACCTTCTTCGTCTTCCTGCCCTCGATCCTCTTGTCCGGCTTCATGTTCCCCTTTGCCGGCATGCCCGCCTGGGCGCAGACGCTGGGTCAGGCCCTGCCCACAACGCACTTCATCCGCGCCGTACGGGCCATCATGCTGAAGGGCGCCAGCCTGGGCGATGTCGTGCCGCAGATCTGGCCGCTGGCCGTGATCTTCACGGTCATCGCAAGCATCGCCATGCTGCGGTATCGGCGGACGCTGGATTAACCCTCCCCATCATCGAAGATCGTCTCGATCGGCTGGCCGAAGAGGCGGGCGATCTTGAAGGCGAGCGGCAGGGAGGGGTCGTACTTTCCCGTCTCCAGCGCATTGACCGTCTGGCGGGACACATCGAGCCGGTCGGCCAGGGCCTGCTGGCTCCAGCCGTGCTCGCCGCGAAGCTCCTTGAGCCGGTTCTTCATTGCACCCGGACCTGCTGGATCAGGGATGCAACGCTGTGAGCAACCGCCGCGATGGGCAGCATCATCGTCATGTTGAGCGGCTCCATCACGCCATAGATTTCCGCCACACCGAACACGGCGGCAGCCAGCAACATGGCCAGCATGGCAACCGCCGCCGCGCGGATCTGGAAGCGCGCCAGCATCTCGTCGATCGAGCGGACATAGCGAATCACTTCCCAGCCATAGACCAGGAGCGGCAGGCAGGTGAGAAGGACCAGCGGCCAGGCCTGCACCGCCGGCCAGCCATTGCGCGAGGGGTCGAGCGTCTTGTCGATCGCCACCAGGAGACCGGTGAAGATCAGCATCAGGACGAGCGTGCGCCAGGAGTAGCGCTTCATTTCGGGGGTCATGACTTCTTCGCCGTGTTCGCGCGTAAGCCCAGCAGCACCGCAATCCGCGCGATGGCCATCAGGCCGAGAATCACCGCCGCCAGAGCCCCCGCCTTCAAGCTTGCCGGCAGGCCGGCAAAGGCCGCGCGAAGCGGTTCTATCAGGTCGCTGCCGAATTCAACGGCAAGCAAGGCGGAAAAGAAGATGACGGCGAAGAGTGCCAGCGACACCAGGGTCGGCGCACCGCCCTCACCGGTCGTCAGATCATGATCGTCCATAACGGCCTCCAAAACTGTAAAGCTTGCTTGTCATATCTGTAAAGCTAGCTTGTCGTCAAGGAAACTTGTCAAAGCCGGGCCGGGAAAAGGCGCCCGGGAATCCCCCGGGCGCCTCGAAACCGTCGGCGATGCGTGCAGCCCTATTTGTTGGGCTGCTTGGTCACGCGCAGATAGGGCTTGATCTTGTTGTAGCCGGCGGGGAAGAGCTTGTCGGCTTCCTCGTCGGAGATCGACGGCACGACGATCACGTCCTGGCCATCTTCCCAGTTCACCGGCGTGGCGACCTTGTAGCCATCGGTCAGCTGCAGGCTGTCGAGCAGACGCAGAACTTCGTTGAAATTCCGGCCGGCGCTGGGCGGATAGGTGAAGGTGGCGCGGATCTTCTTGTTCGGGTCGATGATATAGACCGAGCGGACCGTGACCTTGGGGTCGGCATTCGGGTGGATCATCGAATAGAGCTCGGACACCTTGCGCTCGGTATCGGCGATGATCGGGAAGTTCACCGCGCAGTTCTGCGTTTCCTCGATATCCTTGATCCAGCCCTTGTGATCCTCGACGCTGTCGACGGAGAGCGCGATCGCCTTGGCATTGCGCTTGGCGAACTCGTCCTTCAGCTTGGCGGTGAAGCCCAGCTCGGTCGTGCAGACGGGCGTGTAGTCGGCCGGGTGGGAGAAGAAGATCACCCAGTTATCGCCGATCCAGTCGTGGAAATTGATTGCGCCTTCACTCGTCTCGACGTCGAAATTCGGGGCGATATCACCCAACAGCAGACCCATGTCGTCCTCCTCGGTTCAATTGGCGGCAAAAACACCTTAGGACTAGGTGCGCTTCCGGCCACGCGATTGCAAGACCGCCACCGGACCGCCTACAGCCGCGCCAACACCCGGACCGCACCGAGACACGATGACGACCACACTGATCCTCATGCGCCATGCCAAGGCCGTCGACCGGCTTGAGGCGGAAGACGATTTCCAGCGCGGACTGACCGCGCGCGGGCGCGACGACAGTGCCGCCGCTGCCGAGGTGCTGGCCGAACGGGGGATCCGGGTCGATCTCGCCCTCGTCTCGCCGGCCTGGCGCACACGGCAGACCTATGACCAGATGCTGCCGCAGATCGGCGAGCCGCAGATGGATGACCCGATGGCGCTCTATCACGCCTCCACGGACATGCTGGAACGCGCCACGCGCCAGATCCTCGGCACGGCCGGCACCATCCTGCTGGTCGGCCACAATCCGGGCATTGGCGGCTTTGCCCACAAACTGGCCCAGATGTGTGGCCAGACGTCCCGCATGCCGCTGGGATACCCCACGGCGACGGCCAGCATCTTTGTGCTCGACGATGATGATCTCAGCCGGCCCCGCCTCGACTTCGTGATCAACCCCAAGACCTGATCCAGCGCGACTCGCGTTTTGCGTGCATATCTGCTTTGATGCCTCCGGACGGTGAAACCGGAGCGCGAGATGGACGGCGCAAAAGGGATTGGCGCACAGGGGACCGGCGCGCAGGGGATTGGCGCACAGGGCATTGACGAGGCCGGGCCGGTTGCACGCACCATGGCCCGGAGAGCCGACTCACGCGGCGCTACGATGCGCGTGGCTCCGGCACACGGCACTCCGGACACGGGTCGCCAGCTGCACAGGCCGCCGGGCATTCTGGAACGGCTGTGGACGGACGAAGCCGCGATCGGCCTGTCGCGCCGCTCCCCGGAACTGAGTGCCAGGAACCGGAGTTTCCCGCACCTGGTCAGCCTGCTCTGCGGCCTTGTCCTGGCAAATATTCTTGCGGCGCCGGCATTGCCCTTCTCCACATCTGCCCTGCTGCTGGCGATACTTGCGCCGACTTGCCTGTCGCTCGCCCTGTTGCGCATGGCCGGCGCGCTGAACCGGCCCCGCTACGCACCACGTCACGACCTGTCCGAGGGCGCCCTCCCCAAAGCGAGCATCATCGTGGCCCTCTATCGCGAGGCCGCGGTCATCCCCCAACTCATCAAGAGGCTCGCGGCGATCGACTATCCGGCCGACAAGCTGGAAGTGCGTCTGGTCCTGGAAGCGGATGACGGCGAAACGCTCGCTGCCATCGAGCGGTGCCGGCCGGACGCCCGCTTCAGTGTCATCATCGCGCCGGCCGGACACCCGCGGACCAAGCCGCGCGCGCTGAACTACGCTCTGCGCTTCTGCAGCGGCGAAATCGTTGCGGTGCACGACGCCGAGGACCGGCCGCATCCCAACCAGCTGCGCCATGCCGCTGAAAGCTTCAGCCTCGCCCCGCCGCGCCTGGTGTGTCTGCAGGCCCCGCTCAACTGGTACAACCGCAACGAGACCTGGCTGACACGCCAGTTTGCAATGGAGTACGCCGCCCATTTTCACGTCATGCTGCCGCTCTACCAGCGCCTCGGCTGGCCGCTGCCGCTTGGCGGGACCAGCAATTATTTTCGCGTAAAAGCCCTGCGGCGCAGTGGCGGCTGGGATGCCTGGAATGTCACCGAAGATGCCGATCTGGGCGTGCGGCTTCACCGTCTGGGCTATCGTTGCGGTCTCATCGCACCGCCAACGCTGGAAGAGGCCCCGGTCAGCCTGCACGGCTGGACGCCGCAAAGAACACGCTGGCTGAAAGGCTACTGGCAGACACTCGGGGTGCATTTCGGACTGGACGCCGAACGCCGGCGCCTCAGCCTGCCACTGGTGATGACGCTGGGCGGCGCGGTCCTGTCGGCGCTCATCCACGGCCCGACACTCGCCGCCGCGCTGGCGGCAGCTGTCATGGAACAGGGCGTGTCACTGCCCGTCCTGGCCTGTCTGTCGATCCTCGGCGCGGGATATGCCGGCGGCCTCATGGGCGTGTTCGAAGGCATGGCCCGCGCAAGCCTGCCCGTGCGGATCGCCGATCTGGCCCTGCTGCCGGTCTACTGGTCGATCCAGTTCGTGCCTGCTGTCCGCGCTCTGGTGCAGCTCGTGCAAAACCCCTATCTCTGGGAAAAGACAGAACACGGTGTCAGCTCGCTGGCAGAACCCTCATGTACCTCTCCCTGCCCGCGACCCTCATCGCCCTCACGATCTGCATTGCAGGCTTCTTTCTCGCCCGCTGGCGGGCGGGACAGCCCGTCAGACCGGAACGCGGCCCGCGGATGATCCCCTGGACGCTGATCGCTATCGTGATGGGCGGCCTCGCCGTGATCTTCCTCGTCCATCTCGCCGAGCTGGGCGGGTTTGACATGGGTCAGCGGCCGAGGATTTAGCGGTCCGCGGGATAGTGCTCGGCCAGGAAGTCGCGGCTGGCACGCAGGAAGGCGGTCCGGGCCGTCTGCGTGTCCAGATAGTGGTTCTCCCCGGGTAGCATGATGAATTCGGCATCCCCACGCCCGTCGAGTTCGCGGCGCAGCAGGCGCAGCTGGCCCGGCGGAACGACCGTATCCTCGTCGCCATGCATCACCAGCAGGGGCTGGGAGAACTCGTCGGCCCGATCGACCGGCGAGATCGCCTGGCGATAGGCGCGGTCATCAAACCGGCTCCCGATATAGCGTTCCCAGTAGCGCACCAAGGAATCCGAGTAGTCGCGCGTGCCGATGAAGGCGAACGGCGCGGTCACCCCGCCGAAGGAGATCGCGCACCGCACATGTTCGGGATCCTCCAGCGCGAGCATCAGCGCGGCATAGCCGCCATAGCTGCCGCCAATGGCACAATAGTCCGCCTCGGCCAGCCCGTTGGCGCTGACATGGCGGGCGCCATCGATCATGTCGTCGATCATACCGGTGCCAAACTCGCCGATCCCGGCCGCGATGAAGGCCTCGCCGCGCCCGGTCGAACCACGGTAGTTGGGCTGCAGAACGGCATAGCCTAGGGAGGAGAAGTACGCCGCCTGCCAGTTGAATATGCCGCTGTCGCGGGCGCGTGGTCCGCCATGTGGCAAGAGGATCAGCGGCAGGGGGCCTTCAACGCCGGTCGGCCGGGTCAGCCAAGCTTCGATCTCCTCGCCTTCGCGATTGGCATAGGCCAGGCGCTCGCGCACCCCGGCCCCGCCGTCAGGCAAGGCGTAAGCGGTGTCGAGCAGTCCCAGCCCGCCGGTCTGCAGGTCGAGCAGATAGTAGTTCGGCGGCTGTCCGACATCCCAGCCAATCACCACGAATTTGGTCTTGGCCTGGTTCCACGAGCGTAGTTCTACGACTGCTTCGGTGAGAATCCCGGACAATTCCTCGCGCAAGGCTGTGAAGTCGGAGCGCAGGAAGCGCTGCTCGGGCAAAGCCCCCTGCGAGCTGTAGCCAATCACTTCGCGGGACACCGTATCCACCATCAAGCTCGCTTCGGACAACCCCGTTCCCGACAGATCATAATCCGACAACTCACCCGTCGCGATCTCGAGCCGGCGGATTCCGACGCCGGGAATGTCGAGGGCAACGGCCTCGCCATTGTCAGTGAAGCCGGGGATCAGCGGGTATTCCGCCTCGAACACCTCCGAATAAAGCTGCTGGGAAGCCCCGTCCGCGACCCGGTAAATGCCGAACTCTCCGGTTTCGTCCTCGATGCGGACCTCCAGCACCGGAACGCCGTGTGCGTCGAGCACGACGAACTCGTTCTGCCGGGTCTCGAAAATCTGTTCGTCGCGATTGCCGTCCTGCAGGCTGACCTTGAAGACAGTGGTCTCGTACCGGGTGTCCGAGCCCAGGCGCGACGCGTTCGGACGGTCATGCCACCGGCCCGACATGGCCTCCAGGGCGACATGCTCGTCATCATCGACAAGCGCGGAGACGATCTGTCCCGGTACGAAGGCGCCGGGCATGTCATCCAGCAACAGCACCGTCTCACGGGTTCTCACATTGAAGGAGGCCGCACGCGCCACTGTGATCTTCAGCTGGCCGTTCACCGTCATGATCTCGCGAAAGGCGGAGATCGTGTAGATCAGATAGGTATCGTTGACCCAGTAGAAGCCGGTGATGCGCCCGCCATCCGGCGCCGGTATCGCGCTCGCCGCGCCGCCGCCCTCCAGGTCATAGAGACAGATTTCGCGAGTTCCGCGCGGGCTACAGCCCGTCGCCAGAAGATTGCCGCTCGGTGACAGTTCGGCATCCCAGATCCGCGGCATAGCCGCATAGCTTTCCAGCTGCGCGTGCGCGGCGCTACCCGCCATCGCCAGAGCGATCGCGCACAGAGCACCTTTCATGTACCCCCCCGGAAGCCACGTCCTCGCGATGCAAGCCTACGGCATTCAACTGCAAATTCAACGATGAAGGACAACAATTCCGGATGGTGGCGGGGAAAAATCCAGTGGAGCGGGTGAAGGGAATCGAACCCTCGTCGTAAGCTTGGGAAGCTTCTGCTCTACCATTGAGCTACACCCGCCCGGGCGCTGGATATCCGCATGGATACAGCGAAATTTCCGGTGTGCGCAAGTGTCCAGGAACGGTGCTTGGCAGCCTTCAGTCCCAGAAGCTGGGCAGGCACACAACGAGGAAGGTCAGCACTTCCAGGCGGCCCAGCACCATCTCGGCGGAGAGCAGCCATTTTGCCGTATCGGGCAGCGTGGAGAAATTGCCCGCAGGCCCGATGATATCGCCCAGTCCGGGGCCGACATTGGTGATCGCGGTGGCGCTGCCGGACAGGGCCGTCATGAAGTCCAGCCCCGTCATGGCCAGCCCCAAGGCGAAGAGCAGAAAGGTCGCCAGGAAGACGACCACCATCACCAGCACGCCGATCCACGCATCCTCTTCCAGGCGGCGGCCGTCGAAGGTGCGTGCCACCACGCGCGACGGCATGACGGTCAGCATGAGGTGACGCCGCACGACCTGGAACAGCACCAGGATGCGATAGGTCTTCACCCCGCCACTGGTCGATCCGGTACAGCCACCCAGGAAGGTGAGCGCAAAGAAGGTCGCGATCGTCGCGCTTCCCCAGGCGGTATAGTCGGTGCTGGCGAAACCGGTCGTGGTGACGACGGACACCACGTTGAAGGCGGCATAGATAATCGACTGGCCCAGCCCGTCCTCGGACTGGGTGGCGTGCCACAGGCCGAGAACCAGCGACACGGCGGCGAGCAGCACCAGCAGCGAGCGCACCTGCGGATCGCGCAGGAAGATGGAGCGCTGGCCGTCGAGGAACTTCATGTAGGCCACAAAGGGGATCGCGCCGGCGATCATGAAGACGATGGCGATGGCGTGCAGCGCGCGCGGCTCGAAGAAGGCGAAGCTGGCGTCGTGGGTCGAAAAGCCGCCGGTGGAGAGCGTCGTCATCGCGTGATTGATCGCGTCGAAACCGGTCATCCCGAAGACGGCGTACAGCGCCGCACAGCCGGCTGTCATGCACAGGTAAATCACCAGGATCCGCACCACGAAGACATGGGCGCGCGCCTCGAATTTCTCGGAGTGGTCGGAGCTTTCCGCCTTGAACAACTGCATGCCGCCCACCCGCATGAAGGGCAGCAGCGCAACCGCCGTCACGATGATGCCGACGCCGCCGATCCATTGCAGGAAAGAGCGCCAGAGCAGAAGGCTGGCCGGCCAGGCGTCCAGCCCCTGCACCACGGTCGAGCCGGTCGTTGTCAGGCCCGACGCGGCCTCGAAAACCGCGTCGGTCCAGCTCAGCCCCGCAAACACGAAAGGAATGGCGGCGAAGACGGGCAGGATTGTCCAGCTGCCGGCCGTCACGATGAAGGCCTGGCGATGGTCCAGCTCCAGATCGGCATCGCTGCGTGTCGCGGCAAACAGGACGATACCGTCCCCATCGCGGCCAGCATCGGCACGGCGAACATGGTGGGGTGTGCGTCCCGCGCTGCCCATTCGACCAGGAGCGGGATGACCATCGTCGCACCCAGCCCCAGGACCAGAAGCGAGAGGATGTAGACGACGGGATTGACCTGTCCCGGAACGCTCGCATTCCGGCGGCCGGCCTGCGAGCCCGTTGAAGACCGGTTGTTCATGCCGGCAAACTACTCCCAAGGCATTCCGGCCTGCCACCTCAAAATTCAGCATCCCAAGGCACAGACGGCGGGACGAAGTGCCGCTATCGTCATTCGCCCGCCGATCCGCTACCAACCGGCCGGTGCAACGGCAGACACAGCTAGGCGGGAAAAACGGTCTTGGTCCAGCGCCTCTACATGATCCGCGTGCGCGGCCTGATGCGCAGCCAGCTCTGGGCGCAGATCCTTGTGGCCATGCTGCTGGCGATCGGCGCCGGTCTCCTGCTCTCGCCGGACCTCGGCTCGCCCCTCGCCGTACCGGGCGACACTGTTGCCATCGTCGGCGAATGGCTGCGCCTGCCGGGGCAGATTTTCCTCAACCTGATCCAGATGGTGGTGATCGGCCTGGTCGCGACCTCGATCGTTCTGGGCATCACCTCCAGCGGCGACGCCAACATGCTGGCACGCGTGGCCGGGCGTATCGCCCCCTATTTCCTGATGACGACCACGATCGCGGTGCTGATCGGCTATGCCATCGCGACCCTTGTGCAGCCCGGCAGTTTCATCAGCCTGAGCGATGTCGCATCGGCCGTCGGACCGTCCGGGGATGTCGACCTGGCCGCGACACCGGCCCCTACCCTGGCCGGCTCCATCGCCGACATCATCCCGGCCAGCCTCGCCGAGGCAATGCTGAACGCCAACATGTTCCAAATCGTGGTGGCCAGCCTGATCGGCGGCACCGCCCTCGCTTCGCTCGGCATCGGCCGCGCCGCGCCGCTGATCCAGATCATCCAGCTGGTCCAGGACGCCTCGCTGACCATTGTCGGCTGGGCCATGCGGCTGGCACCGTTTGCGGTGTTCGGCCTGATTTCGGACTTCGTGATGCGGATCGGCATTTCTGCCCTTCTGGGCATGTCAGTCTATATCCTCTGCGTCGTCGGCGGTCTGCTGGTCCTGCTGGGCGTCTATCTGCTGATCGTCGCAGTGCTGGGCCGACGCTCGCCGCTGGCCTTTGCCGGCACGGTTGCAAGCGCCCAGCTGCTGGCTTTCTCGACCTCCAGCTCGGCTGCCACCATGCCGCTTTCGCTGAAAACCGCGGAGCAGGGGCTGAAAGTCCACCCCGCCGTCGCGCGCTTCGTCATTCCCCTGGGCGCGACGGTGAATATGGACGGAACCGCGCTCTACCAGGTGATCGCGGCGCTCTTCATCGCCCAGATCTACCAGGTCGAACTCAGCGCGCCGGGCTTCATCATGCTGGTGGTGGCGGTGGTCGGGGCCTCGATCGGCAGCCCGTCAACGCCGGGCGTCGGCATCATCATCCTCGCCGGCATCCTGCACTCGCTGGGCATTCCGGCCTCGGGCGTCGCCATCCTGCTGGGCGTCGACCGTATCCTCGACATGTGCCGCACGGCGATCAACGTCACCGGCGATCTCGTCGCCTGCGTCGTCATGGACCGCTGGCTCGCCGGCGCCCTCGAAAGCGGGACCAAGTCAGCCGAATCCGCGTCGCCAGCCTCTCCGATCCCATAAAAAGGGGCCGGCCGCGTAGCGGCCCGGCCCCTCAAATAGCACAATAAAGCTTCGTCAGTCCGGCGGATTGTGCTCAAGCAGGAAACGCTCGAGCGCCGTGAACAATTCCACACGGTTCTGCACGGTCATCCGATAGCTCTGGTGCGGCCCGTCCTCGATCCGTATGAACTCATAAGGCTTGCCTGCCGCCGACATAGCTTCAGCCATCAGTTCCGCCTGCTCCACGGGAACAATCAGATCGTCCGTACCGTGGATCAGCATGATCGGCGCTCGAATGGCATCAACATGGTTGATTGGCGAGACGGCTTCGACCTCATCGCGATTCTGGATGTAGTTGCCGATATATTCAGCCCAGTACACCTCGGCACCACCGCCAAGCCGGCCTTCGGAGTACTCCATCATCCGAAGGATGTCGGAGACTGGCGCTCCGGCAATGACACAACGGTACAGCTCAGGCGTCAGCGTTGCGCCAGCAAGCGCAGCATAGCCACCGTAGCTCCAGCCAAAGATACAGGTGCGATCCGGATCGATGGTTCCTTGATCCGCCAAATAGGCCACGGCGTCGGAAACATCGTGCTGCATCGCTTGTCCCCATTGACCATGCCCCATTTCGACAAAGTCGCGGCCGAACCCGTCCGAACCGCGGAATTGCGGCTGGAATACCGCATAGCCGCGAGAAGCGAGGAACTGGCGCCAGCTGTCATAGTCGGAATAGTCACGAGCCTGCGGTCCGCCATGCGGCAGGATCACGAACGGAAGATCCTGCGCCTCTCGGCCGTTAGGCAGGGTGAGGTACCCAAACAGGTCGACACCATCACGCCCCTCGTAGTGTACGATTTCGACGGGCGCCATGGCAGCATCAGGTACGTTCGGATACTCGCGCGCCAGAAGACTCAGCGCGTTTGAAGACCTGTCGAGAAGATAGTACGCCCCCGGGGTGCCGCCACCGGATACGTAGATGACGACCCGGCGCATTTCGAGATCCCAATCAGTGATGTTGACGTTCGACCCCGGGAACAGTTCATCAAGCTGGGACTGAAGATCCTGGAAGACCGGATCAAAATAGACGGTCTTTTCCCGCTCTTCATCCCAACGCACGCCAATAATGGAATTCGTTCGCCAATCCCGCAAGAAAGAGGAGACATCAGCAAGGTTGGACGACACCATCGGGCCTTCGATTTGACGCGTTTCGAAGTCGAAACGGTAGGCGGCCAACCGGTCCCCCGCCTCACCTCGCGAAGCGAAGTATCCGTAACGTCCCGTCGCATCAAGCCCCGCCATACCCGTCATAATGCCGGTCCAACGAACGGACTGGCGAACGCGAAATCTGAAGTCTTCACGTTCCAACCGCTCTGAATAGACGAGCTCCCAACCGTCCGAGTTGTATCGTGACCAGAGCTCGAACTCGGCATCATCCCGACGATAGCGCGCTCGGGGCTCAAGATCAGCATTGAGCAAGTAGTTGAACCCGTCAGCTCCCACAAATATCCGGTCGCGTGACCGCTCACGGTCGACACTCTGACCAAAAAGGCCGAGTTCGGCTGACACATCATTCCCCAGCGCACGTGACCCGCGCCGGTCGCTGACTACAGGCATCCAAACGAGGAAATGGTCATCGTCTGCCGGATTGATATTCGCAATACTGGCGTAGATGCTGAGCTCCCAGCTGTCGGAGCCGTCTGCATCGACGATCAAGCGGCGAAAAACGTCCGCTCGCTGATTGATCGCACCGACACTGCGTCGGTCCGAATAAGTTGCCACAAGATGATCGTTCGACACCCAGCTGACGTCCACGATAACCTGGTCATCCCCGGCATCGATAACGTTGGAACCGGACCCATCGATGTTGAAAACGACAACAACGCGCTCTTCCCGGCTTTCCCCGGAGATAAAAGCGATCCGTTCTCCATCAGGCGAGATTGAGACCGACGACATATTCGACAATGCCGCATAGTCATCGATACTCGGTGCCTGCTCTTGCGCTTCGGCCCCCGCACCCAGGCAGAACAGCGCCACTGCCCCCACAATCAAGTCTCGCATATCCCCTCCGAGCCTTTCGATTTTCACGAAGTCTCAGGATCGCGCACCTGCACCCCGGACTCAAGCTCCCAGCCGCACAGAAAAGGCATGAAGGGACTAGACGAAGAATTTCGAGAGTTTCAGTCCCTGGGCCTGGTAGTTCGAGGCCACGCGGCCATAGGGGATTTCCGGCGCTTCGCGCATCGGCTCGTAGACCAGCCGGGCGATCGGCTGGCCGTGTTCGAGAATGAAGGGCACGTCGCGGCCGCGCACTTCCAGCACCGCGCGCGAGCCGGTCCCGCCCGCCTCGGCGATGCCGAAGCCGGGATCGAAGAAGCCGGCATAGTGAGCGCGGAACTCGCCGATCTCGGTGGCGATGGGGGCCATCTCCGCCGCTTCCTCCGCGCCGATCGACACGGCCTCGCGGGATGCCAGGATGTAGAATTCGCCCGGGTCCAGGATCAGACGGCGGTCCGGCGCATACATCGGCTCCCAGAACCGCGTGCGCTCATGCGCGCCGATCTTCGCCAGATCGACCAGCCCGGCATGGCGGCGCGCGCGATAGCCCACAATCCCGTCCTCGAAACCGGCCAGGTCGACGCTGACCGTCACATCGCGCAGCGGCACGTGCGCGCCTTCGCGGAAGCGGATCTGGCTGAGCCGGTCGCCCGTGCGGGCAAGGATGGAGAAGGTGCAGGGGCAGATCTCCGCATAGAGCGGACCGTCATAGTCCGCCGGCGCCTGGTCGAAGGCGACGCCATGATCGGTGATCACGCGGGTGAAGACATCGATCCGGCCGGTCGAGCTCTTCGGATTCATTGCAGCGCTGAGACCCGGCGGCAGTTTCAGCCGCTCCTGCAGGGGCGCGAGATAGACACAGCCTGTCTCCAGCACCGCTCCATTGGTCAGATCGACCGTGTGCATGACAACATCTTCACTGAGCCGGTCCGACACGGTCCGGCCCGGCCCGGGCAGGAAGCTCGCCCGCAGGCGCCAGGCATGGCTGCCCAGTCTGAGATCGATACTGGCGGGCTGGATCTGGCCCTCTGCCGCAGGCGTGTCAGCGGAAATCACGCCGGTGTCGAACAGGGTTTTCAGCCGGTGGTCGGGCAGGATTCCGGAGGCAGTCATGATCGTCCGTGCGGTTGCCGAGCGGGGACGACCACATGTCCCCCATCTGCCGCGCCCTGTCCAGACGCGCTGACCGTGGGGGTTGAGCCGGACCCGCGCGAGGAGGATTATGCGCGCCGGAGCGCGCCTGAAGGCTGCGCAGTGAGGGCGGAAGCGCAGCATGTACGAGCACGAGAGCAGCGGCGTGAAGATCAGCGTGATGCCGGACTATCTGGAGGACGAATCCGATCCGGATGAGGGCCGCTATGTCTGGGCCTACACGATCGAGATCGAGAATACCGGCCATGAGGCCGTGCAGCTGCTCGCCCGCAAATGGGTGATCACCGACTCGATGGGCCGCACCGAGCATGTCCAGGGCGAAGGCGTTGTCGGCGAGCAGCCGGTCATCGAACCGGGTGAATGCTTCCGTTATACGTCCGGCGCGCCGCTGGGCACACCGTCGGGCTTCATGCAGGGCAGCTACGAGATGCGCCGCCGCAATGGCGAGAGTTTTGCCGCGATCATCCCCGGCTTCTCGCTCGACCGACCGACCGACCGGGTCCAGCTGCACTGATGCTGCCGCACCGGCCGGTTTCCTGGGGTTCGCCGTGACCACATCCCTGCGACAGGTCCTGTTCATGGTCGGCATCATGGTGGCCGTGCTGGCGGCCGCGATGGTCTTTCCGGCCATGCTGGATGCGGCCGAGGGCGACGGGGAGAGCGCCAGCGCCTTCTTCATCTCCTCGATCCTGGGCATGTTCATCGGCGGCGCCACGGCGCTGGTCAATCGTGGTCCGGTCGACTCGATCACGCCGCGCACGGCCTTCGTCCTGACAGTCGGGGCCTGGCTCGCCCTGTCCGTCTGTGCCGCGCTGCCGCTGCGCCTCGCCGGCGAGGGACTGAGCTGGACCGACGCCTTCTTCGAGGCGGTGTCCGGCCTGACAACGACCGGGGCGACCGTGATTACGGGCCTCGACTACCGGCCGGAAGGGCTCCTGCTCTGGCGCGCCATCCTGCAATGGATCGGCGGTATCGGGATCATCGTGACGGCGATGGCCTTCTGGCCGATGCTGGGCATTGGCGGCATGCAGCTCTTCCAGCTGGAGACCGGCGACAAGTCCGACAAGATCCTGCCGCGGGCGACCCAGATCGCTGCCAGCATCTCGCTGATCTACCTGGTCCTGACGCTTGTCTGCTTCTTTGCCTTCATCGCGGTTGGCATGGACTGGCTGCACGCGCTCTGCCACGCCATGTCGACGATCTCGACGGGCGGCTTCTCGGCGTCGGACAATTCCATGGGCAATTACGTGCACATGGGCGCGGACATCATCACCACGGTCTTCATGATCCTGGCTTCCCTGCCCTTCGTGCTGTTCATCGTGGCGATCCGCGGCAAGCCCGTGGCTCTGTGGCGCGACGCCCAGGTGCGCGGCTTTCTGCTTGTGGTGACGGTTGCGACGGCCTTCCTGACCGTCCTGCTCTGGATGACGGGCGCACATGAAGAAGGCGGCGCGATCCGGCAGGCGGCCTTCAACTCGGTCTCGATCATCACGGGGACCGGATTTGCCACGGCGGACTATGGCGCTTGGGGGCCGATCTCGCAGGCCGCCTTCTTCGTCTTCATGTTCATCGGCGGCTGTGCCGGCTCGACGACCTGTTCGGTGAAGATCTTCCGCTACCAGATCGCCGGTACCGCGATGCGGCGCTATCTGGCCAAGCTCTTGCGTCCCAATGCGGTGATACCGATGCACTATAACGGTCGCATAGTGGATGAAAAAACGCTCCACTCGGTGCTCGGTTTCTTCTTCGTCTTCTTCGCCGTCTACGCGATCACCGCCGCAATACTGTCGGCGATGGGGATGGACACGGTGTCGGCGCTGTCGGGAGCAGCGACCAGCCTGACCAATACCGGTCCGGGCCTGGGTCCGATCATCGGTCCGTCAGGGACATTCGCGCCCCTGTCCGATCCGGAGAAATGGCTCCTGACCTTCAACATGTTCATCGGCCGGCTGGAAGTGATCGCGGTGCTGGTCTTCCTGAGCCCGCGCTTCTGGCGGAACTAGGAGCATTTCCAGCGAAAGTGGGAACCGGTTTCGCGGTCCGGAAATGCGACCACCAAGGACCGGGCATTTCCAGCGAAAGTGGAAACCGGTTTCGCGGTTCCGAAGTACGCTAGCGCGTGGCCGCAGCCGCAACCTCTTCGAGGCCGAAGCCCCAGTCCTTGTTGCAGTACTCGCAGGTCATCACGATGGCACCGTCGGTTTCCATTTCCGCGCGGTCTTCCGGCGGGAAGCTGGCGACGATGCCGAGCAGGCGCTCGCGTTCGCACGAGCAACGCCGGGCGATCTGCGCGGGCTCGAACAGGCGCACGCCATCCTCATTGAACAGGCGGAAGAGCAGATTTCCGGCCGAGAGGTCAGGATCGAGGAGTTCGGCGTCCTCGACGGTCTCGTAGAGCGCGCGGACATGGTCCCAGTCATCCCGGGCCGACCCGCGGGTCTCGTCGCCCGCGACCTGCTGCAGCATGGCGCCGCCGCCGCGCCAGGCGCGGGCCTCGCCTTCCTTCCAGCTCTCACCGACCGCGATGCGAAGCCGCGTCGGGGTCTGTTCGGACTGGGCGAAATAGCCTTCCGCGATCTGCGACAGGGATGAGCCCTCGAGCGGAACGACGCCCTGGTACTGGTCCTTGTCAGGACCGTAGTCGAGCGTCATCGCGAAAGCGCCCTTGCCCAGGAGACGCTCCATCAGCGTGTCGCGAGGCGGGTTTTCGGCCAGCACGGCCTCGACGGCCTCGCGGTCGATCTTGGCAAAACCGCGCACGCCCTCACCGCTGACATATTCGGCGACGACAAAGCGGATCGGACCCGACCCGTTCGCCTGCACGATCAGCCGGCCGGTGAACTTCAGCGCATCGCCGACGAGGGCGGCGATGATCACCGCCTCGCCGAGCAGATGGGCTACCGGTTCGGGATAGGCGTGCGCCGACAGGATCGCGTCCAGCGTCGATCCCAGGCGGCAGACACGGCCGCGCACGGCCCGCCCCTCAACCTGGAAACCGGCCACGATATTGTCATGCTCTCCAAGAGGATCGCTCACGCCGTCTCTCCGTTCGGCAAGGGTTGGACTAGCTGGCCTCGAGCGCGTCGAGCGCTTCGTCGAGAATGGCAACCGCCTCGCTGGCATCGTCCTTGGTGATGATCAGCGGCGGCGCCATGCGGCAGACATTGTCACCCGCCGCGCCGACCAGGAGATGGCGATCGCGGGCCAGTCCTGCAAGCTTCTTGGGATCGAAACCGTCTTTCAGCTTCACCCCGACCAACAGCCCCTTGCCGCGGATCTCGGCGATCTTGTCGGCGTGACGGTCCATCAGGCCGTGCAGCTGCTGGCGCAGATAGTTGGAGACCTCGACCACATGATCCATGAAGCCGTCGGAGGTCAGCTCGTCGAACACGACATTGCCGACCGCCATGGCCAGCGGACCGCCGCCATAGGTCGAACCATGCGTGCCGACGACCATGCCGGCCGCCGCAGCTTCCGTCGCCAGGCAGGCGCCCATCGGGAAACCGCCGCCAATGCCCTTGGCTGCGGCCATGATGTCCGGCTCGGCGCCTTCGACCCACTGGTGGGCGAACAGCTTGCCGGTCCGGCCGGCACCCGACTGGACCTCGTCAAAGATCAGCATCAGGCCGTGCTCGTCGCAGATCTGGCGCAGGCCGCGCAGGAAGCTGTCTTCCGGCGCCCGCACACCGCCCTCGCCCTGGACCGGTTCGACGCAGATCGCCGCGGTCTCTTCGGAGACGGCATTCTTCACGGCATCCAGATCGCCGAATTCGACCTGGTCGAACCCTTCCATCGCCGGGCCGAACCCCTCAAGGTATTTCGGATTGCCGCCGGCATTGATGGCGCCGAAGGTGCGGCCGTGGAAGGCGCCGGTGAAGGTGATGATGCGATAGCGCTGCGGATTGCCGTTCACGAAGTGATAGCGGCGCGCCGTCTTGAGCGCGCATTCCATCGCCTCGGCACCGGAATTGGTGAAGAAGACCCGGTCGGCGAAGGTTGCCGCGCAAAGCTTCTCGGCCAGTTCGATACCCTTGGGCACCTTGAACATGTTGGACAGGTGCCAGAGCTTGCCAGCCTGCTCGTTGAGGGCGGCCACAGCCTTGGGATGGGCATGGCCCAGACAGTTCACCGCAATACCCGAAATGAAGTCCAGATAGGCATCGCCGGCCTCGGTATACAGGCGGGTTCCCTTACCGTGGTCAAACACGAGATCGGGCGGCGAATAGGTATCCATCATCGGGGCGGGCATACGGTCCTCCAAAAGCATCGCGGCGCCCGTTTTCGGACGCCTTTGATACTCGTCTAGGCCTCCGCGCTCAGCTCTTCAAGCGCCAGCCTGCGCGCAAGAGCAGATAACAGGCCGCGGCCAGTGCAAGGTTGATCGCGAGCACCAGCACGGCGCCGATGGCGAGATGACCGTCGGCATGGCCTGTAAAGCCGTAACGGAAGCCGTCGATCATATAGAAGAAGGGGTTGAAATGGCTGATCGTGGCGATCGGTTCGGGCAGCGCCGTGACCGAATAGAAGGTGCCCGACAGAAAGGTCAGCGGCGTGATCACGAAGGTCGTCACCGCCGCCATATGATCGAACTTCTCGGCCCACAGACCGCCGATCACGCCGACCATGCCCAGCATGGCCGAGGCCGATATCCCGAAATAGAGAACCGCCCACCAGTGCTGCGGCATGATGTTCATGAAGGGGATCAGCGTCACCGCCGTCACCACTGCCACCATGATGCCGCGCGTCATCGCGCCGGCAATGAAGCCGATCGACAATTCCAGCGCCGACAGCGGCGGCATCAGGAAGTCGACGGCATTGCCCTGCACCTTGGACACGAGGATAGACGAGCCCGAATTGGCGAAGGCATTGTTCAACAGGCCCATCAGGATGAGGCCAGGCGCGAGGAATTCGATGAAGGGGATACCGTTCACATCACCCCGCCGCGAGCCGATCGCGACGGCAAAGACGGTCATGTAAAGCAGCGTCGTTGCGACCGGTGCAGCGACCGTCTGGGTGTAGACCTTGAGAAAACGCCGCACTTCCTTCTTGTACAGCGTCCATAGGCCTAACCAATTGATAAAGCCGAATTTTCTGGGCTCGTTAAGGCCGGTTAAACTGGCGTTACTCATATCGAATTACCCTTAAGATCCCGGTAACCATCCGCGTTAACGATTAGGCGTGCAAGTGAGCTTTCCACAGGAATGGTCATCCCCCGATCTTGTGGCCTCAGTTAGCGCGGGTACAATATCTAGTGTAATTAAACATGAATTGAGATATGCGCTCTAAGCCGACATTCAAGGCAATGAAGCGCATCCAACTCAGGAGATGAGTGCGATGGCCTGGACTGACGAACGCGTCGAGCAACTCAAGAAGCTCTGGTCGGAAGGCCTGAGCGCCAGTCAGATTGCCAAACAATTGGGGGGTGTGACCCGTAATGCCGTGATTGGCAAGGTCCACCGCCTCGGTTTGTCAGGCCGCGCGACCCCGTCGCGCCCGGCCCGCCGCACTGTTAAACCCTCCCGTCCGCGCACCACAACGGCTTCCACCGCGCCGGCCCAGCGCCCGGTGTCGCGTCCCTCCCCCTCAACTCCGACCCCGGCTGCTCCCAAGCCGGCGCCGGTGGAGCCTGCCGTCCTGCCGTCTGGCGAGTTTGCCACCGTGCTCACCCTGCGTGACTCGATGTGCAAGTGGCCGATCGGCGATCCCGCCCAGGCCGAGTTCCGCTTCTGCGGCCGCAAGACCGCCGGCGGCAATGCCTATTGCGAGGCCCACTCCTCGATGGCCTACCAGCCGAGCGCGAAACGCCGCCGCCGCACCAGCGATGCCGGTGCCGCCCTCGACGCGATCGCCGCAACCCGGCGCTATAATTTCTGATTTCCGGCCCTGCCCTCACCCTCGGGTCCGGTAATGCGGCCGCCTCTCGGGGCGGCCGTTTTCTTTTGTGCTTCTGTATGAACGGTCAGTCGCGCCGCTCGCCCACCAGCGCCTCGCGCATTTCGGGGATCCAGCTGTCCGTGCGGCGGTTATAGGCCCGCAGGGTGGTGGCAAAGCCCCAGTGACACCAGGCAAAGCCGCGCTCTTCCGAGGCCTGCCGCACCGCCCCCACCCAGCGTGCGCGCAGGTGTTCGGGCACTTCGTAATAGACGCCGAATTCGCCGACCAGGACCGGCACGTTCTGTGCCTGCGCATACTGCGCCACGATGTCGAAGTCGCGGGCGAGTTCCGCCTCGTCGGCCGGACCGCCCCATTCGATGCCGGTGCGTGACTGGTTCGACCAGGGCGCGCCCTGATGGGTGAACTCGAAGGGCGAGTAATAGTGCACCGTCGTCATGACCCGCGGATCTCCCGCAGGCACCTCGGTCTGCACGAGGCCCTCGATATTGTTCCAGCGGGCCGAGGACAGGATCACCCACCGCTCTGGCGAGACCGCACGGACCACGTCGAGCAGGTGCGCATTGATGGCATTGACCTGGGCCGCGCTGACGCGGTCGGTCGGTTCATTGAGCAGTTCGAAGATCAGCGTGTCGGGATAGCCGGCATAGTGTTCGGCCAATTGCCGCCAGATCGCTGCCAGCTGCGGCAGACGGCCCTCGGGATCGCGCATAAGGGCATCGAAATGGTGGACATCGACGATCACGGTCAGCCCACGCGAGAGGGCATGATCGATAATCGCATCGACCCGGGCCAGAACGGCGGGATCGATCCGGTCGCCGGCGCCCAGATGCGCCGACCAGCGCACCGGCAGACGGATCGTGTCGAAGCCGGCCCCGGCGATGGCATCGATATGACCGAACTCGATCGTATAGCCCCAGGCGCCCTCGTATTCGGCTTCCAGTGCCCCGGACAGATTCATGCAGCGCGCGACCGACGGTGCGTCGACAACAAGCGCGTCCCTGTGCCCACCCACCGGAAGCTCCAGCGCGGCCGACCCGGCACCGCCATCACAGGCCGAAAGCGCAATCGCGATTGCCGCAGTACAAAACCAACCCGCCTTCATCGCGCACCTTTTGCCGAACACAGGAGCGAACCTAGAGCCAGCCGGGCGGGCTGTCGATAAGCCCGCCCGGCACCTCTACCAGCCGACCGTGAAGCTGCGCCCGGCATGAGCGCGGCTTTCGGCCTCGTCGACGATGGCAATGGCGAAGTCCTCGACCGAGATGGCGGAACGGCCATCTTCTCCCATCACCAACGTATCCGTTCCCAGCCGGTAGCGACCGGTACGCCGGCCCGGCTCGAGGCTGGCGGGCGGACAGATGTGGGACCAGCCCTCACCGCCCGTGGACAGCACGGTGTCGCGCTGGGCGTGGCAGGCCTGCGCGATCGGCCGGACGGCGTCGGGCAGGAAGCCCGGCCGGGTCAGCACGGTCCAGCCCGGCTGGTCGGGAAAGCGCAGGCTCGCCGCCCCGCCCACAATCACGACCGGCACGCCGGTCTCCAGAGCCGCATCAAGCAGGGTGCGGGTATAGCCGACCAGCTCGGCTTCCCGGCCGGCGGGCGGACGCAGCGCCATGACGGCGACATCCTGCTGGCGCAGCACGGCCCGGATCGCCGCCCCGTCGCTCGCCTCGGCAAAGGCAGGAACAACCCGCCCCGGCAAGACCTCCGCCCGCTGAGGATTGCGCACCACACCGGTGACCTCATGGCCCCGGTCGAGCGCCTCTTTCACCACGCAGCGCCCGACAGACCCGGCCGCACCGAATACAGCGATCCGCTTCATGCCGCACCTCCCTGTTTTGCGGACAAGGCCACGGCCGGCGCGCGGGTGGCACGCTGGCTGAGCCAGATACTGGTTAGCACCAGGCCGGCGCCAAGGAACTGGATCGCGTCCAGCCGCTCGCCCAGCACCACCCAGCCCAGCGCGACCGCGCTGACCGGGCTCAAAAAGCCCAGCATGGTTGCGGCCGACGGCCCCAGGCGGGCAATCCCGCGGAACCACAGGACATAGGTCAGCGCCGCACCGATCACGGCCAGATAGGCGAAACCGGCGATATGCCCGGCGTCCAGCGCAGGAAGCGGTGGTTCGACGATGAGGGCGAGCGGCAGGAGCAACAGCCCGCCTGCCGTCAGCTGCCACGCGGTCAGGGTGAGCAGCGGAACCTGCGGTCCCCAGCGCCGGGTCAGCACGGTCCCGGTGGCCATCGATGCCGCACCGCCCAGGGCTGCCAGGACACCGATCGGGTCGAAGCCGGCTTGCGGCGATGCGAGGAGCAGGGCCACGCCGGCCAGTCCGCCAGCGGCCGCGATCACGGCGAGCGGGCGGATGGCCGTGCCCAGTGCCAGCCGGGCCAGGCCCAGCACGATCAGCGGCTGGACGGCACCAACCGTGGCCGCGATCCCGCCGGGCAGACGGTAGGCCGCCACGAAGAGGCAGATCCAGAACACGGTGAAGTTCAGCGCACCGAGCACAAAGGCCCGGCCCCACCAGGCGCCCGCGGGCAGTCGGCGCACGAACAGCAGCAGGAGGAGCCCGGCGGGCAGGGCCCGTAGCAGGGCGAGGGTGACGGGGTATCCGTCCGGCAGCCACTGGGTGGTCACCAGATAGGTGCTGCCCCAGATCGCCGACGCCAGCGCCGTCAGGAAAATGTCGAAGGTACGGGGCATGAACTACTCCACCGGCAGGGCGACGGGACGCATCGGCGCGGCATCGGCCCCGCGTAGTTTCAGCGATCCACCGATAAATGCGAATTCGTGGACACCGTCCCGGGCGAGCCCCTCAAGATTGACGAGTTCCATGATCGGCACCCCGTGCTGGGCGAGCAGGTAGGTGTGCAGCGGGACATAGTTTCCCGGTACTTCGGACGGGAAGGCTTCCAGGCTGAGATTGTCGGCGCCGACAATCATCGCGCCGCCCTCCTCGACCAGGAAGCGCGCCGCATCCATGCCCAGGCCCGGCGGATTGTGCATGTAGCGGGCCGCCGTCTCATAATCCTGCATGCGGCCGGTGCGGATCAGCACCACATCGCCTTCGTGCAGCAGCGTGTCCTGCCGCTCCAGCGCCTGCTGCAGATCGGCACGCGTGATGCGATAGCCGTCCTCCAGCCGGTCGACGCCGAGCGCAGCTGCGACATCGATCATCACGCCGCGGGCGATGATGGGCGGAATGGTTTCCGCGCCGGTGACCTGCCAGCCGCGGTCGCCGAGATGCTCGTCGGCCGAAAAGCCGTTCCAGATCCGCCCGTCGACACCGAAATGGTTGAGCGCATCGATGTGCGTGCCGGTGTGGGTGTACATCGAGACCGCGGAGCCCGTGTAGGACACATGCCCGTTCTGCGCCTCGCCCACGCCCAGCGGATCGTCGACCACGGTGCCGCGCGGCGTGTGGGTCATCCAGATCTGGTAGCGGGGGTCGCCGGCCGCGTGCCAGCCGGGCATGCCGATGAAATATTCGACCGACAGATCATAGGCACGGCCGCCGGCGATCCGGCCGAGGATCGCAGCACGGCTTTCGTCGGTCATCAGGTTCAGGCGTCCAAGCTCGTCATCCGGCCCCCAGGGACTGGTGCCGACGGCGTCCTGGCCCAGGGCCGGAGCCAGGCTGGTCAGCGGGGCCAGCAGGCTGGCGATCAGGAAATGTCTCATGTCGTCCTCCGGGATTTGTCGCCGGACCGATCCGGCGCCCCGTATTTATTCGTTCACATGAGAAGACAAAGGTGGCATTATAGAGAACACTTTTTACTTGGAGTGAAAAATGGACAAATTTCGCGCCTTGCAGGTTTTCCGCCGTGTGGTGGAGCTGAACGGGTTCAGCGCAGCGGCGCGCGATCTCGATCTGTCCAATGCCGGGGTCAGCAAGACCGTAAGCGCCCTGGAGGCGGAACTCGGCGCCCAGCTCCTCGTGCGCACCACCCGCAAACTCCGGCTCACCGATACCGGACAGGCCTATTACGACCGGGCGGTGGAGATCCTCGAAGCGCTTGCTCACGCCGACGAGGCCGCCAGCGGATCCGATGCGTCGCCACGCGGGCGGCTGCGCATCTCCGCCCCCATGTCCTTCGGACTGACCGACCTGGCCGAGCGGCTTCCGCGCTTTCAGCAGCGCTATCCGGAGCTGATCCTCGACATCGAGTTCAACGACCGGCAGGCCGACCTGCTGGAAGACGGGTTCGATGTCGCGCTGCGCGGCAGCGGCCCCCTGCCCGATTCAAGCCTGAAGGCGCGGCGCCTGCGGCCGCTGCACCGCCTCTTGTGTGCTTCAGACGCGTATCTGGCCCGCCACGGGACGCCGGAAACCCCGGACGCCCTGACCGGCCATAACTGTCTCGTCTTCACAATGGCGGCACAGCCGAACAACTGGGTCTTCCGGCGCGGCGAAGAAATGATCGAGATTGTCGTTGCCGGCAATCAGCGCATCAACAATTCGATTGCGCTGTGCACTGCGGCGATCGCGGGCTGCGGCATTGTCCTTTTGCCGGACTTCGTCGCCAGTGGAGCATTGGCGGGCGGCAGGCTGCAGCGCATCCTGCCGGACTGGCATGTCGACGACCAGCATATCCATGCCGTCTATCCCGCCCATCGCGAGCGCGCGCCAAAAGTGCGCGCGCTCATCGACTTTCTGGTCGCCGAATATGCGGACGCTCAGGCGTTGACGTCGAAGGCGTAGCCTGCCGAGCGGACGGTGCGGATGGGGTCGCGCTCTTCCTTGGTGTTCAGCGCCTTGCGGAGGCGGCCGACATGGACGTCCACCGTGCGCGCCTCGACATAGACATCCGAACCCCAGACCGCATCGAGCAATTGTTCGCGCGAGAAAACCCGGCCGGGATGCTGCATGAGATAGTCCAGCAAGCGGAATTCCGTCGGGCCGAGATGGATCTCGCGGTCAGAGCGTTTCACGCGGTGCGCGACCCGGTCCATCGTGATGTCACCGGCGGTGATCACATCCTCGGCGAGGCCGGGACGGATCCGGCGCAGCACGGCGCGGATGCGGGCAAAGAGCTCGGTCATCGAGAAGGGTTTGACGACATAGTCGTCAGCGCCCGTATCGAGCCCGCGCACGCGGTCGGTCTCCTCGCCGCGCGCCGTCAGCATGATGATCGGCACATTGGCGGTTTCCTGGCGACCGCGCAGGCGGCGGCAGACCTCGATGCCCGAGACCTTGGGCAGCATCCAGTCGACGAGCACCAGGTCCGGCGTGGTCTCCTCGGCCTGCATCAGGGCGTCCTCTCCGTCACCGGCGACGGAGACCTGATAGCCTTCCTTTTCCAGATTGTACTGCAACAGGGTGGCGAGGGCGTCTTCGTCTTCAACCACGAGAACTTGAGGCTTCATCGTTCCGTCTCCACGATCAAGGTCATCAAGATTTGGCGTCGTCCGCCTCGAGCGGCCCGGCCGTCACCATGAAGTGCACAGCCTCGGCGACATTCGTCGCGTGGTCGCCGATACGTTCGAGATTCTTCGCCACAAAAAGGATGTGAACACCCGGCTCCACCTGGCCCGGGTCTTCGGTCATGCTCATCAGCATCTGCCGCACGAGCGCGTTATAGCGTTCGTCGACCTCGTCATCGGTGCGCCAGACCCGGATTGCCGGTTCGACATCGGCCGAGGACAGGGCATCGAGCACTTCGTGCAGCTGTTTCACGACGATCGCACCGAGCCGCTCGACCTGGTCGAGCAGGGAGAGCGGCGCGTACTCCGCAAGGTCTTCTGCCCGGTAGGCGATGTTCTTGGCGAGATCGCCGACGCGTTCGAGATCGCTGGCGATCTTCAGCGCGGAAATCGTCATGCGCAGATCCGTGGCCAGCGGCTGACGCAGGGCGAAGAGACGCAGCACGCGCTTTTCGACATCGTCCTGCATGGCATTGACCTGCTTCTCGCGCTCGCGCACGCCGGCCACGAGGCTGGCATCGCGGCGGACAATGGCAGAGAGCGCCGTTTCCAGCTGGGTCTCCACCATGCCGCCCATGCGGGCGAGTTCGTCGGCCAGCTGGTCGAGCTCTTCGCCATAGGCGGTGACGATATGTGCGGTCTTGGACAGCGCCATTGCGCTACCTCCTCATCTGGCGCCGGCCCCTAGCCGAAGCGCCCTGTGATGTAGTCCTGCGTGCGCGGATCGCGCGGGTTCGTGAAGATGTCCTCGGTGCGGCCGAATTCGACCAGCGTGCCCATGTGGAAGAAGGCGGTGCGCTGGGACACGCGGGCGGCCTGCTGCATCGAGTGGGTCACGATGATGATGCAGTAATTCTCACGCAGCTCGTCGATCAGTTCCTCGATCTTGGCCGTCGCGATCGGGTCGAGCGCCGAACACGGCTCGTCCATCAGGATGACTTCCGGATTGATCGCGATCGCGCGGGCAATCACCAGACGCTGCTGCTGGCCGCCGGACAGGCTGGTGCCCGGATCGTTCAGGCGGTCGGCCACCTCGTCCCACAGCCCGGCCTTCTTCAGGCTGCTCTCGACGATCCCGTCCAGATCGTCACGCGACAGGGCCAGGCCGTGAATGCGCGGACCGTAGGCGACATTGTCATAGATCGACTTGGGGAACGGGTTGGGCTTCTGGAACACCATGCCGACGCTGGCGCGCAGCACGACGGGATCGATCGACTTGTCGTTCACCTCGGCGCCATCGATCTTCAGCGAGCCGGTCACCCGGGCCCCCTCGATCGTGTCATTCATGCGGTTGAGACAGCGCAGGAAAGTCGACTTGCCGCAGCCGGACGGACCAATGAAAGCCGTCACCGAGCGGTCCGGAATGTCGATCGAGACATGGTTGAGCGCCTGCTTGCCGTCATAGGCGACACAGACATCCCGCGCGACCACCTTGATCGGCGGCTCGGTCTCGCCGAAACCGGCATTCTGGTCGAGGATGTGGGACTGATTGTCGGGCATGGGGTTACCATCTCCGCTCGAAACGGCGGCGCAGATAGATCGCCAGGGCATTGAAGCCGATCATCAGCGCCAGAAGAACAAGAATGGCGGCCGCGGTGCGCGCCTCGAAGGCCCGCTCGGCACCATCGGACCACAGGAAGACCTGCACGGGCATCACCGTGGCCGGCTGGGTCAGGCCTTCCAGGCCCAGCGTCGGCGCGTCGGCGATGAAGGCGACCATGCCGATCATCAGCAGCGGCGCGGTCTCGCCCAGCGCCTGGGCCAGGCCGATAATGGAGCCTGTGAGGATGCCCGGCGCCGCCAGCGGCAGCACATGGTGGAACACCGACTGCGTCTTGGATGCGCCGACCGCGAGCGCCGCTTGGCGGATCGATTGCGGCACCGCCTTGAGGGCGGCGCGCGAGGCGATGATCACCGTCGGCAACGTCATCAGCGAGAGCACCAGCCCGCCGACCAGCGGCGCTGAACGCGGCAGGCCGAACGCGTTGATGAAGACCGCCAGGCCCAGCAGGCCGAACACGATGGACGGAACGGCGGCCAGGTTGTTGATATTGACCTCGATCAGGTCGGTCAGCCGGTTCTTCGGCGCGTACTCTTCCAGATAGATCGCCGTGAACACTCCGACCGGCACTGACAGGCAGATCACGATCAGCATGGTCAGGATCGAGCCGAACAGCGCGCCCTTCACACCCGCCAGTTCCGGCTCGCGGCTGTCGGCATTGCTAAAGAGGTAGGTGTTGAAATCGGTACGCACGAGACCGCGCGCCTCCAGCGCCCGGGTCCAGACGATGGCCTGGTCGGAAACCCGGCGGCGGCTTTCCGGCGTGTCGATCACATAGAGCGTCCAGTCCGATGCGCCGGAGATGCCTGCAGCGTCACCCAGCATCACTTCACCGCTGGCCGAACGCCCGTTCGCGTCGAGCGCGGTCAACCGAACGGCAACACCGCTCAACTCGACGAGGATGGTGGGCAGGTCCCGGTTCAGCTCGATCCGGCCGTCATTCTCGGCAAGCTCCTCGCGCAGGGCCTGCGCCTGGGCCGACAGGCGCTCGGCTTCATAGAGCGCATCCTCGGCATCGCTTCCCTCAAGCTCGGCCGCCAGATTGCGCGACCGCTCTGCCCGAGCATCGAGCGCCGTGGCTTCGGCCCGCATGGTCGCCATCGCGTCCTCGACCAGGCTGGAGAAGTCCGGCGCGCTTGAGCGCAGTACCAACCCGTCGCCCGCGTCCTCGATCGTCAGGAGACCGCCGGTCAAAAGCGTCCGGTCTTCGACAAGCCGGCCCTTGAGATAGAGATCGAGATCGTCGGCGATGGGCATGCGGAAGGTATAGGTCTCACCGACCAGCGACGGATCGGCCAGAACCGCATCCATCAACCGGGTCGCATTGAGCGGCGTATAAAGGCCGAACAGGTTGCGCAGGTCACGGCGCGCCGTGACCTCGGGGAATTCGGCCCGGATCGCGTCCTGCAGGACGCGGCTGTAGGCGCCGCGGCGCAGCGAGGCCTCGCTGGCATCGCCTTCCGGATCGACCACGGAGCGGTCGAGATGCACCGGCAGGACCAGCTGGTTGACGGTGAAGGCGGGCAGGCCCTGGGACAGGATAGAGATCAGCAAGATTACCAGGATGCCCACGGCCGATGCCACCGCGGCCAGCCCGGCCGCGCGGAAGCGCAGCTCGGCCCGGTAGCGCCGCGGCAATTGACGGCTCACCGCATCGCGAATGGACGTGGTGTCGGAGGTATCAGTCATATTTTTCCCGGTATCTCTGCACCACACGCAGGGCGATGACGTTCATGATCAGGGTGATGACAAACAGGACGAGACCCAGCGCAAAGGCCGACAGGGTCTTGGGACTGTCGAATTCCTGGTCGCCCGTCAGCAGCATGACGATCTGCACGGTGATGGTCGTCACCGATTCCAGCGGATTTGCGGTCAGATTGGCGCCCTGGCCTGCCGCCATGACGACGATCATGGTCTCGCCCACGGCACGCGACACGGCCAGCAGGATCGCGCCGACAATACCCGGCAGGGCCGCCGGCATCACGACACGCGTGATCGTCTCCGAACGGGTCGCGCCCATGGCATAGGAGCCGTCGCGCAGCGTCTGCGGCACGGAATTGATCACATCGTCGGACAGCGAGGAGATGAAGGGGATGATCATCACGCCCATCACCAGTCCGGCCGAGAGCGCGCTCTGGGTCACGACATCGTCGAAACCGATCCAGGTGAACAGGCCACGGATCGCCGGCCCCACCGTCAGCAGGGCAAAGAAGCCGTAGACCACCGTCGGGATACCGGCGAGGATCTCCAGAACCGGCTTGGCCGTCGCCCGGAAGCGCGGGCCGGCATATTCGGACAGGTAGATGGCCGACAGAAGACCGATCGGCACGGCCACCGCCATCGCGATCAGCGTGATCAGCGCCGTACCGGCAAACAGCGGCACAGCCCCGAAAGCACCTGACTGGCCGACCTGGTCGGCGCGCAGGGCGATCTGCGGCGACCACTGCAGGCCGAACAGGAATTCGGAGACCGGCACCGTCGAGAAGAAGCGGATGCTCTCGAACAGCAGCGAGAAGACGATGCCGACCGTAGTGAGGATCGCGAGCACGGACGACAGGAGGAGGAGGCCGGTGATCAGCCGCTCGACATGGTTGCGGGCGCGGAAATCCGGGATGACCTGGCTGCGCGTGCGCAACAGGCCGCCGGCCGCAAAAACCAGCGCCAGAACAGCCACGAAATAGCGGATGCGGTCCTGATAGCGGGCCACGATACGGGCAGCGGCGTTCAGCTCGGCGCTTTCGCGGCTGGACAGCGCCCCGTTGGCGATCTGCATGGCATCGGACAGGAAGAGCTGGCGCTGTTCGCGCGGCGCCTGGACAAGCTCGAAGCCGGCGAGCTGACGCATCGCCGCGCCCGCTGCCTCGGCCTCGCTGCCGACGGCTGCGACCAATTCGGCGCGCCGGGCGATCGCGGCCTCTTCGGCAGCCGTTGCGGCATTCAGCGCTTCGCGCTGGTCCTGCTGCAACTGCTCGAGACGGGCAGGGTCGCGCTCCTCGCCGCGTGCACTGCGCAGGCGCTGCATGTCGTCGCCGATCGCGTTGACGCGTTCACGCAGTTGCAGGGCCGCGCCACGGAATTCCTCATACTCGGCATCCGACAGAAGGCGCTCGTCGACACGGGCATTCAGAGCGCTGGCTTCGCGCTGAAGCTCGGAAAAGGTAAGGCGTTCAACGGCCTGTCCACCGAAAATGCCGTAGGCAGCGAGTAGCAGAAAAGCCGGCAGGCCGGTCCAGATCGCAACATAATAGCCATGATAGTTCGGCAGCGAGTGGAGACGGACCGTATTGCCGTTCACCGCGCCGATGGCCCGCGCCCGGCCGACATAGAATCCGCCCGCCAGCATGACGATGACCATGAGAGCAACGATGGCGATCACTGACATTCAAAGTGTCCTTCGGACGTCCGGCTTCGGGCCGGCTGCGCGGCAGGCGTGACAGATACTGGGTGTCGCGGCCCCCGTTTATGACAGAGTCGCTACAGTTTTGTGACAACGCACGGCCAGTCTGCAGACGCAGCCGTCAGACGCTTTCGCGGGCCCGCTCGCGCACAGCGGCAGGAACCGGCAAGAAGACCGAGAATACAGACCCTTCGCCCGGTGCGCTCTCGACCGTGAAGCCGCCGCGATGGCGGTTCACAATGTGCTTCACAATGGCCAGTCCGAGACCGGTTCCTTCCTTCGGACCGCTCTTCTGGCCGTCGACGCGATAGAATCGCTCGGACAGGCGCGGCAGGTTGCGGCGCTCGATTCCCTTGCCCTCATCGCGGATACGAACCGCAAAATACCGCTCTCGCGGCTCTGAGGCCGGCGCTGCCAGTGTGAGACGACTGGCCTGCGCTCCCAGTACCAGCTCGGGACGTTCGGCCTCGTCGCGCATCAGCGGTCCGGCGATCTCGATCTGCACGGCAGAGCCTTCGGGCGAGTATTTGATCGCGTTCTCGATCAGGTTGAGCAGCACTTCCATCAGCTGGTCGCGATCGCCTACGGCAGGCGCCGTGGCCGGCTTGCGCACGGTGAGGTGGATCGCCTTCTCCTCCAGCTGCGGCCGCAGATAATCGCGGGCATCCTCGACCAGGGCCGACAGATCCGTCTCGCTGCTGGGCGGCACGTGCTCGTCCATCTCGACGCGCGACAGGGACAAAAGATCGTTGATCAGACGCTGCATGCGCTCGGTCTGGTCGAACATGATGCCCAGAAAGCGCTCGCGCGCCTCGCTGTCATCGCGCGCATGCCCGCGCAGCGTCTCGATGAAGCCCGCCAGCGAGGCGAGCGGCGTGCGCAGCTCGTGGCTCGCATTGGCCAGGAAGTCGGCCCGCATGCGGTCGGCGCGCTTGATCGAGGTTTCGTCGGACAAAACCAGCATGGCCCGCCAGGGCATGACCCGGTCGTCCTCGGCACGCAGCGGTGCCACGAAAGCCCGCACATGGCTCTCCACCGGCGCCATCATGGAGTATTCGACCGGGTCGACAGCCTGGCCCCGCAGCGCCGTACTGACCGCTTCAAGTACCTGCGGCTGACGCAGCACGGCTGACAGATGTCCCGCCGCCGATCCGAGGCCGAGGAATTCCCGCGCGGCGGGATTGGCCAGTTCGATCCGGCCGCCTGCCCCGATCAGCAGGACAGGGATCGGCAGACTGTCCAGCATGTGCTGCGCCCGCGCCTGCGGATCCACCGGCACCGGCGCGCTGTCGTCTGCATCCGGTGCCCGCGCAGGGTTAAGCGTGGTCGACACGGTCAGGTAATAAAAAGTCGACAGTCCTGCTATAGTGGCGATGGCGACAAGTGTCTCGACAAAGCCGAGCTCACCGAACATCCAGAACAAGAGGATGACGATTGCGCCAAGGGCCGCAACGGCCGCCGTATCCCGGCGCCGGATCCGGATCAGGGGCCGTTCGTCTGCAGAAGGCTGCCTCATTCTGACTCCGTTTGCATCCGATCCGGGAAGCTGGGGCATCTAACAAAAAAATAAGTGCCCACGGGCTAGTTGAAGCTCTATCGCATATTCGCAGTGCCACGCGAAGCCGTGACGCCACCGGAAACCGGGACGCACCAGGGATGCATCTCGAAAATCGAGAGAGTTTTCATGCCATTCGCTATCGATTTAGTGTTTTTCGATAAAAATCTGTTGACTTTCGAGATGCCCTTTCTAGGATGCAAAAATCATCGAGATCGTGACGTGCGGGGACAACGCATGCGTAAAAGTTTGTTAGTTTTGGCTACAGCCCTTGCCACGGCGTCCTGCGCCAGCCTTCCGGCCTACCAGGCCGGGGATGGTCTTCCGGACGCACCGGCGCAATGGGCCGCAGCACCAAGGGATACAGGTGCACAGGCTTCCCAGGACTGGGTTGCCGAGCTGGGCGATGCCCGGCTGTCCGCACTGATCGACGAGGCGTTTGACGCCAATCCGAGCCTCAACCAGTCCTTCGCCCGCTATCGCGCGGCGCGGGCTGCGGCACGGATTGCCGGTTCCGATCGCCTGCCTTCGTTGAACGGCGGGATGGACTACACCCGCACAGAGCGCAACACCGGCTCCGGCAGTGACAGCTTCTCGCTGGGTCTTTCGACCGCGTGGGAAGCCGATCTGTGGGGCCGGGTCGCCGACGGCGCGAACGCCAGTGCGCTGGACGCCGAAGCGGCCGCCGACGATGTTCGCGCATCGCAGCTGTCCGTCGCCGGCCTGGTTGCCAAAGGCTGGTTCTCGCTGATCGAGGCGCATCTCCAGACCGAATTGGCCGAACGCGACCTGGCAACCCGCCAGTCCTCGCTCGACCTGACGGAACGCCGCTTTGCCCGTGGCCTGGTCCGCAGCTCCGACGTGCGCACGGCCCGCTCGGCCCTGGCATCGTCCGAAGCGGCCCTGGCCTCGCGCCGGCGCGCCGAAGCGGCGGCCTCGCGCAGCCTGGAAGCGCTGCTGGGCCGCTACCCGGCTGCCCGCCTCGCTCCGGAAGGCGACTTCCCGGAACTGGGCCTGGTCGGCGATATCGGTACGCCGGAAGCCCTGCTGACGCGCCGTCCCGACGTGCGCGCCGCCGAGCGCCGCCTGCAATCGGCCGGCCTGCGCGCCGATGCCGCCCGCAAGGCGCTCTATCCCAGCCTGTCGCTCAATGGCAGCTCGGGTACGGGCGGTGCCGATGTCGACGACATGTTCGATCTGGACTCGCTGGTTTCCAGCCTGACGGCCAATCTGACAGGCCCGATCTTCAATGGCGGCGCCCTGCGCGGCGCCCGCGATCAGGCCCGGGCGAATGCCGAAGCCCAGCTGGCCAGCTATGTCTCGACCGTGCTGACCGCCTGGCAGGAAGCCGAAAACGCGATCGACGCGGACGCCATCCTGGCCCAGCGCGTGGATAATCTGCGCCAGGCCTATGAAGAGGCCGCCGAGGCCGAAAATCTCGTGATCCGCCAGTATGCAAGCGGCGTAGCCACGATTTTCGACCTGCTCAACGCCCAGTCCCGGCGCATCAGCGCCGAAAGCCAGTACATCTCGGCACGCCGCGAGCGCGCGGCCAATCGTGTCGACCTCTATCTCGCCATCGCCGGCGATTTCTCCGCGGCCCAGTCCGCAGACCCGGCCGCCCCGACAGGAGAATAATCATGGGTAAGCTCATCGGACGTTTCGTCATCATCGGCGGTGTTGCCGTCGTCGGTGTTGCAGTTCTCTTCATGCTGTTCGCAACGCAACCGCAGCCGCAGCGGGCCAATTCGGCACCGCGGCCGGTCGCCGTTTTCGTCGCGGAAGCCGAGCGGGGCGAGATTGCCCTCACCGTCGACTCCCAGGGCGAGGCCCAGCCGCGCAACCAGATCAACCTGGTGCCGCAGGTGGCGGGTCGCATCACATTCGTGAACCCCGACTTCATCGAGGGCGGCTTCTTCGAAGCCGGTGAAACCCTGATCCAGATCGATGATGCCGACTACCGTCTGGCGGTCACCCGGGCCTCTGCCCAGGTCGCCCAGGCGCAGCAGGCGCTGGCACGCGAGCAGGCCGAATCCGAACTGGCCGCAAGCGAGTGGGAAGAACTTGGCGAAGGCCAGGCTTCGGCCCTGACCCTGCGCGAGCCGCAACTCGCGGAAGCACGCGCCCAGCTGGCCGCCGCCCAGGCAGCCCTGCAATCGGCCCGCCTGGACCTGCAGCGCACGCGCATCTCTGCACCGTTCGCCGGACGGGTCCGCTCGAAGAATGCCGGTCTTGGCCAGTATGTCTCGCCGGGCACCAATCTGGGTGAAGTCTTCGCGACCGACACCGTGATGGTGCGCCTGCCGCTGACCGATCATGACCTGTCCCTGCTGGGCATCCCCGTCGCCTACAACGCGGCCAATGATGAACGCGGCGGCGTGCCGGTGGTCCTGTCTGCGACCGTTGCCGGCGGCTATCACGAGTGGGAAGGCCGCATTACGCGCACCGACAGCGCCATCGACCCGCAGACCCGCGTCCTGTACGCGATCGCGGAAGTCACCGACCCCTATGGTTCCGGTGCCGATGACGGCGCGCCGCTGGCCATCGGCCTGTTCGTCAATGCCGCCATCCAGGGCCGCGAAGTCGACAGCGCCTACATCATCCCCCGCAATGCCCTGCGCGGCGAAGACAGCGTCTACATCGTCCGTGAGGGCGGCACGCTGGAAATCCACACGGTCGACATTATCGACTCCAGCCCGGAACGCGTGATCGTTTCCAGTGGTGTCGAGGCTGGTGACCTGGTTGTGGTCTCGCCGATCCGCGGCGCCAGCACGGGCATGCGCGTGCACACCTACAACGCCGGTGGCGAACAGCTCGCCGACTACTCGGCCAATTACGAAGAAGCGCCGGAAGGCGAGGAAACCGGTGAAAACGTTGCCGACGGCGAGAACGCCGTGGCGAGCGCCGGCTAGGCCCGAAGGCAGGAGAGGAAGCGGTCATGACCGATCCCAACAAGACACACGACCAGGTGCCCGGGGGCATCGTTAGCTGGTGGGCACGCAATTCCGTCGCCGCCAACCTCCTGATGATCGTCGCCATCGTCGGCGGTTTCCTGGGCTACAACATGCTCAACCGGGAAGTCTTCCCGACGGCGTCCTTCAACGGCGCGACCGTGTCGGTCTCCTGGCCCGGCGCATCGCCCCAGGACATCGAAGAGCAGATTGTTGTCCGTATCGAGGAAGCCCTCGCGGACATGGACGGGATCGAGACAATCACCTCGACCGCCCGTGAAAGCGTCGGCTTCGTCAATATCGAGGGCAAGCGCAACGTCGACATCGGCGAGTTCATCGACAACATCAAGCTCGAAGTTGACTCGGTGAACAACCTGCCGCCGTCGGCCTACCGTCCGATCGTGTCGCAGTGGCGCAACCAGGAACAGGTCGTCGGCTTTGCCGTCCATGGCGATATCGACCGGCGCGACCTGCAGGCGATCGGCCGCGAAGTTCGCGACGAGGTCGCCCAATTGCCCGGCGCATCGATCGTCAATCTCTGGGCCTCGCGGGGCGAGGAGGTTTCGATCGAGGTCTCCGAAGACAATCTGCGCCGCTACAACCTGTCCTTCGACGAAATCGTGCGAGCCGTGCGGGCCTCGTCCCTCAACGCCTCCGCTGGCACCGTGCGGACCGAGCTGGGTGAATTCGGCCTGACTGCCCGCCAGCTGGCCGATACGGCACCCGAGTTCGAAAACATCATCATCCGCCAGACCAGCGCCGGCGGCACGCTGCGCGTCAATGACGTTGCCCGGGTTACCGATGGCTTCGTCGACAGCAATATGGAAGCCACCTACAATGGCGAGACCATGGTGCTGATCGTGGTCGAGCAATCGCCCGGCATCGACGTCGTCGACACCGCCGCCGCTGTGCATGACTTCATCGAACGCAAGCAGGCCGAACTGCCCGAAGGCGTCAGCATCTCGCTGTGGTGGGACAATTCGGAAATGTACTCCGACCGTATGGAGACGATTTCCAGCTCCGCGCTGTTCGGTGGCATCCTGGTCCTGATCACCCTCTTCCTCTTCCTGCGCCCGATCGTGGCGCTGTGGGTGACGGTCGGCATCTTCACCGCTTTCGGCGGCGCCTTCCTGATCCTGCCGATGATGGGCGTGTCGCTGAACATGCTGTCGCTGTTCGCCTTCCTGATCGTGATCGGGATCGTGGTCGACGACGCCATCGTGGTCGGGGAAAACATTCACGACCGGGTCGAACGCGGTGAGCCTGGCATGACGGCGTCGATCATCGGCGCCCAGATGGTGGCCAAGCCGGTCATCTTCGCGGTCATCACGACGATCATGATGTTCTCGCCCTGGATGCTGCTGACCGGCCCGGAAGTGCAGTTCACGCGGCAGATCTCGCTTGTCGTGATCGCGGCCCTGGCCTTCTCGCTGATCGAGTCCCTGCTGATCCTGCCGGCTCACCTGTCGCACATGAAGCCGCAATCGGAGAAAGGCTTCTTCGGCCCGCTGATCAAGTTCCAGCGGTCGATTGCAAACTCGCTGATCTGGTTCGCCCGCAACGTCTACCGTCCGGCCGCCAAGCTGGCGATCCGCAACCGGTATGCGACGCTGGTGGGCTTCCTGATGATCTTCATGGTCTCCATCGCCCTGTTGATGACGAACCGCGTCGGTTCCGTCTTCATGCCGCAGATCGAGAACGAGACGATCCAGGTCAACATCCAGCTGGCCGAGGGCACGCCCTGGAACCGGACCGAACAGGTTCGCCAGCAGCTGGACGACGCCCAGGCAGAAGCTCTGGAGTACTACCGCCAGGAATATCCCGGCGAGAACGACATGATCGAAAGCCGCTCCACCATCGCGTCCGATGGCCGGGTGCGCGCCTGGATCGAACTGGCTGTGCCTGCGGAGCGCCCGGGCCACCTGCCCACAGCAGATGTCGCCCAGCAAATCCGCGATTTCCTGGGTCCGATCCCGGACGCCGAGGAAGTGCGCCTGGACTCCACCATCAATGATGGCGGCAGCCGCATGACCTTCGCCCTGTCCCACCCGGATCTGGCGACCCTGCGTGAAGCGGCGGATGCCCTGAAAGAGCAGCTGCGCAGCTATGACACGCTCTATGACGTGGTCGACAGCCTGCAGACCTCGACCGAGGAATTGCAGTTCAGCCTGCGCCCGAACGCCCAAGCCCTGGGTCTGACCCTGCAGGACGTCACCCGCCAGGTGCGCCAGTCCTTCTACGGCGAAGAAGCCCAGCGCCTGCCGCGTGACGGCCAGGACGTGCGGGTGATGATCCGGATGGATGAGGCCTCCCGCCGCTCGCTGGATACGCTGCAGGAAATCCGCATCCGCACCAGCGACGGCCGCGAAGTGCCGTTGTCCTCGATCGCCGAGGCGCATTTCGCACCGGGTCTGAACCGGATCAATCGCCGCAATGGCATGCGTACCGTCACGGTGTCGGCCGAGCTGTCCGACCCGGCGGCCCGCGGCGACATCAACCAGAGCCTGAACGAGGATTTCTTCCCGACCTTCGACGCGCAATTCCCCAGCCTGTCGCGGGACGAGATCGGTCAGGCCGAAGGCGAACGCGAGTTCGTGGCGGAGCTGATCAACCTGCTCATCCTGGCCCTGGGCTCGATGTACATCCTGCTGGCCGTGGCCTTTAAGTCCTACTTCCAGCCGCTGGCCATCATGGTGGCAATCCCGTTCGCCCTGACCGGTGCGATCTTCGGACACTTCCTGTTCGACATGCCGATCGCCCTGTTCTCCTACTTCGGTGTCGGGGCGGCCGCAGGGGTCGTGATCAACGACAACCTGGTGCTGCTGGACTTCGTGAACCGCCTGCGTGCCAACGGCGTGGGCGCCTTCCAGGCTCTGGTCGATGCCGGCGTGCAGCGTTTCCGTCCGATCCTGCTGACCTCGGTGACCACCTTCCTGGGCATCTTCCCCATGATGGCGGAAACCTCGACCCAGGCGGAATTCCTCAAGCCGATGGTCGTGGCACTGGGCTTCGCGGTCGTGTTCGCTCTCTTCCTGACCCTGCTGCTGGTTCCGGCCATGTATGCAATCGGGGTCGATATCGCCCGCCTGTTCCGCGCCATGTGGACCGGCGATCGCCAGCCGCGGCTGGGCGAGCACTACACCGATACCGACTTCGCACACGGCGAGCTTCCGGGGCACCTGGAAGAAACGCCTGCCGAATAGGCCGCGGACAACACATCCGCTGAATAGCCAAGTCTCGCCCCGCGTTGTACACAACGCGGGGCGAAACATTTTTCGCGAAGCGTATTTTGGGGATGCATCCTATGAAGAAGCTGCTGCTTGGGACTACGGTGCTGGCGCTGGTCGCCGCCTGTGGCCAGACCGATACCACACAACCGGAACACTCTGCCGCCGTCACACAACCGGCCGGTCAGCCCGAGATCGGCGAATGGGGTTTCGATCTCGCGGGCATGAACACCGAGATCGAGGCCGGCGACGACTTCTACCAATACGCCAACGGCACCTGGCTGGACGAGGCCGAGATCCCGGCCGACCGCTCGAACTACGGCATGTTCACCGAGCTCGCGCTGGAAGCGGAAGTGCACGTGCAGGAAATCATCACCGAGCTGGCCGCCCGTGAGGCCGCGGACGGCACGGTCGAACAGAAGGTCGGCGACCTCTACGGTTCCTGGATGGATACGGCGGCAATCGAGGAACGCGGCCTGGCCCCGGCCCAGCCCTATCTCGACGAGATCGCGGCAGCGTCCACGCATGACGATATCAACGCGCTGTTCGCAACCATCCACCATCAAAGCCCGTTCGGCGTCGGCATCATCCCCGATCCGGCCGACACAACCCGCTACACCGTGTTCGTCGGCCAGGGCGGCTTGGGCCTGCCTGACCGCGACTACTATCTGGAAGACGAGAACGCGGAATACCGCGACGCCTATCGCGCCTTCATCGCCGAAGTCTTCGAGCTTGCCGGAATTGATGGCGGCGATGCACGGGCTGACGCCATTCTGGAACTGGAGACCCGGATGGCCGAGGTCCACTGGACCCAGGCCGACAGCCGCGACATCCAGAAGATCTACAATCCCATGCCGATCGACCAGCTCGACGCGCTGGCACCGCAATTCGGCTTCCCGCAGACGATGGCTCAACTCGGCCTCGATGGCGTCGCCACCTATCTGGTCGCCCAGCCGAGCGCCATCGAGGGCGCCGGTGCGATCTTCGAGGAAACGCCCGTCGATGTGTGGAAGGACTACATGACCTTCCACTTCCTGCGATCCAATGCAGCCCAGCTGCCGGCGGCCTTCGACCAGGCCAGCTTCAACATGTATGGCGCGGTCCTGAACGGCACCGAGGAACAGCGCCCGCGCGATCGCCGCGGCGTGAACCTTGTCGGTGGCCAGCTGGGCGAGGCCGTCGGCCAGATCTATGTCGAGCGCCACTTCCCGCCCTCGTCCAAGGACGCGATGGAAGAACTGGTCGCAAACCTGACCGCCGCCTTCGAACAGCGCCTGCAATCGCTCGAGTGGATGGATGACGAGACCCGCGCCAATGCGCTGACCAAGCTGTCCACCTTCGAGCCCCGCATCGGCTATCCGGATGAGTGGCAGGACTATTCCGCGCTGGAAATCCGCGCCGACGACATTTTCGGCAATATCGTGCGCCTGCGCGAGTTTGGCTGGAACGAGCAGGTCGAGGATCTCGACGGGCCGGTGGACCGGGGCGAATGGCCCTACCCGCCGCAGACGGTGAACGCATCCTACAACCCGCTGATGAACCAGATCACCTTCCCGGCCGGCATCCTGCAGCCGCCCTTCTTCGATCCGCACGCTGACGCCGCGGTCAATTATGGCGGCATCGGCGCGGTGATCGGTCACGAGATCGGTCATGGCTTCGACGATCAGGGCCGCCGCTTCGACGAGAGCGGCGCGATCCGCGACTGGTGGACGAGCGAGACGAATGAACGGTTCGAGGAACGGGCCGACCGGCTCGGCGCCCAGTATGACGGGTATTCGCCGATTGAAGGCCGTTTCGTGAATGGTACCTTCACGATGGGCGAGAATATCGGCGATCTGGGCGGCCTGCAGATGGCCTACACCGCCTATCACCGCCATCTCGACGCCTGCTGTAATGGCGAGGCCCCGGTGATCGACGGCTTCACCGGCGATCAGCGCTTCTTCCTCGCCTGGGCCCAGGTGTGGCGGCGCCTCTATCGCGAGGACAATCTCATCTCGCGCCTGACCACCGATCCGCACAGCCCGTCGCAATACCGCACCAACGGCGTCGTGCGGAACCTCGATGCCTGGTACGAGGCGTTCGGCGTGACGGAGGAGGATGATCTCTATCTTCCGCCTGAGGAACGCGTCTCCATCTGGTAGATGATTGACGGCCCGGCTTTCAAAGCCGGGCCGTTTTTCTTTGTGCATTCGCCGGAAAACGCAGGCCATGCCTTTGCGGGCCAGCCGTCCCGCCCTAGTGTTTCCGGCAAGTTCAGTGAATCAGACCGATTGGGGAGTGTCACCATGAAGAAACTGCTTCTGGGCACGGCGTGCCTTGCCTTGCTCGCCGCCTGCCAGCCGGCCGGCGAACAGCCGGAAGACGAAACGCCGGCCACCGAGACCGGCGTATCCAGCGAGAGCCATGACGCCGGGACCGAAACCGCAAGCAACGAACATTCTCCGGAACTGGGAGACTGGGGCGTTGAAACCCAGCACATTTCCGACACTGTCGATCCGGGCGACGACTTCTTCCGCTACGTCAATGAAGGCTGGCTGGACACGACCGAGATCCCGGCCGGCTTCTCGAATTTCGGCTCCTTCACCGAACTCTATCTGCGTTCCGAAGACCGGATCGAGGGCATCATCCTGGAATCCGCCGAGAGCGACGCCGCCGACGGCACCCTGCCGCAGCAGGTGGGCGATCTCTACGCCTCCTACATGGACACCGACCGTCTGGAAGAGCTGGGTCTCGACCCGGCCCGTCCCGGCCTTGAGCGCATCGCCGCCGCCCAGTCGCATGACGACATCGCCAGCCTGATGGGCGCGCCGGGCACCCAGTCGATCTTCGGCGCCTTTGTCGGCCGCGACCCGGGCAATCCCCAGCGCTATGTCGTCTCGGTGAGCCAGGGCGGCCTCGGCCTGCCGGACCGCGACTACTATCTCCAGGACACCGAGCGCTTCGAGACCTACCGCACGGCCTATCTGGAATACATCGCCGACGTGTTCGAGATGATCGGCATGGACAATGGCGCCGAGCGGGCACAGGCGATCCTCGACCTGGAAACCGCGCTGGCGGAAATCCACTGGACGCGCGCCGAGAGCCGCGACCGCGTGGCGACCTATAATCTGATGTCTGCCGAGGATGTCGGCGGCTACGCTGCCGGCTTCCCCTGGGAAACCTTCTTCACCGCCCTCGACTTCGCCGACCAGGAGGAGTTCGTGGTGCGCCAGAACACGGCGATCCAGTCGCAGGCCCAGCTGTTCAGCGAGATCCCGGTCGAGACCTGGAAGGACTATCTCGCCTTCCACTGGATGGAGAGCCATCGCGACCAGCTGACGCAAGCCTTCTACGACCGCTCCTTCGACTTCTATGGCCGCACGCTGAACGGCACGGAAGAGCCGCGTCCGCGCGACCGCCGGGCGATCCAGTTCGTCAACGGTAATCTGGGCCAGGCCATCGGCCAGATCTATGTCGAGCGCTACTTCCCGCCGGAATACAAGGAGCAGATGGACGAGCTGGTCGGCTATCTGCGCGCCGCCCTGCGTGAGCGTATCGAGACGCTGGAATGGATGGACGACGAGACGCGCGTCGAAGCCTTCGACAAGCTGGACAAGTTCCTGCCGAAGATCGGCTATCCCGATGTCTGGCCCGACTATTCCAGCATCGAGATCCGCGAAGGCGATCTGTGGGGCAATAATGAGCGGATCAATGCCTGGTTCCGAGCCGACAGCCGCGACCGGCTGCGCGGTCCGATCCGCGACTGGGAATGGTTCATGTCGCCGCAGACGGTGAATGCCTACTATTCCTCGACCTCCAACGAGATCGTCTTCCCGGCTGCCATCCTGCAGGGACCGTTCTTCGACCCCTATGCAGACCCGGCCGTGAATTTCGGCGGCATCGGTGCCGTGATCGGCCACGAAATGGGTCATGGCTTCGACGATCAGGGCAGCCAGTCCGACGGCGACGGCGTGCTGCGCAACTGGTGGACCGACACCTCGCGTCAGCAGTTTGATGCCCGCACCGACCAGATCGTGGCGCAGTACGAGCAGTTCTCGCCGGTCGAGGGCATGACTGTCGATGGCCGCCTGACGCTCGGCGAGAATATCGGCGATATCGGCGGTCTCTCGATGGCCTACCGGGCCTTCCAGCTTTACGCTGCGGACAATGAAGTTCCGGCCGAGCTGGACGGCTTCAGCCAAGACCAGCGCTTCTTCCTGGCCTGGGGCCAGGTCTGGCGCCGGCTCTACACCGAGGACGCCCTGGTTTCACGCCTGACCACCGACCCGCACAGCCCGTCGCAATATCGCGTCAACGGCGTCGTGCGGAACATGGACGTCTGGTACGAGGCGTTCGGCGTGACCGAAGATGACGACCTCTACCTGCCGCCGGAAGAGCGCGTCTCCATCTGGTAGGCTTGCCCCCGGCTCACAGGAAAAGGCCCGGTCTTGCGACCGGGCCTTTTTCTTGCTGAACCGTAAGGAAATCCCCACACAGCCGACGGGCTTTGCCCGGCATTTTCTCCACGCTGTCTAGTTTCAAATGGGGAATTTCCATGAAATCCATTCTGCGCGCCGGCACGGCCGGCCTTGCGCTTTGCCTTGCAGTGTCCGGCTGGGCCCAAGCCCAGGACGCGGAGCTGGGGGAGTGGGGCGTCGAGACCCAACACATCTCGAACACAATCCATCCCGGCAATGACTTCTTCCGCTATGTGAATGAAGGCTGGCTTGAGAACACCGAGATCCCGGCCGGCTTCTCCTCCTACACTGCCTTCCACGAGCTCTATCTGCGCTCGGAAGACCGGATCGAGGGCATCATCCAGGGCTCCGCGGCCTCCGATGCCGAAGCCGGTACGCTCGCCCAGCAGGTCGGCGATCTCTATGCCAGCTACATGGATGTCGACACGATCAATGCCCGCGGCATCGACCCGGTGCGGCCGGGTCTGGCCCCGATCGCCGATGCCGAAACGCATGCCGATATCGCGCGCCTGTTCGGCCTGCCCGGCTACCCGTCGATGATCGGCACGAACATCTCGCGCGACGAAGGCGATCCGAGCCACTACATCGTTTACATCAACCAGGGCGGGCTGCACCTGCCGACGCGCGACTACTACCTGCTCGACGACGAGCGTTTCGTGGAATATCGCGCAGCCTACCGCTCCTATATCGCCGACATGTTCGGCTTCCTGGGCTATGAGGATGGTGAGGCCCGGGCCGACCGGATCATCGCGCTGGAAACGGCGCTGGCCGAGGTTTACTGGACGCCGGCCCAGACCCGCGACCGCGTCGCAACCTACAACCCGATGACGCTGGACGAGCTGCGTGAATTTGCGCCGGAGTTTGACTGGACCGCCTTCCTCGAGGGCAGCGATTTTGCCGACCAGACGAATTTCATCGTCTCCCAGACCTCTGCGATCGACGCTGCGGCCGCCATCTTCCGGGACACGCCTGTCGAGACCTGGCAGGAGTATCTGGCATTCGGCTATCTCAACGCCTCCGCCAACCTGCTGAGCGAAGAGATCTACGCACGCTCCTTCGATTTCTGGGGCCGCACACTGAGCGGTACGGCTGAGCCGCGCCCGCGCGACCGCCGGGCGATCCAGTTCGTCAACGGCAATCTGGGCCAGGCCATCGGCCAGATCTATGTCGAGCAATACTTCCCGGCCGAGCACAAGGCCCAGATGGAAGAACTGGTCGGCTATCTGCGCGCCGCCCTGGGTGAGCGTATCGAAACGCTCGAGTGGATGGACGAAGAGACCCAGACCGAAGCGCTGGCCAAGCTGGAAACCTTCCTGCCGAAGATCGGCTATCCCGATGTCTGGCCCGACTATTCCAGCATCGAGATCCGTGAGGACGACCTGTTCGGCAATGCCGAGCGCGTCAATGCCTGGTTCCGCGCCGACAGCCGCGACCGTCTGCGCGGCCCGATCCGCCACTGGGAATGGGGCATGTCGCCGCAAACGGTGAACGCCTACTACAACTCCACCGGCAATGAGATCGTCTTCCCGGCGGCCATCCTGCAGGGTCCTTTCTTTGACCCGAATGCCGATCCGGCCGTCAATTTCGGCGGTATCGGCGCGGTGATCGGCCACGAAATCGGTCACGGTTTCGACGATCAGGGCAGCCAGTCCGATGGTGAAGGCGTGCTGCGCAACTGGTGGACGGACGCCTCGCGCGAGCAGTTCGACGCCCGCACCGACCAGATCGTGGCCCAATACGAGCAGTTCTCGCCGGTCGAGGGCATGACTGTCGACGGCCAGCTGACCCTGGGCGAGAATATCGGCGATATCGGCGGTCTCTCGATGGCCTGGCGGGCCTTCCAGATGTATGCCGCCGAGCATGATGTTCCCGAAGAGCTCGACGGCTACACGCCGGCCCAGCGCTTCTTCCTGTCCTGGGCGCAGGTCTGGCGCGTCCTGCAGCTGGAAGATGCGGCCCGCGCGCAACTGCTCTCCGACCCGCACAGCCCTGGCCAGTACCGGACCAATGGCGTCGTGCGGAATATGGACATCTGGTACGAGGCCTTCGGCGTAACCGAGGAACACGACCTCTACCTGCCGCCGGAGCAGCGCGTCTCCATCTGGTAGGCGTTCTGCCTGGCACACGAAACGGCCCGGTCCCCCGACCGGGCCGTTTTGCGTTGCAGCCTTGCCCGCAAGCCTCAAACCCGGTCTTATCCGCCCCCACAAGAAGCAGACGCGATCCGCGAGGGGAGATCATGGAAGCCGAAACCGCACCGCTGGTGAGCAATGATGCCGTTGTCATGGGCCTGCTCGCCCTGCTTCTGGGCGCCGTATTCTGGACCTCCAGCCTCCAGAACAAGGCCGCAAAGACCTTCTACCGGATCTTTCCGCCGCTTCTGCTCTGCTACTTCCTGCCTTCGCTCTTGAACCTCTTCAACATCGTCGATCCGGAAGAGTCGCAGACCTATTTCGTCGCCTCGCGCTATCTCCTCCCGGCCGCCCTGGTCCTGCTGACCATGTCCGCCGACCTGCCGGCGACACTGCGCCTGGGCCCCAAGGCGCTCATCATGTTCTTCACCGGCACGATCGGTGTCGTGATCGGTGGCCCTGTCGCGCTCTTTATCGCCAGCATCCTGTTCCCCGATGCGATCGGCGTGACCGGACCGGATGCGGTCTGGCGCGGCATGGCGACCGTGGCCGGCACCTGGATCGGCGGCGGCGCGAACCAGGCTGCGATGTATGAGTTCTTCGGCGTGGGCAGCGAGGTCTATTCGGCCTGGATCGCCGTCGACATCATCGTTGCCAATATCTGGATGGCCATACTGCTGCTGGGCGTCGCCAACGCCAAACAGATCGACCGGTTTCTGAAGGCAGATGCCGGCGCTGTCGACGAACTGCGCACCAAGGCGGAACAGTTCGAGCAGGAGCATGCGCGCGTGCCCGAGCTGAAAGACCTGATGATCATTATCGGCATCGGTCTGGGCATGACCGGTCTGGCACATGTCGTCGCCGACATCATGGGGCCCTGGATCGGGGCCAACATGCCGGCGCTGGCCGATTTCGGGCTGGATTCCGGTTTCTTCTGGCTGATGCTGATCGCCACAGTTGCGGGTGTCGCCCTGTCCTTCACCGGCGCCCGTCAGCTGACCGGAGCCGGTTCGATGAAGATCGGCTCGGTGTTCATCTATGTCCTGGTCGCGACCATCGGCCTGCGCATGGACATCACCGCGATTTTCCGGAACACCGAATTCTTCGTCATCGGCCTGATCTGGATGGCCGTGCACGTCATCCTGCTGCTCGCTGTCGCCTGGCTGATCAAGGCGCCGACCTTCTTCATTGCGGTCGGGTCCAAGGCCAATATCGGTGGCGCGGCCTCCGCACCGGTAGTGGCCTCCGCTTTCCACCCCTCGCTGGCACCGGTTGGCGTTCTGCTGGCCGTGGTCGGTTATATCGTCGGCACCTGGGCAGCGATGACGACGGGTTACATCATGATGGCCATGATGGGTGCGACAGTTACGCCCTAGCGAACAGGACAACCGAGCAGGGAATACGCGCCCCCGATTCCCCTCATGGGTGTTTTCCGGGTAAGCGTGGTTAATCTTTCTTAACCATGCCTGCAATTTGCGCTAGCATCTGTTCGATTTGCGAGCCCGTACCAACGGCGCCCGCAGTGTCGACAGAGGGGGAATCACATGTTCCGACACACGCTTCTGTGCGGCTCAGCCGCCGCACTCATCTCGGCATCGGCCGCTTTTGCCGGCGATGCCGAATGGTTCCCGCCGGATCCGCCGAACAGCGCGGCCGCCGGCGAGTGTTATGCCCGCGTCCGGATCGCGCCGGAATACGACGCCTATTCCGAACAGGTCACCACGCAGGACAGCTATGAGCGCTACAATGTGGCCCCGCCGCGCCTGCGCGACGAGCGCCGCGAGTACATCTCCCGCGAAGCCGGGATGCGCTACATCGTCACCGAGCCGGTCTACGAGACCGTCACCGAGACGGTGCAGGTCCGTCCGGCCTATGTGGAATACGTCGTCGAGCCGGCCGTCCACGACACGGTGACCGAGACCATCATGGTGCGCGAACCGCGCATGGTCTGGCGCCGGGGCTACACCCCGGGTGCACAGATGACCCGCTTCGACAGCGAGACCAGCGAAGTCTGGTGTCTGGTCGAGGAAGAGGGCGAATACCGTACCGTCACCCGCAATATCGTGGTGCAGCCGGCCCAGATCCGCGAAGTCGAACACCCTGCGGAATACGCCACCATCACGCGTGACGTTCTCGTGCAGGAAGCACGCTTCGAACAGGTTCCGATCGAGGAACTGCGCGACAGCTACCGCATCCAGGTCATCGACCAGCACGCCACGGTCGACAGCCATGTCGTGCCGGTGGAGACGGAAACCGTGACCCGCTACTCCCTGCGCACCGAAGAGCGCTGGGAATGGCGCCTGGTCGACTGCGAAGACATCGAGCTGCCGGGCTACAACCCGCCGACCAGCACCGAAGTCCCGGCGGTCGCCCACAACCGGGCCGCTCCGGCACAGCAGCGCGGCAATACCTATCTCTACGGCACGGACGTGCAGGTGCAGGACGACAGCTATTCGGAAGAAGTTCCGGTGGCGCAGGTCTCCTACTCCACACGCACCAGCCGCCGCGCGCAGTAACGCGCACGGACTGCAATTCGGGTCTGGACCCGGGGGGCACCGGACCCAAGATGAACGGCGCGGGCGCAAGCTCGCGCCGTTCGCCTTTTCGGGCCGAAGCAGACCGGGACGTGACCATGTCAGCCAGAGATTATGTCGTCGGCTATGGCAGCCTGCTTTCCAGCTACAGCCGCACCACCTATTCCGGCCTGACCGAGCAGGCGCGGCCGGTTATCGCGCTGGGCTGGCGCCGGGGCTGGACCGTTCGATACACCGACGAGGCCGCTACCTATGCCGGTGTCCGCGCTGCGCCGGGCCACGTGCTGGACGCGGCGCTCGTGCCGACCGAGATCACCGATGCCCTGCGTCACCGCGAGCGCGGCTATGTCTTCACCGAACTGCCGCGAGAAACCGTGCTGCCGGCCGATCCCGAACACGGTGCCCTGCCCGACGGCCGTTACTGGATCGTGGTGAACCGCGAACAGGTCCGGGCCGATGCCGGCCACCCCATCCCGCAATCCTATGTCGATACCTGTCTGGTCGGCTGTCTGGAAACCGGCGGCGAGACCCGCGCCCGCGCCTTCATCCGCAATACCGAATTATGGGATGCGCCCTGGATCGATGACCGCGACAGCGCTTCACCGCTTTATCCGCGACGCACCCTCGCGACGGCTGACCAGCGCGAGGCCATCGACCGTCTGCTGGCGAGCGAGGGCGTGCTGCGCCACCGGCGTGGCGTCTGAATTTAGTGAACCGGATCGCTGAAGCGCGCCAGCACGTCTCTCGCGGTGGCGAAGGCTTCGCGCCGCAATTCGCGCAGATCCCGTACCGGCTCGCAGCTCCGCGTGATTTGCGGCTCTGACAGAAGACGCCTCGGGAAGCCCGTCTCCTGGCGCTCCGGCACATCGCCGCCCCAGGCCCAGCCGCCCGTGCGCTCGTCGCAATCATAGAAGCGGGCAAACACGTCGGCATGCTCGGCGAGGAATTCGACGGCGGAGACGAGGAAATCGACATCGTCCGTGCTCATCGTCCAATGCAGGCTGACGCGGCACCAGCCCGGGCGGGCGCCGGTTTCCCCGGCAAGAACCCGCTCGCGGATCGCCATGGTCTCGTCATCCCCGATGCCGAGCAGATGGTGACCATAAGGGCCGGCGCAGGAGCAGCCGGCACGTGACTGGATCCCGAACAGGTCGTTCAAAAGCACCGTCACCAGGCGCGGCGGGATGCGATTTCCGGTACGGCTCAGAAGGTTGAAGGAAACGATGCCGATACGCCGCGCCGGATCGGCCGGGCCGAGAACCTCGATCCGCGGATTGGCCGTCCAGCGGGACAGGGCCGTTTCCAGCGCCCGGTGTTCGCGCGCGGCGATCATGTCATGGCCGATTTCGGTCTGAAGTTTCAGCACCAGCGCTGCGCGGACGAATTGCGGCAGGCCCGGCGTTCCGGCCCGTTCGCGCGCCTCGATATCGTCGATGAAATCATGCCCGCCCGGCCAGACATAGCGCACCGTACCGCCGCCGGAGAGGGTCGGCGGCAAGTGTTCGGGATAGAGTGCGCTGTTGAACAGGAGGAGGCCGCAGCTGCCCGGACCGCCGACGAATTTGTGCGGCGAGAAGTATACGGCGTCGATCGCGGCTTCCGGATCGGACGGGTGCATGTCAATCGGCAGATAGGGCGCACTGGCGGCGCAATCCAGACACATAATGGCACCATGCGCGTGCAGGCAGCGCGCCAAAGCGGTGACATCCGTGCGCACTCCGGTGACATTCGACGCCGCGGAGAAGGCACCGATCTTGCGCTTGCCGGCATGGCGCGGATCCGAGAGGGCGGCGGCGAGGGCGGAAAGATCGATCCCGCCATCAGCAGCCAGCGGAATGGTGACCGTCTCGGCCAGGCTTTCGCGCCAGGTCAGCTCGTTGGAATGGTGCTCATAGGGGCCGACGAAGACGACGGTGTCCGGCGCGTAGTCCCCAAGCCCGCCCAGCGCGGCGCGGGTGGCGGGCGGAATGGCCAGGCCGAGGATTTCCTGCAGCTTGTGGATCGCGCCCGTCGCGCCGGCAGCGCACGGGATCAGGCAGTCGCCGGGGCCGGCATTGACGGCCGACTTGATGATCCGCTCGGCCTCGCGCATCCAGGCATTGCTGGCCCGGCCGGTCGCACTGTCCTCGGTGTGGGGATTGGCATAGTCCGACGCCAGGCGCTGCATCACCGCCTCGATATCCGCGAGGGCGCGGCCGGATGCCGTGTAGTCGGCATAGAAGAGCGGCCGCGAGCCGAAGGGCGTTTCCAGCCGCACATCGCCGCCCGCAAGTCCGGCCCGGACCCGGTCGATGAGGGTTTCGGTGCGGCTTTCGTCGAACATGGTTTGCTCCCTCCTGGCTGAGGAAGGACTAGACCATGTTTTCCGGGGCTATTTTCGCCAATTGAAACCCGCCTCTGGCACACCTATGGTGATTTTCACCAACAGGGAGACAGTTCGTGGAGATTGACGACTATGACCGCCGGCTTCTGCGCGAGATCCAGAGCGACTCCGACCGGACCGTGCAGGAACTGGCCGACCTGATCGGCCTCAGCGCCACGCCGACCGCCCGGCGCCTGAAGCGTCTTGCGGAGGCCGGCATCATCCGGAAACACGTCGCCCTGCTTGACCCCGAAGCGCTGGGCCTGCAGGCCACCCTGTTCATCGCGGTGCGCACCAGCCGGCATGATGCGGAATGGCTCGGACGCTTTGCCGAAGGCGTGCGCCGCATGCCCGAAGTGGTCGAATTCTACCGGCTGAGCGGCGATATCGACTATCTGATCAAGCTCTGTCTGCCCGACGTCCGGGCCTATGACGAGGTCTACAAGAAGCTGATCGCCATTGCGCCCCTGTCCGATGTCAGCGCCAGCTTTGCCATGGAAGCGATCAAGAACACGACAAAACTTCCCATTTGACGGGCACTTGGCACGCTTGATACGGGGCACGCGATGGGCGAAGCTTCGCCCTGTCCGAGAGCTGACCCCGCGATGCCAATCATGACCGATCTGACCGACGACACCGCCCTCGACTCCGAGCCCCGGCGCCGGGGCGAAAGCTATCGAAATGTCGCCGCGATCGTGCTGGCCCTGGCCATGCTGCAGATGGCGGCCGGCGCCCTCTCCGTGGTGGGTCCGCTGGCGCTGATTTCCGGCGGCGCCTCGACGCTGAAGATCGGTACGATCGTCTCCGGCTATGCCTTCGGCTTCCTGCTGGGCGCACACTTTGCCCCGCGCGAAATCCGCCGCATCGGCCATATCCGTGCTGTTGCCGCCTTTGCCGGCGTGACCTCGATTGCGGCCGCCCTCCTCTATGTCAGTGACGCCCTGGCCTGGTGGCTGGTGATGCAATTCATCATGGGCGTGTGCGTGGCCGGCTTCCTGGCCTCCGGCGAAAGCTGGGTGGCGGACGCCGCGCCCAGCAACAAACGCGGCGCCATTCTCAGCTTCTACCTGGTGACCGCCAAGATCGGCTTCATCCTGGGCCCCTTCCTGGTCGCCTCGGTCCCGCCCGGCGCTGCCGTGGGTTTCATGATCGTGGCTGCGCTCTACACCGCCAGCCTGATCCCGGCGACCGCTACCAATCGCGCCCAGCCGGCCGCGCCCTCGGCCGAGCCCTTCGGTCCGCTGCGGATCTGGAAGACCGCGCCCTCCGCCGTGATCGCCGCCGGGTCCGCCGGCCTGGTCAATGGCGCGGTGATGCAGCTCTACGCCGTCTATGTCGGCGGGATGGGAACCGAGTCCGTCGCCGCCACGGCAGCCGTTTTCTCCGCCTTCATGATCGGCGGTGGCGTAATCGCCCAATGGCCGGCCGGGATGATTTCCGACCGGATCGACCGCCGCCTGGTGATCGCCGCGCTGGCGGTGACGGCCGGGATTGCGGGCGTGGTTCTGGGGCTGTTGTCCAGCGTGCTGCCGCTGATCGCGGTCTTCGTGATTGCCGGCATCTGGGGTGCCGGGGCGCAATCCTATTACGGTATCGCCGCAGCCCACGCCGCCGACCGCGCGGATGAGGGCCAGGCGACCAACATGATGTCGGGCATTCTTACGGTCTACGCGGTCGGCGCGATGATCGGTCCCGTCCTTGCCGGCGCGACAATGAGCGTGGTCGGAACCTCAGGTCTCTTCCTCTACGCCGCCGTGATCCTGTTCGGCCTGTTCGGGGCGATGCTGTTCCGCCGCACCGGCAAGCCGCCGGTCAGCGACACCGACAAGGCCGACTTCGAGGCAACGTCCGCGACCAGTGTCTCGGTCTATGAGCTGACGGAGATCGCCAGCGAGGAAGCCGAGGCCGAGGAGGAGGAAGATGCCGCGATGGCGTTTGCCGATTCAGGCCTGGTCATGGATGACGAGGACGATATCGACGACGACGCCCTCGACGATGATGACGAGGAAGACGGCTACTGGCGCTCGTGAGCCCCTCTATTCGCCGACTTCAGCCGGCTCAGTCGGCTGGTCGGTGAACCCTTCCAGATCGCCCGACGGCTCGGCATCGCGCTCGATCTCGACCGCGCTCAGCGCGTAGGCCTTCAACAGGCGCGCGACCGAAATGAGTGCGTTCTCGTGGACGCGTTCATAGCCGTGCGACGCGTCGATGCCGAAGGTGACCAGCGCCGTACGCACATCCGCCCCGCCCTCGATGGCTGAAGCCGCGTCAGAGCGGTAATAGCGGAAGACGTCGCGCTGGAAGGGGATCTGCTTGCTCTTGGCGAGATGGATCAGCTTGGTCGTGAGGTGATAGTCGAACGGACCGGTCATGTCGGCCATACCGATGGTGACGCCGGTCTCCTTGGAATTCTGGCCGGGCGCGACAGCGCCATTGTCGACCGCCACCATGGAGGCGACGTCATGGGTCAGGATCGAGGACGCGCCGACGCCCACCTCTTCGGAGATCGAGAACAGGAAAAGCGTGTCGACCGGCAGTTCGGCCCCGCTCTCCTTGAGCGCCTTCAGGACAGCGAACATCGCCGCGACGCCGCCCTTGTCGTCCAGATGGCGCGAAACGATGAAGCCATTGCCCAGGAATTCCGGACACGGGTCGATCGCCACGAAGTTGCCGACGGCTATGCCCAGTGAATCCATGCTGACCGAGGCCACCCCGATGGCTGCCGCGTCGATGTCATTGTGCACCGGCGCGTCGATGCGCAGCTCGACCTGCGACCAGGCGACCGGCTGGGTGTCGATCTCCTTGTTATAGACATGGCCCGAGGCCTTCAGCGGCAGGATCGAGCCGCGATAGCTGCCATGCTCGGTGAACAGGGTGCAGCGTGCGCCCTCGGCAAAACGGGCCGACCAGTGACCGATCGGCGCCAGTGACAGGCGGCCATTATCCTTGATGTAGGAGACCTGGGCACCCAGCGTATCGACATGGGAGATGATGGCGCGGGCCGGCTGTTCCTCGCGCCCCGGCAGACGCGACCGGATCGCGCCGCGCCGGGTCAGCTCGTACTCGATGCCCAGCCGCTCCAGCTCCTCGCAGCACCAGCGGGCGATCTTGTCGGTATAGCCGCTCGGACTGGGGATGGTGAGCAGCGTCTTGAGGGTCTCGCGCAGATAGGTTTCGTCGATTTCAAGCTCGGACACGGTCGGCTCCCGAACGGAGGTTTTCGATACGGGCGGAGCGCGGGAAAAGCAGGTCGAGAAAGCGCTCCACCACCGGCTGCGGTTCGTGATTGGCCAGTCCCGGACGCTCGTTCGCCTCGATGAAGACGAACTCGTCGAGCACCGGTGCCTTGACGATGAAGTCCAGCCCGACGACCGGAATATCCAGCGCCTTGGCGGCCGCGATCGAGGCCTCGACGATCTGCGGATGAAGCAGGTCGGTCACGTCATGCAGCGTCCCGCCCGTGTGGAGATTGGCGGTCAGGCGCACTTCCAGCGTTTCGCCCGACGGCAGGACATCGTCCCAGCCATAGCCGGCGGCTGCGATGCAGCGCTCGGTCTCGGCATCCAGTGGAATACGCGCCTCGCCACCGGTCGCAGCGGCCCGCCGGCGGCTGAGCCCCTCGACCAGCTCGCGCACGGTCTTGCGCCCATCGCCGGCCACGACAGGCCGCTTGCGCAGGGCGGCGGCCACCACGGCCCGGTCGATCACGATCACGCGCAGATCGTCGCCGGACACATAGGTTTCCACCAGCACATCGGGACAGTAATTGCGGGCATTGGCGATGGCGGCATCCAGGCTGTCGCCGTCGCGGATATCGACGGCCACGCCCCTGCCCTGCTCGCCCCGTGCGGGCTTTACGACGACGGACCCGGCCCGCTTGAGCAATGCCTGCGCGGCCTCGGCGTCATTGCCGTCGACGGCTTCAGCGACGTCCAGCCCGATCTCGGTCATCAGACGGCGCGTCACGGCCTTGTCGTCGCACCGGCTCATCGCGATGGCCGAGGTGCGTTCGGTCAGGGATTCCCGGCAGACGACCGACTGGCCGCCGAAAGTCAGGCGGAAAAACCCGCCCTCGGCATCGAGTACATCCACCGCAATGCCGCGACGGCGGGCCTCGGCAACGATGATCTCGGCATAGGGGTTGAGCCCGTCTTCCAGCGACTTGCCGCCGGTGAAAAGCTTTTCATTGATCGGGTTCTTGCGCTTGACCGTGAAGAAAGGCGTGCGCTCGAAGCCGAGGCGTTCGTAAAGGCGGATCGCGGACTCATTGTCGTGGATCACCGACAGGTCGACATGACGCGAGCCGCGCGCCGAGAAATGCGCGATCAGATGCCGGGTCAGCGCCTCGCCGACCTTGGCGTGATTGGCACGCGGGTCCACCGCCAGGCACCACAGCGAGGCACCGCATTCCGGGTCGTTGAACAGGCGGGCGTGATCGATCCCCGTCACCGAGCCGATGATCTCGCCGCTCGCCTCGTCGACAGCGACGAAATAGACGATCTCGCGGCTGTCGCGGTGCTGCCAGAAGAATTCCGGATCGACCGATACCATGCCGCAGGCCGCATAGATGCGGTTCACCGCATCGGCATCCGACCGGGTCGCCATGCGGCGCACCTGGAAGCCGCGCGGCGGGTCGCCGGCATCGCGATAGGTGGGCAGTTCCAGCCGGTAGGTGTGTGACGGATCGAGGAAGATTTCCTGCGGCGCCAGCGCCAGCAGGACATGCGGGTCGCGCACATAGAAGGCGATATCGCGCCGGTCGGGTTTTTCCGCCAGCAGCCGGTCGATCAGCGTGTTCTGGTCGCGGAAGGTATGGGCGAACAACAATTGGCCCCAGCCGCAATCGATCGCCGCGTCGCTGACAATCGCCTCGCCCTCGCCTTCGGTGGGCGGGATGGCCTCGTCGGCCGGCAGCAGGGCCTGCTCGCGCTTGCGCCGCAACCGGTGCGAAATCGCCCCGGCCGGCTGTCGGGTTCCGGGCCGCGTCATGCAGCCACCTCGGCCCGGGCCGGCTTCACCGGTGCATCATGGGTCTGCAGCCACAGCGCCAGCACGCCGATCTGCCAGAGCTTGGAACCGCGCAGCTTGGTGATGTGCGCTTCGGGATCCTTCAGCAGGTGATCGACATAGGTCTCCTGCACGATGCCGCGATCCCGGAAGGACCGGCTGCGCACCGCATCGCGCACCATGTCCAGGAAATCGCCCTGCAGGTATTTCAGGGCCGGAACGGGGAAATACCCTTTCGGCCGGTCGATGACCGCGTGCGGCAGGACCTGGCGCGCCAGATGCTTGAGTACGCCCTTGCCCTCCTGCTCCAGGTGCAGCCCGGCGGGACAGCGGGCCGCCAGTTCGATCACCTCGTGATCGAGGAAGGGCACACGGGCTTCCAGCCCCCAGGCCATGGTCATGTTGTCGACCCGCTTCACCGGGTCGTCGACCAGCATGACATGGGTGTCGAGCCGCAACGCCTTGTCGAGCGGCGAGGCGGCGCCCGGCGCCTGGAAATGGTCGCGCACAAAATCGCCGGCATGATCGCCGCCCAGCCAGGAGGGCTGCAGCAATTCGGCCATCTCGTCGTGCGAGCGGTCGAAGAAGGCGTCGCGATAGGTGCCGAAGGCGTCGTTGGCACCGGCCATGGGCGGGTACCAGTGATAGCCGGCGAAGGCCTCGTCGGCGCCCTGGCCGGACTGGACCACTTTCACATGCTTGGAGACTTCCTCGGACAGGAGGAAAAAGCCGACACAGTCATGGCTGGTCATCGGCTCGGACATGGAGGCAATGACTTCCGGCAACGCCCGCAGTGCGCGCGAGGCCGGGATTTCGATCTTGTGATGCTGCGTGCCGAAATGCCTGGCGACAATATCGGAATAGTGGAACTCGTCACCGGCCTCGCCATTCACGCTCTCGAAGCCGATGGAGAAGGTGTTGAGGTCCTTCACGCCGGCTTCCGCCAGCAGCGCCACGATCAGCGAACTGTCGAGCCCGCCGGACAGGAGAACGCCGATCGGCACATCGGCGACCATGCGCCGCTTCACCGCACCGCGCAGCGCCTCGGCAATCCGCTCGCGCCAGCCATCGGCATCGAGCCCGCGCTCTTCCTCGCGCATGTCGTAGGGACAGGACCAGTAGCGGTGTTCGCGGCGCGTGCCGTCGCGCTCGATCTCCATCAGCGTGGCCGGCGGCAGTTTGCGCACGCCCTTGAACAGGGTCCGCGGCGACGGCACGACGGCGTGGAAGCTGAAATACTGATGAAGGGCGACCGGATCGAGCTCGCGGTCGACATCGCCGGCGGCCAGCAGGGCCGGCAGGCTGGAGGCAAAACGCAAGCGGCCGGGCGCCTCGGACAGGTAGAGCGGCTTGATGCCCAGACGGTCGCGCCCCAGCACCACCTTGCCGCTGTCGCGCTCGGCAATCGCAAAGGCGAACATGCCCGACAGGCGTTTCGCCACATCGAGCCCCCAGGCATGATAGCCTTTCAGGATCACCTCGCTGTCGCTGGTGGAGAAGAAGCGATAGCCCTTGGCTTCCAGCTCGGCGCGCAATTCGCGGTGATTGTAGATGCAGCCATTGAAGGCGAGCGTCAGGCCCAGCTGGGCATCATGCATGGGCTGGGCGCCGGCTTCGGTGAGATCGATGATCTTGAGACGGCGATGGGCCAGGCCGACCCCGTCGCGAATGACCATGCCGCCGCCATCCGGTCCGCGCCGGCGCATGGCCCAGCTCATCCGCTCGAGTGCTTGTGAGTCGGAAGGAGAGTTCTGGAACGACAAGTCGCCGGCAATCCCGCACATGCTATATTACCCCCTGTATTGAATCTGTATTGCGCACTCCACAACGCCTGACTCGACCCGATCATCAAGTCAGCACGTAATACGGTATGCAACCTGTAAACTCATTCCAAGCGAAAAAGGTTCCATACCGGGTGCATTCTATTTTATGTGCACCACGCGACCTTGATTATCGAGCCAAAAGGACTATCCATATTGGCAGATTGACTTTCGCGTGACCTTCACGCCCCATTTTCTGTAAACGGAGTACGATAAACTATATGAGACATTCCCATCGCCCGCGCAGGGTCGCCGCTTTCGTTGCTGAATCCGTCAATGTCCGCCAGCTGCAGACCGCATCCGAAGCACTGCAGCGCCACAACCGCCGCGCCGTCCTGGTCTCCGACCAGCACGCCTTGCTGCGCGGTTACAATGGCTCCGCCGAGATCAATTTCGCGGTGGCCGAGACGACGGAGAATATCGAGCCGAATGCGTATGACGCCCTGGTGCTGATGGAAGGGGCGGCCAAGCTGGCGCCCAGTGCGACCAAGCTGGCCAAGCGGTTCGGCGATGCCGGCAAGCCGGTTGTGGCGCTAACGGGCAGCGCGGCGCTGCTGTCGGAAATCTCCGGCAACAATACCGGGCCCGGCGAAGACACGGCTTCGGCCATTGTCGAGGGTGAGCTTTATGAAGTCACCGATGACGATGCCGACTGGAAAATCCTCGACGCCATTTCCGAAAAGCTGAAAGCCATGCAGGATGCGCATCAGCTGGAGCGCGCCGGCGCCTGATCAAGGCCCGGTTGCAAGCAACAAAAAAGGGGCGCTGCGAGATCGCAGCGCCCCTTTTTCTGTGCCCGATGCACTCCGCCTTGAGCAGAAGCGGTTCTGCTCAAGAATCCTTGGTGGGCGCGTGATCGAACCGGTGAACCGGTTCCCACTTCACCTGATCACGCGCTAGCGGCGGTAGCTCAGAACGACCCAGGTCTTGGATACGTCTGCCGGCGCCGGTGCGACACCGGGGCCGTCATAATCGGCCGTTTCCAGGGCGAGGGAGAGGCCCTGCGGCAGGTCGAGTTCGACGAAGGCGTCCCATTCGCTGCCCAGATCGGCGCCCGTGCGCTCGGCCTCGAATTCGTGGCGGCGCACACCGGTGGACAGGCCGCGGATGAAGCCCGCTTCCCATTCGCGGCCCCAGGACAGCATCACATTGAAGTCCTCGACGCCGTCGACCGTGCCCTGGCGTCCGCCGCCGGAAAACACATCGGCCCAGCCGAGGAAGTCATGGTTCTTGCCCAGGGGGTTGGCGAAGCCGGTCGAACCATTGCCCTCGATCACATCATAGCCCAGCGCCAGTTCCGCGCCGCCATAGCTGAAAGCGAGGTCGCTGGCGAAATAGCCCAGATCGAAGTCGATCGTCGCCGAGCCGTAGTCGCTCTGATGCGCATACATCACCGCATACTCGACACCCAGATCGCCATAGCTGCGCTCACCCGCCATACGGGCGCCCAGCGTGGTGTTCGAACGGTCGCGGCCGCCTGCGGACGTGATGTCGATGAAGTAGGCGAAGCCTGACAGCTCGATCGCATCGGAGAAGGCATAGCCCGCATGGAAGAGATGGCTATCGCTCTGCCAATCGGAGTTATCGCCCGGGCCGCGATTGATGCGGTCGTGATAGACATAGGTCGCGTCGAACGCGCCATGCGACCAGCCGATCTGGATCGCGTCGTGCGAATTCTTGTCCTGGCGGTGACCGGCAGAGGCGACGAACTGGCCGTCATCGAACTGCAGATACTGGCGGCCGAGTGTGACGGAGACGTTCTCGAAGGGCGAGAAGGCCACCTGCAGGCGGTTCAGCTCGGTGAAGTCTGCATCCTTGATACCAGCATACTGGCCCAGCCCGTTGAGACCGGAATTGTAATCGTCATCGCCATCAAGCGGCCCGACATTCTCGACTTCGCCGAGGAAGGTGAAACCGTTCCATTCCGGTGACTTCCAGCCCAGCCGGAGGCGCCGCGTAACGGCATCGGCGCTGAGCTTGCCGTCCTGGGCCACGTTCTCGTAGCGGATGCGCATGTCGACGAGGATATCGCCCGGCAGGCTGTTATCGGCCATAGCGAAGGGGGCTGCAGCAGCGCCGACGAGCAGCGCGGCCGCAAGCGTAGCGGTCATGGTCTTCATGGGATTGTCTCCTGTCGCAGCCTTAGGCCGCGCGAATGTTCTCGAGGAAGGCTTCGAAATCGGTCTTCCAGGCGGTGTAGCGGCCCGACATCTCTTCGGACGCGCTGAGCACGGACTTGGAAACCTGGTCGGTCTGGCGGGTGAACTCGGCCACGCGGTCCACATTGGAGGCCGCATGCGTGGTGCCGTCCTGGGCTTTCTGGGCCGACTGGGCGATCTCCGAGGTCGCGACACGCTGCTGCTCGATCGCCGAGGCCGAAGCCACGGCCAGCTCTCCCAGCTGCGACACCGCATCCAGCGCCTTGGACGCCGACAGCGAACAGGCTTCCGTCGAGGACTGGATCTTGGAAATCCGCTCGGCGATCTGCTGCGTGGCCGTCGTGGTCTGCTCGGCCAGCGCCTTCACTTCCGAAGCCACGACCGCGAAACCGCGACCGGCCTCCCCTGCCCGCGCCGCCTCGATGGTGGCGTTGAGGGCCAGGAGGTTGGTCTGGCTGGCGATGGTGTCGATCAGGTCGACGATGGCGCCGATCGCCTGGGCCGATTCCGCCAGCTCCTGGATGCCTTCGGCACTGGCGCTGGTTTCCTGACCGGCCACCTGCGACAGCTCGCTCGTCTTGGTGACCTGGGTGGAGACTTCCGCGATCGAGGCCGCAAGCTCTTCGGAGGCTGCAGCCACGGCCTGCACGCTCGAAGCGGCATTGCTGGCCGCGTCGCGGGCCGATCCGGAGACAGTGGCCGCCTCGCCGGAGGTCGCCTGCATCTGGGTCGCGGACGCGGAGAGCTGCTCGGACGCTTCCATCACGCTCGCCAGAAGCGCGGTGGAGGCTTCCTCGAAGCGGGCCACAGCTTCTTCCGTGCGCGCCGCACGTTCCGCCTTGGCACGGGCCTCGACCGTTTCACGCTCGCGCATTTCGTCGGCGGAGGTCAGTGCATCCTGCAGCGTGTCCAGCGCCCGGGCGAGATTGCCGAATTCGTCGCTGCGCTCCTTGCCCGGCACATCGAGACCGCGTTCGCCGCGGGCGAGGCCGCCGACGACATCCTGAATTCTGGACACGGATGCACGGATGGTACCGCCGATCACCTGCGTCAGACCGTAGAGGCCGCCTGCCGTCAGCAGCACCGCAACCACGGCCACCCAGAAGGAGACCTGCGCCATGCGATCACGGCGCGCCCAGGCCGACTCGAGATCGACCCACGCACCGTCGCGCACACTCTCGATCGCGGTGTCCATGGCATCGTCGAACACGGCCAGCCGGTCGATGAACTGGTTGATGTCGGTGTTGTTCATTCCGGCGATCCGCGACATGCGGTCATTCATCAGCGTTTCCAGATCGCCATAGTCTGCCCGGATTTCAGACAGGGTCGCCGCGTAGGCGGCATCGGTAACCACAGCCTCGGCGTCCGCCAGCGATATCCCGAAATCGGTGAGATTGCCGCGGGCTGCCTCGATGCGCTCGGCGGTCGGCGTGGCGGTCATCAGATAGGTATCGCGCAGAAGGGAGGTGAGATCCTTCTCCACATTGTTGGCGGCGATCAGGGTCAGCGTCGCCTGCTCGGCTTCGGCTTCGGCCTTCACCATGGCACTTCGGACAACGCCGTTGGCACCGACATAAACCAGCATAAGCGCGACGGAGGCCACCGCGAGCAGAAGCAGGCGGGCCTTGAGGGAAAGACGGTTCAGACTGGTCAGCATCGGAGCTACGCCCCCTTCTTCTCGAAACATGTTCAGCGCCACACGTCGGGCCGGTTCGGGACTCCGGCGGCGCGGGCTGCATTCACGGACGAGTAGCTGCCAAGACGGTTAAACCTTCCTTTCGGGACTCCGGGCGGTAACCTGCCGTTAGGGCATATTTTATTAGCCCGCACAGGGCTAAAAGCATGGCGAAGCCTGCCCCTGCAGGGCTACACGCTTTTTGATAGGCGGGTGAAGATTGCAGCTTGCGCGACGCTTTTTTCGCAGTCGCAGCAAAAACGAACATTGTCCAAAAAAGAATGCGGCAGTGTCGTGAGCACTGCCGCATAGATCCGGGGGCTAAAACCCCCTTCTTCGTTGGCGCTTACTCGGAGGGATACAGACCTTATAAACACCGCAACGAACATGTTCGGCCAAGCGAGGCGCCTGGATCGGCGCCGCCCCCGGCTGTCGAGATTGAAAAAACCAAACCCGGCCGGTGACTTCCATTGCTTTGAGACAGGCAACGGGACGCTGCGGCAAACGCGGCCGCCTGCGACGAACGACGGCCCAGACGCGACGAGGGGGCGCAGCAGCCGCTACCGCTCGCGGTGGCCGCGAACGATAATCTCCTGAGGCACAACGCGGTATTTGTAGGTCTTGAAACGCCGGTAGAGCATCTCGAAATGGCCTTGGTATTTTCCAAAGCCGTTTACGTCTCTGCGGCCTCTGTGCTCCTCGATATAGGGGCGCAGAAACTCCCAGCAGTTCAGCACGTTCAATCCAGCTTGAGCGTAGACGAGCTTTCCATCCAGCAAGTCCCGGAGCACGAGCATTCCGACATACTCGAAGAAAAAACTGACCCGCCGGAAATGATCGGCCAGTTCGGACTCATCTGTCATCCTTACCGTCGGAGCAGCCTCACCATCCTTGCTCGCCTTGGCCAGTCGCCCGACTACCCGAAGGGATGTGTGAAAATCTTCGGAGCGAAACTCCTGCAGAAAGCTGACGGCCAGGTCCGCTCGCCGGGCGTGCCTGACGTCGAGGTATGCGAACGCTGAAACAAACAAGGCGCCCACTGATAGCGCCAAAGAAACATAAGGCAGAAAACTCTGAACTTGCGAAGTATCCAGCATGCTCTCTCAGGCTCCGAGACGTCGCGACTCGCTAATGATACACGCAAACATTCCGACCGGCATTGGAGACCGGAGCCGACCTGGGGTCGCGCGGAACGGCAACAAAGAAAGAAATGGCGCGCCTTGAAGGAGCCATTTCGAACCCAAAGGGTTCGCAAGCGCGACCGCGCGCCGGCCGGTCAGGCCGCCCCATCGGAGACGTTCGCGAAGCGAACTGTCGTGAGATCAGAAAAATGGCGCACCGGGGAAGATTCGAACTCCCGACCCCCAGATTCGTAGTCTGGTGCTCTATCCAGCTGAGCTACCGGTGCAGGCCGTCTGTCGGGGGCAAGCCCCGAAGAGGCGCGGAAACTAGCCGCGGCTTTCACCGAATGCAAGTCCCGCAAAGCGGCAAAAGCACACCCGTGTGCAGCGGCGTCATACCGCCTGTGTGCGGGCTGCGTGGACGCCGCGCGCAACGGCGCGGGCCAGCGTGTCGGCACAGGCCGATCCCAGCGCCGCCAGGGCCAGTTCGGCACCGCTCTCCGGCAGCGGACGAGCGGAGGTGGACAGGGCGAAGACCACATCACCGTCAAAGGGCGTGTGCACGGGCCGGATCGCGCGGGCCAGCCCGTCCTGGGCCATGATGGCCAGACGCCGGGCCTGGGCAGGCGTGAGCGCGGCATCGGTCGCCACGACGGCAATGGTCGTGTTCTCGCGCACGCCGGGATTGACCTTGGCGGCACCCCAGTCGGCCGGGGAGGCTTGCCAGCCGGCCGGCGGGCGGGCGCCGCCGAACTCGCCATCGATCTCGTGGGGCCAGGCCCAGTAGACATCGTCCAGACCCGGCATCGTTACCGAGCCGAAGGCGTTGACGCAGACCAGGGCACCGACGGTATAGCCCTCCCCCGTCACCAGGCTGGCTGTGCCGGTGCCGCCGGGATGCGTGCCGGCCATTGCCCCGAAGCCGGCGCCGGCACGGCCCAGCGCGACCGGTCCGGACGAGACCGCGGCCAGGGCATCGCGGCCGAGATCGCGATAGGGCGGGCTGGCGCCCCAGGCCTTGTCGCCGCCATTGGCGAGATCGTAGAGGATGGCCGAGGGCACGACCGGCGAGCGCGGCACGCCGGGCATGTCGAACAGGGCAAAGCCGCGGCCGGAAGCACCGAGTTCAGCGGCGACGCCGTCGGCGGCTGCCAGGCCGTAGGACGAACCGCCGGACAGCACCACCGCGTCGACGGCATCGACCAGGGTATGGGCCTCAAGAGCGTCGGTTTCACGCGTGCCCGGACCGCCGCCGCGGACATCGACGGCGCAGACCGCCCGGCTGTCCGGCAGGATGACGGTGACGCCGGTCTTTGCACCCGCGGCCTCGGCCTGGCCGACGGCAATCCCGGAAACATCCGTCAAACTGTTGGTTTTTCCTGGCATCGCCATGTTTGGCCCCTTACCTGTTGCAAACGCTGTGTCTATCGTGACCGGAAGAGAATGAGGGGCAAGTCACATGTTGCGTATCGTCCAGACCACCACTGCCATCACTGTCAGCCTGCTACTGGCCGCCTGCTCCCAGGCGGGACAGGATGCCGGGCCGGCTGCACCTGACCCGGCCCCAGCCCCGGCGCCGGACAGCACCGCGCAAGCGCCTGCTGAGGGACCGGCGATGGTGGCTGCAGCCAACCCGCTGGCCGTGGAAGCCGGACTGGAAGCGCTGCGCAATGGCGGCGATGCGGTGGATGCGGCGATCGCCGTGCAGGCGGTTCTGGGCCTGGTCGAGCCGCAAAGCTCGGGCCTGGGCGGCGGTGCCTTCATGCTCTACTACGACGCCCAGACCGGCGAGCTGACGGCCTATGACGGCCGCGAAAAGGCGCCGGCTGCGGCCGGCCCCGATCTCTTCATCGATCCGGAGACCGGCGAGCCGCTGAGCTTTTTCGACGCGATCTTCTCCGGCCATTCGGTCGGCGCGCCTGGCGCGGTGGCGATGCTGGCCATGGCCCATGGCGATCACGGCACGCTGGACTGGGCCGACGGTTTCACGGCGGCAACGGAGCTGGCCGAGAACGGGTTCGAGGTCTCCCCGCGCCTGCACAATCTGATCGCCGGTGTTGCGCCGCGCACGCCGCTGGATGAGTGGGAAGCGACCCGGGACTATTTCTTCACCGATGCGGGCGAGGCCCTGCCGGTCGGCCATGTGCTGCGCAATCCGGACTATGCCGCGACCACGCGGGCGCTCGCCGAGGACTGGCGCAATCTCTATACCGGCCGCATCGCCGAGGAGATCGTGGCAGCGGTCCAGGCCGGGCCGCGCCCGGGCACGCTGACGCTGGAAGACCTGGCGAATTACGAGCCGGTGCGGCGTGAGGCGATCTGCCGGGATTACCGGGAGTGGTCGGTGTGCGGCATGCCGCCGCCGGCTTCGGGCGGGGTGTCGGTCAACGAGATCCTCGGCCTCCTGGAACCCTATGAGATGAGCCAGACCGGCCCGGACACGGTGGAGGGCTGGCGCCGCTTCATCGAGGCGAGCCGCCTCGCCTATGCCGACCGTGACGCCTATATCGGCGACCCGGACTTTGTCTTCGTGCCCTCCGAGGGCCTGCTGGACACGGATTATATCGCCACCCGCTCGGCCCTGATCGACCGGGATACGGCGATCGAACGGGCCGTGCCGGGTATTCCCGAGGGCGTGGACGCCCCCGGCGCCGATGCCACGGCCGACGTGCCGGGTACCAGCCATTTCGTGATCGTGGACAGTGATGGCGATGTGGTCTCGATGACCACGACGGTGGAGAGTATTTTCGGCAGCCACCGCATGGCCGGCGGCTTCCTGCTCAACAACCAGCTGACCGATTTCTCGCGCGATCCGCGCGATGCGGAGGGTCGCCTGGTGCCGAATGCACCGGATGGCGGCAAGCGGCCGCGCTCGTCCATGTCGCCGACCATCGTCTTCGATGCGGACGGCAATTTCGAACTGGCCACCGGTTCGCCCGGCGGCTCGTCGATCATCGGCTATGTCGCGAAAAGCCTGGTCGGCATGCTGGACTGGGAGCTGACGCCGCAGGATGCCGTTGCCCTGCCCAATGTCGTGGCGCGTGGCGACACGGTGCGGATCGAGGACGGGATGCCGGCAGAGGTGCTGGACGGGCTGCGCGAACTGGGCTTCAGCATCGATGCCAATCGCGGGGAAAACTCCGGCCTGCACGCGGTGCGGCGGCTCGAGGATGGCTCGCTGACCGGCGGGGCGGACCCGCGTCGCGAGGGCGCCGCACTGGAGCCGTAAGCGCTCCATACCTGCCCGATAGATACCCCATAAGGACAACGCCCGTGCCACAGCCAGTGACACGGGCGTTTCCTTGGGGAGGCTTTTTTGGGGGGATTTCGTGAGACAGGCGCGGATCAGACGCGCTCGACCTCGCGCTCGGCCTCGGCGGCAGCAGCGAGCTGGGCCGGCGTGCGTCCGGTCCAGAAGAGGAAGGTGTCGACCGGGCTGACCGGCGCGGACGCCGCGCGGCAGGGCTGGTCTTCGTGTTCAACCTTGTCGGCCAGCATGGCCAGTTTCAGCATTTCTTCCGACATGTACGCCTCCTGGCTTTATGAGCGGCCGGGTGGCCGCCGGGATCGGTACTCTGCTGCTGCGCCGGAAACCGGGGGACCGGCAGGGAAGGCCGGCGCATGCATAATAAATTCACGGAGACGGATTTGGTTCCCTCCGCCGGAGCGGAAAGCGTTTTCGATGCGCAACACTGAGACAGAGCCGCGCCAGTATCGCACGGCCCGGAGGGGGTGGGGATAAGTTGGATGCCCGGCGCCGCCCGGCAGGACCCGATCAGTCGAACGCGTAGAGCAAGGAGATGTCGAGGCGGACATCGGTGGGTTCGAAACCGGGGCGGTCCTCGAACTCGTGCTCGATGCGCAGGCCTGTCTGCACCGCCCAGTCGCCGAACAGGCGATTGGTCAGCGTGAAGCGCTGGTCGATGCGCGAACCGCCGCCGGCATAGGCGGTGGTCTCGGAGGCAAAGCGCGAGGTTTCCGACAGGTCATAGCTGAAGCTGGAACCGGCCTCGGCGACCCAGTCGGTCGTCGTCACACCGGTCGCGGCGGCTTCGCGGAAGCGCTGACCGGCACCGGCGCGCAGTTTCCAGTCCATGCGCTCGCGTTCCAGCACATGCCAGATCCCGCCCGCGGTCAGGAAGGCCGACTGCGAGTAGAGGCCGATCTCGTCGCGGTCATAGGACCCGCCGGCATAATAGCCCGTGCCATTGTCCAGCTCGCGCTCGACCCGCAGCTCGGCCAGCCAGTTGTCGCGCGTGGTGCGACCGTCATGTTCGGCGATGAAGTATTCGAACTGGCTGTCGATACGCCAGCCATCCTCCAGCTCGCGGTCCAGCTCGACGGCGAAGGTGAGGTCGGTGAGTTCCGAATTGCCGCGCTCCAGCTGGATACCGGCGCGGATATGGCCGGCCCAGCTGTCATCGCGCAGGGCGCGCAGCGGCGCGGCGAGCCAGCCGCCGGAACCCTCGGGCGCTTCGGCCAGATCGACCGGCGCTTCACCCAGATCGCGATGTTGCGGTTGCGGCGCCTGCGGCGCAGGCGCCGGCGCGGCCGGTTCCGGATCGGGCAGCGGCCAGTCGGCGACAACACCGGCCCGGTCCGGCAGATGCGCCAGGATTGCGGCGTGCACTTCGGCACGCCCGCCATCGACCAGCACGGACACCATGTCGGCGGTTTCCAGGAAGCGGTCGTCGGACAGATCGCGGCTGTCGGCCTCCTGCAGCAGGGCCAGATAGGTCTGCGGCAGTTCGGCCAGGGCGGCGGGCGTCAGGCCCGACAGCAGGACAACAGCGAATACGGCCCGGACACAGAGCTCGAAACGGCGCGACGGCATGGCTTCCCCTCAAGACGGTGCTTTCACCGCCTTGCTGGGCGAACAGGCTTAATATTTCGTTGGTTACGTCGACAGACCGGTCAGTTTACCGAGGTGAGTGCACCGTCCTGCACGGCCTCGAGCAGATCCTCGTTCAGCCAGCAGGTGCCGTCCGGCGTCCCGTCCAGCGTGCCGTTATAGCCATAATCCGGCCAGGCGTCGCAATGGCGGGTCTCGCCCGCATCCCAGGTGACGGTGAGCGCGCCATCGGCATCCAGGCTCCACTGGCCCACCGGGTTTTCGGGAAACTCGCTGGAGGGCCGGCCGTCGTGCGGCTGGGTGATGACGCGAATGGTCAGTTCGCCGCCGGGCTGGAATTTGTAGAACCAGTATTCGTCGACCGACGGGCTGCGCAGATCGATCGTCACTTCCACGCCCTCCGGCGGCGTCTGCGCCTGGGCCGCCCCCGCCAGCGCGGATGCCGGGCCAAGGGCCGCCAGGCCGATAAGTACTGTTTTCATGAACGCCTCCCCGGTGTGCAGCCAGGAGATGAGCACGGGCCGGATTAACGGAGGGTGAGCAGGGGATGGAAGGTCTGGCAGCGAGACCGCCATCACGCGCAAGGCCTGCGATCACGTGCTGGACTGCCGGTATGAAAAGTCCGCTCACCGCGCACGCCAGAAGGCTGCGCCAGCAGATGACACCGCACGAAGTGCGCCTGTGGGCCTGTCTGCGGGCCTGGCGGGCGGACGGTCTCAAATTCCGGCGTCAGGTGACACTGGGCCCCTACATCGTCGACTTCGCCTGCTTTCGCCCGAAAATCGTGGTCGAACTTGATGGCGGTCAGCACACTTCCACGGCACACGCCGCAAAAGACGCCATCCGCGATGCCTGGCTCGACCGGGAGGGTTTCACCGTCTTCCGCGCTTGGAACCATGAAGTCGACGACGATATCGACGCCGTCCTCGATGGCCTCCGGAACCTGGTCGAATCGAGGCGCAAGGGTCCTTCCCCTTGATGGGGAAGGTGTCCGGCAAAGCCGGACGGAAGGGGTGAAACGCGACGCGTTTCTTGTCTCAGGAAATCACCCACTCCACCACGCCTGCGGCGTGGTCCCCCTCGCCCATCAAGGGCGAGGACCTGCCCCCCAAAATTTCAGATGCACGCCGCCGCGTTCTGGCGTATGTCCCCGCGCGCCGCGGGCCGGGGCGGGAGGCCGTCTTCGCGCGGTGGACTTTTGACACACCGATGTCGGACACGGCGTTTGACTGCGTCGCCTGCGGAGCCTGCTGTTTCAGCCGCAATCCGCGCTATCTCGTCCTGCTCCCGGAAGACCGCGAGCGCGACCTCCCCAAGGACAGCCTCGTCATCGACGGCGAGCGAAGCTTCGTCGACTTCTCCTGCGGCCATTGCGTGCATCTGGACCTGACCGCCGGCCAGGCGATCTGCACCGTCTATGACAACCGCCCCGAAGCCTGCCGCGCCTTCCGCGCAGGCAGTTTCGAATGCTCCAAGGCGATCCGCGCCAACGGCATCATGGGCGAAAAGGTGCGCGAGGTGCGGGTGGCTTGAGGGCGCCTTTTCCCGGCCACAAACAGGAGACGCATTGCCTGGACGGGCTGTCCTTGTCACCTTCGTGTCGCCTGCCTGTCGTGGGCGACAGGGGGCGGGGCGGCTAGAAGACGAGGCCGCAATTGAACGGGACGGCTCGACCGATGGGACTGAAATCACTGCGTCTTGAGAAAGGCTGGTCACAGGAACAGCTCGCCGCGATCAGCGGACTGAGCGACCGCACGATCCAGCGGGCCGAGCGCGGCGAGACCCCGAGCCTGGAAACCGTGCGCGCCCTGGCCGCCAGTTTCGACCTCTCCCCGGCGCAATTGCGGGAGCTGATCGAAACACCGGAGGAGCCCGCCACCATGGCCACGCCCGAGACATCCACCCCGCCCGTCCCATCCATCCCCGCCGCCTGGCAACGCGTCATCCTGGCAGCCGCGGCCTCGATCGCCGTCCTGACCGGGCTCGCCCTGATGCAGGCCTTTGCCAGCTGGGACCCCGAACTCCTGCCCGTTGCCGGCCTGATCGGCGCCGGCATCACCGCCACGCTGATCTTCCTGGCGATGGGAGGTGCGGCGAAAGGCGATGATGCGGGTGAGTAAGGCGCTTGCTCCTTCTCCCGGCCGGGGAGAGGAGAGCCTGCCATGACCCCCTTGCCGCCCGTGCGCCGTATCCAGAGCCGGCAATAGGGCGTATGACCCGAGGGGTGCGCGTCCGCCGGATGCGCCTCGTGCGAAGGAGCACACCATGGCCAAAGGCCAGAAACGATCCAACAAGGAACACAAGAAACCCAAGGCCGAGAAAAAGCCCGCCCCCGCCCCGGCTCCTGCCGGGAGCGTCGCCGGCGTGGTCGACCGCCTGCGCAAATAGCGCCAGCCCGGCCGGGCGGCGGGGACGCGTGACGCCACGCGCTTTCCCCGGACCTGTTCCGGGGCCTGCCGCCCTCACCCGTCCAGGCACCAGATCGCGAAACCGCGCCCCTCACCAGACCCCGGAACGGGTCCGGGGGAAGTGGTTGAGCGTCGGATCGCCTCCTACTGCCGCCGCTCGACGGCGGTGACATCGGGATTGGTGATCCAGCACAGGGATTGCGGATCGGCGCTCTCGCCCACGGCGATCTGCGGCCATGCCTCGCACAGGGCCTGGTCGGACCCCGCAGCCAGCAATTGCAGATGATAGGCGGGGTGGGTGCCGAACGGCGGCGCCTCGGACAGGCCGTCCACGCCATTGCCCGCGATCTCGACGAAGCCGCTGGCATACCAGCGCCCGCTCCCGCCCGGCTCGCCATAGCCGTCAAACCCGTCCAGCCCGCGCGGGGCCTCGGAGGAGATCGCGGAACCGGCATGGAATGTATAGACCACGGTCATCCCGCTGACCGGCGGACTGTCCCCGAACGTCACGGCATAGACCTGCCCGGCCGGCGTGGCGTCCTCCCGGGCAAACCCGGCCGCCGGCATAGCCAGCGCCGCCGCGAGTGCGGCGAGTATCAGGGTCGAAAACGGGTGCATGCTGTCCCCCTGTGTGCAAGCTGGCGCTCAGTGTGACCGGGCCGGAATGAAGAGGGTATGAATAGGGGGCTGGCGCTTCTCCCCTTCTCCCCCACCGGGGAGAAGGTGCCGCGAAGCGGCGGATGAGGGGCGCGCGTCAGCGCTGAGACGAGTCTTGAGTGGGCCGCTCCCGCGGCCGCCCCTCACCTTTGATTCCTCTCCCCGGCCGGGGAGAGGACGTGCCCGCCGCGACCACCAAGCTTCACTTCCCCCGGACCCGTTCCGGGGCCTGCCGCCCTCACCCGTCCAGGCACCAACTCGCGAAATCGCGACGCTCACCAGACCCCGGAACGGGTCCGGGGAAAGCGGGTGCGTGTGTGAGGAAGAGCGCGCCCGGCGCGCAGCCAGCCATAAATCCCTTGCCAGCAGGGGGCCGTATTGAATTCCCGCGGTCAAGGGCGGCGGAGCCGCCGCATCGCGGTTCTCACCCTTGACCGCGGGAATTCAATACGGCTGGGTCTCGGCATGGGGTATGAAGGACTACTCCAGTCTCCCAAAGACGCTTTCGGGCGCAGAATTCACTGGCAATCGTCGACCCGCGGCGTTGACACGATTTCGACTGATCGAAAAAGTTGTTGCGCGTAGGCATTGCGAGCTGAGAGAGTTCAGCTGTACAGAATCATATTCGGAAAAATGATTGCCCCCGCGTCGAGCAACGCTTCCCTACTACTATAAGACCGCGATGAACTTTCGAGAACTAACCCAATTACGAATATCCGACATTATTGACGCTTCTGAAGCAGTTGAAGACGCTTTTCCGCGAGCACAGAAGCACGATTTTCTAGCGATCGAAGAGAGTCACGAGCAACAACGACTTAACGCGTTGCTGGACGACTTAACTAAGACAGCCCTCGACGAGCTCGAAGCTCTGATGCTGTATGGTCGCGCCGATACGGATGACACATTTAGAGAGATCTTGCGTGACACGCACGGCCCTGAGCAACGAGATGCTCAGATCGGCTATATTTTAGGGAAACAAGGATCGCTTGCCGAGTATCTTCGTGCTGGCCTACGACGGCTGAACGAAACAGCGGAAACAATTGGGCCCCGGTCGTACGCTGACCTCACAAGCGAAGAACAAAACAGCGTGTTAAAGTTATACTACGAGTCTGAAATTCCAGTTCGAACAATCATAGAAAATTACGAAATAGATTGCACCCCAGGTAGACTTTCAAAACAATTTCCACCCTTTGTCTTAGATGAAGATTGCCCATTTTGTGACATTCCTCTTGTGCAGCGCCGATCATCCCGAACGCGTTCAGGATTCAACGACTACGAACCAGTATGTGAAAACTGCGGGCACGGAAAAAGGAACCCTTGTCGCTGCCACAATTGCAAAGAAAACCGGGAAGAAGCCGCCCGGCTGGATCGGCAAGAAAAACAATCTCTGATAGTTCTGTCTTTTGCATACGAAGAATTAGAAGGGCCGATAGAACCCCTCAGCATGAAAGAAGCTGTATCTCTTTTGTCATTTCAAAACATTCACTAGATGGTGAATATCTAAAATTTGATCCGACAAACAGGGAAATAATACCATACTCACCCACTCCGCAATTGACGAAAGACTTTGTTATTTCGCTGTACCGGCGACGCTTGCTTCAGGTATCGCATCAAAGTTCGCTAGAATCGTTCGTTTTTGATCAACCTGACTACATCAGCGAGTTCTATCCGATGAGCTGTGAGTGGCTGCTCCTTCCGGCCAACGAGTTCGCTTGCCGACGCACGCTTATCGAGGGGTGTCAGTCGACGTTGTCTAGCGGCAATTGGCCTCCCGAATGGGAAGATGAGATAGATACTCTTTGGAATATGATCGCGCTCGGAGAATGTACAGCGCACTTAGAAGCGCTTCATCATGAGAGAAACTTAGAATTTGAAGTTAGCGACGCCAAAACAACCGAGGTAGTCAAGCGAGCTCTGCTTAGTTTCTCGCCCGCTCAGGTGATAAACCTATGCTGGCAGAGCGCTCGGGACGCCGTTGACTACATGGCGAAGAAACAGATTGGGCGCGGGGCAGGTCAATCTGTAGTTCGTGGAATTCTCGATAGAAAAATAGATAAGTACTTAGCGAATGACTGGAAACTAAATCCATCACGTAGAGACCGCCGACTGCCGCGTTCGGCCATCAGTGTAGTTTTTTTTGATGTAGTTACCGGATTCGGCGATGAGTACTTCAATGAAGTCCCTCCCCAATCCAGTGTCAATTAGTCAGTCGACTTCCGCCTCTCCCCGCTCTCACTCAGATAAATCTCCCCGCCCAGCGCCTTGAACTCCTCGACCTAGGCCTGCATGCCCGCTTCAGCCTCTGCGCGGTTCGGCGCCCGGCCTGGTGACATGGCCCCTCGGTCCGCGTCCCGGGAAACCGGGCCCTGCTATCAAACGGCAAACAATCTTGGCGGGACACGTACCCAAGGTACATGTCCCTCTGCCGAGCCTCAGTCGATGGGCTCACGCACGCTCCCGTCCTCACTCAGATAAATCTCCCCGCCCAGCGCCTTGAACTCCTCGGCCTTCTCCGCCATCCCGGCTTCGGCCTCAGCCCGGTTCGGCGCCCGGGCACTGCCGAACGTGTCCCGGATCTCCTGCGTAATCTGCATGGAGCAGAATTTCGGGCCGCACATGGAGCAGAAATGGGCGACCTTGTGGGCCTCTTTGGGCAGGGTCTGGTCGTGGAAGTCGCGGGCGGTTTCCGGGTCGAGGGCGAGGTTGAACTGGTCTTCCCAGCGGAATTCGAACCGGGCGCGTGACAGGGCGTCGTCGCGGATCTTGGCGGCCGGGTGGCCTTTGGCGAGGTCGCCGGCATGGGCGGCGATCTTGTAGGTGACGACACCGACCTTGACGTCATCGCGGTCGGGCAGGCCCAGATGCTCTTTCGGCGTGACATAGCAGAGCATGGCACAGCCGAACCAGCCGATCATCGCGGCGCCGATGCCCGAGGTGATGTGGTCATAGCCCGGGGCAATATCGGTGGTGAGCGGGCCGAGCGTGTAGAAGGGCGCCTCGTGGCACTCCTTCAGCTGTTTATCCATGTTTTCCTTGATCTTGTGCATGGCGACATGGCCCGGCCCCTCGATCATCACCTGGCAGCCCTTGTCCCAGGCGATCTTGGTCAGCTCGCCCAGCGTCTCCAGCTCGGCGAACTGGGCGCGGTCATTGGCGTCGGCGATGGAGCCGGGACGCAGCCCGTCGCCCAGGGAGAAGCTGACATCATAGGCGCGCATGATGTCGCAGATCTCCTCGAAATGGGTGTAGAGGAAGCTCTCCTTGTGGTGCGCCAGGCACCATTTCGCCATGATCGAACCGCCGCGCGAGACGATGCCGGTGACACGGTCGGCGGTGAGCGGCACATAGGCCAGGCGCACGCCGGCATGGATGGTGAAATAATCCACCCCCTGCTCGGCCTGCTCGATCAGCGTGTCGCGGAACACCTCCCAGGTGAGGTCCTCGGCGACGCCGTTCACCTTTTCCAGCGCCTGGTAGATCGGCACAGTGCCGATCGGGACGGGCGAATTGCGCAGGATCCATTCGCGCGTGTTGTGGATATTCTTGCCGGTGGAGAGGTCCATCACCGTGTCGGCGCCCCAGCGGATCGCCCAGACCATTTTCTCCACCTCTTCCTCGACCGAGGAGGCGACGGCGGAATTGCCGATATTGGCGTTGATCTTGGTGAGGAAGTTGCGGCCGATGATCATCGGCTCGAGTTCCGGGTGGTTGATGTTTGCCGGGATGATGGCGCGGCCGCGGGCGATCTCGTCCCGCACGAATTCCGGCGTGACGTGCTCCGGGATGGAGGCGCCGAAGCTCTCGCCGTCGGCGATGCGCGCGGCAGCACCCTCCACGGCAGCCTTGCGGCCCAGATTTTCCCGCTCGGCGACATAGACCATTTCCGGCGTGATGATGCCGGCCTTGGCGAATTCATACTGGGTGAGCGGCGCGCGCTTGGTGCTGTCCCAGCTGGTGTCCTCGCCCATCGAGCAGGGCGAGGAGGCGCTTTCCACCGGCGCGGCCTCGCTGCGCGCGCGCAGCGGCTTGTTGCGCACGGGGAATTCGCGGGCGAGATATTTGCCGGTCGCCCCGCCATTATCCAGGGCTGAGAGGGGACGGCCCTCATAGGTCTCGACCTGGCGGTCGGTATACCAGTCCAGACGATGGCGCGGCAGGCCGTGCTCGACGTCCAGTTTGTGGTGCGGATCGGAATAGGGGCCGGACGTGTCGTAGACGCGCACCGGCGGCTCGTTCGCCGTGGGGTGCAGGTCGATCTCGCGATGCGGCACTTTCAGCGCCGGCGCGCTGGCTGGCGAGGTATAGACCCGGCGCGAGCCCGGCAGCGGCCCGGTGGTGACCTTGGGAGTCTCGAATTCGGACTGGGTGGTGGGCTTGTTCATGGGGCGGTCTCTTGCTGGTTTGACGGTGAAGGCACGGCGCACTTGCGCGCGCGGGCCCGAACGGAGGCGGCCGGATCGTCCAGCGCTGCGCGGTGCGCAGCTTCGGCCTCGGCGAGAAGATGAGGGTGGTGGGTGGCCAGGCGGCACAGCGCGCTGACCGACCAGGCCCGCAGGAAGGGCCGGCCATGATCGAGATGCTGCCGCGCCAGATCTGCGAAGGGTGAAACAGCGTCCGGCGGCACGGGCTGGTATTCCAGCAGCTGCAGCACGTGCAGCACGCACGACCAGTCCTGCAGCCCGCCCAGCCGGCTGCCGAGCGCGGCAAGCCGGGCCTCGGTGAGCCGGCCGCCCTGGCGCGCATGATCGAGCAACAGCCAGCTGGCGCCACTCTGCACCATGGGCGCGTCGTCGCCGCACAGGGCGATCAGGCTGTCGAGATAATCCGGTGCGTCAGACCATTGCGCAGCCGCTTCCGACAACAGGCTGACAGCCTTGCCATCGAAGCAGTCCAGCGCGCCGCGCAAGGCGGCCTGAGTGTGGGCGGTCGTCACGTCTCTTGCTCCATCCCGACGCCGGCATGACCCGGATCCGGTCCTAAGGGTGAAGTCTCAGCCCCGCCCTTGTGGCGGGACACCCCTTGGAACTGTTGATGGCGAGGATGGAGAAGCGCGGCCGATTTGGCAACCGGGTCAGGCCCTGGCGACCTGCTCGCGGATCAGGCGTTCGACGCCGCGCGGGTCGGCGATGCCGAAAAAGCCGAAATCGGTGAGATGGCCGGCCTGCTCTTCCGGATCGCCGCTGCCGCGCGGCAGGGCATCGCGGAAGATGATGTCGCCGCGGCGGGTGCCGCGCCGGAACAGCGAGCCCAGATCGCCGGCGCCGAAACTGCGCGACCGGCCGCCGCCGGTCAGCACGATCGCCCGCTTGTCGGTGAGCGCATAGAGCGTGCCGCGCACGGCGAAGGCCTTGATCAGCGAGGAGACGAACAGCCAGACGCCGAACAGGAAGAAGAGCGGCCCGATCACCATCGCCACGCGGAAGAAGAGCTGGCTGTCCTCATTCCCGGCGGAGAACAGCCAGGCAATGCCGGTCCACAGGATGGAGAAGGCGGTCCAGGGAATGGCGAAGAGCGCCGTCTTGCCGCCGCGCAGCCAGGCGAGCCGGACGATATTCGGCCGCCCCGTCCACAACAGTTTTTCGTCCGCTGCCAGTTCCGGCCGCACGGCCGCCTCGATCGCTGGATTCATCCCGGTCTCCCTTGTCCCGCCGCCGGATATCAATACCCGGTTCGGCCGGTTCCGCTATTGCCCGCGCACCGGGAACCGTCACTCCCCTGTTCAGGGCATTCAGCCGGTATTCAGCAATGCGGGACGAGGGTCTAGTCTCCGCTCATGAGGGGTGGGGAGGACGCACCGATGATGCTTGCCATGACACTCGCCGCCAGCCTGGCACAGGCCTGGACGGGCGGTCTGCCGGACAAGCCGGCCGGGCCGGAAATCTCCGGCCGCTATGCCGAGCTGCAGGCCAGCGGCGTATCGGGCTGCAATACGGCCGGCGTGCCGCGCACGCTGGACATCCATATCCTCGCCGCGCCGCCCCACGACCGCTCCGCCAATATCGGCGAGATGGCCTATGATCTGGGCGAAGGCGACGCGCCGGGCGGAAGTTTCACCGTTGCCGGACAGCCGGAACGGACAGAGCAGGCCGACGGATCCTGGCGCGTGAGCATTGGCGGCGGCTGGGTTCACACGGCCGGGCGCTATGTCGACGGGATAACCGACGGGCAATTGCGCGGCCGGGTCGAGGTGGAACTGGACCGGCTGGCCGACGGCACGCTGCGCCTGGTCTCGATCACGGAAACCGAGCGCCGCAACGGTGCCGGCACGCCCGTCGTCACGGATGGCCGCCTGCCCGACGGCACCAAATTGCGCCCCTTCGCGCGCTGCGGGGACTGAGCGCGCTCACGCCTGCGGGCGGGCAACCGCTAGATGGCGCTGCCCGCCACGAGCACAGAAGCCGGCGCAGACTGCACCATCGCTGCGACGATCACGGCCGCCAGAAGGGCGACGGGCAGAAGAAGTTTCAGCAAGGCTTTCATCGCCGGCCAGACTAGCCGCCCGCCCGGCGATACACCCTCCCCTGAAGAGGGGAATTTAGTCGGTGGCCGCTATCATCCGCTCGGCCGCCTGTGTCTTGCGATGCGCTGATGGCGTCGCCGGATCTGCCGCGCGAACGGCGGCAGATCCGGCAAGCTCATGCAGACCGGTCAGTGCGCCATGCGGCGCTCGAACTGAATCCCCAGGAAGCCGAACCCCGTAATTTCGCCGGCCTCATTGCGGGTGAAGTCGGCCGGGAAGATATCGGAAAACGGTTGAAGCTGAACGCCGAACCGGTTCTCGACGGCCGGGCGCATGTCCGCATTGAACTCACCCCAGTGAAAGATCAGCCCATCCCCTTCCAGCCGGACGTCCATGGTGTGATAGGGGTCATCATTCACCGTATAGACCCCCGTATAGCGCGCCAGCGTCTCCCGGTCCGGAGACCAGTTCCAGCCCTGCCAGTGCTCCGCGGCGAGCCGCTCTGCCATGGCGTTGCGGCTGTTCTCCAGCGTTGCGCTGACCCGTCCGGGATATTGTTCGATCAGGCGCTGGCCCATCTCGGCAGCGGCCGGGCTGTCGAGCAGGTATTCGAAGTACAGACGAACCAGATCTCCGGACAGCCAGTTGGTCTGGTTGTCGGTATTGAAGAAGAAGGCAATACCGACGCCCAGATCCGGTGAGAAGGCCATGATACTGCGGGCACCGGGAAAAGCCCCGCCATGCTGGTAGACTTCGTGACCATCCATATCGCAGGTCCACCAGCCCAGCGCATATTGAGGACACGGCGCGCCAATCGGGCTGCTGCCAGCCGCCATATTGGCTTCAGCATAGCCGGTCTGGGCCGTGGCGAGCATGTCCGCCGTGATACCGCTGCCCGCCGGGCCTTCACCGCGCACTTGCAGCTGCAGCCAGGTCGCCATGTCGTTGGCCGATGTTACGAGCCCGCCAGCCGACTGCATGATACCATCGGTCTTGGGCGGCATCTCGTACCAGCCCTCTTCCTCACCCCGCCAGATATGCCGCCAAGCCAGGTCCTCCGGCGGAAAGTCCGATGTCCGCGAGGAGGTGTGATCCATGTCGAGCGGCTCGAAAACGTAGAGATCCAGCCAGTCCTTCCAGCTGCGGCCGGTCGCGGTTTCCAGGATAGCGGCGTAGATGTTGTAGCCGAGATTATCATACTGATATCCCGGATCCCGGCTGTAACCGTGTTCGACAAGCATGCGCGGATAGTCGGCCGCGGCCACCGGCATGACGGTCGTTTCCATCGCGGTAATGCGTTGCGCGATGAACGGCACCTGGTGGCTGAGCAGATCACGTAGTGTGTAGTCGGACGGATCGGCCCACCCGGGAAACTCCATCTCCGGCCAGTGGTCCGTGATATGGCTGTCGAGATCGAGAATGCCTTCCGCGTCCAGGCGGGCCGCCAGCAGCCCCATGAAGGCCTTGGTCTGGGAGGCAATATATTGCGGCGTATCAGCCGTCATGGGTGCGCCGGTCGAAACCCGGCGCACGCCTTCAACGCGGTGCATCAACACCTCATCGGCCGTAACGACGACGGCCGCAAAACCCGGCCCCAGATCGGGAAATGCGTCCAGATAGTCTTCCAGCCGCTCCACCGCCGCGTCCGGGTTCTGAGCATAGGTTGGCACGGCCAAGGCCAAGGCCAAGGCTGCGACCGCAGCCAGAACTGTCTTTTTCATTGAAACACTCCGCAACGCGCGTGCCCCCCAACAAGGCTTGCGTCGCCGGAAGACTAGCCATGATGCCGGGCTCAAAGACTTGCGGAGCGATTACCATTCGGACAGACAAACGGGCCGAAGTCTGCAGCGGAAACCGGGCTGTCCCCTACTCCGTCGCAGCCGCTTCCTCGACCGCCCGCATCACACGCAGGATATTGCCGGACCACATCATCTCGATCTCGTCGGGCGTGTAGCCGCGGCGCAGGAGTTCCTCGGTCACGGCCGCCGTCTCGCTGGCGTCTTCCCAGCCGCCGACACCGCCACCGCCATCGAAGTCCGACGCGATGCCGACATGCTCGATCCCGGCCACCTCGACGGCGTGGTCGATATGGTCGGCCAGCACGGAGATATCGACATCGCCATGCTCGGCGCGCAGCGCGGCCAGGCCTTCGCGGTAGGCCGCAACGATTTCCGGCGCCGCCGCCTCGCGGCCTTCCGGCGTATCCAGTCCCAGCTCGGCGGCCAGGGCGCGCTGGCCGTCGGTCACGGCCTGCGGCATCTCGCCGATATAGCGGCGGAAGGCGACCATGTGCGCCACACCGCCATTGTCGCGGATCGCACGCAGCTGTTCATCGTCCAGATTGCGGGCATTGTCGTAGACGGCGCGGGCGCCGGAGTGCGAGGCCATGACCGGCGCGCGCGACAGCTCGATCGCGTCCAGCATGGTCTGTTTGCCAACATGCGAGACGTCGATGATGATGCCGTGATCGTTCAGCGAGGCGACCAGTTCGCGGCCCAGATCGCTCAAGCCCGGATCCTCTGCCGGCTCGCCGGCCTCCGTGTCCGGATTGGAGGAACCGCCGAACTGGTTATTGCCGAAATGGGTAATCGACATGTAGCGCACGCCGCGCTCGGCCCACATGGGCACGTCCTCGATGCCCGGCCCCAGCGGATAGGCGTTCTCCATGCCGATCAGGGCGACCAGGCGTCCGGACGCGGCGATCTCCTCCACCTCGTCGGCCGTGGTCGCCAGGGCGATACGGTCGGGATCATTGGCCAGCATGCGCGAGATGCCGCGATACTTCTCCTCGGCCGCCTCGCGCGCCACGGCATAGCCCTCTTCGGTCAGATCGCCCTGGCCGACATAGACAATGAAGAAAGCCGAATCGAGCCCGCCCTCGACCATTTTCGGCAGGTCGACCTGGGCATGGGTGTGCTCGCCCGGATCGAGCGCGTCAGTGCCATAGCCCGGACCGATATCGACATGGGTGTCGAGCGTGAAGGTGCGGTCATGGATCTGCGCCGCGGACGAGACGGGATAATCATTGCCCTCCGGCGCGGCCGGCGAGGTGGTGCTGTCCGCAACAGCTTCCGGCGCCGCAGCGGGCGCCTCTCCTGCCGGCGCTTCGGCTTGCTCCTCGCCGGCAGGCGCGCACGCCCCCAGGGCCAGAGCCAGAACCAGCGCAGACACTCCGAAACGATCAACCCGCATGACATATCCCCTCTTCAAAGCATTGGCCGCGAAGTCTAGGGGTCCGCGAGGCGAAGGCAAGGCCAAGCCTTTGGCATTCCATCCCGTTTTGGGTCAGCGTGGTGACCTGTTTTGAGAGCCGGTTACCGGAAAGCCTCGAATGCGCCGGGCTATCTTCATGTTTCGTTTACGGATTTGACGCGCCCCGCCGCCCCGCACGCCGCTTGCACCGCGACCGGGGATAACCGGGAGTGGGATCACATGAGCAAGCTTGGCTTTCTGTTCCGCGACGGCCTTGGCCGTCTTGAAGACAAGTCCAACAATTTCACCGCGATGCGCATCGTTTTCGCGCTCATGGTGCTGTACGGACACGCCATCCTGATCCCGCTGGGCAAGCCCTATACCGGCACCTGGAGCCTGACCGTCGACTTCGTCGTACAGTGTGCGCTGGACGGTTTCTTCATCCTGTCCGGCTACATGATCACCGCCAGTGCGATGAAGACGAAAGAGATCTCGCGCTATGCCACGGCGCGCATCTTCCGCATCTTCCCGGGCCTGATCGCCGCCGTGCTGATCGTGTTTGCGGTCTACCCCTTCTTCACCTCGCTCTCGCAGGCGGAATACTGGTCGAGCGCTGAAACCTGGGCCTTCCCGCTGAAGCTGATCGGCCAGGTCGATCCGCTGGCCGGCCTGCCGGGCACGTTCGAGAACTCGCCCGTCGGCCACAGCGCCAACGGTCCGCTCTGGACGATCCGCTATGAGCTGATGGCCTATCTGGGTGTCGGCATCCTGGCCCTGATCGGGCTGTATTCCGACCGGCGCCTGGTGGTGTTCTGGGCCGCGCTGACCTGCGTCTTCGGCGCCCTGGTCGCCACGTTCGGCTATACCGGCATCGGCGAAGGCACGATCACCACGCTGGCGCGCTTCGGCCCGGCCTTCATGATCGGCGCCTTCTTCTTCGCCGCTCGCGACCTGGTGCGCATCACCCCGGCCTTCATCGCCCTGGCGGGCGTGGCCGCGCTGGCCGCCCACGAACTGGCCATCGGCTGGATGATGCTCGACATCTTCCTGGCCTCGGCCTTCCTGTGGCTCGGCCATGCGCATATCGGCGGCCGGATCGGCCATGCCGTGCGCAATGTGGAAGACGTCTCCTACGGCATCTACATCCTGCACTGGCCCATCGGCCTCGTCGCCTTCGCCCTGATGCCGGGCCTCAACACGACCCAGCTCGCCCTCATCATGGCCCCCGCCGCCATCCTCGCCGGCTGGGTCCTGCGCGAAACCGTCGAGAAGCCGGCGCTCGCCTGGAAGGACAGACTGCAGCCGCGGCGGAAGGTGCGCGTGGCGGCGGTTTAGGGAATACTGAACGTTCGGCGCAAACTCCCCCTCTCCCCGACCGGGGAGAGGGATCAAGGGTAAGGGGCAGCCGCGCAAGCGGCCACTCAAGACTCTTCTCAAGCGCGGCCTTGCCGCGCGCCCCTCATCCGGCCTTCGGCCACCTTCTCCCCGGTCGGGGAGAAGGGGTTTACCCCCGGAACGGGTCCTGCATCAGGATGACGTCTTCGCGTTCCGGGCTGGTGGAGACCAGGGCGATCGGGCATTCGATGAGTTCTTCCAGGCGGCGGACATATTTCACCGCTTCGGCCGGCAGATCGGCCCAGGAGCGGGCGCCGGCGGTGGAACCCTGCCAGCCTTCCAGCTCTTCATAGACGGGTGTCACCTTCGCTTGGGCTTCCTTGCCGGCGGGCAGATGGTCGAGGCGGCGGCCGTCAAGCTCGTAGCCGACACAGACCTTGATCGTCTCGAACCCGTCCAACACGTCCAGCTTGGTCAGCGCCACACCGTCGACACCGCCGACCTGCAGGGTCTGACGGGTGATCACGGCGTCGAACCAGCCGCAACGGCGCTTGCGCCCGGTCACGACGCCGAATTCATGGCCGCGCTCGCCGAGCCGCTGGCCGTTCTCGTCGAACAGTTCGGTCGGGAAGGGGCCCGAACCGACGCGGGTCATGTAGGCCTTGGCGATGCCCAGCACATAGCCGACATCCTTGGGGCCCACGCCCGTGCCCGCCGAGGCCTGGCCGGAAACGGTGTTGGAGGAGGTCACGAAGGGATAGGTGCCGTGATCCACGTCCAGCAGAGCGCCCTGGGCGCCCTCAAACAGGATTTTCTGGTCGCTATCATTGGCATTCTTCAGCACGCGCCAGACCGGTGCCGCATAGGGCAGGATTTTCGGCGCGATATCGAGGAGTTCCGCGACCAGCTTGTCGGCGGGATATTCCTCATGCCCCAGGCCGCGGCGCAGGGCGTTGTGATGGTGCAGGATTTCGGTGACGCGGGCGCGCAGCGCCGCCTCGTCGGCCAGGTCGATGACGCGCACGGCGCGGCGGCCGACCTTGTCCTCATAGGCCGGCCCGATGCCGCGGCGGGTGGTGCCGATGGCCTCGCCGTCATCGCGGTTCTCGCGCAGGGCGTCGAGTTCGCGGTGGATCGGCAGGATCAGTGCGGCGGTCTCGGCGATCTTGACGACTTCCGGGGTGATCTTCACACCCTGTTCGGCGATCCGGTCGACCTCGGCCACAAAGGCCCAGGGGTCGACGACGACGCCATTGCCGATCACGGAGAGCTTGCCGCGCACGACGCCGGAGGGCAGCAGGGAGAGCTTGTAGACCTTGTCGCCGACGACCAGCGTGTGGCCCGCATTATGACCGCCCTGGAAGCGCGCCACCACATCGGCGCGGTGCGACAGCCAGTCGACCAGCTTTCCCTTGCCTTCATCGCCCCACTGGGCGCCCACGACGGTAACATTGGCCATTTCTGCCTCCGCGACTATGCCCGCCGCCCGAGAGACATCGCCTGCCGGACCGCGCGGTCCGGACGGGTGCCGCAGGGCGGCGGATGTCAGTCGTCAGAGCAATGAAACGGCGGGCTCGAACGGGCGGCAGGCTTAGAACAGATTGCGGGGCCTCACAAGAGAGGGATCAGCCCCGCAACCGGCGTCCCGTGGATCAATCCACACGTTCGTAGACATCCCCGTCCCAGTCGAGCGAGACGATGGTGCCTGAGGCGTCACGCTCGAAGGCGAAACGGTCGGGTCCGTAGAAGGCATGGGCGACGCCGCCGAACAGGTCGGGACTCGCCGGTTCCAGCCGCAGCCGCATATCGCCGAGGCTGGCCACCAGGCCATCGCCCTCTTCGACAATCGTCACGACGCCATAGGGCTCGCCGGAGGAATAGGTGCCGGCATATCCGGCCCGCTCGGCAGCTTCGGGCTGCCAGGTCCAGCCGCCCCAGGCCTCGTCGGCGCGGTTTTCGGCCTCGCGATTGGTGCGGTGCTCCAGATAGCGGGCGATCTGCTCGGGATAATACTCCACCCGCGTATCTGCCCAGCGTTCGGCATCGGGATGTTCGGTCAGGAATTGCAGGAACATCACAATGGTCCGGCCCGACAGCCAGCCCGTCATATTGTCGGAATTGGAGAAGGCGGCGATGCCGACACCCAGATCGGGCGAGAAGGCCATGCCCGTCCGCGCCCCGGTATAGCCGCCGCCATGGATGTAGAGCGTGTGGCCGTCGAAATCGCAGATATTCCAGCCCAGCGAATAGCCCGAGCACGGCAGTTCATAGGAATTGCGGCCGTCTTCCATATGCGTGGCCACGCCGGATGCGTGCGCTTCGGCGACCACCGCATCGGTCAGCCCGCTGCCGTCGGGCCCGTGGCCGCGCAGCTGAAGCTGCAGCCAGGCCGCCATGTCGGTCGTCGAGGTCACCAGACCGCCCGCCGACTGCATCATGCCGTCGGTCTTGGGCGGCACGTCGTGCCAGCCGGCTTCCTCGCCCTGCCAGATGTGGTTCCAGGACAAGTCCTCGATCGCGAAGTCGGAAGTGCGCGCCGAAGTGCGCGTCATGCCGGCCGGCTCGAAGATCACGTCGTCCAGCCAGTCCTGCCAGGTGCGGCCGGTCGCGGTTTCCAGGATGGCGCCATAGATGTTGTAGCCCAGATTATCGTACTGGAAGCCGGGCTCGCGGGCCTCGCCATACTGCGCGATCAGGGCGGGATAATCCGCCGGATCGACCCGGGTGACATAGGCTTCCAGCATGGTCAGCTGTCCGACCGAGATCGGCACCTGGTGGGTGAGGAGATCGCGCAGCGTCCAGACGGACGGGTCCACGCCGTCCGGGAACTCCACATCGGGCCAGTGGTCGGTGATGGTGGAATCGAGATCGAGAATGCCCTGCGCATCCAGCCAGCTCGCCAGCAAGCCGACATAGGCCTTGGTCTGCGAGGCGATGTAGAGCGGTGTGTCGGTGGTCAGCGGATCGCCGGTTGACGCACGGCGCACGCCCTCCACCCGGTTCAGCAGCACCTCGTCGGCCGTCACGGCAACCACGGCATAACCCGGCTCGATACCTTCGAAACGGTCGAGAAAGGCGTCCAGCCGGTCGGCCGCGCCCTGGGGTGTTTCCGCCAGGGCCGGCACACCGGCCAATGTGAAGACGAGGGCGGCGAGGCCCGATTGAATGCGCATGAAGCTACTCCGGTGTCACATGTCTCCCGCCCCACACTACGTCCTGGCACGTCGCGCGGTCTTGAACGCATGTAACCTGGCGCCGCCCGCGACTGCGAGAGGCGGCGCAGGGCCCGGAACGGCCCTGCGTCAATCGTGCGCCGGGATCAGTCCCGGGTGTAGTAGTCGCTGCCCCACTGCAGCCCGACCAGTTCGCCTTGCTCATCGCGCTCGAACTGGAAAACCGAGATCCGGTTCATCGGCGTCTCCTGCCCGCCGAACAGATCCGGTGCGGCAGGCTCCAGCATCATGGTATACGCGCCCCAGTAGGCGATCAGTCCGCTGTCCTCCAGACGGATCTCGACGTCCAGATAGGGCCCGAGCCGCCAGGCGCCGGTATAGGCCGCCAGCTCGTCACGCGAGGGCTGCCATTGCCAGCCCTGCCAGCGTTCATGCTCGCGAAGGCTGGCATACTGGCGCGGCAGTTGTTCGCGATTGCGTGCGACCTGGCTGGCATACTGCTCAGCGACATACGCCGCGTTGGCATCGGCCTCCGGATCGTCGGTCAGATACTGGAAGTACAGGCGCACGGTCGCCGTCGTGAGGAAGCCCGTCATGTCGTCGGAGTTGGAATAGGCGGCGATACCGGCCCCGCGCGAGGGCATGAAGGCCATCATGGATCGCACGCCCGCATAGAAGCCGGAGTGGAAGTAGAGGGCTTCCCCGTCGAGATCGCAGACGCTCCAGCCCAGGGAGTACCCCGGACAGGGCATGCCCATCGGATTGTTCCCGTCATTCATGCCGGTCTCGGCATAGGACGTCATGACGCCTGCATCAATGATCGGGGCCGTAATGCCGCTGCCCGCCGGGCCTTCCCCGCGCAAGACGGTCTGCAGCAGGCGGCCGGTATCGCTGGACGACATGTAGACGCCGCCGGCCGACTGCATGGTGCCGTCCGGCTTGGGCGGCATTTCATGCCAGCCATCGCCTTCCCAGGTATGCCGCCAGGGCAGGTCGTCAGCCGGCAGGTCCGAGGTGCGCGCCGCGGTGTGGTCCAGCCCCAGCGGATCGAGCACCGTTTCCTGCAGCCAGTCCTGCCAGGTCCGGCCGGTATGGGCTTCCAGAATGGCGGCGTAGATGTTGTAGCCCAGATTGTCATACTCGAAGCCGGGGCTGCGCACCTCGCCATGGCGCTCGATCATCACCGGCATGTCGGCGATGGCGATCGGCTGGGAACCTGCCAGGATCGTGGTGACCAGCGGCGAGGACAGCGGCACCTGATGACTCAGCAATTGCCGCAGCGTCCACCCGGACGGATCGAAATCACCGCCCATATCCAGCCCGGGCCAGTAGTCGGAAATCGGCGTATCCAGCAGCAGGATACCCTCGGCGTCCAGACGGGCCGCCATCAGTCCGACCAGCGACTTGGTCTGGGAGGCGATGTATTGCGGCGTGTCCGGCGTCATCGGCGCACCGGTCGATGCCCGCCGCACCCCTTCTGCGCGGTTCATCAGGACCGCGTCCGCAGACACCACGACAACGGCATAACCCGGATCGATGCCGTCAAAGCCGTCGAGAAACTCGTCCAGCTGGCCGGCGGCGGCCTGCGGCGTCTCGGCCTGCACGGCTGTGGTGGCAAGAAGGGCAGCCGCCGCAGCGGCAAACGTGGACAAAAAACGCATCTGGATCTCCTCAAGTCCTGCATCTGCTCTAACCGGCCGGCAAGCGGCGGTCTTGAACGGATGCAACCGGGAGATCCGGGTCAGGCCGCGAGGAGAAAACGGCGCAGGCCGCCGGGGGTCAGCCCGGTCTGCCGTCGCAGGCAGCGCGTCATGTGCGCCTGGTCGGCAAAACCGGCCTCGACCGCCGCATCGCCGGGCGCCGATCCGGTCGCCAGAAGACCGGCAGCACGCCCGACGCGGCGCTGCAGCCGGTAGGCGCTGGGTGCCACACCGAAATGCGCGGCAAAGACCCGGGCAAGATAGACGCGGTGCACGCCGGCCTCTTCGGCAATGGTTGCGATTTCGGTCGGGTCAGCGGGATCGTCGAGCCGGTCGCGGATCCGTTTCAGCCAGGCCGGCGGTGACGCATGATACGCCTTCCGGCCGGGGCCGAGCCGGGCGAGCAGATCGACCACGGCATCACCGGCCGCATCCCGGTCTGCGGCCAGCAGAGCATGAAGATCGCTCATGCGATCCGGCGGCGCGTCGGGGGACCAGTGCCAGTCGTCCGGGATCAGGCCGGCAAGCGCCGCATCCGCCCCCGGCCGCAGATTGATCGACAGGATGAGCGCACCGTCGCGCCCGTGATAGCGGTTGTCATGCTCGAAACCCGCCGGCTTCAGGCCGATCCCGCGCTGATGCATTTCGTGCAGCGCTCCGCCATGTCCCTCGCTCAACCCGCCGCACAGCAGGAAGGAAACCTGGTCAAAGTCATGACTGTGCGCACCCATGCCGAAGCCGGGGCCGTAATAGCTCAGCTTCACATTGAGCGCGTCGGTCTCGTAGACCCGCCGTGTCCGGAACATTCTGCCCATCCCGCCCGTCTTCTTCGCCGGTATATGCCCCGGATGCTCGCCGCATCCTGATTGGATGATGACATCTTCGTCATTCCGGTCTGTCACTCCGGCGCGCGCACCGGCCCCGGTCCCTCTTCCGCGTGGTGAGCCCGGTCGATGATACCGCGTATCAGGCCAGCAACATGGCGGATCGCCGGGTCGGCGTCATTGCGCCGGTGCCAGGTCAGATCGACCATGAAACCGTCCATCTCCAGCGGCGGATCGCAGACGCAGAAGCCGCTCCCGGCATTCTCCGGCAGGCAGGTACTGGGCAGGAGCGCGATCATGTCGGACCGCGCGACGATTTCCGGCACCGCCAGAAAGCTGGGCACAACGATGCCGACCCGTCGCTTGAGACCGCGCTCGGCGAGCCGGTCGTCGAGATGGCTGCGCCGCTCGCTGCGCCCGGACACCATCACATGCGGCCACTCCAGCCAGCGCTCCAGAGTCAGCTGCCCGGCAGCGGGATGGTCGCGCCGCAGGATGGCCCGATAGTGCTCGCGGAAGAGCTCCATGCGCACGATATCGGGGTCGGGATCGTCGACCACGGCAAGCGCGAGATCGGCATCGCCCTGGCGCAGGGCCTCCACCGTGCGGGCCGGACCGCGCCAGGGCTGGATTACGAGATCGATTCCCGGTGCTGTCTCGGCCAGCCTCTCCAGGAGAGGGACGATGGCTTCGCGGGCCGGCATGTCGGCCATCACCAGGCGCACCACCTGTTGGAGCGAGCGCGGGTCTGGCGGTGGCGGATCGAGCACACCGGTGACCCCGGCCAGGAGGGTTTTCAGCGGGCCGCGCGCGGCCTCGGCCCGGGGCGTGAGCACCATGCCCGCCGCCGTGCGCTCCAGCAGGGGATCCCCGAACAGGTGCCGCAGGCGGGCGAGGGCATTCGACGCGGCCGGTTGCGACATGCCCAGGCGGATGGCAGCCCGCGACACATGGCGTTCATCGAGCAGGGCATCGAGAACGACAAGCAGATTGAGATCGATCGACCGTAAATTCATGAGATGAATAATAGCTGATATTGGATATCCATTGGATTGATTATGCATCCGCGACCAGTCTGTCCGCAAGACAGGAGGTTGCGATGACGCATACACGGATCATGCTTTTCCATCCGGATCTGACCCGCTCCACCGCCAATGCCGCGCTGGCCGAAGCCGCCTGGGGTATGCCGGGGATCAAGATTATCGACATGTATGGCCGCTATGGCCGCAGCGGAATCGACACCGACCGGGAGGTCCGCGAACTGCTCGCCGCCGACCGGCTGGTGCTGCAATTCCCGGTGCACTGGTATGCCCCGCCTGCCCTTCTGCAGGACTGGCAGGCCGCCGTCCTGACCCGGATGTTCTATATCAACGCCGAAGCCGAGGGCCGCTGGCTCGAGGGCAAGCCGCTGCTGGTCGCCGCGACGGCCGGCAATATGCCCTCCGCCTATTGCGCAAGCGGCCAGAACGGGTTTGCGCTCGAAACCCTGCTGCAACCGCTGCAGGCCACGGCGCGGCGTTGCCGGTTGCGCTGGGCTGCGCCCTTCCTGCTCTACGAGGCAAACCGGCTGAAGCCGGCCGGGCTCGAGCGTGCATCCCGCGACTACCGCCGGCATCTGCGTCACTGGATCGACGAGACCGCGCCCCTGCAACTGACCGCCGCAGAATAGTCCCTGCGACAAGCCGCGCGGATTTGCCGGTAAGCGGATGGGGGCCCGCTTGCCGGCCTCCAGCCCGCGTGCCAGCGTGATGTCTGGACCGAGCGGGGAGGCACGGCATGACGATCTTGCGGATACTGGCGGGCGCGGCTGCACTGGCTGCAGCGCCCGTCACGATGGCATGGGCCCAGTCCGGCCCGCCACCGGGCTGCATCGAAGCGGTGCATGATGATTTCGATTTCTGGCTGGGCACGTGGAATGTCTACGCCCCCGATGACGGCCCCTATCAGGGCCGCAACACGATCACGAAATCCCAGGGCGGATGCCTGATCACCGAACGCTGGGAGGGCGCGAGCGGTTCGACGGGCGAAAGCCTGAATGCCTATGACCCGCTGGCCGGCGCCTGGCGGCAGGTCTGGGTCAGCCCCGGCAATTTCATCGACTATACCGGCGGGCTCGACGCGGCCGGCGCGATGGTGCTGGAAGGCGAGATCTTCTATCCGGGCAATGGCACACGCGCGGCCTTCCGCGGCACCTGGACGCTCCGGGACGACGGCACGGTGCGCCAGCACTTCCAGCAACAGGGCGCAGACGGCGAATGGACCGACTGGTTCACCGGCATCTATGTCCGCGTGGAAGAGGATCCGCGGGCGGATGAGGCCGAAGCGGCGCGGGCGGGATGAGCTCGATCTTTCTTCCCCACATCGTGGGGAAGTGGGCCGATGCGCAGCATCGGGTCGAAGGGGTCGCGGCCGCAGGCCGCGAAAGACGCTTGGCTCAACCATTCCGCCGCGCTGTGCGCGGCGGCCCCTCCCCCGCTTCGCGGGTCCCCCTCCCCACTCACGTGGGGAGGAAGTTACCTACCGTCCCCAGCGATAGCCGATACGAATACCGGCATTGTCCAGGGCCTGGTTACGGCCGGAGGCCAGGATCTGACCGTGGGAGATGTGTTCGTAATAGGCGCCGACCGACCAGTGGTCATTGAGATCGTAATCGAGCCCGAACGCATTGTGGAACAGGATCTCATTGCCCATCAGGGCGCGCGTCGTGGCGAGGCGGATACGCGTCGGATCGTCCGGCGGGGAGTTCGGGTCGATATCCTCGACGCCGTCATTATAGCTCAGCCCGGTGCGGAATTCGAAATTCCAGTTCTCGGAGAACGCCCAGTTCCAGGCGAGACCGGTGGCGCCGAAATTGGTCAGCCCGTTCGTGTTGAACGAACCGTAGAGGTAAGGCCGCGGCGACCAGATCGCCTCGAGAAAGTCCGGCGAGGCGAACAGGGCATCAACCGTGATATTCGGCCCGTCCTCGACATGGTCGGCCAGGTCGTGGGCCGTCACACCGAGACGGATTTCCGTCCCGCGCTCTTCATCGGCAAAGGCCGGAGCGGCCAGGCATGCAGCGGCCAGTACGGCCAGTCCCAAACGCGTCATAGATGTCCCCCTCGCTCAAGAGTGTGCCGGCGCAGCGATACAGCGCCGGTCAGAGTGCGTCCAGCGCTTCGCGATAGGCCCAGTCGAGCCACGGCCCCAGCGCGGCCAGATCGTCAGCCTCGATGGTCGGGCCGCACCAGATGCGGATTCCCGGCACCGAGGCCCGGTGCATGTTGACGTCCAGACCGGCATTTTCGCGTTCCAGCAGTGTGGTAATGCCCTTGGTCAGCGCCCATTGCTGTTCGGTATCCAGAGCAGCGGCTTCCGGCGCAACATATTTCAGCGCAACCGAGATCGGCGACCGGGCGCCCTCGTCCTCGCACAGATAGCCGGCCCAGTCGGACTGGCGCACCCAGGCGTCCAGCGTCTCGAAATTGGTCTTGCTGCGGCGGATCAGCTCCGGCAGGCCGCCAATACGCGACCCCCATTTGAGCGCAGCGAGATAGTCCTCGACCGCCATCAGGGACGGCGTGTTGAGGGTGGAACCCTCATAGAGCGCCATATCGGCCTTGCCATTCTTGTGCAGCTGCAGGATCGCCGGGATCGGCCGGTCGGGGCGGAAGCTGTTGAGGCGTTCGATCGCCCGCGGCCCCATCACCAGCATGCCGTGCTGGGCTTCCCCGCCCATGCATTTCTGCCAGGAGAAGGTGAGGACATCGATCTTCGACCAGTCGATATCGACGGCAAAGGCGGCCGAGGTCGCGTCGCACAGGGTCAGGCCCTCACGGTCGGCATCGATCCAGTCATAATCCGGAATGCACACGCCGGCCGCCGTGCCGTTGAGGGTGAAGACCGCGTCGCGCTTGCCGTCATATTTGGAAAGGTCGGGCAGGGTGCCGGCCGGGGTCTGGAAAGTGCGCAGATCCTCCAGCTTCAGCTCGTCGCGCGCGTCCGTTGTCCACTTGTTGCCGAACACATCCCAGGAGAAGACGTCCGTGCCGCGCGCGCCGAGCAGCGACCACATCGCCGCCTCCATCGCGCCGGTGTCCGAGCCCGGCATCAGCGCGACATGATAATCATCGGGCAGTTCCAGCAGGGCCCGCGTGCGCTCGAGCGATTCCTTGATCCGCTGGATCGCCGTACCGGCGCGGTGGGTGCGCGAGAGCGGCGCATCGGCCAGCGCCTCCCAGCTCCAGCCGGGATATTTCTTCACCGGACCGCAGGAAAAACGCGGATCGGCGGGCCGCAGCATCGGCTTGGGATTGTCGGTGCGGGCGGGGGCGGTCAGCGTATCGTCGGCCACAGGGCTCTCCTGGCAGCGGGAAACAAGGGTGTATTCGTGACGGGCTGCACGTTGACGCCCTCTTCCCGCCGGGGCAAGAGGCTAGGCCATGATCCCGTCCCAGCGTGACCTTTTCGACATCCCGCGCGACCGCGTCTATCTCAACACGGCCTATATGGGGCCGACGCCGAAAAGCGCCATCGCGGCCGGCCAGGAAAGCTATGCCGCCAAGGGTCAGCCCTGGGCCTATGACGTGCAGCAGGATTTCTTCGGCCTGCCCGAACAGCTGCGCGAATGCGCGGCACGCCTGTTCGGGGCGCAAGCCGGGGAGATCGCGCTGGTGCCGTCAGCCTCCTATGGCCTCGCCACCGCAGCGCGAAACCTGGCGCCGCAAAAACGCTCGGAAATCCTCGTGCTGGACGGCCAGTTTCCCTCAAACGTCTATGTCTGGCGCGATCTGGCCGAACAGTACGGCGCCCGGCTTGTCACCGTGAAACGCCAGCCCGGCCAGGGCTGGACGCAAGCGCTGATCCGCGCCATCGGCCCGGCGACCTCGATCGTCGCCTGCCCGCAGGTGCACTGGCTGGATGGCGGCCAGCTGGATCTCGCCCACATTTCCAACACGGCCCGCCGCCAGGGGGCCGCCCTGGTGCTGGACCTCACCCAGTCGCTCGGCGCCCTGCCCTTCGACATGGCCGCGATCCAGCCCGACTTCGCCGTCGCGGCGGGCTATAAATGGCTGCTGGGGCCCTATTCCACCGGCCTGCTCTACGTCGCCCCGCATCACCATGACCAGGGCGAACCGCTGGAGCAGAACTGGATCACCCGCCAGGGCGCCGACAATTTCGCCCGGCTGATCGACTATACCGACGCCTACGCGCCCGGCGCCCGGCGCTTCGACATGGGCGAGCGCTCGGCGATGCAGCTGATACCGGCAGCCCTGGCCAGTCTCGACCAGGTGCTCGACTGGGGCGTCGGCGCCATCGCGCAGACCCTGGCGGACCGCACCGCCGCCATCGCCGCGGCTGCTGCACCGCTCGGACTGGCCGACGACATGGTGGAACGCGCGCCGCACTATCTCACCCTGGGTCTTCCCGCCGGCGCGCCGGACGATCTGCTGGCCCGTCTGGCCGCACGCAATATCCATATCTCCCAGCGCGGCGACCGCCTGCGCATCACCCCGCACCTGTTCAATGACGACACCGACATCGCCGCCTTCGCCGACGGGCTGAGGGCCGTGTTGTGAGGGAGGGAAGCCAACGCAAGGCTTCCCCTGCGCAGCGGGGGAAGTGGCCGAGCCCGGCCTTGCGCCGGGTGAGGTCGAAGGGGGTAAGTCCATGCGCGCTGACGCGCTCAGCGCCGCTACGCGTCGCCCCCTCAGCCGGCTGCGCCGGCAGCTCCCCCGCAAGCGGGGCGAGCCCTTGCCGGAGCCTCCCGTGAAGCCAGCCCATGCCCATCTGCCCGGCCTGATGGACTGGGCTGCGCTGTTATTGCTCACTGTGCTGTGGGGGTCGGCCTTTGCCTTTATCAAACACAGCGTGGACACCCTGCCGCCCGGCGGGCTGATCTTCGTGCGCATCGCTCTGGCGGCGCTCCTGCTGGCAGGCTGGGCGGTGTTGCGCGGTCATCGCCTGCCCGCCCTCAGCGACACGCGCTGGCTGTGGTTCGCGGGGCTGGGCTTTTTCGGCAATGCCCTGCCCTTCTATCTCGTGAGCTGGGGCCAGCAATATATCGACAGCGCGCTCGCCGGCATTCTGGTCGCCACCATGCCGCTGGCGACGGTGGCGATGGCGCATGTCTTCGTGCCCGGCGAACACCTCACCCTGCGCCGCCTGACCGGCGTGTTCACGGGGTTTGCCGGTGTCGTCCTGCTGCTGGGACCGGCCGCGCTGACCGATCTGGGCGGCGCCGATGTCTGGGCCCAGCTGGGCGTGGTCGCGGCGGCGGTCTGCTATGGCATCAATGCGATCCTGGCGCGGCTGATCCCGCCAACCCCGCCCTCGGTCTCCGGCGCGGGCATGTTGATCTGCGGCGCGCTCTTCGCACTGCCTGTGGGATTGTTCGAACTGGCGCAGGCAGGACCGGTCGCCCCGACCGCCTGGCTGGCGGTCATCTGGCTGGCGGCCGGACCGACGGCGCTGGCCTCGGTCGTGCTGATGCAGGTGGCGGGCACGGCGGGACCCAACTTCCTCGCCATCGCCAACTATCTCACCCCGATCGCCGCGATGATCACCGGCATGCTGATCGGCGAGACCATCGGCTGGCACGCCGTGCTCGCCCTGGCGGTGATCCTGACGGGTGTCTGGCTGGCCCGGAAGCGGGCGGCCGATCCCGCTCGCTAGGCCAGGCCCGCTGAGCTAGGGCCGCACCACCCACATATGATCGACGGGGCCGTGGCCGGCTCCGAAACCCGGCGCGCGGCGGATGGCTTCGTGCAGATAATCGCCGGCCTTGCGCACGGCCTCGGGCAGAGGCTCGCCGCCAGCCATCCGGGCCGCAATCGCCGAGGCCAGGGTGCAGCCGGTGCCATGGGTATGCTTTGTGCGGATGCGCGGACGTTCCATCAATTCCATGCCGCGGGTCGAGACGAGCACATCGGTGACCGCATCGCCGGCAAGATGTCCGCCCTTCACCAGCGCCGCCTTGGCACCCATGCCGACCAGCGCTTCGGCAGCCGCCAGCTGGCCCTGTACATCCTCCACTGTCAGCCCGGTCAGGCGCGCCGCCTCGGCCGCGTTCGGCGTGACCAGTGTGGCCAGCGGCACGAGACGGTCGCGGATCGCGGCCTCGGTGCCGTCATCGACCAGCCGGTCGCCGGATGTGGCGATCATCACCGGATCGAGCACCAGCGGCAGAGCCGGGTCGGCCGCTTCCAGCGCCGCGGCGACGAGTTCGACAATCTCCACCGTCGCCAGCATGCCGGTCTTCACGACATCGGCGCCGATATCGTCGAGCACGGCCCGGATCTGGCCTTCCACGATGGCGTGGGGCACGGGGTGGATGGCGCTGACGCCCAGCGTGTTCTGGACGGTGATCGCCGTGATCGCCGTCGCGGCATAACCGCCCATGGCCGAGATCGCCTTGATGTCGGCCTGGATACCGGCGCCGCCGCCACTGTCGGAGCCGGCGATGACGAGCACCCGGCCGGCCGGTTCGTCTGCTTGCATGATGGATGTCCTGACTGGCTGGAAGGATCAGCGCTGCTGGAGTTCGCGCAGCCGGGCCCGCGCCCGGGCCGCCTCGGCATCGGAGATGGCATAGGACGCCGCCTGCGAATAGAGCTCGCGCGCTTCGGCGGTCTCGCCCTGCTCGGCGCGCACTTCGGCCAGTGCAATCAGCGCCCGGAAGTCGTCCGGGGCAAAGGCGAGCATCTGTTCATAGATGATGGCCGCCGGCTGCAGCTCGCCGGTCCGCGTCAGGCAGGCTGCATGGCGGTGCAGGCTTTCATCATCCCAGGGATTTTCAGCGACGACCGCGCCGGTCTCGGCACACTCGCCCGTCGCACTGGACGCGGCGGCCGCGACCGGATTGGCCGGCGCGGCCGAGGCGGGAGGCGCGGGGGCGTGGTTCTCCGGGGCAGACGTTTGCTCCGCCGCGGGCGCATGCCCGGCCTCATCGGCCGGCGCGAGATCTGCCGCGGCATGAGCGGTTGCTGCAGCCGCGCCCGGCACAGCATGACTGCCGGCATCTGCCGCCGGCTGGCCATGACTTGCCGCAGTGCCGCTGCCGTGATCGCCGGGCGCCGGCGATGCCGTCACGGGATCGGTCGCAGGCGCGTGAGAAGGCACGGACGGCCGGGACGCCGCGGCGACCGGCGCATCCAGGCTGAAACTGACGAGTACACCGCCCTGGCGCAGTTCGGCGCGCACATCCTGCCAGGCGGCAGCCTGACCGAGTTCCACCAGCGCGCCATCGGCCACCGGGGTGATCGAGACACGGCTGACGAGGTCGGCGCGGTAGGGCGACACCTCACGGGTGCGCACTGCGACGCCGCCGATCATCAGGCTGACGCGCCCGGCCGTCTGCGACAGCTCTGCCGATCGCGGCTGTTCGTCAAAGGCGAGCCAGACCTGACCGTTCAAGCCGTCGGCGCGGGTGAGAACATCGCGCAGTTCGGCGCTCGCCGGGCCGGCGACGAGCCCGGTGCAGAGCGTGGAGATAAGCAGGGCTCTGTGCATGCGTCCTTGTCCTCAACCTGTCGCGTACCGCAAGCCTGCGCCCGGCGTCTAACCGGCTATGGCGGCCTGCGCCGTCGTTACCGGAACGGCATTGCAGGCGTCATAGCCCAGCGCACCGATCAGCGTTCCGTCGGCTTCGCGAACCGACTCGTAGACATAACAGCCCTCGCCGAAGTCCGGAAAGTCACCGCGCACGAATATCGGATCACCTTCCCCGAACAGCGCATCCGCCGAGTCGAGCGGGCGCAGCGAGTTGATGGCCCGGCCCTCGTCACGCGTGGCGCATTCCCAGGTCTGCGTGTCGGCATCGACGATCCGCACACCGGTCGCCCCACCGCTCATCGTATAAGCCAGCGAGACATGGGCCGGCCGGTCGCCGAACTCGGCGAGGCAGGCATCGATGGCCGGCAGATAGCTCATGATATAGTTCGACCAGCGATCGTCCTGCGCCTGTTCCCGCGCGCAGCCGGCCTGAACCGTCTCGCCGATCCGCAGCGCCGCGAAATGCGTGAAGCCGCTTTCACCCGCCGCCTCGCAGGGGCCGGCCTGCAGCTGCAGCTCGGCCGGCTCGCCCGACGCCGTTGTGCCGTGGAAACGCCGGACGCCGCCTTCCAGATAGGGCATGGCAATCTGCAGATCCACAGCCTGTTCGGTCCCGTCGGCATCGGCGAGAACCAGCGCGACACGGATGGCACCGCCGGTATCGTCCTGATAGGTCAGATCGCCCGACCAGCCCGACTGGCCGGTGAGCTGATAGCCGAAGCCGCGCGGCGCGCCGCGCCGGTCGGCCCGCGGATGGTCGAAGACGGAACCGGCAACATCGTCCGCTCCGCCGCCCACGCCCATCATGTCGCTACCGGTTGTCGCGCAGCCTGCCAGCAGCACCAGCGCTGCCATCGCCAGAAATCCCGTGACCTGCCGTCTCATGCCGTACCCCCTGCCTGGTCCACACGCGTCCTTATAGCGCCTGTGCGGCTAGACGACACCGTCAAACCGCTTGGCCAGATAGTCGACGAAGGCGCGCACCCGGTGCGTCATGTAGCGGTTGGAGGGGAAGACCGCCCAGAGGAAGCGGTGTTCCGGCGCCCAGTCTGCGAGTACGTCGATCACCTCGCCGCGCTCAAGCGCATCGACGGCCGCCCAGCGCGGCGAACAGGCCACGCCCAGACCGGCCTTGGCCGCCGACACGGCCGCCACCGCACCGTTCAGGGAGAGGCGGCCATTGACGCGGACCTCGACCTCCTCGCCCTCGCGCTCGAACTTCAGCAATTGCGGGCTGGGCTTGTTGCGGTCGATGATCATGTCGTGGCGGGTGAGGTCGTCCGGATGCTGCGGCATCCCGTTGCGCTCGACATAGGCGGGCGATGCCACGCAGGACATGCAGGCCGGCGCCAGACGGCGGGCGATCAGGGCACTGTCGGGCAGATTGCCGATCCGCACGCCCACATCGAAGCCTTCATTGACCAGATCGACCATGCGGTCGGCCATCGACAAGCGCACATCGACCTTTGGCCACTCGGTCATGAAGTCGGCAATGATCGGGATCAGGCGGCGGGCGCCGAAATCGACCGGTGCGGTGACGCGCAGCACGCCGGCCGGTGCCAGCCGCGCACTCGCCACGCCCTCTTCCATCGCGTCATACTCATCAAGCCAGGGCTGGACGCGGTCAAGCAGGGCCGCGCCGGCATCGGTGAGGCGGACCGAGCGGGTCGTGCGCTCGAACAGGCGGGCTTGCAAACGCTGCTCCAGCGCCGTGATCTGCTTGGACGCGGCGCCGGGCGTCATCGCCTCGCGATCGGCCGCCTTGGTGAAACTGCCCAGCTCGGCCACCGAGCAGAAGAGGCGCAGGGCATCGATCCGGTCCATTTATTCCCCACCAGAAAGAGAAAGCTTCGATCCGGCATACTTATCCCTTGCGGGCGAAAATACCAGATTGCGGGCTCGACTTTCCGGAGTACCCCTCATGCCCCTCGGCCCGCTCTTTATCTCGCACGGCGCCCCCGACGTGCTGACCGTGCCCTCGCCCGCTCACGACGCCCTGAAAGCGCTCGGCCTGGCGCCGCAGACCCGCGCGGTCGCGGTCGTCTCGGCGCACTGGGAGGCGGATGCGCCCGTGCAGGTCCAGTCGGCCGCGACACCGGACACGATCCACGACTTCCGCGGCTTTGGCCCGGTGCTGGAACGGGCTGTCTATGCCGCCCCCGGATCGCCCAGCCTCGCCGCGATCACGCTGGACCTCCTGCGCGAAGCCGGTATCGACGCCGAGGCCGACCGCCGGCGCGGGCGCGATCACGGTGCCTGGATCCCGCTCGCCCTGATGCGTCCGGAAGCCGACATCCCGGTCTTCCAGATCAGCCTGCCCGGCAGCGACACGGCCGCCATCGCTCTGGGCCGGGCGCTGGCGCCCCTTGCAAACCGCGGCGTCCAGATCATCGGATCGGGTTCGCTCACACACTCACTGCGCGCATCGCTCGGCGCGACCGAGGCCGCACCGCCCCATCCCGGCGCCCAGGCTTTCCGCGACTGGATTGTGCCGAAAATCGCCAGCGGCGATGTGGAGGCGCTGACCGGCTGGCAGGACGCACCGCTGGCCGGTTTCAACCACCCGACGCCGGAGCATTTCCGACCGCTGCTCGTGGCGATGGCCGCGGCGGGATTACCCGCCGCAGAACTGATCCACACGTCCTGGAGCCGCAGCGCCCTGGCGATGGATATCTGGCGGTTCGGCAGCTAAGGCATTTTCAGCAATTAACGCCCCTGGACGCAGACGCGGAAATGCCGGCGCTCGAGCCGCACGGGCATGTCGAAATCGAGCAATTGCTGCGCGCCGATGCTGCGCAGCAATTCTTCCGCCTGCGACCGCGCCTGACCGTCCAGTGAGGCCAGGAAATCGGTCACGCGCTGCAGCATCCACAGCGGGTAGGGAATGACGGCCCGGTCGGTCTCGACCATCGTGTCGCCATGGCCGATCCTCGCCTTGTGGAAGCCCAGTACACGCGGCACTTCCGCCATATCCGGATTCTCGTCTGCCCAGGCTCCAAGGCGGTCCGCCGTGTCGATGAGAACGGGCAATTGCTGCGCAGCAAACATGCGCAGCATGGGCAGCAGGGTTTCCGGCAGATCATCGTCCGGCGGCAGGAAGTCGCCGGTCAGGGCGTGCTGCGGCGCGTGACAGCGCAGCGCCCAGTCGGCAACGCGCGGCGCCAGGCGGCGCATGATCTCGCCGGACGCCGGATCGCGCAGCAAATGCGCATAGAGCGGCCCGAGAAAACCATAATCGGCAATCGAGGGCCGCGAACCGAACAGGAAGTCATGCCGGGCCAAGTGTGCCTCGAACGCAGCCAGGAAAGCCTCATAGGCGGCCTCGACCGCCGGCACGCTGTCCGGATTGATGCCCAGCCCGGGCAGGGCGCCGGAGAAATACGCCACCGGCTTTGCGACACGCGCCCGTTGTTCTTCCGGCGGCAGATCGGGGAAGGAGAAGGCGCCGAACTCGCCATGGGCGAAGTCACGGTTGTAGGCCCAGCGATAGTGCATGGCCGGGATCACCAGCCACTCATCGCCGAAGAGTTCAAGGATCAGGGCGGCCAGGCGCTGGCGAACACCGTCCGGATAGACCGAAGGGCCCGGCTCGTGCTGCTCGACATAATCGATGATGTCGGTCGTGTCCTGCAGGGTGACGCCCGTGTCCGAGCCGTCATGGTGCACAACGACCGGGATGACCGACCAGCCGACCCGCGGCAGGATCTCGCTCTTGTAGACCTCGCGCGTCGACATCTCTTCGCGAAACGCCACATTCTTCCAGCGCAGATAGCCCCGCACCTTGCCGGTGTAAAGCGACACCGCCGCGCCGATCAGCGTGTAGGTCAAGCCGTTCTCCCCTTTCGAGTATGGCAAGAATAGCCCTATCGGCAGCGGATTGAACCGCAATTTCAGCGATGCAGTACCGTCAGCCCGGCTTGTGCGCGATCAGTTCCAGCACCATCGGTGTCGTCATCAGGGAGACCGGGTCCTGCTGGCGGGCGTGCAGGAAGAGGCGGAAAGCCTCGGCATCGTCCGGCGCGAGAAAGCCGAGTTCGGCGAGGCGGTCGGGCGCCTGTTCGAGCCAGGCGATGGGCCAGCTCCAGATCCAGTCGCCGGGACGCGCGGCATGGATGACCGGCGTCATCGGCCCGAGCTCCCAGCCCTGGTTGGACAGGATGGCCGGCAGGCGGCGCGCGATCTCCGGGTCACCGCCGAAATGGAGCCAGCTCTGGCGCACCGCCTCGATGAAGCGCTCGAAGACCGGTTCGCACGGCTCGATGCGGAAGCTGCGATAGTCGACATATTCCTGGGCGATGAAGGTGCCGCCGGGTTTCAGCGCCCTGTCGATGCCGGCGATCACGCCGGGCACGTTGGGCACGAAGGACAGGCACCAGCGCGACCAGACCGCATCGCAGACGGCCTCGGGCCAGTCGACGTCAGCCAGATCGCTCTCGATGGTCTCGATATTGGAGAGCCCGCGCTGCCGGGCGCCGTCGCGCAGGGCGGCGAGGAAAGCCGGGGCCTGGTCGACCGCGATGACGCGGCCTTCAGGTCCGACCAGCCGAGCCAGATCGAAAGCGGCATAGCCGGGGCCGGCGCCGACATCCATCACCGTCATGCCCGGCCGCAGCCCTGCGCGGCGCCAGCCGACCAGCGCGGTTTCGCGCCAGATTGCATGCTGCTGACCCAGCCGGGCAATTTCCACGGCATCGGTCCCGATGATGTAATCGTCCTCTTCGAGGCGGGCGTCGCTCATCTCGGTCTCCTGCGTCGAGCGCATAGAGACTAGAGCATTTTCAGCAGAAGTGGGGACCGGTTCTGCGGTTCGAAAATGCGACCGCTCAAGAGACCGGAGCCACCCGGAAACTGCGCCCCCCGCGCGCCCGGTTCAGCGAACTGTTTCGCTGTCCTTGATGATCGTCTTGAGCACCGGAACCGCCAGCCCGGCCTCCTGGCGCCACGCGACATAGTCCGCGGTCTCGGACGCGGTCTGGTAGCTGTTCCACGCCGCCCACCCGAGTGCGCCGGTCAATGCGAAAGCAACAGCCCAGATCGCGAATGCGACAGAGCGCATCCGTGACGGCCAGTGATATTCGGTTCTCTGCAACATCGGGTGTAGTCCTGCCCCGCAACGCCCCAAGCGCCTGTTGGGGCGCATAGTGACGCCCCGCATGGTTAACGCACCGAATATTGTATTAACCCTGTTTTTACGCCTCTTAACGGCCGGGATTCTTGCACAAATTCAGCGCGTTGAGCGCGATTTATAGATTATGCAAACGACAACCGGATTTCCCTCTCAGGGAGAATTCGGCGGAAAAAGGCTTTGTACGGAGTTCTTGATCGAACAATCCGGATCGCAGGGACAAGAACGCTTCGCCCAAAAGCACCAACCGCCCGTCCCCGGCTCGCAAGGAGCAGGGAGGCGGGCGGCCGTGTTGCTTCCGGTCGGGTTTTGACACCCTGTCCTTTAGCGCACCCCGATCGGCGGACCGGGGCCAGCGAACCCCCGAGAGGGTCGGCTGTAATCGCGGCTTCCTGGTCACCGCCCTTGCAGGCGGATCAGTCTCTCCGGTGCGGAAGAGCGTCGAGCTGGGTGTCCTTGCGGATCCTGGCTTTCGGCCTGGCCTGGGGGAACCCGCCCTTTCGGGCCTGTTCCGGGGCCGCTCGTCCGGTCGCCGGTCCTTGCGGACCGTCTCCCCTGGAGCCTTCTTTTCCGGCGATCCCCGGGCCCGGAGGCCCGCTTCGGTCGCTGTCGATGTCATGAGTAGACCACCCCGACGCCGGTCCGGCAACGCACGAAACATCCCGTTTCGTGGACAAGTTCGCGCGCTTGGTGGAAAAGTTTCGGCTGTCTGTGGATATGCTGGTGAAAACTTCCAACACCCCGAAAACACGCCCCGAATAGCGGCAAAAAAAAGCCGGCGCAACACGCGTTGCACCGGCTTTTGCAGTCCTGATGCTGCAGCGCCCTAGGCGGCTGCAGCTTCCTTCGTGCCGAAGCGGCCGTAGAAGGTCTCGCCCTTCTCGGCCATCTCCTTGAGGAGGGCCGGCACCTTGAACTGGTCGCCGTATTTGGCTTCGAGTTCTTCGGCGCGTTTCACAAAGGCCTTGGCGCCCACCGTGTCGATGAAGGACAGCGTGCCGCCGGTATAGGGCGCAAAGCCCCAGCCCAGGATCGAGCCGACATCGGCTTCACGCGGATCGGCGACGATTTCCTCTTCCATGCAGCGCGCCGCTTCCAGCGCCTGGGTGTAGAGGATGCGGTCCTTGACCTCATCGGCCGTCGGCTGTTCGGCAGCATACTGGCCGCCCGGCGCAAACTGCTCCAGCTCCGGCCAGAGGCGTTTCGGCTGGCCTTTCTCGGACGGGTAGTCGTAGAAGCCCTTGCCGTTCTTGCGGCCCAGACGGTCGTAGTCCTCGACCATCTTGAACAGGATCGGCTCGGTGCCGCTGGGCTGATACTTGTCGCCCAGATCGGCCTGGGTCTGCTTGATCAGCTTCACGCCAAGATCCAGCGCCACCTCGTCCTGCAGGGAGAGCGGGCCGACCGGCATGCCGGCCATCTTGGCGGCATTCTCGATCAGCGCCGGCTTGACGCCCTCGCCCAGCATTTTCAGGCCTTCACCGACATAGCGCATGACGCAGCGATTGGCGTAGAAGCCGCGCGTATCGGCCACGACGATCGGGGTCTTCTTGATCTTGGTGACGAAGTCGATCGCACGCGAGAGGGCATAATCGCCGGTTTCGCCGCCCATGATGATCTCGACCAGGTTCATCTTCTCGACCGGCGAGAAGAAGTGGATGCCGATGAAGTTGGCCGGACGGGCCGAGGCCTTGGCCAGATCGGTGATCGGAATGGACGAGGTGTTCGAGCCGAACACGGCCGTCTCACCGATCTGCTCTTCAGCCATCTTGGTGATCTTGGCCTTGAGTTCGGAGTTCTCGAACACGGCCTCGACGACCAGATCGACATCCTTGATCAGGGTGTAGTCGGTGGTCGGCGTGATCAGGGCCGCCAGGGCGTCGGCCTTGTCCTGGGTCAGCTTGCCGCGCGCGACACCTTTCTCGAAATGATCGGTGCAGTGCTTCTTGCCCTTTTCGGCGCCTTCCTGGGTGGCGTCGATCAGCACGATCTCGATACCCGCCTGGGCCGAGACCGTGGCAATGCCCGCGCCCATGAAGCCGGCGCCGATGATGGCGATCTTCTTCACATCCGCCTTGGACTGGCTGGCCGGACGGCGGCCACCCTTGTCCAGATCCTGCTTGGACAGGAAGATCGAGCGGATCATGTTGCGGCTTTCCGGGCGCAGCAAAAGCTTGGTGAAATAGCGGCTCTCGATGCGGATCGCCTGGTCCATGGAGACCTGGGCCCCCTCATAGACGCAGGACAGGATATAGCGCTGGGCCGGGTAGTTGCCGTAGGTGTTCTTGCGCAGCATCGGCGAAGCGGCACCGAAGACCTGGGCGCCGGCCGGATGGTAGGGGCCGCCGCCGGGGAATTTGAACTTGTCGCCATCCCAGGGCTGTTTCGCGCCCTTGGGGTCTTCCTTGACGATCTCCTTGGCCTTCGCGACCAGCTCGGCCAGCGGCACCACGGCGTCGGCAATGCCGAGGCCCTGGGCTTTGGCAGCATCAAGCTGCTGACCCTGCAGCAGGACCGGCGCGGCATTCATCACGCCGACCAGACGCGGCAGGCGCTGGGTGCCGCCACCGCCCGGCAGCACGCCGACCATGGCTTCCGGCAGGCCCAGCTTGGCCTTGGGATTGTCGGACGGCATGACCCGGTAATGGCAGGCCAGCGCGATCTCGAACCCGCCGCCAAGGGCAAGGCCGTTGATGGCCGCAGCAATCGGCTTGCCGCAGGTTTCCAGGGCGCGGAAGGTCTTGTTGAGACGGAAGCACTGTTCGAACAGTTTCTGCTTCATCTCCTCTTCCGGCAGCTTGGCCAGCGCGTCATTCGCCCCGCCCAGCTCGGACAGGTCGGCGCCGGCGCAGAAAGCGTCCTTGCCGGAGGTGATGACGACACCCTTGATGTTGTCGTCCTCGATGATGGTCTTCGTCAGCGCGTCGAAGTCGTCCATGACATCGGCGGAGATGACATTCATCGACTTGCCCGGGCTGTCGAACGTGACCAGGGCAATGCCGTCTTTGTCGGTTTCGATGGTGAAGTTTTTCAGGCTCATTTCATGTCTCCCATTCGCAGCCGGATTTTCCCGGCGCGACGAGTTGTGACGTCATCCTTCCCCTTGATGGGGAAGGTGGGCCGCGGCGAAGCCGCGGGTCGGAAGGGGTGAATCCCGGTGCTGGTCCTTGAGGCACCTCGCCCCCACCCCCTCCGTCTCGCCGCTGCCGCGACGAGCCACCTCCCCCATCAAGGGGGAGGACGGGAGGTTGGCAGAAGCGGCGGTGCTCATCGCACCTACACCCGCTCGATGATCGTCGCGGTGCCCATGCCGCCGCCGACGCAGAGCGTGGTCAGGGCGGTGGACTTGCCGGAGCGTTCCAGCTCGTCGAGCACCGTGCCCAGGATCATCGCGCCGGTGGCGCCCAGCGGGTGACCCATGGCAATGGCGCCGCCATTCACATTCATCTTGGAATGGTCGATTTCATAGGCCTGCATCAGGCGCAGCACGACGGCGGCGAAGGCCTCGTTGAGCTCCCACAGATCGATGTCCGAGGCGTTCATGCCGGCCTTCTTGAGCACTTTCTCGGTCACCGGGACCGGGCCGGTCAGCATGATGGTCGGTTCCGAACCGATCGAGGCCATGGCGCGGATGCGGGCGCGCGGCTTGAGGCCCGCCTTCTCGCCGGCTTCCTTCGAGCCGACCAGCACCATGCCGGAGCCGTCGACAATGCCGGAGGAATTGCCGCCCGTGTGGACCCAGTTGAGGTATTCCACTTCCGGATAGCGCTGGGTGGCGACAGCTTCGAAGCCGACGAAATCGGACAGGTCCTTGAAGGCCGACTTCAGCGAGCCCAGGCCCTGCATGTCGGTGTCCGGACGCATATGCTCGTCATGGTCGAGAATGGTGACACCGAGCTGGTCCTTCACCGGCACGACCGATTTGGCGAACCGCTTCTCGGCCCAGGCGCGGGCGGCGCGCTTCTGGCTTTCCACGGCATAGGCATCGACATCGTCGCGGGAGAAACCGTACTTGGTGGCGATCAGGTCGGCCGAGACGCCCTGCGGCACGATATAGTGGTCGAAGGAAATCTCCGGGTCGGAGCCCATCGCACCGCCATCCGAACCCATCGGCACGCGCGACATGGCTTCCACACCGCCGCCGATGGCGAAATCGGCCTCGCCGGACATCACCTTGGCCGCGGCCACGTTCACCGCTTCCAGGCCCGAGGCGCAGAACCGGTTGAGCTGATAGCCGGCAGCCGTCTCGGCGTAATTGGCGTTGATCACGGCGGAGCGCGAGATGTTCGCACCCTGCTCGCCCACCGGCGAGACAACGCCCATGATCACATCGTCGACCAGGGAGGTGTCGAGATTATTGCGGTCACGGATCGCCTCGAGCTGCTGGGTCGCCAGCTGCAGCGCGGTGATCTCGTTGAGCGCTCCGTTTTTCTTCTTGCCCCGCGGGGTTCGCGTGGCGTCGTAGATATAGGCTTCGGTCATCTTGGCTTCCTTTCCCTTTGCGGGCTGGTTTCCTTTATCGACTTCTACTTTTTCTGCCCCCGCGGAGCGGGGGGGTGTGGCGCGAGCATTCAGTGCCTCTGCGATCTGGATCAGGACACCGTCGAGATTGCGATAGACCTCGACATTGTAGCAGCGGATCACTTGCCAGCCCCGCGCCTCCATGAAGCGGGTTCTCCTGAGATCGTGGACCAACTCCTCGGGGCTGCCATGGGTTTCACCGTCCACTTCGATCACCAGCTTCGCCTCAGGGCAGGCAAAATCGGCAATGTAGCAACCGATGGGGTGCTGGCGCCGGATCCTGAACCCTTCGACCTGACAACGGCGAATGCGTGACCAGAGGATCATTTCCGCATCGGTCATCGACCTCCGCAGACGCCGCGCCCGCGTCATGGTGCGATACTTGTCCTGCCCGGGCTCGGCCACGCTCAGACTTTCTTCCCCACGCCAGTGGGGAAGTGGGCCGATGCGCAGCATCGGGTCGAAGGGGCGGCGCGAAGCGCCGGAAGGCAGCGGAACCTCGCTCCGCCATTCCGCCGCGTGCCGCGGCGGCCCCTCCCCCGCTTCGCGGGTCCCCCTCCCCATTAAATGGGGAGGAAAATGCACCTGCGGCTCACTCATCCTCATCGTCCTCCTGGTCTTCGACCATGTGGAAGGCGACGGCGTGTTCGCCGCGTTCGTTGAGGGCGTGCGCCAGGCGCAGGCGTTCCTCGACGGGCTTGTTCTGGGAGAGCTTGGCCTTGCCCTCCAGACGGTGGATCTCGAATTCGAAGACCTGGATGGCAGCCTCCAGCCGGGCCCGGCGCGCAGGTTCGATATGGGTGATGCGCCACTCGGCCTCAAAGTCGGCGACCTGCGACGAAAGCGCCCGTTCGGCCTCCTCGCCCTCCAGCGGCACCAGCGCGCCAAAGGCGTGCACGGCCACATAATTCCAGGTCGGCACATTGACCGAAGGATTGGCGTACCAGGTGGGCGAGACATAGGCGTGCGGGCCGGAGAAGACGGCGATCGCCTCCCTGCCCTGGCGGATGGCCTCGGCCATCGGATTGGCCGCCGCGACATGGCCGATCAGCACCTGACGCTCATCGGCCAGTTTGAGCGGTATATGCGTCGCCGCCAGGTCCGGCATGCCCGGCACCAGCATCAGCGCAAAGTCATAAGTGCGCATCACCGAGCGCATCTCGGACTCATCGGTCATGCGGAAGGCGGGCGGGATGTACATCAGACGGACTCCGGCGCAGACAATCTGCCTTTGCTTCGGATCAGGCCATAAACGATGAGCGCCGCGACCAGTGTCGGCAGAGCCCCAGAAGCAACTTGAATAGCCGTCATCTCGGCGTCAAAGCGCAAAATGCCAATAAATGCGATACTCCCCGCCAAGGCGGGCAACAAGGTCAGCGTGGCAAATCCGGCAACGAACGCCGCGGGCGCTTTCCAGGCATCAAGAGCACGGCCACAGCCCCATACGGCGCAAGCGACAATCAAGAGATGGACGATGATCGCTATCGTCTCACCATGAGACCAGAAGTTCGGCGAAGCGCTGCCCCAACGCGTGAATCCACCCTGAAGCACCATGACATCGGCGAGGGGAAAGTGGTCCTGTGCCGAAATGCCGATCTCTTGCGGATTGCCCATGCTTCCCAAATCCACCGGCTCGAATCCGCCCGAAGACGAGCGAGTGTTCGCCGATTGAGTCGCCAGCCTTGAAAAGAAAAGAGCGACCATCTGGTCGACAGCTGCAACAAGAGCAACCGGCGACATCCCGGCGGCGAAGGAGCTCCACTGGTTTCGGGAGAGACCAAACATCATGGCGCTTCCATACCTACAGCGTCCTCGCAATGAGCAGTTTCATGATCTCGTTGGTACCGCCATAGATGCGCTGGACGCGGCTGTCGCGCCACATGCGGGCGATGGGGTATTCATTCATGTAGCCATAGCCGCCGTGCAGCTGCACGCATTCGTCGATCACCTCGTTCTGGGCGTCGGAAACCCAGTATTTGGCCATCGAGGCGGTGGCGGCATCAAGCTCGCCCTTCATCAGGCGTTCCGAACAGTGATGGACGAAGACTTCGGCGAGGGTCGCCTTGGTCTTGCATTCGGCGAGCTTGAACTGGGTGTTCTGGAATTTCAGCACCGGCCGGCCGAAAGCCTCGCGTTCCTTGACGTAATTGATCGTCTCGTGGAGCGCGCGCTTCATGGCGCCGACGCCCTGCACCGCGATCTGCAGGCGTTCCTGCGGCAATTGCTGCATCAGCTGGATGAAGCCCTGGCCTTCTTCCGGCCCCAGCAGGGCGTCCGCCGGCACCCACATGTCCTCGAAGAAGAGCTCGGCCGTGTCCTGGGCCTTCATACCGACCTTGTCCAAGAGGCGGCCGCGCTTGAAACCTTCCACCTTGTCGGTCTCGACCATGAAGAGCGAGACGCCGTCGAACCCCTTGTTCGGGTCGGTCTTGGCGACAACGATCACGAAATTCGCCGAACCGCCATTGGTGATGAAGGTCTTGGAACCGTTGATACGGTAGCCATTGCCATCCTTCACGGCCGTCGTCTTGACGTTCTGCAGATCCGAGCCGGTGCCCGGCTCGCTCATCGCGATGGCACCGATCAGCTCGCCGGAGACCATGCGCGGCAGGATGGATGCCTTCTGCTCGTGCGAGCCGTAATGGATGACGTAGGGCGCAATGATGGAATTGTGCAGACCGACGCCCCAGCCGGACGCGCCCACTTCGGCCCCGGCCGTGTGGAAGACGTATTCATGGCCCCAGTCGCCGCCGGCCCCGCCATATTCCTCGGGCACGGACGGGCAGAGTATCCCGGCCTCGCCGGCCTTGGTCCAGATCGCGCGATCGACCATGCCGGCCTTCTCCCAGGCCTCGGCATTGGGCACGCATTCGCGCGCCATGAAGCCGCGCACGGCATCCTCGAAGATGCGTACATCCTCGCGTTCGAGAAAATCCGGCCGCGGTACGTTGAGCGGGTCCTGAAACATCAACCATCCTCCCCAGGGGTCGTTCTTGTGCTTGTTGTATGCCGGCGCCGCGTATCGGCGGCGCGACAGGCGGGCCGTTTCTTCACGAACGGTCCCGCCCGGTCAGCCGTTTGCCTAGAAGGCCTCTTCTTCCAGCGCCATCATCGTGTCGGCGCCGGCTTCGACCTTGGCCAGGTGCATCGCCGCTTCCGGGACCCAGCGGTCGAGGAAGTAGCGGCCGGTCTTCAACTTGGCGGCGTACAGCGGATCGCTGTCGCCCGCCGCGATCTTCGCCGAAGCGGTCTTGGCCATGCGAGCCCACATATAGGTCAGGCAGGTCAGGCCGAAGAGGTTGAGATAGTCGTGGCTGCCTGCGCCGGCATGATCGAAATTGTTCAGCGCATTATTCATCAGCCAGTCGGTGGCCTGCTTCAGCTTGCCCTTGCAGCCGGCGACGGCGTCGATGAAAGCCTGCGTCTCGTCATTGCCGCCCTCGGCGACAAAAGCGTCGATCTCGGCAAAGAAGGAGGTGATCGGGCGCATGCCGTTCATCGCCAGCTTGCGGCCGACCAGGTCGAGCGCCTGGATGCCGTTCGTGCCCTCATAGATCAGGGTGATGCGGGCATCGCGCAACAGCTGGGACGCGCCCCACTCCTCGGTGAAGCCAGAACCGCCATGCACCTGCAGGCCGTTGGAGACCATGTCGAAGCCCTTGCCGGTGAGGTAGGACTTCACGATCGGGGTCAGGAGCGCCATGTAGTCGCCGGCCTTTTCGCGCACGGCCGGATCGTCGGACTTCTCTTCCAGGTCGCCCTGCAGCGCGGTCCACAGCGCAAAGCAGCGCGCGCCTTCCACAAAGCATTTCTGGTCCATCAGCATGCGCCGCACATCCGGGTGCACGATGATCGGATCGGCCGGACCGTCCTGGTTCTTCGGACCGGTCAGCGAGCGGCCCTGCAGGCGATCCTTCGCGAAGGCGAGGGATTGCTGATAGGCGGCTTCGGCAATGGCATAGCCCTGCAGGCCGACACCCAGCCGGGCCTCGTTCATCATGATAAACATGACTTTGAGACCCTTGTTCTCCTCGCCCACAAGCCAGCCCGTCGCCTCGTCATAGTCCATGACGCAGGTGGCATTGCCATGAATGCCCATCTTCTCTTCCAGACCGCCGCACTTCAGCGTGTTTCGCTCACCCGGATTGCCGTTTTTGTCGGGAATGTGCTTCGGCACGACGAAGAGCGAGATGCCCTTCACGCCGTCCGGCGCCCCCTCGATACGGGCCAGGACGAGATGGACGATATTCTCGGCCATGTCGTGCTCGCCGGAGGAGATCCAGATCTTCTGGCCGGTGATCTTGTAGGACCCGTCGGCCTGCGGCACGGCCTTGGTGCGCAGAAGGCCAAGATCGGTGCCGCAATGCGGCTCGGTCAGATTCATCGTCCCGCCCCACTGGCAGGAGATCATCTTGGGCAAATAGAGCCGTTTCTGCTCGTCCGTGCCGGCGGCGGCCAGCGCGGCGGCGGCGCCCAGAGTGAGACCCGGATACATGCCGAACGCCATATTGGCCGACGACACCATCTCGTTGACGGCCAGGTTCAGCACGTGCGGCAGGCCCTGCCCGCCATATTCCGGATCGGACGACAGCGCCGTCCAGCCGCCTTCGGCCATCTGCTTGAACGCATCCTTGAAACCGGTCGGCGTTTTCACATTGCCGTCGGCATCGCGCGTGCAGCCTTCCACATCGCCGACCTTGTTCAGCGGCGCAAGCACACCCTCGGTGAATTTGGCGCCTTCCTCGAGGATAGCGTCGACCGTGTCGGTGTCGGCATCGGCAAAACCGGGCAGGCTGGAATACTGGGCGATGTCGAGCACATCGTGCAGGACGAAACGCTGGTCACGGACCGGGGCGCGGTAGGAGGCAGTCATGGATCAAGGTCTCCGAAGGGGCGTTGTGTGGTTCTCGGAACGGGTTGTTGTTCGGGTCAGCCGGCGCTCACCCCCGACCAGGGGTCGAGGCGCGCCTGGGCCAGCGCCTCGAAGGCGCGGGCGCGGCGACGGACATCATCCGGCGGCGTACGGTCTTCCAGGCGCTCGCGCATCCAGTCGAGGCCGGCCTGAAGCTCGGCGATGGCGCGCTCGACATCCTCGCGCTGGCGCTTGAGCACTTCGATACGGCCGACAAAGCGGTCGATCGCCGGCTCGAGGCGCTCGCGGCCGCCGCGGTCGATCGCCTCGAGATCGAGGATTTCCTTGATCTCGTCGAGGGCGAAGCCGACGCGCTTGCCGCGCAGGATGAGTTCGATCCGGGCCCGGTCGGCGGCGGAATAGATCCGCGCCGCGCCGCGACGATCCGGATTGATCATCCCCTTCTGTTCGTAAAAGCGCAGGGTGCGCGGGGTCACACCGAACTCGTGAGCGAGCTCGCGGATGGTGAATTCGGAATCGGGAGCGACCGGTTTGACCATGGAGTGAATGGTGTTCACAAACTTACGCGAACGTCAACGTCAAATCTGTGACATCGGGCAATTCTGTGGCAGACCCGCCTTTGCCCTTCCATCGCGGCGCCACTCACGGCAAAGTCGCGCCATGCCTATCCTTGATCGTTCCTTCGCGTATGCCCTCGGGGCCCTGTCCACCCTGCTCGCCGCCGCCCAGCCCGGGCTGGCGCAACAGGCCGATGCCCCCCAGCCGGAACCGGGCTTTTCCATTCTCGATCCGGATGCGGAACAGGAAGAGGCAGCGGCTCCCGCTGAAGACGAAGCCCCGGCAGCCGTGCAGGCCGCCATCGCGGGCCCCTGGCTTGATCGCGAACACTACCTCCAGGCACGCGGCAATCGCAGCGACACTGTGATCCGCACACGCTGGCGCGTCGAAACCGTCTCCGTCGAAGGCGAACGCATCGGCACGGAACAGCGCGAGATCGTTATCGGTGACGGCTACGCCACGGAACCGGGGTCGAGCGACCAGCGCACGGTCCAGGACTTTGCGACAGGGCGAACGCTGACCCGGATCCAGTCTCTCGATGGACCGGTGATGCGCAACACACCCATCGTCGCCCATGTGCACCGCCAGATGGATATCTTTACCGCCTTCACCCATGGCGGCGAGCTGGACGAGGTTACCGGTCCCGGTGGCGTCCAGTTCGAGCGTTTCTGGATCGAGGCGGCAACGGGTGTACGTCTGTCCGGTGTCGACCTGCTGGTCGAGATCGATGACGAGGGCCACACCGGCGTGCGGCGCTCGGCCCTGGGCAGCGAGATTTTCGGCTTCGACACCGACAATACCGGTACGCGGGCACAGGCCGAGCTGTTCCGCGCCTGGATGCGCCATGTGCTGGCGATCCATCCCGACGCCCTGTCCAAGCTCGATCCGGAGTTCGGCATCCCGGAGCGTTTCAGCTTTGTCGTGTTCAGCCCGTCCAGCCCGGCGGGCCGGCGCGAGACCTGGACACGGCTCAATGCCAGCACGGGTGAAGCCGCCTTCCCCTGGCCCGAGAATGTCCCGCCCGCGCCGGCGGAAGGCTATGAGGTCGCCAATCCGGCGACGACGCGCCTGCTGGCGGCAGGGCTCGAAGCCATGCGTGCACCGGCTGCGGCGCGGCCGACCGATTCCACCTTCATCGCCGCATCCCAGGCCGCCCAGCGCCGCGCCGACATGGCCGGCGCCTATCTCGCGCTCTACCAGTCCGGCCACCATTCCGGCCCCTGCCAGCCCCGCTCGCCCCGGCCGCTGTGCAATCGTTTCAGCCAGATCACGGCCGCCGGCATCGGCAATGCCGAGTTCGAGACCCTGTCCTCGGCAATAGCCGCCATGAACAACAATCCGGCAGCGGCCCTGGACACGTTCCGGACTCACCTGCATCGCGACGCTTTTGCCGGTGCGGCTGCCGACGCACTCGCCGCCCAGACCGTGGCCGCCCTGCGCACGACGGATGGCGAAGCCGCATCCGACCTCGATCCGCTCGCCCTGTTTGCCGACAGCGCCTTGAACGACCCCTACGCACCGCTGACCTACTGGCATGCGGGCCGCTATGCTGCTGGCGTCGGCGATATCGAGTCCGCCTGGCTCCTGTTCGACCTTGCCCGCGCCCTGCCCGCCGACGGCCCGCTTCCGATCACACAGGAAGCGACGGCAATGCAGGAACAATTGCGGACACTTGCGCCCGGTTTCTTCGGTCCCGCCGAACAGCGTTAATACGGTAATCCACACATTTTACGGCGCGTTAACCGAGTCAGAGCCTTGTGTTGACTCAGGAAATTGGCTTGTGGGTCAAAGCCGGAGATTCGGTGTGGAAACACTACATCTTGGGCCCCGAGCTTCGGTTTACACAATATTAACCGCAGAATAGCGTGGAGCGGTTAGGTTTGAGCGAGCGATTCGGAATGTCGTCCAGTGGTCCTTGGAGCGTGAAAGGGATCGATCCCCGCGCCCGGGCGCGCGCCAAAACCGCGGCGCGTCGCGAGGGACTGACGCTGGGCGAATGGATCAACCGTGTCATCCTCGACGGTTCCGACCCGTCCAACCCGCAATGGGACGATGCGCTGGAGGCCTATCCGGGCTTCGGCGGCGGCTCGGCCCTCAGCGAGGAAGACGACCGTCTGCTGCGCGCGATGGTGAACCGTCTCACCGAGCGCGTTGAATCCTCCGAAAAACTCTCCGCCCGCACCCTGTCCGGCATCGACAAGGCGATCACCCAGCTGGCTGACAAGATCAGCAAGAATGGCGAACGCTACAGCGCCGAGCTGGCCGCGGCCCAGGAAAGCCTCGAACGCGTCCGCAAGGGCCAGGACGAGCTGGGCGATCGCGTCCGCTCGCTGGAAAGCACGCCGCCGGGCTCCGGTTCCACCGAGGATGTGCGCGCGGTCGAGACCACGATCATGAAGCTGGCGCGCCGGCTCTATGAGCACGAGAACGATACCGCCGCGCGGCTGCACGCCGTCGACGAGGACACGCGCTCCGTCTCCGAAACGCTGGAAGCCCGCCTCGCCCGGCTGGAAGCGCGCGCCGAGGACACGGTCGACCGCAATCGCAAGCGCGACGACGAGACCGCCCGCACGATCAACGGCCTGCGCACCGTCACCGAGACCCTGAAGGCCCGCGTCGAAGGCGCCGAGCGCATCACCAATGACGCCGCGCGTGCTCTGGAGAGCTCGGTCGCCCGTCTCGACGATCGCATGCGTCATCTGGAAACCCGCAATTCCGGCGACACGGTCGAACTGGAACGCCGTTTCGAACGCCTGTCCGACGATGTCGCGCGGATCATCGCCGAAACCCGCAGCCAGGTCGCCCAGGCCGTCTCCGGTGCCGCCTCCGAGCCGCGCATCGACCGTCTGGAAGACGCCCTCACCCGGGCGATGACCCGGATGGACGAGGCCGAACGCCGCCAGGGCGACAACATGTCCCGGCTGGGCCGCGAGATCACCAAGCTGGCCGGTGCCATCGACCGCCGCCTCAGCGAGAGCGAACGCCGCTCTGCCGAAGCCCTGCGCGAGAGCCAGTCCGAGAGCAAGCTGGACCGCCGCCTCGACGCGGTGCGTCAGGAAAGCCGCGACGCGATCAAGCAGATGGGCGAGGACGTCACCCGTCTGGGCCGTTCGCTGGCGGACCGGATCGAGCAATCCGAACGCCGCGCCAACACGGTCGTCGAAACGGCGACCGACCGCATGGCGGAGATGATCGAAAAGTTCGACACCCACCGCACCGCCCGCGAGGAAGATCTCGAGGACCGCCTGCGCCAGTCCGAAGAGCGCACGGCCAAGCGGATCGAGGATGCGCTGGGCAGTGTCCAGGAACGCATGGCATCGGTACGCTCGGAGACCGAAGAGGCCCTCTCGCCGGTGCAGCGTGCAATGTCGGCCCTCGCCGATCGCCTCGAAGCCATCGAGGGCCGTCAGGCGCCCAAATCCGACCCCGCCGAGACACCCGCCGACAGCGCTGACGAGGTGGAAGAGGACATCGATTTCGACACGCCGCTCGGCCCGCCGCCGCAGGCCGAAACGCCGGTCAGCGACTTCGACGATGGCGAAAACGATCCTTTCCTGGCCGAGATGAATGCCCAGCCGGCACCGCGCCCGCAGCGCCCGGCCGAGCCTCAACCGCAACCGGAACGCCCGCGCCGCCGCCGCGCCCGTGCCGAAGCGGCACCGGCAGACGCCGTGCTTGCCCAGCCTGCCCCGGTCCAGCCGCAACAGCCGCCGGCCCGCCGTCCGCGCCCGTCCGGACGCCTGGGCGCCACGGCCGATGCCGATTTCCTCGCCGCCGCCCGCGAACGCACCCGCTCGACCGCCTATCATCCGGGCAGCGACACGCCGCAGCGCCAGTCCCGCATGGGCCGGCTGGCGCTCTATGCCCTGCCCGTGATCGCCCTGGTCATGCTCACCGGCGCCGGTGTGATCCTGGTCTGGGAAGCAATGCAGGGTGACAGCGAACGCGAGACCGCCAATGCCGCGGTCGAACGCGACTTCATCGCCCAGGTCGAGGCCGGCTTCTCCAGCGAGGCGGGTGCCGCCACGACTGCAACGGGACCGGAGCAGGCCGACACCCCGCCCGCCGGAACCCGGACCGCTGACGCGTCCGAAGCCGTCACGCCGCCGGCCGAAGCGCCTGTCGCCAACGAGCCGCCCGCCCGTGAGCCTGCCGCCACACGTGAACCGGCGACGCCGCCGGCGAACGCCGTTGCCGATGCATCCGGCACCGTCATGCCGGCCAGCGAACCGGTGAGCGCGCCGGAACCGGCCGCCGCGCCCGCAACGGGCAGCGCCACCGGCCGGATGACGCTGGAAAGCGCCGCCTCGGAAGGCCATCCCGTCGCCCGCTACCAGCTGGGCCTGCAGGCGCTGGAAAGCGGCGATGCCGAAACCGCCGCCATCCTGCTGCGCCGTGCCGCCGAACAAGGTGTGCCGGCGGCCCAGTACCGTTACGCCAAACTGCTGGAAACCGGCGAGGGCGTCGAACAGGATCTGGAAGACGCCCGCCGCTGGACCGAGCGCGCCGCCAATGCCGGCCATCGCCGCGCCATGCACAATCTGGGTGTGATGTACTATTATGGCACCGGCGTTGCGGAGAATATCGAGACCGCGGCGCGCTGGTTCCAGGAGGCCGCCTTGCTTGGGCTGCGGGATTCCCAGTTCAATCTTGCCCTGCTCTACGAGTCCGGCGACGGCGTGCCGCTGAGCCTGCCGGACGCCTATGCCTGGTTCACCATCGCCTCGATGACGGGCAGCGACCCGACCGCCGGCGAACGCGCCCGCGCCGTGTCCGAACAGCTCGACCCGGCGGCCCTGGCCGAAGCCCAGGCGACCGCCGACGGCTTCACGCCGCGCCCGCTCGATGCCGAGGCCAACGGGCTCTACAACAATCTGCCCTGGGACCGCACGGTGACCACGGATACCGCCCAGGTCCGCCGCGCCCAGGGCTTCCTGTCGGTGCTCGGCTATGCGCCGGGTCCGATCGATGGCGAGATGGGCGGCCGCACCCGCGACGCCATCATGGCTTTCGAAGCCGATCAAGGCCTGCCCCGCACCGGACGTGTCGATGCTGTTCTCATCGAACGGCTCGAGCGTGCGGCCGCGGGCTAGTCCGGCGGTGCAGATCTACCTCCCGATCGCGGAAATTTCGGTCAACGTCTTCGTGCTGCTCGGTCTCGGGGCCGGGGTCGGTTTCCTCTCGGGCATGTTCGGCGTGGGCGGCGGTTTCCTGATGACGCCGCTGCTCTTCTTCATCGGCATTCCGCCGGCTGTTGCCGTGTCGACCCAGGCCAACCAGATCTGCGCCTCCTCGGCCTCCGGCGCCCTGGCCCACTGGAAACGCAAGACGCTCGACCTGAAAATGGGCCTCCTCCTGCTGGCCGGCGGCTCGGCCGGCTCGATCCTCGGCGTCCAGCTGTTCGCCTATCTACGCAGCCTGGGCCAGATCGACCTCTTCATCTCGCTCTCCTATGTCGGCTTCCTGGGGATTATCGGCGGGCTGATGTTCCTGGAGAGCGTCCGCGCCATCCTGCGCCGCAATGCCGGCGGGGCCCGCCGCGCCGGTGCCGGTGGCGGCCGCCGGCGCCGCACCTGGATCGACCGCCTGCCCTTCAAGATGCGCTTCCCGACATCGGGCCTCTACATCTCGGTCATCCCGCCCGTCGCGATCGGCGCCCTGGTCGGCACGCTGGCCGCCATCATGGGCGTGGGCGGCGGTTTCGTGATGGTGCCGGCGATGATCTACATCCTGCGCATGCCGACCAATGTCGTCGTGGGCACCTCGCTGTTCCAGATCCTGTTCGTCACCGCCCTGACCACCGTGCTGCAGGCCGGCCAGAACCAGACGGTCGATATCGTGCTGGCGATGCTGCTCACCGTCGGCGGCGTGATCGGCGCCCAGTTCGGCGCCCGCGCCGGCCGTCACATGAAGGCTGAGGAATTGCGGGCCCTGCTGGCCTTCATGGTCATCGCCGTCTGCCTGAAGCTGGGCTGGGACCTTGTGGTCACGCCGGCCGACCTGTTCGAGGTCATGCAGCACGGGCGCGGGGGGCTGTGAGATGATCGGCGCCCTCCTCTTCTCGCTCGCCCTGCAAGGCCAGCCCACCCTCCTGACCAGCGAACCGCCCAGCATCGTGGCGGCGCTGACCCACGAGACCGTCGAGATCCGCGAGGATTTCTCCGGCCAGGAACTCGTGCTCTACGGCGCCACGCGCGGCATGACGATCCAGGACGAGATCGTCGTCGTGCTGCGCGGTCCGGCGCGTGATCTGCGGGTGATGGAAAAGCAGCGCACCTTCGGCATCTGGATCAATTCCGCGCCGCTCGAATTCGAGAACATCCCCAGCTATTACGCCATCGCGACCTCGCTGCCGCTGGAAGAGATCGCGACGCCGGAAAGCCTGGCCGGTTCGGGCATCGGCCTGCCCGCCACGCTCGCCATCCGCGCCGCGCCGACCGCTGCGGAAACCGAGCGCGATATCCGCCCCTATCTCGACGCGATCGGCCGCGCCGGAAGCCGCAACAATCTCTACGCCGAAGCCCAGCGCGGCGTGGAAATCCTCGATGGCGGCCTGTTCCGCGCCACCATCTCCCTGCCGCCCCTGACGCCGGTCGGCAACTACGTCGCCGAGGTCTATCTCTTCCGCGACGGCCGCGCCGTGGCCAGTCGCTCGGCCAGCCTGCGCGTGGAAAAGGCCGGCCTGGAACGCTTCGTCTACGAGTTTGCCCATGACTGGCCCTGGCTGTACGGCCTGTTCTGCGTCGTCCTGGCCGTCCTCGCCGGCTATGCCGGCTACCTCGCCTTCAACCGCCGCTAGGGTGGAGTGCCCGCGGCGTCGCCGCCCGGCGGCTCGTCGGTGAAGACCAGGCCCACGCCCTCCAGATCGAAGTTGAATTTGCGGGTCTGGTCGATCCGGCGCAGATGATCCAGCGCATCGCGGTCCGGCACGTTGATCTCTTCGGTCATGAAGCAGTCGAAGAAATCGTTCAGGCTCTGTGCCATCCAGCAGGTCTTCAGCCTGTCGAGCATCAGCACGGCGGTCTGTGTCGCCTGTGCGGTCTCGCCGGCGGCGAGCTGGCGATGCATGGCGTCGTGGATGATACGGATGGCGCGATGCTCATAGGCGGCAATCTCGAAATCATAGCCAACCAGCGGGTCCGGCGTGCGGGCCCTGGCGGACGGATCGGGGCGGCGTCGAGGCATGGCAGTCTCCTTCCTGGAATCGGGGATGAACGGCGTGGCCGCTCCACGGGCCTGGGCCCTGGAGAGATGGGAGGTGTGCGGAATGCCGGCGGATGCCGGTAACCGGTGTGTCTTGTTTGCGTGACAGCCATCGGCATCCCGCACGCGGAGTTTTCCCGGACCGTCTCCTGCCCGTTTCCAATCCCCACAGGTACTCCGGTCGGGCGTTTAGTGCCGTCGGACCCGTCGGGGAGGCCCTGCCGGAACCACGGGTGTCAAACCGCAGCGCGGACAGGCTCCGCACGCTCCCGGGCACAAGGGACTGAGCTCATGCCTCCCATCCCGGAAACCGTCTGCGAGCATAGGTGCATCTGGGAGGGTGGGGATAAGTTTCCGGCGCTTTTCTCTCTCCCCCGTCATCCCCCGGCTTGTCCGGGGGACCTCAGCCATCCCGTTGGCAGGACTAAATGCCTCGTACTACAGCGAAATCGCCCCCCGGCGAACGCAGGTCCCCCGGACACGCCGGGGGATGACGACGGGTTGGGGTGGGTGAGTGTGGTGCGGATATCCCCACCGCGCCCCGCGCTCAGGGTCCCAGCTTTCGCTGGGATGACGGTGGTTTTAGGGGCTTCGCAGAGAAACGCTGATCCTCGCCATGCGGCCGGGCCGGCCTATATCCTCCGGCATGACCGATACCGACGACATCATAGCCGGCACGATCCCGCGCGCAGCGCTGTGGTCCGGCCTGGCAGGGCTTCTGCCTTTCTGGCTTCCCGTGATCATCGCGGCCCAGGCCGTGGTGACAGGGCGCAGCGCGGCGGCGGAGGCCGCCTTCTTCACGATCTATGCAGCCATCATTTTGGGCTTTCTGGGCGGTGCGAGATGGGGGCGAGCGCTGGCACCGGGCGAAAACCCGCCGGACCGTCACTGGCTGGGCGCCATCGCAACGAGCGTGCTGGGCGTCACCGCCGTGGCGCTTCACTGGGCCGCCGGTCCGGTGCCCGCCTTCGTGCTCGTGCTGGCCGGACTGGCGGGACAGTATCTTTGGGATCGCGGCGCCGTGGAGCGCCGGCGCCTGCCGCGCTGGTACGGACGTCTGCGCACGCTTCTGACTGCAGGCGCCAGCGCTGCCGCCCTGGCGATGATCGTTGTGACGATACTGGCTGGCTAGTCAGAGACGATCCCCCACACAGGCTCGCGCCGACACAGGCCAGACCCGGTCCCGCCCCATCACCAGCGCATCCGGCACGCGCCCGAAGCAGCGGGCGAAGGCGTCATCACACACATTCAGCCCGCCGGTGAAGGCGCCGAAAGCCGGCATGATCAGCCTCGACCCGTCAGTGGCGAAGCAGCGGCGTCTCAGGGCTCGGCCATTGCGGCGGATTTTGGCGGCGGGGTGGAGGTGGCCGGCGATTTCGCCTCTGGCCTCGCCCTCCGTGGGCTCGTGGCGGAAGACCAGGCCGGCGAGTTCGACGGTCTCGTGGACTTCGCCACCGAATTGCGGCGGCGGGGCGGGGTCGTGATTGCCCTCGATCCAGATCCAGCGTGACACCGACGCCACCAGCGCGGCGAGTGCGGCGGTGTCGTCGGCGTGCATGCGGCCAGCCGCACGCAGATCGTGGAAACTGTCGCCCAGGGCGATGACGATGGAGGGGGCGTGGCGGGCAATGCCGGCGGCGAGGCGTTTCAGCGTGGCGCGGGTGTCGTAGGGCGGCATCAGCTGGCCGCCGGCCGCCCAGGCCGAACCCTTCTCGAAATGCAGGTCCGAGGCAACGAGAATGCCGGCATCCGGGACGGCGAGCAGGCCCGCCGGGTCGGCGAGGACAGGGGTGCCGGCGATGGCGGTTTTCAACATGCCGGCCGGGGGATGCGGTGGGGCGTTCATGGGCGCGGTTATTTCTCAAACGGCACGGCGGTGGAAGCGGGACATGTACCTTCGGTACGTGTCCCGGAATGACCAGCCCCGGCGCCGGACGTCAGGATTTCGCTTGTCCCAGGGACACGTACCGAAGGTACATGTCCCTCGCACCGGGATTCTCCCCTCTCGCCGGCCCTCTCCCGAGGGAGAGGGAGGTCTGATTGTGTGCGCCACGAGGAGCACCCCGTCTCCTAAGGGGAGACGGTGCCCCGAAGGGGCGGATGAGGGGGATGACACCGCCGCGCAAAAACAAACCACACTCAATCCAGCCGCATCGCCTCCGCGATCAGGTCTTCGGACGAGACGTCTTCCAGGATGCTTTCATGGCCCTCGCCATAGACCGGTTCCTTGCCGATCTCGAGCATGACGGGCACGGCGAGCGGGGAGATGCGGTCCAGATCGACATGTTCGATATGGCCCTTGATGCGGGCCAGGGCCGTGCCGAGGCGGTGGATGTCCAGGAGGCCGGTGCCGGCATCGGCCCAGGCGGCCTTGAGGAGGATGTGGTCGGGCTCGTGCTCACGCAGCACATTGTAGATCAGGTCGGTGGAGATGGTGACCTGGCGGCCGGTCTTCTCCTGGCCGGGAAAGCGGCGCTCGATCAAGCCGGCAATGACGGCGCAATTCCTGAACGTGCGCATCATCAGCTGGCTTTCCGCCAGCCAGGCATCAAGATCATCACCCATCATGTCCTCGGCGAAGAGCGCGTCGAGATCGACCCCGGACATGTCGCGCAGCCCCCAGACCGAGAGCGCGTATTCATTGGCAACGAAGCCCATGGGCCGCATCCGCATGCGCTCGAGCCGGCGGGTCAAGAGCATGCCCAGCGTCTGGTGCGCCAGCCGCCCCTCGAACGGATAGCAGACGAGATAGAAGCGCGCCGAGCGCGGGAAGGTTTCCACCAAGAGGCCGTCGGCCCGGGGCAGGCGCGAGCGCAGCTTCTGCAGCTCCAGCCAGTCGCGCACCTGGTCCGGCAGGGCGTGCCACTTGCCCGGATCCTGCACCATGTCGCGCACCCGCGCGGCCAGATAGGTGGAGAGCGGAAACTTGCCGCCCTGATAGGAAGGGATGCGCGGATCGGTATCGCTGGAGCGGGTGACGCGGGCGGTCATCTCCTCGATCCCCTCGAAGCGCAGCACCTGGCCGGCAAAGAGGAAAGTGTCGCCGGGCACGAGCTGTTCCAGGAACCATTCCTCGATCTGGCCAAGCCTGAAGCCGCCACGTCCCTTCGAGGAAACGACCACATCGAGCATCGGCGCCTCGACAATGGTGCCGACATTGAGCCGGTGACGCTGGGCGATCTGCGGCGTGCGCACGCCCCAGCGCCCGTCCTTGCGCCTGATGAGACGGCGGAAGCGCTCATAGGTCTTCAGCGCGTAACCGCCCGTGGCGGTGAAATCGAGCAGTTTGTCGAAGGTCTCGCGATCAAGCTCGGCATAGGGCGCCGCGCTGCGGATCTCGTCATAGAGTTCGTCTTCGTCGAAAGGTTCGCCGCAGCCGCGGCCCATGATGTGCTGGGCCAGAACGTCCAGCGCACCGGCCTTCAAGGGCTCGCCATCGAGCGCATTCGCCGTGACGGCCTCGGCAGCAGCCTGGCATTCGAGATGCTCGAACCGGTTGGTGGGCGCGAGCAGGGCTTTCGACGGCGCGTCGAGCCGGTGATTGGAGCGGCCCAGACGCTGGATCAGGCGCGAGGAGCCTTTCGGCGCGCCCATCTGGACGACGAGATCGACATCGCCCCAGTCGATGCCCAGATCGAGCGTCGAGGTGCACACCACCGCCTTCAGCCTGCCCGCCGACATCGCCGCCTCGACCTTGCGGCGCTGTTCCGGCGAGAGCGAGCCGTGATGCAGGGCGATGGGCAGGTTGTCGGTATTGATGTTCCAGAGTTCCTGGAAGGTCATCTCGGCCTGGGAGCGCGTGTTGACGAAAACCAGCGCCATCCTCGCGGCCTTGATGCGCTGATAGACGTCGGCCATGGCGTGGCGGCCGGAATGACCGGCCCAGGGAATGCGTTCGCCGGGGTCGAGGATCTCCACCTGCGGCCGGGCACCGGCCTGGCCACGCACGATGCGGGCAAAGCGGGCGTCCTCTCGCGTCTGCGGCGTCAGCCAGCGGGCCAGCCCGCCCTCGTCGGCCACTGTCGCGGACAGCCCGGCCCGCCGCACATCCGGTGCCCATTGCGCAATCGCGGCGAGGCCCAGGCTGAGGAGATCGCCGCGCTTTTGCAGTGCGATGGCGTGGATCTCGTCGATGACGATGCGTTTGAGGTCGCGGAAGAAAGCCTCGGCATTCGCCGTGGCGCAGAACAGGGCGAGCTGTTCCGGCGTGGTGAGCAGTATGTCCGGCGGGTGGGCGCGCTGGCGCTGGCGTTTGGACGGCGAGGTGTCGCCGGTGCGGGTCTCGATGCGGATATCCAGCCCCATCTCGCTGACCGGCGTCATGAGATTGCGCGCCACATCGACCGAGAGCGCCTTCAGGGGCGAGATGTAGAGCGTGTGCAGCCGGTGCGGGCGCTGCTTGCCGGGCCGCTCGGACACGATCTCCGCCAGCTCGATCAGGCTGGGCAGGAAACCGCCCAGCGTCTTGCCGCCGCCGGTAGGCGCAATCAGCAGTGCGTCCTCACCGGCCTGCGCGGCGGCGATCATCTCCAGCTGGTGCGCACGCGCCGCCCAGCCGCGGCTGGCGAACCAGTCGGCGAAACGGGCAGGAAGCAGCATGTCGGCCTGGCTGTCGGGCATGACAACTGGTTACCCCATCGCGAACGCGGGCGGAACAGGTCCGGAACATCTGGCGGGGGACAAATCCGCGGCGCGTCCCTCTGCAAAGCCTGCCCCGTTTTCGCCATGCTTGCAGGCCTAGAGTAGGGCAGCGAGGGAATTGGGACCATGACGGCTTCCGTCATCGAACGCTTTGTGGCGCTGGACAGCGCCTTCCGCGACCATGCGCGCCGCGGCGAACGCATGTATGCGCGCTTTGCGGCCCTCTCGGGCCTGTCGAGCGACGCACCGCCGGAATTCCTCGTCTCCCGTGCCATCGCCATCCGCGACGAGCTCGATGCGGGCCTTGGGGCCTGGAAAGAGCCCGGAAAATCGATGCGCCTCGTCTTCGCAGCGGCCCTGGCGGCGGCCGGCCGCACGGCACCGCACTTTTTCGACACACGCAGTGCACTGAACCGCCGCCGCAAGGAACGCGGCGGACGCGGCCTCAATCATGGCGGTTCCTGCGCGGCGCTGGCGCTGGTGTCTGCTGGTGGCCTGCCGCACCATGTCGACGCCTTCTACGACATTCTCGAGGCGATCGCCGCGCCCTGGTGGCGCCGCGACAGTGCGCGCGAGGAGATGGTCGCAGCCATCTTTGCCGCGATGGGCGAGATGCCACACGAGGCACTGGAACGGCTCGACACGGCCCGCGAAGCCCTGCGCACCGCCGGTGTGCCGAAGAGCCATGCCGAAGCGGCCGCCTGCGAGATCGCCTTTTTCGACTTCAACCCGGCCGCCATTGCCCCGGCCTGGACCACGCTGAACACCGCCGTGCGCGGCCGCTCGGCCCTGCGTCATGGCGTGGGCAAGACGGGGCTGGCGGTGCTGGCCGTTCATGGCGACGGCCGCGCCACGGCCGATGCGCTGGTTGCCAGCTTCGAAGCCGTGCGCGCGCTCAAGCCGAAACCGTCCGGCGATGTTGCGGCGAAACTCGCCATGCGCCTTGCCCAGGCCCAGACCGGCGAGACCGCGCCGATCGCCGCCGCGCGCGACCTGGCGGCCATCCTCGCCGCCCAGGCGGCGATGATCGCCGCTGTAACCGTCTCCACCTCGGCCGCCGTCGTCGCCGCCAGCTGATCCGTCTGCCCCGCCCCGCTGCAACCGCATTCCCCTCTTCCCCCAAGGGTGGTAGGAGCGAATACGGAACGACCTGCAAGCGGAGAGCGAGAGCATGAACGTCGAAGAATTCCTCAATCCGGAAACCATGGCGGTTCTCGCCGAGCGGGCCATCGCCGCCGGCACGAACCTTGTTCTGGCCATCCTGATCCTGATCATCGGCTTCATCGTAGCCGGTATGGTGAAGGGCGGCGTGCGCAAGGCCGTCGAACGGTCCAGCCGCATGGACGCGACGCTGGCCGGCTTCTTCTCCTCGATCGCCTACTATGCCGTTGTGGCCGTGGTGCTCATCGCCGTGCTGGCCCGTTTCGGCGTGCAGACGGCCAGCCTGGTCGCCGCGCTCGGTGCGATAACCCTGGCCATCGGCTTTGCGCTGCAGGGCACGCTGTCGAACATTGCCGCCGGCGTGATGATCATCGCCTTCCGCCCCTACTCCATCGGCGACTGGGTGGAAGTGGCCGGCGTGTCCGGCACCGTGAAGGACGTCAACCTCTTCACCACCGTACTGGCAACGGGCGACAACAAGAAGATCATCATCCCCAACGGCCAGGCCTGGGGCGACATCATCACCAATTACTCCGCCAACCCGACCCGGCGCGTCGATTTCACCTTCTCGATCGATTATTCCGACGATATCGACAAGGCGATGGACGTGATCAAGTCGACGCTGGGCGCCGATGCACGCATCCACAAGGATCCGGAAATTTTCACCGCGGTCGCAGCCCATGGCTCGTCCTCGGTGGATATCGTCACCCGGGTCTGGGTCAACACCGGCGATTACTGGGGCGTGCATTTCGACGCGATGAAGAGCGTCAAGGAGGCCTTCGACAAGAATGGCATTTCCATCCCCTACCCGCACCAGGTCAATGTCGAGAAGAAAGACTGACCGGTCTTTTGCAATCGGGGTCGCCTCGGCCCCGATTGCGCCGCAATTGGACGTAGAGTGAGCCCATGAGCGAGAATTCGACACCGCAGCGCCGCAGCTTCGTGCAGCGCCTTGTCAGAATGTCCACCGCAGACATCCTGCGCCTGGTCTTCCTGTGCGTTCTCGCCGGCTTCCTGCTGGCGGCGCTCAACGTCAATCCGCGCGATCTGTGGGTCGATTTCTTCGGCACGCTGGCCGAGAGCTGGGGCCGCTTTATCCGCTTCATCACGGAGAGCGCCGGCTGGGCCATCGAATACTTCCTGCTCGGCGCCGTTCTGGTGATCCCGATCTGGATCGTGTTCCGCCTTCTGCGCACGCTGGGCCGCGAATAGCGCCCTGAAATCAACCACCTGTTAACCGGTTTATTTTGCGACTTGGCAATATTGAGTTGCTAAGACCGGGGGCATGAACGCTGCAGCCCACGATATTCTCGGCATCGATATGACGTCGAGCGAACCGGCCGCGCCGCCCTCGGGCGGACGGCCGCTCCTGCTGCAGTCCAACCCCTTCCTGCGCTCCATCCTGATCTCGCTGATGCGCGAGGCCGGCTCACAGGATGTGCTCGTCGCGCGCTGTGCCGACAGCGCCCTGACCGTGATGGACCAGAGCCTGCCCAGCATGATCGTCGCCGACTGGAACGATCAGGAAGAGGCATCGGAAGACCGGCTGCGCCTGGTCCGGCGGATCCGCGAGAGCGAGAGCGCCGTATACCGCCGCACGCCGATCATCATGGTGTCGCAGCCGCGTTCGCGCCGCGAGATCGAGATGGCGCGCGATGCCGGCGTCACCGAATTCATCATCACGCCCATCGCCCCGGTCACCCTCCAGTCCCGCATCCGCTCGCTCTACGACGCCCCGCGCGAATTCGTGGCATCGCCGCGCTTCAACGGACCGGACCGCCGGCGCCGCAAGCGTCATGCCCAAGGCCCCAGCTACAAGCGGACGGCCGATGTCGATGCCGGCCTGACGACGCCGATGGCCGCCGCCCGCGCCGCCGCCGTGGCGCTGGTCAACGAGACCCAGCTGAGCGGCGATCCGCTGGCTGTTCGGGTCGGCCGGTCACTGCAGCGTTTCATTTCCCATATCCGCGACTACACCTCCGTCGAAGCCGAGGTTGCCAATATGCACCGGGCCACGCTGGCGCAGCTGACGCGGATGGCGGAAGACGGCAATCCGCTGCGCGAACCCGTCGTGACCGGTCTGGAACAGGTCGTCGACAAGCGGATGCAGCGCTGACGCCCCGGTCCGGTCACATCCGACCCCGTCCTGAAATCAAGTCTGGCAGACCGGACGCCCCTGCCGTATCACCGGATAAACCGGATACGGAACCGCCATGGACGACGATATTCAACACCGTCTCGACACGATCGCGCCCCTGATCGTCGACGGGTCTCCCCACGCTGTGGCGCTGGGCTTTCGCATCGACCGTCTGACGCCCGGCAAGGCCGCGATGAGCGCCCCCTACAGCGAAGCCCTGATCGGCGACCCGGAGACGGGCACGCTGCATGGCGGTGTGATCACCGCCCTCCTGGACCATGTGTGCGGTATGGCCGCCTTTGGCGGGCTGGGCGCCAAGGATACGCCGGCGACGCTGGACCTGCGGATCGACTATATGCGCCCTGCGAAACCGGGACAGGACATCCACGCCGAGGCCGAATGCCTGAAGTCGCACGGGCTTGTCGCCTTTGTGCGCGCCACCGCCCATGACGGCGATATCGATGATCCGGTCGCCATCGCCCAGGCCGCCTTCATGATCACCCGCGCCTCCAAGGCCGCCCAGGAACGTGCCATGAAGGCCATGCGCGGGGAGCATCCGCTGTGAGCCGCGCCCTGCTCGACACGCTGATGACAGCGCCCTATGTCGCCCGTTTCGGCGTACGCTTGGAAATAAAGGGGACCGAGCTGACCGGTGTCCTGCCCTTCGACAATGATCTGGTGGGCAATCCGCTCATTCCGGCCCTGCATGGCGGCGCTGTGGGGGCGTTTCTGGAGATCGTGGCCTCCGGCTCGCTGCTGCTGAGCCAGCCGCTTGAGAAGCTGCCCAAGCCGATCGATGTCGCCATCGACTACCTGCGTCCGGCGCGGGCCCAGGACGTCTATGCCCGGGCGATCGTCGCTCGATCGGGACGCAGGGTTGCGAATGTCCGGGCGGAAGCGTGGCAGGGCCGCACCGACGCGCCGGTCGCCACCCTGCACGGCCACTTCCTGATAACGCCGGAAAGCAGCGAGCCCGGTTCAGACGCTCGCTGAGGCGGAGCCATCCGGACACTCAAGACAGGTTTCGATGACGGCGCCATGTCAGCCGGCACAGCGCTTCCGCATGGCGGGCCTGCACGCGTGAGGTGCGATCTGTCACGCCCCTGAGACGCAGGTACGCGAAGAGGACGCCGCGCCGGCAATCGCCTGCGCCTGGCCCCGAACCGACCCGTCCTGGAGACCCCACATGATCCGCGTTCTGCTCGCCGCCGCCCTTCTGACCGCCTCTGCCGCCCCGGCCTTCGCCAACGACACCCGTACCGTCGAGATCCGCTATGACGTCCGCGACCTGACCCGTCCGGAAGGCATCCGGGAGCTCGAAGCCCGTATCGCCGATGCCGCCGAACAGGTCTGCGAACTGGATTCCCGCAGCCTGTCCGACCGCCAGGCCGAACGCCGCTGCGAAGCCGAAACCGTCGCGGACGCCCTGGCTTCGGTTCGCGCCAAGGCCGGCGAACCGGCCCTGCGTCCCGCATCGGCCGAAACATCCACCAACTGATCCTGTTTGCGGAAAGCGGGCCGCTGCATGCGGTCCGCTTTCTCCTCTCCGCCTGCAAGCCCCGGCAGACCTGCGCATTACCGCGACGATAGTTTGTGAACACGAGCTTTCACCGTTTTAGGACGCGGGTCACCGAGCGGTCAGATGCCAGTTGCGGCCATTCTCCTGCGGCGTGCGGTTCACAAGGGATGAGCCGGCCTCCCCAAGGAGGCCCATCATGATTGTTCGCACACTCATTTCCGCTTCGGCAGCGCGCGTCGCGACCGCCGCAGCCTAGGCGCAGGATAGCGAAGCGCCGACCCTGAGAACCGCCTGGCCCTGCACGATCGCATCGAGCGCGAGATCCGTGCAATGTGCAATACCCGCGCTCGCCGGACGTGCGCAATCCATCGTTGGGCGAAAGACAAACAAGAACGGGATACCGTCGCCCAGCACACAAATACAAATTTGTATACACAACCAACACCCGAGAGGCTCAGCCCCCTCTAGATCAAGTTTTTATGCTTCCTAGATAGCCTTCACGCGCATTCATATTTGAATGCCGCTTTCACGGAGGCCTCAATGCCCAGATTTTCTACCACCGCGATGGCGCTGACCCTGCTTTGCGCACCCGCGTCGCACGCGCTCGCACCACCCCCATCCATCGACATCGAATTCGATCGACGCGAGCTTGCCGATCCGGACAGGCTATCCGCCCTGAAGTCGCAGATCCGGGACGCCGCAAGGCGCGTCTGCCGGGAATATGTCATCGGCGATTTGTTGCGGCCCTACACCCTGCATGACTGCATCGAAGCCACAACAGCGCAGGCCATGGACCAGCTCGACGCGTTGAGAGCCGCCCACCAGGCCGAATCTACAACGCCCCGCAGCCACTGAAGTGTCATGCATTATTGAATTGCTGCGCTGCATCATTTTTCGCCGCATCGTCGTAGACAATCACCTTTAGCGCCATAATGTATGACCCATCAGCCCCATTCACTGGCGCATAGCGCTATCCAGACTGGAGTTCCCCATGATCCGCACCGCCATCGCCGCCCTTGCCATCACCCTCGCAGCGCCCGCCGCGTTCGCATCGCAGCCGGTTTCCGGTATCGCGATCCAGGTCACCGATGCCGACCTGAATGACGCAGCCCGCCTCGCCCGGCTCGAAACCCGCATCAACGAAGCTGCCGAACAGGTTTGCCGCGAACAGGTCATGTCCGACCTGCTGCGTGCCTACACACTGCGGGATTGCATCGAGGCCACCACCGAACACGCCATGGCCCAGCTGGACGCCCGCCGCGGCGTCACCAATCTGGCCGCAGCCGAAAACCAGGTCGCCAGCTCCGAACACTAGGCGACCCGTTCGTTGCCCGGCCCCTCCCGGCCGGGCAACGCTCCTCCCCCGCGAAAGCCATTTCCCTCGCGCCGGAAACACGCTAGGTGCGCGGCATGTCGATCGCGCCCCTCACCCGCACCGATGTTCTAAAACGCGCCTGGCCGCTGGTCTTTGCCAATGCGGCCGTGCCGCTGGCCGGTGTTACGGATACTTTCGTTCTCGGCCTGTCCGGCGAAACGGCCGATCTGGGCGGGGTGGCGCTGGGCGGCGCCATCTTCTCGGTCTTCTACTGGAGCTTCTATTTCCTGCGCATGGGCACGACCGGGCTGACCGCCCAGGCCGACGGCGCTGGCGATACAGCTGAAACCCAGCGCATCCTGATCCGGGCTTTCGCCATCGCCGGTCTGCTGGGCCTCGCACTCCTGATCCTGCGCGACCTGATTGCCTGGGGCGGCTTCGCCGTTCTTCAGGGGACGGCCGATGTCGAGGAGAAAGGCGCACACTACCTGCTTGCACGCGCCTGGGGGGCGCCTGCGGCCCTGGGCGCCTTCGCGCTGTCCGGCTGGCTGATCGGGCTGGGCCGCAACGGCGCCACGCTGGCTCTCTATGTCGTCTTCTCGCTGACCAATATCGGACTGGACCTCTGGTTCGTCCTGGGCCTCGGCTATGGTCCCGGGGGCGTTGGCGCCGCGACGGCGACCGCAGAATGGGTCGGCCTTGTCGTGGGCCTGATCTTCGTGGCGCTGGCGCTGCGGCAGCAGGGCGGCTGGGCCGATGGCGCAACCGACCGTGCCCGGCTGATGGAGCCGGGCGCGCTGCGCGAGATGTTCCAGGTCAATATCAATCTGATGATCCGCACCTGGTCTCTGGTAATCGGCTTTACCTGGTTCGCCAATGCCGGCGCCCGCCAGGGCACGGCGCCGCTGGCCGGCAATCACGTGCTCCTGCAGATCATCTCGCTGTGGGCCTTCGTGCTGGACGCTTTCGCCTTCGTCGCCGAAGCCGAGGCCGGCCGTGCCTTCGGACGCAAATCCCTGCCCGCCCTGCGCCGGGCCGTGCGGCTGACCGGCGAGCCCATGTTCGCGGCCGGCGCGGTCTTTGCGGCCCTGACCTTCCTGTTCGGCGCCGATGCGCTGGCGCTGGTGATCGAGGATGCCGATACACGCGCCGCCGCCCAGGCCTATCTGCCCTGGTGCGCCGTCGTGCCCTTCGTGGGCGCCGGCGCCTGGCTGATGGACGGGGTGTTCATCGGCACGACAAGCGGCAAGATCCTGCGCAATGCCGGCTTGGCCGCGGTTGCCGTCTACCTGGCCGCCGATGCCATCCTGTCGCCGATGTTCGCCAATCACGGCGTCTGGGCCGCTTTCCTGATCTTCTACGTGGCACGCGGTGCCGCACTGGCCGCAGCCTATCCGGCGCTGGAGCGCAGGCTTCAGCCTGCGCCAACAGCCTCGGACACCGAAGCAAACCCGTCGGCCTGAAGCCGTTCGACCAGGCCGGCCTTGATCTGCTGCACCAGGCCAGGCCCGTGATAGACGAGACCGGTATAGAGCTGGATCGCGTTGGCGCCGGCGCGGATTTTCGCATAGGCGGCGTCGGCACTGTCGACACCGCCCACACCGATGATCGCCAGGTCCGGCCCCGCCGCCTCACGGAACAGCTGCACCAGTTGTGTCGAACGCTCGAAGATCGGCGGCCCCGACAATCCCCCGGCCTCGCCCATATTCGCGCTCTTCAGGCTTTCTGGACGCAGGATGGAGGTGTTCGAGACGATTACGCCGTCAAGGCCATGCCGGACAACCGCTTCGACCATCACGCCGGCCTCGCTGTCATCGATATCCGGCGCCACTTTCAGGAAGACCGGCGCCGAGCTGCCGACGGCCGCCACCGCATGCAGAAGATCGTCCAGCGCGCCGGACGACTGCAGCGTGCGCAGGCCGGGCGTGTTGGGCGAGGAGACATTGACGGTGAAGAATTGCGCCAGACCCTGAAGGGCTTCCAGACAGGTCACATAGTCGGGAATGCGGTCCTCGCTGTCGAGATTGGCGCCGATATTGACGCCGACCACCCCGCCCCGGCGGGCGCGGCGGGCAAGATTGCTGCGAAAGCGGGCCAACCCCTGATTGGGAAAACCCATGCGGTTGATCACCGCCTGGTCATCCTCAAGCCGGAAAATGCGCGGGCGCGGCTTGCCATCCTGCGGACGCGGCGTGACAGCGCCACATTCCACGAAACCGAACCCCATGGCGAGCAGCGCGTCCGGCGCTTCGGCATTCTTGTCGAAACCGGCCGCAAGACCGACCGGATTGGGCAGGTCGATCCCCGCAAGGCGCGTCGCCAGACGCGGATCGTCCGCGCCGCGCTGCCGCGGCCCCAGCCCGGCCTTGAGGCCGAGAATGCCCAGCCTGTGGGCACGCTCGGGATCCAGTCCTTTCAGCCAGTGTGTCGCCTTGTCATGCAGCATCAGTCTCGCTCCAGATCGGCGGGCAGCACCCAGTCACCCTCGTCATTGCGACGCACATGACGCAGACCCCGCACCGCGCTGGCCGGGATGTCGCCATAGACATGCGGGAAGAGCGCGCCGCCGCGCGACTTTTCCCATTTCACCGTATCGCCGAGTGCTTCCAGGTCGATCTCGACGAGGAGCAGGCGCTCATGCTCGTTGTAGTGCTTGACCAGCGTCCCCTCGACCTGGTCGGCGGCAGACAAGTGGATGAAACCGTCAGCGACGTCGTGCGGATCGCCAGAAAAGGCGCCCTCCATCATGACGGCCGCCCAGCGTTCGGGCATGGCGAGTCGGTATGCGGTTCTCGGTGTCATGTCAGACGGGGTAGCCCTGCCCGCCAGACGTGGCAAGGCCGGGCGGCAATTGCGATCCGGTTCGCAGATGCTATATTGGGAATTGGAGTGGGGACAGGCCTCCCGGCCCGCCCCCGTTTCCTCAGACTATGATGAAGACCCGGATTCGAACGTGCCAGCTCGTCCGGGTCTTTTTCATTTCCAAGGTGATGCTAAGTGGAATAGGCCACATGACATCACTCCAATCTGAAAGTGAGGCCGTCACCTCGGTCGGGGCGGCCCATCCTCCCCGAGCGCGCCGCTGGCCCCGGCGCTGCTGCTTTCACCTTCAAACCGATCCGCAATCCGCACTCCTGAGTACTCGGATTGCGCACACATATCGTATAATGCATCTTTTGCGTGTATATCAATCCGAGCAGGCGCTCTCCGGTTGCAAGCCGCTTCGCGTTTTCCCAAACCCGCTCGTCGCACTAAACTCGGGCCATGTTCACGCACGAAGAGATCTGGCGGGGGATTGACCGCCTGGCGGCCCACGCCCAGACCAGCCCGTCCGGGCTGGCGCGACGCGCCGGGCTGGACTCCACCACCTTCAACCCGTCCAAACGTTTCTCACGCGACGGCGAAAAACCGCGCTGGCCCTCGACCGAGAGCCTCGCCAAGGCCCTCGCGGCCGCCCATATGGACTTCTCCGGCTTTGCCGATCTGGTGGCCGGCCGGTCGCGGGCGGACAATCTGAGAACCCACAGCCTGGCTGACAGTGCGGAGGCTTTCGATGCTGGCGGCCTGCCACGCGGCGAGGGCTGGGCCCGTATCCCCTTCCCCGGCCTCGCCTTCGACAAGGCCTATGCACTGACCGTCGAGGGCGACGGGATGGAACCGGTCTATCGGGCCGGTGACCGCCTGGTTGTCACGCCCGACAATCCGCCGCGCGAAGGCGACCGCGTCGTCGTGCGTGAGCGCAGCGGGGCGATCTGTGCCTGGAGGCTGGGCGTCCAGACTGTCCAGGCGCTGACCCTCCACGCTCTCAACCCCGCCCGTCCGGACCGCAAGCTGGCCCTGACCGAACTGGACTGGATGGCGCGCATCGTCTGGGCCAGCCAGTAGCAAGCCGCGACCTTTCGCGCATGGGCGGCGCCGGCCAGCCGCACTAGATTGAGGGAAATGTCAGGCGAGAACGCGATGAACCAGGTCTTCCAGCCGCCCAAACCGCCCTATGCCGTCTATAGCGGCGTCGGCAAGCTGCGCCCGTCGGACTACTGGACCTATTTCCGGGCGATGCGCCGCAATCCGCTGGAAGTCTGGGGCGAGCACCATTTCTCGATCCGGCTGGCACCCTTCCGCTTCCTCGGGCGCTCCAGCCTGATCGTCAACGATCCGGACGCCATCCATCACTGCTTCGTCACGCGGTCGGACAATTTCACCATGAACCCGCTGCGCCAGGCGGTGCTGAAACCCTTCCTTCGCGATGGGCTGCTGACCGCCGAGGGCGAGACCTGGAGCAAGGCACGCAAGGCGGTCTCGCCGGTTTTCACCCCGCGCAAGGTCAACGCCTTCGCGCCGCAGATCCGGCAGGTCTGCGAAGACGCCGCGGCCGCGTTCGAAGCGATCGACGGGCGCACCATTCCGGTGTCCGACGCCATGGTCGACCTGACGCTGGACGTGCTGATCGAGACACTATTCTCGGGCGACGAGGCACTGGACAAGGCGCGCTTCACGGCGGGCATACACCAATTGCTGGAGATCAGCGGCATTCCACATCCTTTCGACCTCGCGCACCTGCCCGGCTGGATCCCGCGGATCGGCCAGGGCAAGTCGCGGCGGGTCATCGCCGATCTGCGCTGCCAGGTCTCCGGCGTCGCCGCGCAGCGCCGCAAGGCGCCCTCGCCCGAGGAAAGCGGCCGCGCCCCGGACTTCCTCGACCTGCTGCTGGGCGCAGGGCTGGACGATACCGCCGTGACGGACAATCTCCTCACCTTCCTCGCCGCCGGGCACGAGACGACCGCCCGCTCGCTGGCCTGGACGCTCTACCTCCTGTCGCGCGCGCCCGATGTCCGCGACCGGCTGGAGGCGGAGATCGACGCCGCCGCTCTGGACGATACCGATCCGGCGACATGGTCGCAGGCGCTGCCCTGGACCGAGGCTGTCATCAAGGAAAGCCTGCGCCTTTACCCATCCGCCCCGATGCTGGCGCGCACCTCGCGGGAGTGGGATATCGTCGCCGGCCTGCCGGTGCCCGCCAAGACCGACGTCCTCGTGTCGACCTGGCTGCTGCACCGCCAGCGCGATATCTGGGCCGAACCCGACAGCTTCCGGCCCGAGCGCTTCCTGGGCGAGGCCGGCAAGGCGATCCCGCGCGACGCCTACCTGCCCTTCGGCCTGGGCCCGCGGGTATGTATCGGCGCGCGTTTCGCGATGATGGAAATGGTGATCGTGCTCGCCTGCCTGTTGCGGCGCGTTCGCTTCGAATTCGACGGTCCGCGCGATCCACGCCCTGTCATGCGCATCACCCTGCAACCGGACAATGAGGTTCCGATGCGGGTTTCGCGGCGGGGCGAGGGCGAACGGATTTCCTGAGGTTATTTATTGTCATCCCGGCCAAATGCCCCGCGAAGGCGGGGCGTGGAGCCGGGACCCATATGCGTCGATGCCGCCCGCAAGCAGGCTGGATATCAGCGACAGCTGGACAAGCACCGGGAGTATCGGTCCCGGACTTACGCCCGCCCCAAGGCCGGGCATCCATCCGGGATGACAAGTTGGGGGGAAGCAATCGCCCCGACTTAGCCGCCATTCTCCATGCGGCCGATGGCGAGGAAGCGTTCGCGGCGCTGCTTGCGCAGGGCTTCCGGCGACTGGCCGTCGAGTGCGATCAGGTGTTTCTCGATCGCATTGCCGACCGCGCGCATGATCTCCGCCGGGTGACGGTGTGCGCCACCGATCGGCTCGGGAATCACCTCGTCGACGATCTTCAGCTCCAGCAGGTCCGGCGCCGTCACCTTCATGGCAACGGCCGCATCCCTGGCCCGCGCCGAATCCTTCCACAGGATCGAGGCGCAGCCTTCCGGCGAGATCACCGAATAGATCGAGTGTTCCAGCATCATCACGACATTGCCGGAAGCCAGCGCCACGGCGCCGCCGGACCCGCCCTCGCCGGTGATGGTGGAGATCAGCGGTGTGCCGAGATTGATGCAGCGCTCGGTCGAACGGGCAATCGCCTCGGACTGGCCGCGCTCTTCCGCGCCGAGGCCGGGATAGGCACCGGCCGTGTCGACGAAGGTCAGCACCGGCAGGTCGAACTTCTCCGCCATATCCATCAGGCGGATCGCCTTGCGATAGCCTTCCGGGCGCGCCATGCCGAAATTGTGCTTGATGCGGGTTTCGGTGTCGTGGCCCTTCTCATGACCGATCACCACGACCGAACGGCCGCGGAAACGGCCGAGACCGCCGACAATGGCCGCGTCCTCGGAGAAGCGGCGGTCACCGCACAGCTCTTCGAAATCCTCGATCAGCGCCTTGCGGTAATCGCGGAAATGCGGGCGTTCCGGATGCCGGGCCACCTGCGTCTTGCGCCAGGGATCGAGCTTGGAATAGAGCGCGGCGAGCTGTTCATTCGCCTTGTGACGCAGGCGCGCCGTCTCTTCCGCCGTATCGGGCGAATCCTCGCCGGAGGATCCGGCCAGCGACTCCAGCTCTTCGATCTTGGCTTCCAGTTCGGCCAGCGGCCGCTCGAAATCGAGATAGGTACGTGTGGGGTCGGACATGCCCTGCCAACGCCTGTGAACGCAAAAAGGAGCCGGCAACCTAGCCAGCTAGCGACATGGTCACAAGCCTTCGTGACCGTGCTTACGCATACGTCAATCCTGTCAATCGCCGCCGGAGCCGCGTGCCAGCGGGTGCGCCGTCTGCACCAGCGTCTTCAGCCGCTCATCCAGCACATGCGTGTAGATCTGTGTCGTCGAGACATCCGCATGCCCCAGCAGCATCTGCACACTGCGCAGATCGGCCCCGCGCGCCAGCAGGTGCGTGGCAAAGGCGTGACGCAGCACGTGCGGCGAGATCTTGGCCGGGTCGAGCCCTGCCGCAACCGCCAGATCGCCGAGAATCTGGGCGAAACGCTCGCGGGTCATATGACCGCTCTTTGCGGTCCGGGACGGAAAAAGAAAGCGCTGGGCCCGCTTGGCTCGGCTGGCATCGGGCGGCAGATGCATCTCGCGCACCGCCCTGTAGGCATCGACCGCTTCCAGCGCATTCGGTGTCAGGGGAACGAGACGCTCGCGGCCGCCCTTGCCGGTCACATGGATACAGCGCTCGGCCCGCACGAAGGCGTTGAGCGGCAGCGAGACCAGCTCGCTGACCCGCAGACCGCCGGCATAGAGGATTTCCATCAGCGCGCGGGTACGCACACCATTCGCGCCCTCGATACGGCCGGCCGCATCGAACAGCGCGTCGACATCTGCCTCGCTGAGCACCTTGGGCAGGCTGCGGCCCTTCTTCGGCCCTTTGAGCGCCGCGGCCGGATCGTCGGCCCGGCGTCCGTCGGACAGGAGAAAGCGATAAAAGCGCTTCATCGCCGACAGACGGCGCGCCGCGGTGGAGGCCGACAGCCCGTCCGAGGCCAGCCCGGCAAGCATGGCTTCAAGATCGGCCGTCGAGGCGTCAGACAGGGCCGTGCCGCGGGCTGCCAGCCGGCCCGCGATATCGTCGAGATCGCGGCGATAGGCCTCCAGCGTATTGAATGCAGCACCGCGTTCTGCGGCCATCATGTCCAGGAAAAGTGCGATGTCCCGGTTGGCGCTCACAGGGCCGACCTGACAACCCGTTCCAGCAAGACCGACAAGGCCGCCCGGCGCAGTCCCGCCGCATCGAGTGCGGCAATCGCCCGCGCGGTCGCGTCAGCATTCCCTGCCGCGGCCGGATCGGCCAGGACCGAGATCGCCAGCAAGGCAGCCTCTCCGCGCGCATCGGCCCGCACGGCAGCATCCATGGCCGCCAGACCGGCCGGCGCCGGCGCCGCTTCCTGCGCCAGCAGCATCGGGCGCAAGCCTTCGGGCATCGGCGCTCCCAGACGCGTCAGGGCCAGCATATCGGCCGCCACGGCCGGGCCATGGGCCTCGAACCAGGCTGCCTGCACGGCCTCATAGGTGCCACCGCGCAGATCATCGCCGGCAATCGCGATCGCCATGTCGAGCGCGACCATGCGGCGCGGGCTGGGCGGTACCCATTCCGGCTGCGGCGGCAGCGACATCGGCGCAGGCTCACCAGCGGCAGACGGCTTGCCGTCCATGTCGGGACCGGCCGGAGCAAAACCCGGCGCAGGCTGCGAACGGGCGGGACCATTGACCAGCGCATCGCGCCATTCACGCGCCAGACCGGTCTCGCCGACCAGCAGCGCAGCCAGGGCGATCTCGTAGCCATGTTCCAGCGTCACGCGCGTGATCGGCACGGTTTCGATTTCGCGGCCGTGATGGCGCGCGACATGGACAAAGCGGGCACCGCCGCCCGTATCCGCCAGCATCAGCCCCAGCGCCTGGCCGGCCAGCTCGCGATCATAACCCTGGGCGACGACCTCCTCGAGCGCATGGTGGCGCTCCATGCCGTCCATCGAACCGGCAGCGACAAACAGCGCCATCGGATCCTCGCTGGAAGACGAGCGCCGCTCCATGCCGTGATGGCCAACCTCGCGCAGCCAGGCCGGCGCGGTCTCGTCGACGGCCGGTGCCGGTTCGCCCGGCGCGTGCAACGCCCGGCTCATCGCCCATTCCAGCCCGGTGTCGGCAGCGGGCGCATCCGCATCCAGCGGCGTGTCGAGCATGATGGCGAACAGGCGCGCCTCGAAACCGGCATCCGGTTCCTGGCTGCGGGCGAGTTCGGCCGTCAGCTCGGCGGCACCATCGCGGCCGTCGAGCGCCAGGCAATAGGCCCGCACCCGCAGCCAGTAGGCGTCTTCACGGCCCTGGGTCATCGCGTCGGCCGTGCGGCAGGCGCGATCGGCATTGCCGGTGGCAAAGGCCAGCTCGGCATGCCAGCGGGCCAGGGCCGGCGTGCGGTTCACGCCCGGCGTGCGTTCGAGCAGGTCGAACGTATCGTCGGCACCCGCGGCGGCAAGCAACCGGTCGATGCGCAATGCCGCAAGCGCGGCATCGCCGCGTCCGCCGGCGGGCGGGCGGCCACCCGATACCAGAACGGAGCGGGCAATCTCGGCCAGGGTTTCGCTGCTATAGCCCTCCCCCTCGGCAGCCGGCAGCCGCGACAGCACGGCCTGCGCCATCGCGCGGTCGGTGCCCGCCCACAGGCGGTTGCTCATCGCAGCGCCGGGCAGGCCGACTTCCAGCGGATCGAGCGCGTCCAGACGCTCGACCTCGATCGGATCCTGAGCCAGGGCGGTGCCGCCCAGCAGCGCTGCCAGCAGGCTAGCGCGGGAAATTGTCTTCCAACTCGACACGTACACTCTCCCGGGTGGGTTCCAGCCCATTCGCGATCACGGCCAGCGTCCCGAAGCCAGCCAGAACCAGCACGCCGACAACCAGCACTCCAATCAGGAAACCCCGCATTCGCCCTACTCCATGACGTTTGAAACCGGCGCGATCGGCTGCACCGGACCTCCGTGCGGAGCCTAACCGTGATTGCGGCGATTTCCAGACCGTTTATACCGCTAGGCATGACGCGAACTCTCGAAACGGATCGTCCCATCGTGCTGATCGGCCTGATGGGGGTCGGCAAGACCACGGTCGGCCGCCGGCTGGCCAAGGCGCTCGGCCTGAAATTCCGGGATGCCGACGAGGAAGTCGAACGCGCCGCAGGGCGTTCGGTTTCCGAGATCTTCGACGATTTCGGCGAGGCCGCCTTCCGCGATGGCGAACGCAAGGTGATCGCCCGCCTGCTGGACGAGCCGCCCATGGTGATCGCGCTGGGCGGCGGCGCTTTTGTCGATCCGGAGACGCGTGCGCGCATCAAGGAGAAAGGCGTGTCGGTCTGGCTTCAGGCCGATGTCGACACGCTGGTCAAACGCGTCTCCCGGCGCGATACCCGTCCGCTATTGCGGGATCAGGAGCCGCACAGCGTGCTGCAGCGCTTGCTCGAAGCCCGTACCCCCGCGTATGCAGAGGCGGACATCCATGTCGATGCATCCGCCGGATCGCATCAGACGACACTGGACCTGATCATGCAGGCACTGGAAGCCCGGGAGGCCGAGGCGTGAGCGACATACTTTCCGTGTCCGTCGGCTTGGGCGAGCGCAGCTATGACGTGCTGATCGGTGCGGGTGCACTGAAGGCCGCACAGCCACGGCTGGGCCCGCACTTTCCGCGTGGCCGCGCCATCCTGGTCACTGACCGCACAGTCGCCGGCCTGCATCTGAAAACCGTATCCGACTGGCTGGAAGGCGCCGGATTGCGCGCCGATCCGATCGTGCTGGAACCGGGCGAGACGACAAAGAGCTGGGCCGGCCTGCAACACCTCGTGGACACGCTGCTCGACCGCAATATCGAACGTTCCGAGGCAGTCATCGCGCTGGGCGGCGGCGTGATCGGCGACCTGACGGGCTTCGCGGCCTCCATTGCCAAGCGCGGCGTCGACTTCATCCAGATCCCGACAACGCTGCTCTCGCAGGTCGACAGTTCGGTCGGCGGCAAGACCGGCATCAATACCAGCCATGGCAAGAATTTCGTCGGCACCTTCCACCAGCCCCGCCTGGTGATCGCCGATGCCGACCTGCTGGCGAGCCTGCCCCTGCGCGAACGCCGCGCCGGCTATGCCGAGATCGTCAAGGCCGCGCTGATCGGCGACCGGCCGCTGTTCGACCGGCTGGAGGCCGCAGGCGAAACGGCCCTCGACGGTGAGACACTGAGCGAAGCCGTCGCCGCGGCCGTGGCGTTCAAGGCGCGCATTGTCGCCGAGGACGAGCGCGAGGCCGGTGCCCGCGCCCTGCTCAATCTCGGCCATACTTTCGGCCATGCCTTCGAGGCGGAAGCGCCCAAGGACAAGATCCGCCATGGCGAAGCCGTCGCCGCCGGCCTCGCCCTGGCCTTCGGCTTCTCGGTGCACAAGGGGCTTTGCCCGGCCGGGGATGCCGAACGCGTACGGGCGCACCTGCGCGCCGCCGGCCTGCCCGACAGTCCGCAAACGCTGGCCCATACAGGCTGGGATGCGGAACGCTTGATCGACCGCATGCGCGATGACAAGAAGAACCGGGACGGGCGTATCGCCCTCGTCCTGGCGCGCGGTATCGGCGACGCCTTCATCGACCGCGATACCGACGAGACCGACCTGCAACGCTTTGTGGAGACCCAGCTCTCATGAGCCTCGACTGGACCCTGATCGGCCCGGTGCTGATGATTATCGGCCTTCTGTGCCTGTCCGCCTTCTTTTCCGGATCCGAAACCTCGCTGACCGCGACCTCGCGGGCCCGCATGCTGCAGATGGAGCGCGACAAGCATCCCGGCGCGGCCGTGGTGAACAAGCTGATCGGCGACGGGGAGAGCTTGCTCGGCTCGATCCTGCTGGGCAACAATCTGGTGAATATCGCCGCCTCGATGATTGCCGGCCAGCTGTTCGAGGACCTGCTGGGCGGCAATTCGGTGCTGTGGGCCACGCTGATCATGACCTTCACAGTGCTGATCTTCGCCGAAGTCCTGCCCAAGACCTACGCCCTGTCCAATCCGGACCGTTTCGCCCTCACCGTGGCGCGGCCGATCCTGCTGGCGGTGAAGGTTTTCGCGCCGGTGGTGCGGGCCGTTCAAGTCGTGGTGCGCGGTACGCTGCGCATCTTCGGTGCCAATGTGGAAGGCCCGGTCCTGTCCGCCCATGACGAGCTGCGCGGCGCCATCGCCCTGCACCATGAGGAAGGCGGCGTGGTGAAGGATGACCGCGACATGCTGGGCGGCGTGCTCGACCTGCGCGAGCTGACGGTCGACGACATCATGGTCCACCGCAAGTCGATCCTGATGATCGATGCCGACAAGAAGCCGGAAGAGATCGTCACCGAGGCGCTGCACAGCCCGCACACCCGCCTGCCGCTCTATCGCGAGGACACCGAGAATATCGTCGGCATCCTGCATGTACGCGACATTGCCCGCGCGCTGCACGAGGCCGATGGCGATGCCTCGGTGATCGATATCGACGCGCTGCGCCGCGAACCCTGGTTCGTGCCGGAAACCACCGAAGTGCTCGACCAGCTCAACGCCTTCCGCGAAAAGCGCGAACACTTCGCCCTGGTCGTCGACGAGTATGGTGCACTGATGGGCCTGGTGACGCTGGAAGACATTCTCGAGGAGATCGTCGGCGCCATCGAGGACGAGCATGACATCGCCGTCGAGGGCATCCAGCCGGACAATGAGAACGGCTCCTGGCTGGTCGACGGCGCGGTGCCGATCCGCGATCTCAACCGGGCGCTGGACTGGGAGCTTCCCGACGAGGAAGCCGTCACCATTGCCGGCCTGGTGATCCACGAGGCCCAGACGATCCCGGAACGCGGCCAGGTCTTCCAGTTCCATGGCGCGCGCTTTGAAGTCGTCGAACGCCGCCGCAACCAGATCACCAGGCTGCGGGTCTCGGTGAGCCCGGACGAGCTGGACGCGCTTTAACCGGCGGCCTCCGCAGCGTCGTCTTCATCCTGGCCGATCTGGTCGAAATAGGCGTCGCACGTACCGCGCGGCGTCTCGCCTTCGCTGACCTCATAGCCGGCCCTTGCCTCGACGACGAGATCGCCGAAGGCATCGGCGAAGATGCTGGCAAGTTCATTGGCATCGGCCAGGTCGCCGAAGGCCGCGGGCCCGTCAAGCACGGTTGTGAAACCGCCGCCTGAGGCGAGGTGGTTCTGCGACGCCCAGCGGATCGCGGCGAGCTGGGTTCCGTCTTCGGTGAGGATTTCGCCCTCGGCCCCCAGCGCGCCAATGCCGATCGGCACGCGCGGATTGAGCGGCCCCGGTACTGCTGTGCCGATCACCCGTGACAGCCCCGTAGTTGCAACGTTATTGCGACGCAGCCCCGTCACTGCTGCACTCAAACGTGCCGTTGCGGCGCCCTCTTCCGGTTCCGGCAGTACGGAGAAGCCACCGCGCGCGAAACGCTGGCAGATTTCCTTGGAGAGGACTGCGCGCAGGCGATCGAGGCGCGCACCATCCAGATCGTCATCGACCTCGGCTCCGGGCGCGATTTCCACCAGCGGCAGATGCAGTGCCGACAGCCCGGCCAGTGCTTCACCGTCGGCATATTCCATCACCGGCACCAGGCGGCGTTCGCCCGGCACAAGCTGGGCATCGCTCGACAGGGTGGTCGGAGTTTCAAAAGCCGTGCTGCAGCCGGCCAGCAGGAATGCCAGCCCACCGATTGCAGAAAGAACCGCTTGGGACATGCGCATGGAGAGGACGCCTCGCTATTGCCGGTTACCGGCAGGCAAGCTAGCGCGCCCTTGCGTCATTTCAACGCTCTGACGCGATTATTCTCCGGGCGCGCGGGCGCGGATGACGAGGGCATGGATCTGCCCGGACAGCTCCCGGGACAGGGCCTCATTGACCAGGCGGTGCCGGTCGACCCGCGAGCGGCCGGCAAAGGCCTCCGCCACGATCTCGACAGTAAAATGGCTTTCCCCGCCCGGCCGCGCGCCGGCATGTCCGGCGTGCAGATGGCTGTCATCGCGCACATCGAGCTGTTGCGGCGAGAGGGCTGCTTCGAGCCGGGCCTGGATCGTGTCCTTCATGGACATGGCAATACTCCGCGAGTCTGGACGCGGCCGACCATAACCACGCGGACGGCACCGATGCCATGCACGGCTTCAGTGCCCCGCGGCAATCGCGAGAACCGCTTCGGCGGCCAGCCGCCCGACCGTATGGCTCTCCTCGATAGAGGCCTCGTCGGCAAGCTCGACCGTCAGCCCGGCCACACCGAAGGTCTGCAGCGCCCAGGCCTTGGACGTGCCGGCCTCGGCATTATGGCCCTCGACCCAGTCCGGCTGCGGGTCGAGGGCGGCTGCGAAGCGCGCCGCCATCTCGGCCATCAGTGCGTCGCCGCGTGCAGCAATACCGGCAGGCGGATTGTAGACCAGGGTGCGGCGGGTGGAGTGGAAGTCGAGGAAGACATCGACATCGCGCCCCTCGGCCTCCCGGCGGATCAGCGCCTGCAGCGCGGCGATTTCGGGCTGGTCGGCCTCGAACCAGTCGCGATTGAGATCCATACCGCCGGAATTCAGGCGCCAGTGGCCGTTCGCCATGCCGTCAGGATTGGCCAGCGGCACCAGTACCAGGCGATAGCCGGCCAAGGCACCGCCGTCATGGGCCTCGCCAATCGCTGTTGCGAAGGCCTCGAAAGCGCGGCCGCCGGAATATTCCGGCGGATGCTGGCGGGTCAGCGCGACCAGCAGGCGGCCGGCATCGGCGGGTCCGGCGACGAGGGCCTGCAGCGGCCGGCCTTCCAGCGAACGGCCGTACTCGACAGCGGTGAAACCATGCGCATCGGCAAAAGCCGCCGACCAGCCGGCCACATCATCCGGCGTATAGGTGGGCTGGGCGGAAATCCGCGTGCGGCCGGCGGGCAGATCGAGCGTGAGACGCGCGCGATTGTCCTCTTCCATGACTTCGACACGGGCCGGATCGACCCTCTGCCAGTCCTCGCCCGGACGGAGAATGCGGGGCTCGTAGCGATGGCGGTAGCCGCCATAGTCCAGCACGATCTCCATGGGTCCCGCCGCGTCGCGCTCGATATCGAAGGCGAACCAGGGGCTGGGATTGATGCGCGGGGCAATCGCCACTTCCGGATCGGTGCGCACGATGAAGGCACCGTCCGGACGCACGAGGCAGCGATGCTGGCCGGCGGTGGAAAAGTCGGCATGAAGGCTGACACCGTCACCTGCGCACAGGGCCGCAGTGTCCGCCGCCTGCGGCAGGGTCGCACAACCGGTCAGGCCGAGACCGCCGGCCGCGAGGGCGGCGAGGAAGGAGCGGATGTGAAGTGTCATGGCGGTCTCCGGCGCTGTCACCGGATCACGACGCCCCGGCTCTGGCGACAGCGGAGCCGAGCCCATTTCGCCTGTCAATCTGGCGTGAATGCCTTTCGCAGCGGCCAGGCTGCGCGCTGACGCAAATTTCAACAGGCATTTCATTGCCGCTTTACCGACGCATGCCCATAATTGGCGCATGTCCGGCGCCTATGACTACAAACCGCGGTTCAAGGATATCCGCATCAAACCGCCTCGGGACGAGCCGGCGCCGGAAGAACGCGTGTGCGAATGGCCCGGTTGCCGCAAGCATGGCGACAGCCGCGCGCCCAAATCGACCGACCGGCTGAACGAGTTCTACTGGTTCTGTCAGACGCACGCGTCGGAATACAACAAGTCTTGGAATTTCTTCGAGGGCATGAGCGAACACGCCGCCCAGTCCTTCCGGGAAAGCGCTGCCTATGGCCACCGCCCGACCTGGAGCTGGCGCAATACGCATTCGGCAAGCTCGAAGGCCCAGCGCGCCAGCCGCGACTTTGCCGACGGTTTCACAGACCCTTTCGGCATGTTCGGCGACCGCCGCGATCCGCACAAGGAAGCCCCGCGCGAGAAATCGATGGGCCGTCTCCAGTCCAAGGCACTGGAGACGATGGGGCTGGAGGCCGATGTCGAACCGGCCAAGGTGCGGCGGCGCTATGCCGAGCTGGTGAAACGCTTCCACCCGGATGCCAATGGCGGCGACCGCTCGAGCGAGGAACAGCTGGGCCGCGTGATCGCCGCCTACCAGATCCTCAAGAACGCCGGCATGGCCTGAGCCGGGCGCAGTTTCTGATTAATTATAATCTATAGATGCGGCGCGCACCCGGAACCCGCCCAAATAGATAGTTTTGGATCACTTCCGCTATACTACTACAATATTAGAGCGGCCCAATTTCGGTCGCCCACATCCCGCAACCCGCACAACATACTGATTTTAAAGATCTATTTTTTGAAACCAACTTTTTACTGTAAAATACGTTTCTTGCTTTCACTTTCTCATTAACACCTTGTTCACGGGCTTAATTCGAAATCCGCTCAAATTGATCTCAAAAGCCGTTCAGTACTCTGAACACATCAGCGCAGACGATCGCAAAGGGCAGGACAAGACATGTGGAATATCGCAAAGACCAAGGGCGGCGTCGCCAATCACTATCACGCTGTCACCCAGTCCCAAGCCGTGATCGAGTTCACACCTGAGGGCAAGATCATCACCGCCAACCAGAACTTTCTCGACGCCATGGGCTACGAGCTGGAAGAGGTTGTAGGCAAACACCATTCGATGTTCGTGGAACCCGGCGACGCGAACAGCCAGGAGTATCGGGACTTCTGGGCAAAGCTGGCCCGCGGTGACTTCCAGGCCGCCGAATACAAGCGGTTCGGCAAGGGCGGCCGCCCCGTCTGGATCCAGGCCAGCTATAATCCGGTGAAGGATGCCTCCGGACGCACCTATGCCGTGGTCAAGTTCGCCACCGATGTCACCCGGCGCAAACTGGCCAATGCCGAAGTGAACGGAAAACTGGCCGCGCTGGACAAGTCCCAGGCGATCATCGAGTTCGATCTGGACGGCACGATCCTGACGGCAAATGACAACTTTCTGAAGACACTTGGATATACGCTTGACGAGATCCAGGGGCAGCACCATCGGATTTTCATCGCGAAGGACGAGCGCGACACACCGGCCTACAATGAATTCTGGGCCAAGCTGGCGCGCGGGGAGTTCCAGGCCGCCGAATATCGCCGGATTGCCAAGGACGGGCATGATGTCTGGATCCAGGCCAGCTACAATCCGATCCTCGACATGGATGGCAAGCCGTTCAAGGTCGTGAAGTTTGCGACCGACATTACGGCCGAGGTGGCTGAACGCCACCGCCGCGCCGAAGCCCAGCGCTCGATCGCGGCCGATCTGCAGAAAATCTCCCGGTCGGCGTCGAACACATCGTCACAGACCGCCAGCGTGGCTGCCGCGGCAACGCAGGCCTCGACCGGGGTGCAATCGATCGCCTCGGGTGCGGAAGAACTGTCCGCATCGGCCGCCGAAATCAGTCAGCAGATGTCGCGTGCATCACAGGTGAGCCGGGAAGCCGTGGAACAGGCTGACAAGACCGACGCCACGGTCCGTACCCTCTCCGAAGCCGCCCAGCGCATCGGCGAGATCGTCAACCTGATCACCGCCATCGCGGAGCAGACCAATCTGCTCGCCCTCAATGCGACCATCGAGGCGGCGCGCGCAGGCGAAGCCGGCAAGGGGTTCGCCGTCGTTGCATCCGAAGTGAAGGGCCTGGCCAACCAGGCGTCCGCGGCAACCGGGGAAATCTCGGCGCAGGTCTCCGAAGTCCAGGGCGCGACGCAACGCACCGCCGATGCCATTTCCTCGATCCGCAACACGATCTCGGAAGTGGAGAGCATGTCGACGGCCGTCGCCGCGGCCGTTGAGGAGCAGACGTCGGTCACCTCCGACATGTCCCGCAATATGCAGGACGTCGCCCAAGGCGTGACGGATATATCCAAGGCGATCCAGGAAATCGACACGGCGACACGCGAGGTGGAAAGCTCGACCCGCAGTGTCGAGGAACTCGCCCGGCAGATCGCCTGATCCGGTCAGGCAGGATCATTCGCCTTACTTAACAGCTGTGTAAGCTAGTATCCAACTTGCTGTAAGCGGGGGCCACCGAGTGTGCCCCCGCATACGTTTAAGGGGGGATACCATGATCGGATGCCAAACAATTGCCGCGGCACTCGCCGCGCTGAATGCCGAAGCCGGCGCAAGCTATACCTGTGCAGAAGCCGGGGCCGACCTGGCGGTCGCCCGCGACACGGAAACCGCGCAGCATTTTGTCGAAGCGGCCACAACGGGCCGCGAACGTTTCGAAACCCTGTTCGGGCGGACGCCGCCGCCCTCAGCCGTCATCCTGGGCAACCGGGCGATGTCGAGCCTGGCGGCCGGCCTGGAAGCCGGCGGCCATTCCGTCGTCCTGCCCTGGGTGGATCATTCCGAGCAGGACGCCCTGCTCGCAGAACGCATCCGCGCCCAGATCGTCGCCCAGAGCCCCGGCCTGCCGGAAGCACAGCTCGATGCCCTCGTTGCGCAAGCCCTGCCCGCGGCACGTTCCGAGCCGATGGATCCCTCGCTGGAGAAAGCCGCCATCGCGCATGAATTCGGGCATCTGTGGTATCTGGACGCCTACTGGGCATCCGACGCGGAAGGTTCGGCCCATTATGGCGGTCACGCACCGGACTGGCTGGACGAGGCCGCGGCCGTGGCACTGGAATTCGGCCCGATGGTCGACAGCCGCCGCGCGTCGCTGCTGGGCGATGACGGCACGCCGCCGATCGGGCTGGGCGAATTCCTGACCATGGACCATCCCATGGCGACAATCGCCCGCGCCGCTGCGGAGCGCAGCACAGCCGACCTGCCCGAAGGCGTGCCGGCCGGGGCCCGTGTTGTACGCCTGACCGGCGACGAGGCCGACGCCCTGCTCGCCCAGGCCTCGGTACCGCCGGCGGCCTTCTATTCCATGGCACAGGGCTTCCTCGACTATCTCGACGACCGGACCGGCTCCGAGCCCCTGCCTGAAATCACCGGCTGGCTGCTGAACGGCGGGAGTTTCGAAACCTGGCTGGCCGGACCCGGCGCGGCGCTCGGCCTGCCCGCAGACATGGCGGGCCTGGAAGCGGACTGGGCCAACTGGCTTGCCGAACGGCATGCGGGCGATGACGGCGTGCAACGCCCCTGACCCTGTTACCGGCGCACATCGGACAGCCGGGGCAATTTGCCGCCCCGGCTGTGTTCGCCGCATTGACTTGAAGCCGGTGCGGCCTTGCAATACCTGTCGATATCAAATCCAGGCGTCAGGCATCTCCTGCCCAAGGGCGCGCAACGATAAAGACCGGTTCGATGAGCGAAGACTTCCCCCTGGCTGCCCCCGATACGACCGCTGATACACAGGCCCTGTTCGGCTTCGATGCCGGCTTCGAAGTGCCGATGTTCTCCAAGGCGGACGAACACACGCCGAAGATCGATCCGGACTATGTGTTCGATCCGGCGACGACGCGGGCCATCCTGGCGGGCTTTGCCTATAACCGCCGCGTGATGGTCCAGGGCTATCACGGCACGGGCAAATCGACCCATATCGAACAGGTTGCCGCGCGGCTGAACTGGCCGATGGTCCGGGTCAATCTGGACAGCCATGTCAGCCGGATCGACATGGTGGGCAAGGATGCCATCGTGCTGCGCGACGGCAAGCAGATCACCGAATTCCAGGAAGGCATCCTGCCCTGGGCGCTGCAGCGTCCGGTCGCTCTCCTGTTCGATGAATACGATGCCGGGCGTCCGGACGTGATGTTCGTGATCCAGCGCGTGCTGGAAGCCTCCGGCTCGCTGACCCTGCTGGACCAGACCAAGGTGATCCGGCCGCATCCCTTCTTCCGCCTGTTCGCAACGACGAACACGATCGGCCTGGGCGATACGACCGGCCTCTATCACGGCACCCAGCAGATCAACCAGGGCCAGATGGACCGCTGGTCCATCGTCTCGACGTTGAACTATCTGCCGCGCGAGACCGAGAATGCCATCGTGCTGGCGAAGATGAAGACGCTCTCCGCCAGCGAGGACGGCCAGAAAATGGTCGCCGACATGGTGAAGGTTGCCGACCTGACCCGCGACGCCTTCATCAATGGCGACATCTCCACGGTGATGAGCCCGCGGACCGTGCTGACCTGGGCAGAGAATTACGAGATCTTCGGCGATCTGGGCGCGGCCTTCCGCCTGACCTTCCTGAACAAGTGCGACGAGCTGGAACGCCCAACCATTGCGGAATTCTACCAGCGCGTCTTCGGCGAGGACCTGCCGGAAGCGCCGATCAAGGCGGAAAGCTCCGCAGCCTGACGCTGCCTGTCACTGACGGCCGTGTTGACCCCCGGTGCACACCGGGGGCACGGTGCCCGCGTCACTTCAAAAGGGCGGGGAGCCGGGCATGACGTTAAGCGAACTCTTGTTGCCGACCTACCGGCAGATGCTCACTGCGCTCGCGGCCTGGCTGCGCAAGGCCGAGGAGCAGACGGGCAATGCCGACGCGCTGCTGGCGGCACGGCTTGCGCCCGACATGTTTCCCCTGTCGACCCAGATCCGCTTTGCCTGCCTGCAGGTGCATGAGGGTGGCCGCCGGCTGCGCCACGAGACCTTTCCTGACGCTATGGACACCTTGCTGAACGAGGGGCGTCAGGGCGGCGACAATCCCGGCACACTGGCCGAGGCTCTCGCGCGGATCGACGAGGCCCTGGCCTATCTCGACAGCCTGTCCGCCGATGCGCTGGATGACGGCGCGAGCCAGCCGCTGGCGCTGGAATTGCCGATGGGTATCGCCTTCGACCTGGATGATGGCGAGCGCTATGCGCGCGACTGGGCCCTGCCGCAATTCTACTTCCACGTCATGACCGCCTACGCGATCCTGCGCAGCGAGGGCGTGGAACTGGGCAAGGCCGATTATGTGGCCCACATGTTTGCCTATCTGCGCCCGGGAACCGCGCCCGCCAGCTGATCCACTGACGGCTGAGTATCGCAGCAAAACCGGCTTGCGCAGCCTCACGATTCAATTATCGTTGAAATATGGAATCAGAAACCGCCGTCCGCCGCCTCGCCGCCCTGGCCCAGCCCAGCCGCCTCGCCGTCTTCCGCCTGCTGGTGAAAGCCGGACCCGACGGGCTGGCCGCAGGAGAGATCGCCCGCGCGCTCGATATCGCGCCGAACACGCTGTCGGCCCAGCTGAACCTGCTGTCGCAGGCCGGCCTGGTCCGCCAGCGCCGTGACGGGCGCTCGCTGATCTACAGCGTCGAGTTCGAAACCATGTCGGCACTCCTTCTTTATCTGATGGAGGATTGCTGCCAGGGCCATTCGGAGATCTGCACCCCGGTTGTCGAGGCTGCCGCACGCGGCGCCTGCTGCCCTACACCCCAGGAGTCCCTGTCATGAAACGCCTGCACGTGCATCTCGCCGTCGACGACCTGCAAAAGGCCATCACCTTCTACTCGACCCTGTTCGCCGCCGGTCCGACGACGACCAAGTCCGACTACGCCAAATGGATGCTCGACGATCCGCGGGTCAATTTCGCGATCAGCGCGCGCGGGGGACGTCCGGGCATCCAGCATCTGGGCATCCAGGCGGAAGACAAGACCGAACTCGACGAGGTCTATGAACGCCTCTCGCGGGCGGGCGCGGAGACTCTCGAGGAGGGCGAGACCACTTGCTGCTATGCCCGTTCTGAAAAGAGCTGGGTCGCCGATCCCGTCGGCACCAACTGGGAAGTCTTCCGCACGATGGGCGAAAGCACCGATTACGGTCACGATCTCGGCGAGGCGCCCGAAACGGCGGTCATCGCCAACGCCCCCCACGAAGCCGGAGACGGTGGCTGCTGCACCCCCAAGGCCGCACCGCGGCCTGACGGACAAGCCTGCTGCGGCTGAGGGAAGCGGAATCGATGAACACGTTCGAACGCTATCTGTCCGTCTGGGTCGGTTTGTGCATCCTGGCGGGTATCGGGCTGGCGCAGGTCGTGCCCGGCCTGTTCGCCGCCCTCGCCGCGCTGGAATATGCCAATGTCAATTTTGCCGTCGCGGTGCTGATCTGGGCGATGGTCTGGCCGATGATGATCGCCGTCGATTTCGGCAGTCTGAAGCGTGTCGGCGAGCGGCCCAAGGGCCTGGTCATCACCCTGGTGGTGAACTGGCTGATCAAGCCTTTCACCATGGCCTTTCTCGGCGTCGCCTTCTTCAAGCACATCTTTGCCGGACTGATCCCGCCGGCCGAGGCTGACGGCTATATTGCCGGTTTGATCCTGCTGGGCGCGGCACCGTGCACGGCCATGGTCTTCGTCTGGTCACAGCTCACCCGCGGCGACGCCACCTATACCCTCGCCCAGGTCAGCGTGAACGATGCGATCATGGTGTTCGCCTTCGCGCCGATCGTCGCCCTGCTGCTGGGCGTGACCGATATCGCGGTGCCCTGGGAAACGCTGATCCTGTCGGTCGCGCTCTATGTCGTGATCCCGCTGATTGCCGGCATCGCGATGCGCACCCTCCTGGTCCGCCAGGGCGGTGAGGCCGCCGTCGGGCGCTTCACCGGCCGCATCAAGCCGGCCTCGATCCTCGGCCTTCTGGGCACGGTCGTGCTGCTGTTCGGCTTCCAGGGCCATGTCATCCTGGAACGTCCCCTGCTGATCGCCCTGATCGCCGTGCCGATCCTGATCCAGTCCTACGGCATCTTCGCCCTCGCCTATGGCGCCGCCTGGGTCTGGCGCGTGCCGCACCCTGTCGCTGCGCCCTGCGCGATGATCGGCACATCGAACTTCTTCGAACTGGCCGTCGCCGTCGCGATCAGCCTGTTCGGCCTCAATTCGGGCGCCGCGCTGGCGACCGTCGTCGGCGTGCTGGTGGAAGTGCCGGTCATGCTGTCCCTGGTGGCCTTCGCCAACCGCACACGCAGCCATTTCCCCGGACCGGAGACACCCGCGCCATGATCGTCATCCATCACAATCCGGACTGCGGCACGTCGCGCAATGTCGTCGCCATCGTGAAAGCGGCGGGCGAGGACCCGGTCGTGATCGAATATCTGGAAACCGGCTGGACGCGGCCGCAATTGCTCGGCCTGTTCGCAGCCGCCGGCCTGACGCCGCGCCAGGCGCTGCGCGAGACCAAGTCGCCGGCGGCGGAGCTGGGCCTGCTCGAACCCGGCGTGTCCGACACGCAGATCCTGGACGCCATGCTGGAGCATCCCGTTCTGGTGAACCGGCCGATCGTGTGCACGCCGCGCGGTGTGCGCCTGTGCCGGCCCAGCCCCAGCGTGCTCGACCTGCTGGAGACCTGGCCTTCAGGCCCGTTCGAACTGGAAGACGGCACGGCCGTGATCGACGCAAATGGCGCGCGGGTCGGCGGCTAGCTGAAGTTACTGGAAGAAGCGCAGGATGGTGCGCGGCGCCTCATTGGCGATCGCAAGCGCCTGCATGCCCAGTTCCTCGCGCACCATCAGCGCCTTGAGCTTGGCCGATTCCCGGCCGAGATCAGCGTCGATGAGACTGCCGATACCGGCATCGGTCACATCGATCTGCTTGACCAGGAGTGTGCGCTGGATCTCCAGCGTCTTCAGGCTGACGCCCAGGCGCGAGATCGCGGCATTGACCGCATTCATCGAGGTTTCGAAGTCTGCGACCATGCTTGCATCCGGCCGGGTGGCGAGACCGCTGGCATCGGTTTGCGGCAGGCTGGCCGGCAGGGTGGAATCGAAAATCCCGCCGCCATCGCTCAGATCTTCCGCGGCAATGGCCATCTGGGCGTTGGGGTTCTCCGAAACGAGCACCGAGATATCGGCGGCCCCGGCTTCCAGGAGATTGATATCGTTGAAGGCGGCGTTGGCGACGAGGTGCTGGGCCTGATTACCCAGGGCGACAAAGTCATTCATCAGGGTGCGCCAGCCCTGTTCGTCGAGCGAAGTGTCGGTGGCGGCGACAAGCTTGCCCTGCATTTCAACCATCAGATCGGAAATGCCTTCCGCGGCGGCGAGCGCCGTTTCCACGACGCCGGTGGCCAGATCCATCGAGGTCAGCGCCTCGCCGCGCGCACCGTTGGACGCGCGCATGCCCTGGGCCAGGGCCCAGATCGCGCCGCCATCGCTCGCGCTGCCAATCTTGAGCCCTGTCGCGATACGGGTGTGCACTTTCACACTATCCCGTTGCAGCATGTCCATATGCTGCAGCGCAGAGTTCACACTGGCCATGGAATGGACCGAATAGGTCATCCAGCCTTTTGTCTCGCCACCTGTCGGGCCCACTTTTTCCGGGCTCCACCGGACAGGATGCCGTGATGTGGTTATCAACTCCTTTCCGGCCTGCTCATGGATTATGCCGCGCTGAGGACGTCATTCGTCGATCAACCCCTTGTGAATTGATCCGGAATCGGCAGGCAGGTCTGATTGCAATATCGGGCGTCAGGAGACCAGTCACATGCGCAACACCCCCGGATGGCGGAAGACCGTCTGCCTTTTCATCGCGACCCTTGTCCTGGTCGCCGGCTCTCCCGCTCACGCATCACCGCTCAGCGAGGCCGAAACCGTGCGCGTCACCATTCCGGCGGGTGATGTCGAACTGGGCGCCACGCTCTACCGGCCAGCCGGCGCGTCCGGCGAGCTGCCAGCCATCGTCACCGCGCACGGCTCAGCAGCCACCACGCGCGACGGTGTCGGCTTCTACACCAATGCTGCGCTGGCCATGGGCTTTGCGGTCCTCTCCTTCGACAAGCGGGGCACGGGCGAATCGACCGGCGAATACGAACGCTTTTCGGTAGAAACGAGCGATCGTGTCTTCCACGACCTCGCCTGGGACGTCGCCCATTCGGTGCAGTGGCTGGCCGGTCAGGACGGTATCGACGAAACGCGGATCGGCCTGTTCGGCGGCAGCCAGGCCGGCTGGATCATGCCCCTGGCAGACAGCCTCCTGCGCGAGAACACCGGAATCGGGATCGGCTTCATCATCATCGGTGAGGGTGTTTCGGTGTCGGCGGGGGCCGAGGCCGCGCACGAAGCCGCATTGATGCAGTCCGTAGGCGCGCGCGACACCATCACCCGCACAGACATGCTGACCGCCGAGGCAGCCGCCATCGCGTTCGAGGGCGAGCCGGGCTTCGATCCGGCGCCTGTCCTGGACGACAGTGACACGCCCACGCTCTGGTTCTTCGGACTGAGCGACGGTGTCATCCCCGTCCTGCCCTCGATCGACCTGATCGGGGCGCGCATCGAGAACGGCGAAACGCACCACACCGTCCATATCCTGCCCTTTGGCGACCACAACTTCACAAACACCGTCACGGGCGAGCGCTACGATATCGCGGCGATCTCGCGTGACTGGCTGGTCTCCATCGGAGTGCTGGAATAGCGGTTCAGACCGCGTCCAGCGCCTTGGCGACCTTGCGCAGCTGGTTTTCGCCGCCGCCGGGCATGCCCTCGCCGGACGCGACGACCAGCTCCTCGGCATCGTGCTGCCAGCGTTCGAGAATTTCCTTCTTCTGTTCGCGCGAGAGGGCGTCGTTTCGCACGACGTCTTCCGGCTCGTCGAACGTGCCTGCCGGGTCCAGAAGGGCTTTTTCAAAATCAACCTTGGTCATGACCGGGCCTCCTTTCAGGTTGCGAAACAACCGGTACTCTTAAAACGCGTGGCGGCCGTGCTGGTTCCGCTGAAATCCCATGCAGGCGGACGCTTTGCCGCCCTCGCAATTTTGTGCGGATGGATTAGGTTGCGGCTATGAGCCAGCCGCCCAGAGACCCGGACGCGTTCAAGCGCGCCCTCGCCATCACCACGCGCGCCATCGCCGGCGACAAGGATCTCGATGTCCGCTATGGCGGCGAGATTGCCGGCCTGTCGGGCGGACGTATTGTGCTGCCCAATCCCGGCCCCGAGCCGTCGGCCGCCGCCGCAGCAGCCGTGCGCGGCCGCGCCGATGCGCTGGCGCTGCGCCTGGCACATCATGACGAAGCGGCCCATCTCGGCGCCCTGCCGCCCGGCGCGACGGCGCGCGCGATTTTCCATTCGGCCGAGCAGGCCCGCGTGGAAAGCCTTGGCGCCCGTGACATGCGCGGCATGGCCAACAATCTCGATGCCGCCCTCATCGCCCGCTGCCGGCAGAAGGGCTGGCAGCGCGTCGAGGACCGCCAGGCTGCGCCGATGGAAGAGGCCGTGGCGATGCTGGTCCGCGAGCGGATCACCGGGCGTCCGACCCCGCCGGAAGCCGACGGGCTGATGAAGCTGTGGCGCGACCAGCTGGAAACCGTTGCCGGCAAATCCCTCGACGCCCTGGCGCGCAATGCCGGCGACCAGCAGGCCTTTGCCGATCTCCTGCGCACCGTGATCGAGGATCTCGACCTGGCCGACGAGCTGGGCGGTGATCCGGAACAGTCGGAAAACCAGGACGATGACGATGAGGGCGTCGATCGCGAACAGCGCACCGGCGAAGACGAGCAGGATGATGGCAAGGACGGCGAACAGCCTGACACGCCGGACGCCTCGGGCACGGCCGGCGACGAGGAAGAGATCAATGCCGAGGGCGAGGATGCCGATACGCGCGTCGACGCCATGGATGACGAAGGCGCCGCCCAGACTGCGATGCGGCCCAACTGGCAACCTTCCGGCGAAGGCGATGCCAAGGCCTACAAGGTCTTCACCCGTGAATTCGACGAGGTGATCCAGGCCCAGGATCTGTGCGATGCCGACGAGCTGGAGCGGCTGCGCAAATATCTCGACAATGCCCTCAAGGGGCTCGACCAGGTTGTCGGCCGCCTGGCCAACCGCCTGCAGCGCCGCCTGATGGCGCAGCAGGAACGCGCCTGGCAGTTCGATCTCGAGGAAGGCGTGCTGGACGGTTCGCGCCTGGCCCGTGTCATTGCCGACCCCACCCTGCCCCTGTCCTACAAGCAGGAGAGCGATACCGAGTTCCGCGACACCATCGTCACCCTGCTGCTGGACAATTCCGGCTCCATGCGCGGCCGGCCGATCATGGTCGCCGCGGCCTGCGCCGACATTCTCGCGCGCACGCTGGAGCGGGTCGGTGTGAAGACGGAAATTCTCGGCTTCACCACCAAGGCCTGGAAGGGCGGCCGCTCGAAGGAGCAATGGCTCGCCGAGGGCAAGCCGCCGCATCCGGGCCGCCTGAACGATCTGCGCCACATCATCTACAAGTCTGCCGACACGCCCTGGCGCCGCGCCCGCACCAATCTGGGCCTGATGATGCGCGAGGGCCTGTTGAAGGAAAATATCGACGGCGAAGCCCTGCTGTGGGCCTGGAAGCGCATGGGCGCCCGGCCGGAACAGCGCCGCATCATGATGGTGATTTCCGACGGTGCGCCGGTCGATGATGGCACCCAGTCGGCCAATTCCCCGGGCTATCTGGAACGCCATCTGCGCGAGACCATCGCCCTGATCGAGAACCGTTCGGAAGTCGAACTGCTGGCGATCGGTATCGGCCATGATGTCACACGCTGGTATCGCCGCGCGGTTACTATCAATGATGTCGAACAGCTCGGCGGCGCCATGACGGACCAGCTGGCCGCCCTGTTCGAAGAGGATGGCGGCCCGGGCACGCGTTTCTCCAACCGGAGCGAAACCGCGACATCGGGCCTGAAGCGCGGCGACCGGGCCTCCCTGGCCGGCGGCCGCTGAGGAGTTTCACATGATGCGTTTCAGCCTTGTTGCAGCCGTCCTCTTCCTGGCGCTGCAGCCGGCATCCCATGCCCAGTCGGTGACAGCGGCCGTCCTGCCGCTGGAGGCCGGCCCCGAGGAACAGGCCGCGCTGGGCCGGCTGGCCTATCGCGGCGGGCTCGTCCTGGCGTCGGACGATGAACGCTTCGGCGGCCTGTCGGCTCTGGAAGTCTCGGCAGACGGTACCCGCCTTCTCGCACTCTCCGACAGCGCCTGGTGGGTCACCGGCGCGCTGGCCTGGGACGATGCGACGAATACGCTGACCGGCTTCAGCGACCTTTCCATCTCGCCCGTGCGCGACCGCGATGGCCGCCACTTCGAGGGCCGCTCCGGCGACAGCGAGGGCCTGACCGCGCTGGGCGATGGCCGCCATGCGGTGAGTTTCGAGCGCCAGCACCGCGTGCTGACCTATGCGCTGGGCGAGGACTGGTCGGCCGCCGGCACGGCTCTGCCCGAGACAATGGATATCCCGGAAGCCCTGTCCGGCCTGCCGGACAATCGCGGCCTTGAATCCCTGGCCCTCACAGACGGGGGCCGCCTGGTGATGGGCGTGGAATACCCGACCGATCTCAGCCTGGGCCACGCGCTGTGGGCAGGCGACGATACCGGCTGGCAGCGCTACAGCCTGCACTCGCGCCCCTCTTTCGGGCTGACCGGCATGGCCGCCCACGACGGCACGATCTACGCCCTGGAGCGCTTCTATTCGCGCGCAGCCGGCAACCGCATCGGCATCATCGCCTTCCCGGTTCCCGAAACCGGCGCACCGACCGCGATCACGCCGGAAACGCTCGGCCGGATCGACCCGCCCCTGCCCGTCGACAATTTCGAGGGCATCGCCGTGATCGAACGCGGCGGCGAGACGCTGGTCCTGATCGTCTCCGACGACAATTACTCCGACCGCCAGCGCACCCTGCTGCTGGCGTTTGCGGTGGGGGAATAGAACTCCAGGTCCTCGCCCTTGATGGGCGAGGGGGACCGCTGCGTCAGCAGCGGTGGAGTGGGTGATTTCCTGAGACCGGAAACGCTTTGCGTTTCACCCCTTCCGTCCCTTCGGGACACCTTCCCCGTCAAGGGGAAGGACGGCCTTTGCCACCTACTCTTCACGCTCCCAGACAATCTCCCCCTCGACCACCGTCATCAGCGGCTCGACCTCGAGGATCTCCGCTTCCGGGATGGTCATGATGTCGGCGGAGAAGACCGTGAAATCGGCCCGCTTGCCGGCCTCGATCGAGCCCAGCTCGTCTTCGCGGAAGGAGGCATAGGCCGGCCAGAGCGTGAAGAGCTTCAGCGCGTCGCTGCGCGACAGCGCTTCCTCGGCATGCCAGTTCTCGCCCTGGAAGCCGGACAGATCGGCGCGTGCCGTGGCGGCATAGTATTCGATCCGCGGATCGCCCTGCTCGACCGGTGCATCCGATCCGCCGGTGAGGTGTGCGCCGGCATCCAGCAGGCTCTGCCAGGCATAGGCGCCCTCCAGCCGGGCATCGCCCAGCCGGTCGGGTGCGAAGTGCAGGTCGCCGATGGCGTGGGAGGGCTGCATGGAGGCGATCACGCCCAGTTCGGCAAAACGGGGGATGTCGTCCGGATGGACGATCTGGCTGTGCTCATCGCGCCAGCGGTGCTCGGCCAGGGCGCGGTCTTCCGCGGGAACCTGGTCCAGCGCCTCGCCCACCCAGTCGAGCAACGAGCGATTACCGCGGTCGCCGATGGCGTGGACATTCATCTGGATGCCGTCGCGCAGGGCCTGGGTCATCATGCCCGTCGTCTCGTCGGCTTCCGCGATCCGCAGGCCGGACGTGTCGGGCCGGTCGGAATAGGGCTCCAGCAGCGCCGCACCGCGCGAGCCCAGCGCACCGTCCATATAGAGTTTCACGGCCCGGGTGATGACCCGGCCGTCATCGGCCGTGCGCGGCACCTCGCCAGCCGCCAGATCGGCATAGCCGCCCGGATTAATCGAGATATAGACGCGGATCGGCAGGCGGTCTGCTGCGGCGAGATCCTCGATCATCGCCACATCCGACCAGGGCACCGACATGTCGTGCGCGCCCGTCCAGCCCAGGCTGGCAAGACGGTCTGCGCCTTCGGCATAGGTGTCGGCGCGCTCGGCACCGGACGGCTGGGCGACGAGCGCGTGAGCCGGCCCCATGGCGGTGTCGATCAGCATGCCGGTCGGCTCGCCGGCCTCGTCGAACAGAATCTCCCCGCCTTCCGGCGCCTGCGAATCGCGATCAATGCCAGCGGCTTCCAGTGCCGCAGAATTGACGACCAGCGCATGGCCGTCGGCCCGGACCAGCACGACCGGATTGTCCGGTGACACGGCATCCAGATCGTCCCGCGTGGGGAAACGGCCTTCCGGCCAGTGAGTCTCGATCCAGCCGCGACCGAAGACGACATCGCCCGGCTGGGCCGCGTCGACGGCGCCGGAGACGCGTTCGACCAGCTCGGCGACCGAGCGCACATCATCCAGATTGAGCAGGCGTTCGCGCTGGCCGACGCCGAGCACATGGATATGGCTGTCGGTGAAGCCCGGATACATCGCCGCGCCCTCCAGATCGACAAGGCGCGTGGCCTGACCCACCCAGATATTCGCGCCGGCCCGCGGTCCGGCGAAGACGATACGCCCGTCCTGCACGGCGACGGCCTCGACCATGGGGCGGGTATCGTCGGCGGTGTAGATGGGACCGCCGAAGAAGACCATGTCGGCGGCGGGAATACCGCCATCATCCGGTGCCGGTTCAGCCGGGCGGGGCGTGGCCGGCGCCTCGGCGGCGGGCTCGCCGCTGCCACATGCGGCCAGTGCGAGTGCGCCGAACGCGGCGGCGATTGCGGAAATCCTGTTTGTCATGACGGCCTCCCCCCGGATCTTCACGTCCGAAAACCGCGAGGAAGCTAGCGGCATGCCGCGCATACGACAACGCCCGCTGCAGGAGCAGCGGGCGTTGATCGAATTCGGTCAGGTCCGGAAGCGCTTAGGCTGCCAGAGCCTTCTTCAGGTCGCGCTTGATCTTCAGGGCGCGGTCCGAGAGGCTCTCGTCGCGGGCCTTGAGGAGGAAGGCATCCAGGCCGCCGACATGGTCGACAGACCGCAGCGCCTTCGCAGCGATACGCAGCTTGAAGTTACGACCCAGCTTTTCCGAAGCCAGCGTGACATCGCACAGGTTCGGCAGGAAACGGCGGCGGGTCTTGTTCTGAGCGTGGGACACATTGTTCCCCGTCATCACGCCCGTACCGGTCAGTTCGCAGCGACGCGCCATAGTCGCACCTTTCACAAAGAATAATCCGTGCGCACCGATCTTGCGAGCGGCGCGAGAGCGGGCGAGATAACGGAGCGGCGCGACGGCGTCAAGCTTGCACCGTTCATCTTGCAGCCGGTTTTGTTCGGTTATTGCAGTTGATATATCGGGGTCAAGCTGGCGGCGGTGCATAGCCGAGGAGAGTTTCGAGTGAAAAACGCGTGGGTTATCGGAGCCATGGCGCTGGGCCTGACCGGCGGTGTGCCGGTCCTTGCGGCCGATGATGCAGCAGACAGTGCGGCAGGCGCCGGCGTGCGGGGCATCACCGTGCAGTATTCCGGTTCGGTCATGATCTTCCAGGTCGCCGATATCGTCGTGAACGGCCAGTTCGCCAATGACGACTACAGCGCCTCGGCGCGGCTGACGACGGCCGGGCTGGCGGCATTGTTCTCCGATGCGGATATCGAGGCCGGCGTGTCCGGCTATCGCTACGGCCCCCGGCTGCAGCCCTGGCGCTACAGCCACTACAATCATGCCAGCTCGAAGAACCGCACGGTCGGCATCGACTTCCCCGAGGGGGTGGCGACGCCGAATATCGAACCACCCTTCGGCAATATGGGTGAACCGCCAGCGACGGCGGAGGAGCGGGCCGGTGCCGCCGACCCGCTCTCGACCCTGCTGGCCATCGGGCTGGGCGCTGCCTCCAGCAGCGATTCGCTGTGTGACGGCCAGCTGCCCGTATTCGACGGCCGGGCGCGCTATAATCTGCGCTTCGAGGATGGCGGTACCGAGCGGGTCCGCACCCGGGCCTGGTCGGGCGATGCCCAGATCTGCCACGCCTATTACGAGCCGATCTCGGGCTATGAGGCGGATGAATTCCCCGACGAGGACACCATCTCCCATCCGATCACCTTCTGGATGGCGCCGGTGCATGGCGGCGATCTCTATGTCCCCGTGCGCATCCGGACGAATGCCGGCTTTGGCGGGGTGACGATCACCGCCCGCTCGATCCAGGAAAGCTGATCCTGCATGCCGGGTGCCGGTAAGCAGCCTTGCGCTGCCCCCGGCGTCCGGCCTAAGGAGGGGGCGTCATGTTGGCGCGCAATGACGGTCCCGGCCAGATAACGGCCGCGCTCGGACCGACCAATACCGGAAAGACACACCTCGCCGTCGAGCGGATGCTGGGCCGGTCCTCCGGGATGATCGGTCTGCCCCTGCGCCTGCTCGCGCGCGAAGTCTATGACCGGGTGGTGAAAGCCAAGGGCGCGGCCGCCGTCGCGCTGATCACCGGCGAGGAAAAGGTCGTGCCGGCCTCGGCGCGCTATTTCATCTGTACCGCCGAAGCCATGCCGGTGGAAAAGCGTGTCGCCTTCGTCGCCATCGACGAGGTGCAGCTGGCCGCCGATCCGGAACGCGGGCACGTCTTCACGGACCGCCTCCTGCGCGCCCGCGGCACCGAAGAGACCATGATCCTCGGTTCGGGCACGATGACCCGGCTGATCCGCGAACTCGTGCCGCGCGCCGATACCGAACATCGCGAGCGCTTTTCCCAGCTGAGCTATTCCGGGCCTGCCAAGCTGACCCGCCTGCCGCGGCGTTCGGCCGTGGTCGCCTTCTCGGCCGAGGCCGTCTACGCCATCGCGGAACTCCTGCGCCGGCGGCGCGGCGGGGCTGCGGTGGTGATGGGCGGTCTGTCGCCGCGCACCCGCAATGCCCAGGTCGAGCTCTACCAGTCCGGCGAAGTGGACTTCCTCGTCGCCACCGATGCCATCGGCATGGGGCTGAACATGGACATCGACCATGTCGCCTTTGCCGAGAGCCGCAAATTCGACGGCCGCCGCCGGCGCCGGCTGACCCCGGCCGAGCTCGGCCAGATTGCCGGACGGGCCGGCCGCTTCCGCTCCGACGGAACATTCGGCGAGACCGCCGACTGCCGTCCTTTCGACCCGGATGTCGTCGAGGCCGTGGAGGCCCACAGCTTCGCGCCCGTGGAACGCCTGCGCTGGCGCAATCCCGATCTCGACGAAAGCTCGCTGGACGCGCTGCAATTCTCGCTCGGCAAACCCTCGCGTCATCCGGCGCTGGAGCGGGTCGGCGAAGCGATGGACGAGCGCGCCCTGGGCGTGCTGGCCGCCGACCGCGAAGTGCGCGACCGCGCGACGGGCCGCGACGGGGTGAGCCGGCTGTGGGATGCCTGCCGCCTGCCCGATTTCCGCAAGGCAACGCTGGACGCCCATGCCCGGCTGGTGAAGTCGATCTATCTGCACCTGACCGGCCCCGGCAATCGCCTGCCCGACGACTGGCTGGCCGGTCATCTGGAGCGGCTGAACAAGACCTCCGGCGATGTCGACGCGCTGGCCTCGCGCCTCGCCTATGTGCGCACCTGGGCCTATGCCGCGCACCGCGCCGACTGGACGCAGGACCCCGATCACTGGCGCGGCCGCACGCGCCAGATCGAGGACGCACTGTCCGACGCCCTGCACGAACGGCTGATGCAGCGCTTCGTCGACCGCCGCACCAGTGCACTGGTGAAAGGCCTGCGCGACGAGCGCGACCTGCTGGCCGGCGTATCGCACACGGGCGAGGTGACGGTAGAGGGTCATTTCGTCGGACGTCTTGACGGACTGACGTTCAGGCCCGATGCAGAAGGCCGCGAGCTGGCCGCCCGCACCCTGAAGTCCGCGGCGCTGAGAGCGTTGCGACCTGAAATCAACCGGCGCCTCGGCGCCCTGGCTAGGACAGACATGACAGACCTGACCTTCACCGATGATGGCCAGATCATCTGGAACGGCGAGACCGTGGCCCAGCTGATCCCCGGCCCCGGCCCGCTGAAACCGGCCATCAAGCTGATCGGCGGCGATCTGGGAACGACGGAAGCCCAGGCGGCAGCCCAGTCGACGCTGGAAGCGCGCGTGCGCGAACATATCGAGACGGTTCTGGCACCGCTGTTCAAGCTGCGCGAAGCCGGCCAGTCCGACGAGCTGCCCGGCCCGGCCCGCGGTGTTGCCTGGCGCCTGCACGAGGCCGGCGGCGCCCTCGCCCGCCTGACCATCTCCGACGAGGTGCGCGCCCTGTCCCAGGACGAGCGCCGCGCCCTGCGCGCTGTCGGCGTGCGGATCGGCGAGCACATGGTCTATGTGCCCGAACTGGTAAAGCCCGCCCCGGCGCGGCTGAACGCCCTGCTGCAGGCGATCGCCGCCGGATCGACCGATATCAGCTGGCTGCCGGCACCCGGCCTGACCTCCATCGCCAATGACCGCAACCGCTCGCGCGCCGATTATGCGACCGTCGGCTTCTATCCCTGCGGTCCGCGCGCCGTGCGCTTCGACATGCTCGAACGCCTGGCCGATACGCTGCGTGATGCCCGCGCGGTGGATCAGGAGCCCGGCTTCCCGCTGACCGCCGACATGACGGCACTGCTGGGCTGTTCGGTTGAAGACCTGCGCGGCACGCTGACCACGCTGGGTTACAAGCGCATCCAGAAGGGCCCCGATCCGGAAAAGGCGGAAGGCGAACGCTGGGATCGTCGCAAGCGGCGTCCCCAGGCTCGCCCGCGGCCCAAGCCGGCTGCCGCGACCCCGCCGCCCGCCGACAGCCCGTTTGCCGCTCTGGCCGCGCTGAATGTCGCCGGCACGGGTGCCGCGAACGCCCGCAAGCCGGGCCGCAAGCGCAGCCGCAAGGGCTCCAAGCCGTGAGCGAGGCGGGTAGCGGACAGCGGGTGGATGTCTGGCTGTGGCATGCCCGCCTGTTCAAGACCCGCACCCTGGCCACCCGTATCGTGACGAAGGGGCAGATCCGCGTCGAGACCGCCGGCACAACGCGCCGGATCACCAAGGCTTCGGCCCTGGTTCGTGAGGGCGACACATTGACGCTCCCCCTGAATAATCAGATTGTTCGGCTCGAAGTCCTGGGCCTGGGCGAACGGCGCGGCCCGGCGGCGGAAGCCCGCCTGCTCTATCGTCGGCTCGACGAGGCCGGGGAGCCGGCCGAGCCCGCCGCGTAAATATGCCGATAAACCCGGACCTTAGAGGACCCGGCCATGTTCGAATCCATCAAGCGTCTCTTCACCGCCGAGACGGGCGAATCCCATCCCGAACTCGATCCGCACGTTGCGGCGACGGCTCTGCTCGTCGAGGCGGCCCTGGCTGACGGCATCTATGCCGACTGCGAGCAGGAGCAGATCCGCGCCATCCTGTCGGCAGCCTTTTCCATGTCCGACGAGAAGGCGGCCCGCGTGCTCGACCAGGCCGAGAGCCTGGCCGAAACCGCAGTCGATCATCACAGCTTCACCAAGGTGGTGAAGGCCTGTCTGGACAAGCAGGAACGCGTCGCGCTGGTGGAACAGCTATGGCGTGTCGCCCTGGCCGATGGCGAGAAATCGCCCTTCGAGGACGCCTTCATCCGGCGCATCACGCCCCTGCTCGCCGTCGGCGACCGGGAGCGCGTCTTCGCCCGTTCGCGTGCAGAAGCGCACATGCGGCCCCGTTGACAAACCCGCGCCTGCGGCCCATGTCCCGCCGGCATACCTGCCCCGTCCAAGAAATCCGGCTGCCATGACCTATATCGTCACTGACGCCTGCGTGCGCTGCAAATACACCGATTGTGTCGAAGTCTGCCCCGTCGACTGCTTCTACGAGGGCGAGAATTTCCTCGTCATCCATCCGGACGAGTGCATCGATTGCGGCGTCTGCGAACCGGAATGCCCGGTCGAGGCGATCAAGCCGGACACCGAGGACGATCCGGACGGCAAGTGGCTGGCCGTGAACTCGAAATTCGCCGAGGTCTGGCCGAACATCACGGTGCGCAAGGACCCGCCCGCCGACGCCGATGCCATGGCCGAGGAAGAGGGCAAGTACGAGAAGTATTTCTCCGAAAAACCCGGATCGGGCGACTAGCCGCGCCGGGTTAACCAAACGCTACCGTTTGGAAATTTCCGTAGTTTGTGATATGTTCCGCAGATTGATGGGCAGTGCATGTGGCGCTGCCCGCTTTTCTGTGCGGTGGCTTGCACGCAGGGTTAGTCGATCTCGGAGCCGGGTGGGTGCCGGAACAACTTCGGGAGCGATCCGCGTGCTATTGGGTCCCACCGGCAAGGAAGGCCCAACCAGAGAGCATCCATGACGAAAAAAACCGCCAACGACAACAAGTCTTTCAAGCAAGGCGACTTTATCGTGTACCCGGCCCACGGTGTCGGTCAGGTCACGGGCGTTGAGAAGGATACGGTCGCGGGTTTCGACATCGAAGTCTACGTCGTCACGTTCGAACAGGATAAAATGACGCTGCGCGTGCCGACCGCCAAGGCCGACGCGTCGGGCATGCGCCCGCTGTCCAGCGATCGTATCGTGAAGGACGCGATGAAGACGCTGAAGGGCAAGGCCAAGGTGAAGCGCACCATGTGGAGCCGCCGGGCACAGGAATACGAAGCGAAGATCAATTCGGGCGACCTGATCATGATCGCCGAAGTCGTTCGCGACCTGCACCGTGCAGAAGACCAGCCCGAGCAGTCCTATTCGGAACGTCAGCTCTATGAATCCGCGCTGGACCGCATGGTCCGCGAACTGGCTGCCGTCGAGAATATCGAGCACGACAAGGCTCGTGAAATGCTGTCGGTCTCGCTGGCCAAGAAAGCCGCCTGATCCATCACGCATTGCAACGCCCAGACAGACGCCCGGCTCCGGCCGGGCGTTTTTCTTTATGCATCCGCGGCCGCCGTGCCGCCCCCTGCCTGGCCCGGTGATCCGCTCCGCCCTGCCCGCCGTAAGAGGCGGTAAGGAGGATGTGAGGATGCCTGCAACCCGGACTGCCCCCGAGACAACCGCCGCGCCGCGCCAGCGCGATGCCGGCGAACAGCGCTTTGTCAAAACCGCCATGGCGGTGCCGCTCCTGTCGCGCGAGGAGGAACAGGACCTCGCCCGCCGCTGGTCCGAGCACCGCGACGAAGCCGCACTTCACCGCCTCACCGAGGCCCATATGCGCCTCGTCGTGGCCACGGCGGCCCGCTTCCGGCGCTACGGCCTGCCCTTCTCCGACCTGATCCAGGAGGGCAATATCGGCCTGATGAAAGCGGCGGAGCGGTTCGATCCCTCCCGCGACGTCCGCTTCTCCACCTATGTGACCTGGTGGGTTCGCTCCTGCATCCAGGATTATGTGCTGCGCAACTGGTCGATCGTGCGCACCGGCACGACCTCGGCCCAGAAATCCCTCTTCTTCAACCTGCGCCGCATCCGCGCCCGCACGGGCGATGTCGATGGCGGCGGGCTGACGCCGGAGAACCGCCGCTTGATCGCCGAGGAGCTGAAGGTGCGTGAGGAGGATGTGGACATGATGGCCTCGCGCCTCAGCGCCGTCGACCGCTCACTCAACGCGCCGGTCGGCGAAGAGGACCAGATGCAGTGGCAGGACCTGCTGGTGGACGAGACGTGTGCACCGGAGGACGAGGTGATGGACCGGACCGACAGCGAGCGCCGCAAGGCGTGGCTGGGCCAAGCCATCGACACGCTGAACCCGCGCGAACAGCTGATCATTCGCGAACGGCGCCTCAGCGAGGAAGGCTCGACCCTGGAAATGCTGGGCGACCGCCTCGGTATCTCCAAGGAACGCGTCCGCCAGATCGAGACTGTGGCGCTGGACAAGATCCGCAGGGCCCTGACCGAGCGTCACGGCGACCCGGCCACCTGCGGCCTGATCCCGAACTGATCCAGAATTTGATCCCGGCGCCGCCTGCCGGAGACGGCAGGCTGCTAGCTGGTCTTTCGCAGGCCGCATACGGCCGGACGGCTCAGTCGACCAGAACCTCGACCCGTTCGGGATGATCAATGCGGATCATCGGACCGTTCTCGTCCTCGATCCAGCCGCGCACCCGGATGCGGCGCGTCTCCAGCGCATCCGGGCCCAGACCGGCCTCGAGAAAGGCCGGCGCGTCCTCCGCTTCGATCGTGACGGTGAAGTCGGTGCGGTAGTCGGCCCCGAAATTGAGATAGATGCGGCCGGAGCGCAATTGCGTCGCCTCCAGCACCCGGCCCTCGACCAGCTGCACCGATCCGATGTCCTGGGCCAGCACATCGGGATGTGTGTCGCGCACGGCATGGGCCGGATCCGACCATAACCCGCGCCCCTCGGCCCGGGCAAACCCTTCCAGAACCAGCAGGTCGCGCGCGGCCGCCCGGTTATCCGCGTGGCTGAGCACCCGGGCCGCCCCTGCTTCGACCAGGCGGGCCTGCAGCCAGGTGTCAGATCCGTTTTCGTTCCGGACATGCACTTGCGCCAGCGCACGGCCATAGCGATCACGTTCCTGACCCGCATAGGCAAGACGCACCGCATGACCCGCCGCTTCGGCCTCCATCAAGGCCCGGCTCAGAGCCTCGTCCGGCGCATCCAGCTCGGCCAGGCGCACCTCCAGCGTGCTCTCGCCAGTGTCCACAGTGAGCGTCAATGCGCCCGAAACTTCAGTAACTTGTCCGGCCTCGCCCGGTGTGAAAGGGTCGGCACCGAAAGAGCAGGCCGCCAGGGCCAGTAGAAACAGGAGGGGCATGATCGCGCGCATCGCTTTCCGGCTTTCCGTTCATTCCATGGCTATACCACTTGTAATTGTGTTGCAAGCCCGGCGTTCGCGTCGCGTGTTTACCAATCCGTTTACCATCTGTGCGTAATGATCCGGGCAGCCAACAAACAGGGACGCTCCCACGATGAACGCATATGCCTATTCCGACGACGCGATGACCCATCCGGCCGGCGCGTCCGAAAGCAATTCCCGCGCGGTCGCCGAAGCGGTCGGCGAGACGGCCGCCCGCGCCTCGCAGGGCGCCGAGGCAGCCCAGATCGCCCGCGACGCCATGAACCAGGTGGAAGAGTCCAGCCAGGTTCTCGAGCGCCGTGTCGAGGCGCTGACCGACGCGTCCCAGCGCATCAATGCGATCCTGTCGACCATCGAGGCGATCGCCAGCCAGACCAACCTCCTCGCCCTCAACGCGACCATCGAGGCCGCCCGCGCCGGTGAAGCCGGCCGCGGCTTTGCCGTTGTCGCAGGCGAAGTGAAGGCGCTGGCCGGCCAGACGGCCAAGGCGACCGAAGACATCGCCTCGCGCATCGCCGCCCTGGACACCGAAGTGAAGGAAATCCTCGACGGTGTGCGCGGGTCCGGCCAGTCGGTCGCCCGCGGCAAGGTCGCCGTCGACCAGATGACCCAGGCGACCCAGGAAGTCGCCCAGCAGCTCAACACGCTGCGCCAGACCATCGGCTAGGCTTTCGCCAGGCCGAGAACAAAGAAGCGGCGGGCCCGGCTCCGCCGCTTTTTTGTGCGCCGGAATATCTTTAAATTGTTGTTGTGATTTGATACAACTTTGACTCACTCGCTGAAAACGGGAGTGAGATATGCAACCGGAATCAAGGATCACAAAGGACGGCCTAACGGAAATCATCGTCGCGTCGGACAATACCGAGGACGTCATTGTCCGCTCATCGATCGGCTACACGCCGCAATACGTGACCGACGTCTATGGCCGCACAAAACGCGTCACCAAGGACGTGACCTTCGCCAAACTTCTGCGCCGCCTGAAACACGATCTGCCCAAGCACGAGCTCGTCAGTATCGGCACGCCGGTCAATTTCGACATCGCCCCCACCCATCTGACGCGGGTGGAGATGCAGTTCGAGACCGATGAGCAGGTCGAAAAATGCCTCAAGGAGATCGGTGCGTCCGACATGATGATCCGGGTGCGGGTCCAGCCGGCCTGGGACTGGCAATCCCCCATGCTGCACGACCGCCACGTCGTCCTGCATGTCGGCTGGTATGACACCGTCTACTTCATGCAGTTCAAGGACATCTTTCTCGGCGACCTTCATTGCCGCTACTCGGCGAAATTCAACTTTGATCCGCGCGAGGCGAAGATCACGCATTTCCGCTATGACGCGCACGGAGACCTCGAGGAAATCGGCGAGTTCAACGCCGCAGAACGCGAGGCGGACGCCATCAAGGAAAAGGTCGAATTCCTGCGGATATTCCGTGACGGGTCATCGGAAACGACTTGATACGCGCCGGCCCGGGATGCGAGTCTTGGCAACCGCGCCGCCGCACTGACGGCGGCGCGGTTGCCAGGAGATATGCAAGTGCTCGTCGGAAAGCTCAGAGACGCGCCGCTCGAACCGGTCAGAAGCCGGTCGACGGCGGAGATTTTCACGCTCTACAAATCCCTGTCCGAGCCGGCCGGCATCGGCTCCGTGTCCGTGATGTTCGAGACGCTCGCGCCCGGGCACCGCGCGTCCTCACCGCATGTCCACAGTGCCAGGGACGAGTTCTATATCGTCCTGAAAGGGTCCCCGACCGTGCATTCGGGAAGCGAAACCGCCACCCTCGCCCCCGGCGATTATGTCGCCTTTCCGGCCGGCCGGGGCGAGTTCCACTATCTGCACAATCCGACCGACACGGAAGTCGAGCTGATCACGATCGCGTCCTGCCCGGACAATGATGTGATCGAGTATGCACCGGTCGGGCCCGAAACGCGGGCCAGTGCGGAATAGCCCGCACACCCATTCCCCGCATCACAGGCTTCAGCCGTCCGGAAAAACCGGCTAAGACGCCCCTCTGGCGGCCCCGTAGCTCAGCAGGATAGAGCAACGGATTCCTAATCCGTAGGTCGCGCGTTCGAATCGCGCCGGGGTCACCAGAGTCTTTCGATCTCGCGGCAGTCCGCTGCGCGGACGCCTCCGAAGGGGCGGGCCGACCGCCCGACGCGCGGTCGCGCTTGCGGACCGGAACGGTCCGATGGATCTCGCGGCAGTCCGCTGCGCGGACGCCTCCGATGGGGCGGGCTGCCACTTTCCGAATTCCGCCCGACGCGCGGTCGCGCTTGCGGACCGGAACGGTCCGATGGATCTCGCGGCAGTCCGCCGTACTGGGCGCACCCCTCTGGCATTCTTCTTGCTCGCCTCGCAGGGGAAATCCCGGGAGGAGACAGCGCGCCATGACCCAATCCATCGCTGCCGAACACATCGCCAAGCGCGAACGGCTTGATCATCTCGATGTCCTGCGCGGTCTGGCCGTGATTGGCCTGCTGTTCGCGCGCTTCCCGGCCAAGGGCGGTTCGATTCTCGCAATCGAACACCCGGATATTCTCGGCTGGTCCATCGGGGAACAGGTGATCTGGTTCCTCAACTCGGTCCTGGTCGACGATGCGATGCGCGGCCTGTTCGCGCTGCTGTTCGGCGTCTCGCTGTGGATGATGACGCGGCCGCGTGAGGGCTCCGCCCTGACCGAGACCTATACGCGCTACCTGGCCCGCACGGCCGGCCTGTTCGCCTTCGGTCTGGTCTTCCACGTGATCCTGCTGGCCGAGGCCTCGGACATCCTGCACGTCTATGCGCTGGCCGGTGTCGTCGCCCTGGCCCTGTCGCGGCTGGATCCGCGTCTTCTGGTGCTGGGCGGTCTGGGCGGGTTCGGCCTGCTCGCGCTGCACGAATTCACCAATGAGCTCACCACCGCACCGGTGACCGGGGCCAGCCTGGCCGATGCCGCGGCCTATCATGCCGGTTCCTATCTCGACCATGTCCGCCTCTCCCTGGTGCAATTCCAGTCCTGGAGCCTGTCGACGGGCATTGTCTGGAAATGCCTGGAAGCGGGCAGCTACATGCTGCTGGGCCTGGGCCTGTTCCGTATGGGCGCCTTCACGAACTGGTCGGCCGGACGCCTGACGGCCCTGCTTGCCGCGGGCTATGGCATCGGTTTCGCCCTGTGCGGCGGTGTCGCCGCGATGGCGGCGGCCGGCGGGTTCGAGATCGTCGTGAAATCCCATCCGCTGACCACGCTGGGCAAGCCCTTCATCGTGCTGGGCCATGCCGCGCTGATCATGCTGGCGATGCGGGCCCCGGCCCTGCGCCCGGCGCTGATGGCGACGCTGGCGCCGGTCGGACGCCTGGCCCTGACGCTCTATCTGGGCGGCACGGCGATCGCGCTCTTCGCCTTCACCGGCGCCGGCCTGGCGCTGGGTCCGTTCGACCGCTACGGCATCACGGCCGCAGCCCTGATCGGTGCCGTCGCGCTGATCGTCTTCGCCCGGCTGTGGCTGTCCGTGTCGAAACAGGGTCCGCTGGAATGGGCGTTGCGGGTGTGGAGCTCGGCCTCGGGCGATCTCGCCTGCCGTCTTCTGCCGAAACCGCGGGCCGTCCAGAACGCGTGACGGCTCAGCTGCCGGTCAGGGCGATAATGCCCGCCTGGCCGCCGAACAGCCCGCTCTCGCCACGATGGTGGGCCCGGCGGGCAGAGAAGAGGCGGTCCTCCTCGCCATAGGTGCACAGGGGGGAGCGTTCGATCGCGCCCTCCGGCACACCCGCCAGCACCAGCTGGCGGCGGCAAGCCTCGGCGACATCGAGCTGCGCCCCGCCTTCCGGATCGCGCGGCGAGACGATGCCACCGGTATTCTCGAACGCTGCCTCGAATTCAGCGACGACTTCCGGTCCGACGCGGTAATTCGCCGGCGATATGGACGGGCCGATGGCGGCCAGCAGATCGGCCGGACGCGTGCCATAGCGCTCGGTCATCGCCCCAATCGTCGCGCCGGCAACGTTCACGACCGTGCCGCGCCAGCCGGAATGGATCGCCGCGACCGCACGGCGCACGGGATCGAACAGCAGGATGGGCGTGCAGTCGGCAGTCTGGCAGACCAGACCCAGGCCCGGCCTGTCCGTGATCAGCGCATCGCCCTCGCCGGCCGGCTGATCGCCCTTCGGCCAGCCTTCGACAGTGACGACGTCACGGCCATGCACCTGGACGGCAAAGACCAGATGATCCAGCCCCAGCGCCACACGCACGCGGTCGCGGTTTTCCGAGATGTGCGCCGGATCGTCGCCGCGCGACCGGGTGAGGTTAAGCGCGGCATAGGGCCCCTCGCTGACACCACCCGTGCGCGTGGTGAAGGCGTGGACGATGCCGGGCCGGTCGAGCACCGGCATGCGAATCAGATCGAGCGTCATGGCCGAAATCCTAGCCGCCCCCGGCCGAGATCATAGCCCTCGCCCGCGGCCCGGATATCCGCGATGCGCTGTTCGAAGCGCGACCAGTCATCGGCCGCGTCGATCGCCGACCAGGTCTCCTCGACCACCTCGATCGTCATGGCGACAGGCTCGCCCTGCCCGAACACGGCGTGATCGAGCCGTTCCGGGCGCACCGCGTCATGCGCGGCCATCGCTGTGCGCCAGGCGTCGAACTTTTCGCCGGTATAGGCCGATGCCCGCGGCCCCGACATTGCCCGCTCTGCCGAGGCCTCGCCGCAGAACCAGTCGAAGATCACACCTTCCCAGGGCAGTTGCGAGCTCTCCATGAAGGCCAGAAACGCCCGCACCAGCGCCTCGTCGGCCGCCTCACCGGCGGATGCCAGGCCGAAGCGGGCCAGGAAAGCCTCGAGCAGCGCTGTGCGGTAGACGGCAGGGAAGCCGGCCAGGGCCGTCTCCAGGCTCGACCGGTCGCCCACCAGCGACAGCGCGCCGGCGAATTGCTGCAGCGCCCAGTACACGGCCTCCGGCTGGCGCGCGAAACAGTAGAGCCCGGAATGGTCGAAATAGGCGGCCGTGAAGCCGGGCTCATAATGCGGCAGGAAGCGCCAGGGGCCGTAGTCGAAACTTTCGCCCGTGACATTGATATTGTCGGTATTGAGCACGCCGTGCACGAAGCCGGCCGCCATCCATCCTGCGGCCATGCGGGCATTGGCCGCGATCACCGCCTCCAGCAGCGCGGCCGGCCGGTCTTCTGCTTCCGCGAGACCGGGATAATACGTCTCGATCACATGTCCGATCAGGGCCTCGATGCGCCCGGGCTCGCCTTCATAGGCATGGCGCTGGAATGTGCCGAGACGGACATGGGAATGACCCAGCCGGGTGAGCACGGCCGAGCGCGTCGGCGAGGGCTCGTCATTGCGCTGCAGGGCCTCACCGGTCTCGAACACGGCAAAGGCCTTGGAGGTGTAGACGCCCAGCGCTTCCAGCATCTCCGCCGCCAGCACTTCGCGCATGGCGCCTTTCAGCGTCAGCCGCCCGTCGCCGGACCGCGACCAGGGCGTCGTGCCCGAGCCCTTGGTGGCCAGATCCAGCAGGCGGTCCCGATCGTCGCGCAATTGCGCGAACAGGAAGCCGCGCCCGTCGCCCAGATCGGGATTATAGGTGCGGAACTGATGGCCGTGATAGCGCATGGCGCGCGGCTGCGGCTGGTTGTCCGGCAGGGCCTGGAAACGGTGGAAATGCGCGGCGCGCTCGGCCGCATCCAGCGTGTCGAGGCCGACAGGTTCGGCCCAGCGGTCATTCCAGAAGCGCAGATGCGCCTCGGGGAAATCGGCCGGGCGCACCGGGTCGGAGAAATCATCGCCCAGGGCGGCAAAGCGCGGATCGGGGCGGTAGGTCGCGGAAACGGTCATGCTACCGAGCTAGGCGCTTGCCCGCCCGAATGCAAACGGATCAGCCGCGCAGACCGTCACCCAGCGCCACGGCCGCCGCGTCCACCAGCGCCTTGGCCCCCGGCAGAACGGCGGTGAGATTGAAATAGCCGTGCGGCAATCCCTTGCCCAGCGTGTAGTCGACCGGCAGGCCCAGCGCGATCAGCCGGTCGCGATAGGCCTTGCCCTCATCCAGCAGCGGATCGAGTTCGGCGGCAAAGATATGCGTTTTCGGCAGGCCGGCCAGATCGCTCTCGAACAGCGGCGAGACCCGCGGATCCTTCGCCAGTTCCGGATCGGGCAGATAGGCCAGCGCGATCTTCTCCAGCGTGAAGGCGGCCAGCAGGTGGCCCTCCAGCGCTTTCAGCCGCGGCTTGCGCCGTTCAACCAGCTGCAACAGCGGATAGATCAGCAGCTGGAAGCGGATCTGCGCGCGCCGCGCCTGGGTGAGCATGGCGGCCAGTCCGCCGCCTGCACTGTCACCGGCCACGGCGATGCGCTGCGGATCGGCCCCGGCGCGCACCTGGCCCTCATCCGAGACCAGCCAGTCGAAGGCGGCCAGCGTGTCCTCGATCGCCGCCGGGAAGGGATGTTCCGGCGCCAGGCGGTAATCGATCGCCACAAGGCGCGCGCCGCTGTGCGCGGCCAGCCGCCGGCATTCGCGGTCATGCGTATCCAGATCGCCGATCACATAGCCGCCGCCATGCATGTAGAGCGTCAGCGGCGCCGGCCCCACCGAGCCGAACGGGATATAGAGGCGCGCGGGAATATCGCCCGCCGGGCCGGGAATGGCGAAATCCTCGACCGCTTCGAGTTCCGGCGCCTTCACATCCATGTGCGGCGTGGCATTGCGCAGGGCCTGACGCATGCGCGGCGCCGTGCGCGCCGGCTCGAACGGGTCTTCAATACCGAATTTGACGAGGGCCTCGGGCCATTGGGTCGTGTCCATGCATGTGCAGTTAGCACAGGCCCGCGACAGCGCAACTGCGGCGTGACGGGCTGCCGCAAATACCTAGTGGACCGTGATATCGCCTTCGCGCTCGAGCCGTCCGGCCAGCGCGTCTTCCATCACCGAGCGCAAGGCGCGCCAGGCATCGGCGCCCTCGGGCTGGCCCTGCTCGTCCAGATCCGTCACCGCCTCGTCGGCATAGCCGATCGCCTGGGGGCCGTGCAGGTCGACCATGGTCCAGGCGATCTGGCGGATATCTTCGACGGTGATGTGGACGCGCGGGGTCATGCAACGGGCTCCTGTGGACAAGGTCTGCCAGACACAGGAGCAAGGGCGGGGCCAGACCGGCACTCCGATTACATACAATAATATCTGATGGTTAGACCATTATCGCCGGGACCGGACAGGGGTCAGCCCTGCCCTCCGGACGATTTTGCCGAGTCGTTCCGACCGGGTGCGTAGCCGCCGCCATCGAGATAGGCGATTTCTTCCGCGGTCGAGCGCCGCCCCAGCGCCTCATTGCGATAGGGGAAGCGCCCGAAGCGCTCGATCACCGCGCGATGCTTGCGGGCATGATCCAGCGTACCCGGACCCTCCAGCCGCTCCTGCGCCAGGGTGATGCAGCGATCCTGGTCGGCCAGGGCTTCGGAATGCATGAAGGGCATATAGACGAAGGCGCGGCGATCCTCGGCGACGGCCCAGTCGAACCCGCGGTCGATCATGGCGTCGGCGATCTCGCGGGCCAGCGGATCGAATTCGAAGGCCTTGCCCGAGCCGCGCCAGACATTGCGCGGAAACTGGTCGAACAGGAGGATCAGCGCCAGCGCGCCTTCGGCATCGTCCCGCCAGGGATGGCCGCCGGTGCGATAGCGCGCGGCCTCGTGCTCGATCGTCTTGCCGAAGCGCCGCCGCAGCACGGCGTCGAACGCGGCGGAGACGGCATACCATTTCGCGGGACCGGCCTCCTCGAACCAGAAATCGATAATGTCCTGCGGCGTCGGATCGGAAAGGCTCATACGCGAAGGGCTCCGGACTGGATCTGCTCATACAGCTCCGGGGTCAGGGTGACATAGCGCCCCTCGCCGGGATGATCGAACAGGATCGTGTCCGAAATCGCGGCCGGATCAAAGCCTTCCTTCACCAGATCGACCTTGCGGAACTTGAACGTGCCGGTCGTGTCGGTCTGCGGCTGCAGACGCAGGAAGAGCGGGCGGGCATAGGCCGGCAGCGCGTCACGGACATGGGCGTGCAGCGCGTCGAAATCGACCCCGCCGTCAGCCAGCACCAGCGCGGCCATGCCGGCGCGGCCGGAATGGCCCTCGACTTCGACACCATAGACATTGGCTTGCTCGATACCGTCGACACTCAGCGCTTCGGCCACCTCGCCGGTCGCCACGTTTTCCGACTTCCAGCGGAAGGTGTCGCCGACCCGGTCGACGAAATAGTAATAGCCCAGCTTGTCGCGCGTCATCAGGTCGCCGGTGCGGAACCAGGCATCGCCCTCCTCATAGACATTGCGCAGGATCTTCTTCTCGGTGTCTTCCTTGCTGCCATACCCATCGAAGCGGAAACGCGAATCCTCCGGGTCGATCTTGCCGATCGCCTCGCCCACCTCGCCGGGCGCGCACTGGATACAGAACCCGTCCTCGCCGCGCATCGGCTTTTCCGCTTCCATGTCGAAGCGGACGAGATCGATGTTGAAGCGGGATTTCAGATAGCCGGGCACGCGGCCGACGGCGCCCGGCATGTTGTCGGTATTCACAAGACCGACATTGCCCTCGGTGGACCCGTAGAATTCGATGATCTGCGGCACATCGAACCGTGCCTGGAACTCCTCCCACACCTCGCGGCGCATCCCATTGCCGATGGCGATGCGCAGTGTGTGGTCCTTTTCCTCCGGCGTCTCCGGCGAGTTGACAAGGAAACGGCAAAGCTCTCCGACATACATGAACATGGTGGCGCGGAACCGCCGGGCGTCGGGCCAGAAATTCGTTGCCGAAAAACGCGGCCGGATGATCAGCGCGCCCCCGAAACTGATGGCACAGCCAACGCCGCACAACCCTCCGGTCGCGTGATAGAGCGGCAGCACCATCATCATCCGGTCGGTCTCGCTGGCCCTGGCGGCAATGGCAAACACATTGAGATAGTAGAGCGCGCGGATATGCGTCATCAGCGCAGCCTTGGGCAGGCCGGTCGTGCCGCTGGTGAACATTTTCAGCACTGGGTCTTCCGGCTTCACCGTATCGCGCACGATGCGGTCCGGCCGCTCCGAGGACTGTCCGGCCAGTGCCGTATCGAAGGACTGCGCCCCCTCCATCGTGCCGTCAAACACCCAGGCGCCGATATCGCCTATGCCGCAGGCACGGGCGCTTTCATAGGCCGCTGTCAGCTCGCCCTCGACAATGGCGTGTTTCGTCTCGCCGATATTCAGGCAATGGGCGAGCGACTGGCCGGAAAGCTGATTGTTGATCAGGGAGATCACGATGCCGGCCTTGGACAGGCCGAACCAGATCGCGATGTACTCCCAGCGATTGTTCATGAACAAGGCGACCGTGTCGCCCGGCTTCAGGCCCTGGTCGAGCGCCCAGTGGGCGACCCGGTTTGCATAGGCGTCGAACTGGCGATAGCTGATTTCACCATCCTCGAGCAGCGCCATGGGGCGGTCGGGAAAGCGGTCTACGGTCGCCTCGATCTTGTCCGGCACACGCAGGCCCGAGCCCGGGCCCACCTTGCGGATCTCGCGCAGCACACGAAGCATGCCCGACACATAGTCGAACTCGCGCTTGATCGCGCCAAAAACGCCCATCGATATCCTCCCGTTTTGCCCAGCAGAGTAGGTAGGGACCCCAACCGGTCAAGCACAACAGGACGAGTGTTGCGGGAAGTGTGAACGGTGTTTCAGAACATGTCCGGGGTTTTCCGCGTCAACCGGCGGATCACCGCCGGTAACGCGTCCCCTCACGGCCGGTTTCCGCAGCCAGGGCAAGGCAAACCGCCAGCAGGGGCAAGTCTTTCAGGATGAAATGCCCGGCCGATGCCAGCGCCGGGAAACCGCCCAGCTCACCCTCCCAGGATCCGGAGAAGGTGATGAGGAAGGACAGCGTCACGCAGAAGGTCACCGCGGCCAGGACGAGGCCGATCCGGTAGGCGCGCGTCGAGAACCAGTAGCCGGCCAGTGCGGCAACCGTGAACAGCTCGATCGCGCCGATCGCATAGGAGGTGCCCTGAAGACCGATCTGGCCGGGCATCCAGTAGAAGAAGAGGTGCGAGCGCACGAGCGGTTCGATCCCGGCGGCCTCGGTGGCGGTGAATTTCATCGCGCCGATCCAGCCGAGCACCAGCACGAGCCCGACCCACATCACCAGCTGCGCCCACACACGCATCTGGGAATAACGGCTGGAGAACATGCGGGTATTGTCGAAGGAGCCGCACCACAGGGCGAGGCCGAGAATGGCGAGATACTTGATGATGTCCTGGCCCGCGCCGATCGCCGGGAAACCGCCCTCGGCCGCGATCCACACCGGATTGGTCGCCATCAGCGTCAGCGCGCCCGCGCAGAACAGGCCCAGCATGGCAAAGCCGATGCGCCTGAAACCGCCAGAGGGGATGGGCAGGCCGATCAGCACCGCCATGACGATCTGGTAGACGCCGATCGCCCGCGCCGCAGAGGATGCCTGGTCGGTCACGTCCGGCAGCATGGCATGACCGTCCAGCCAGCCCGCCGTGATCGCCGTGCCCACACTTGTGAAATCCATGGCGCCGAACCACAAGAATGTCAGCGCCAGCGCAAAACGCGCGAAAATCAACGCACTACCCGGTGACAGCAAGGCCCGCCTCCTCAAACTCACCCCGTCCAGCTGGCCGTGACCGGACGCTAGCACTCCGGACCGCGTCTGACGAGGCCGCGAACGCGTCCATAGATCAAAAGTTGCAATTGGTGGCGTGACGGAGCGAGCTGCCGCTGGCGGGGATGGTGTGGCGGATGGCGCCTGCGAGGAACAGTCCGCCTTCGCCAAGGCTTCGGCGGACACCTCTTCGCCAGCTCGCATCGCTCGCATTCGCGCTGCGGGTGGCTCGCCACCCGAAGCCCGAAGGGCGAAGGGTGGTGCCCCTGGTCAGACTCGAACTGACACTCCTTGCGGAAACGGATTTTGAATCCGTCGCGTCTACCAATTCCGCCACAGGGGCTCCGGGGCGGGGTAAAACCTCCGCCCGAGCGCGCCGCAAGCTGACCGCGAACCCCCGCCAAGTCAACAAGCCATTGCGCTCGACGGGACGGGCTGTGCTGGCTAGTGTCCGCGCATCTCGACACCGTTTGTCAGGACACGATCCGCATGACCGATGCAGCCGAAAACCGGGGCCTCCTGTCGGCCCTGGAAGCCATTGCCGCAGACACGGGCGAAGAGGGTTGCACGCTGGGCGAGTTTGTCGACGCCCTCGGCGAGCGCGCCTTCGGCATCATCCTGTTCGCCATGGCCCTGCCCGTCTCCATTCCCTTCCTCTATGGCGTGCCGCAGATCATGTCGCTGCCGATGATGGCGCTGTCTGCCCAGATGGCGATGGGCCGCGACGAGCCCTGGCTGCCGGCACGCTTCAAGGCGCGGCGCCTGTCCAAGGCGGGGCTGGACCGCATGGCGCGCAGCGGCCGCAAATGGTTCGGCTGGCTGGAAGCGCTCGCCCGGCCGCGCCTGCGCTTTCTCTCCGGCCCGTCGGCCGAACGCGTGATCGGCGTCATCTTCATGATCTTCTGCGCCTCGATCCTGGTGCCGCTGCCGGCCACCAACACCACGCCGGGCATCGCGCTGGCCATCGCCGCGCTGGGTCTTCTCACCCGCGACGGGCTGCTGATCATTGCCGGTCTGATCCTGGGTGTGGTGTGGATCACGCTTTTGTTGGTTTTCGGCTATGCCATGATTGATATAGCCAAGGACTTCCTGCGATCCCTGCTCTAGCGGCAGGAATCCGGTCTGTGCGAATTGGTCGCGGTACATGTTTCGGGCCCGGCCGCTAGATTGCCCGGTACTTGCAACAATGGACACCATGACACCTGTTCTGACCCAGTTCCCGCTCTCGCGCTGGCCCCTGCTGATGGCGGGCGGATCGCTTCTGCTGCTTTTCGGCGCCTGGGGCTTCCAGTATATCGGTCATTACGACCCCTGTGCCCTGTGCTACGACCAGCGCCATATCCACATGGCCGTGATCGCGCTGGGCCTGGCTTTCGGCGGGCTGATGATCGCGCGGCCGGGCCTCGCCCGTTTCGCCCCTTTCATGATCTTCGCCGTCGCGGCCGTGCTGCTGTTCTCGGCGGGCTTTTCCGCCTGGCATGCCGGGATCGAGTACAAATGGTGGGCCGGCCCGGAAACCTGCACCGCCTCGGGCGGCGGCAGCGTGTCGGTCTCCGACGTGCTTGCCGCACTGGATGGCCAGCGCCCTGTCGTGATGTGCGACGAGGCGGCCTGGACGCTGCTGGGCATCTCCATGGCAGGCTATAACGCGCTGATCTCGGCGGCGATGGCCGGCCTGTCGATCGCCATGGGCATCCGGGGTCTGAAATCATGACCGCGCAACGCGCACCCCGCCCGCCTTTGCCCGGACGCCGCCGCGACCGGACGCGGATCGAGCAAATGGTCCGCGTCGACCATGCCGGCGAATATGGTGCCGTAGCGATCTATCAGGGCCAGCGGGCCGTGTTCGGACAATTGCCGCACAAGGCCCGCATCGCCGCCCAGCTGGAGGAGATGGAGGCCGACGAACAGCACCATCTCGACACGTTCGACCGGCTGATCTTCGAACATGATGCCCGCCCCACCGCGCTGGCACCCGTCTGGGACGTCGCCGGTCACGCGCTGGGTGCTGTCACCGCGCTGATGGGCGAAAAGGCGGCCCATGCCTGCACCGAGGCCGTCGAGACCGTCATCGAGCGCCACTATGCCGGCCAGGTCGCCGAGCTGAAGGCGATGGGCGAGGACGAGCTGGCCGAGCTGTTCGAGAAATTCCGTCTCGAGGAAATCGAGCACCGCGACCTCGCCGTCGAGGAAGGTGCCAGGCAAGCCCCCGGCTACGCCCTCCTCTCCCGCGCCATCCAGGCGGGGTGCAGGATCGCCATCAAGGTGTCCGAGCGGGTCTGATACTCAACGTGCGCGCTTCGCGCTCTGCGGCGCTTTGCGCCGCCCCCTCAGTCCGCTTTCGCGGACAGCTCCCCCGCAAGCGGGGCGAGCCCTGAGCCAAGGCTTCCCCTGCGAAGCGGGGGAAGTGGCCGAACCCGGCCCCTAGGCCGGGTGAGGTCGAAGGGGGTGAGTCCCCCTAAACCACCGGCAGCCGCACCGCGAAGACCGTTCCCGCCTCGTCGCTCCCGACAAGTTCGACATCGCCGCCATGGGCGCGGGCGAGTTCACGGGCGATGGAGAGGCCGAGGCCGGTGCCGCCCTTGCGGACAGATCCCGAAAACGCCTCGAACAGGCGCTCACGCGCCTTGGGCGGCAGGCCGGGGCCGGTATCGCGGATCTCGATGACGGCCTGGCCGTCCACAACGCTTGCGGTGGCGGCAAGCGCGCGCTCACCGGCCTGCTCCTGCATCGCCTGGATGGCATTGCGGCACAGATTGAGAAACAGGCGGTGCGCCTGGTCCGGATCGGCATCCAGCAGCAGCGTGTCCACGACCTGGTTGTCCCAGCTGACGCCGGAGCCCGCGAGCCCCGCATCGGCCACCACCTCGTCCAGCAGCGCCCGCGCCGGTACGGCAGCCCGCACCGGCGGTGTTTCCTCGGCCCGGCCGTATTGCAGCGTCGCCTCGCACAGGCGGATACCACGGTCGACGGCGCGCACCAGCCGCTCGCCCATCTTGCGCACCCGCCCGTCGCTCTCGGTCGCCAGGCGGTCGGAGACCAGCTGGGCGCTGGCCAGCACATTGCGCAGATCGTGATTGATCTTGGCGACAGCCCCGCCGAGCGCGGCGAGGCGTTCGCGCTGGTGCAGTGCCTGGCGGATATCCGCCTGCATGCGTGCGAGTTCCGCTTCGGCCTGGCCGATCTCGGTGCGCGCGCCCGACGGCCGGATCGCACGCGCGGGATCGGACGGATCGGCGCTGAAATGCGTCATCGCCGCCGCCAGCCGCCGCATCGGGCGCACGAAGAGATAGAAGAGCGCGGCATAGATCACCGCCCCGGCGATCGCCGCACCGATACTCGCCCACACCAGCAGCCAGCGCGAGAAGGCGTGCAATTCCGCCCGCAGCGGCGTTTCGCGCACAATCACGTCGATCGTCTCGCCCGGGGCGCCCATCGGCTCGGCGCGGATGCGCAGCAGCCGGCCCGGCGGGGCGAACAGGACATCGACCGTGTCGCGAAGATGGGTGAACCAGCCAGCCTTGCGCAGATCCGTCTCCACCAGCCCCTCGCCGATCGGACCGGAATAGAGCACCAGCTCGTTCATGCCGTCGCGCACACGGGACACAGCGACGGCGTCAGCGCCCATCAGCAGCGCCCGCACCTCGTCCTCGCCCAGCGCCCCGCCCGGCGCGACATCGGCCGCCAGCGCGGCCAGGTGCGCCGCCTCGGCGCGGTCGCTCATCCATTGCATGCGGAAGCCGGCAGCGGCCGGAAAATAGATCAGCGCCACGCCGGCCGCGATCAGGCCCAGCGTGACCATCAGCAATTGTCCGGGCAGGCTGTCGATCAGCGGCCCGACGCCCCGGCGGGGCGGCGGCTGGCCTTCCTCGTTCGGGCGGGAAGAATCGGTGTCCGGATCGTTGACCATGAGCTGGCAGGCCGAATAGCCTAGGCGTCCGGGTGCGGCAAGCGCAAGGCGATGAGCGGCCGGCTTGCCCGGGCCATGCGGGCAAACAGCGTTTTTGCCTGCGCAATCTGCGGCACCCGCCCTTGACGTGGCCGGATGGGCCGCGTATTAGCCGCCGCTCTCGAATTGAACGCCGATGGAGCGCGACCGTGAAACGCACATTTCAACCGTCCAAGCTCGTCCGCAAGCGTCGGCACGGCTTCCGTGCGCGCATGGCGACGAAAAACGGCCGTCAGGTTCTGGCCCGCCGCCGGGCCAAAGGCCGCAAGCGCCTGTCCGCCTAAATACGATGGACACGCAGCCGCTGGCCGTTAATCGGCTGAAAAAGCGGCGCGAATTTTTGTTCGTCGCCCAAGGCAAGAAAGCCGTCCGGTCCAGCGTCGTTATCCAGGCGCGAAGACGGGACGGCTCTTCTTGTTTGTACGATACGGTCGGCGCGGGCTTCACCGCCACGCGCAAGATCGGCGGCGCAGTCGTCCGGAATCGCTGCAAACGCCGTTTGCGCGAGGCCGCAAGGCTGCTACTCCCCCTCCACGGACAGCCCGGCTTTGACTATGTATTCATCGCGCGTGCGTCCACGTCCGCAAGGGACTGGCCGCGTCTGATGGGGGATGTCAAAAGCGCACTGGTGAGCCTCGCCGAAGACGGGGTTCCGGGTGGCAAGGGACAAACAGCCTGAAAGGCCGAGTTTTCATGGGCGAAGAACAACGCAATCTGTTTATCGCGCTGGGTCTGATCCTGGCCATCATGCTGGGCTATGAGTTCTTCTTCCTGCGCCCTGCCCAGGAAGCCCGCGAAGCCGAGCGCCAGGAAGCCCTGGAAGCGGCCGGTGAGCTGGCCGAGGCCGATCCCGACCTGCAATTGCCCGATACCGACGCCGGGCCCGCCTATGAAACGCGCGACGACGCGCTGGGCGATGTGCAGCGTGTGGAGATCGAGGGTCCGGCCGTGCTGGGTTCGCTGTCGCTGACCGGTTCGCGCTTCGACGATATCCGCCTGCGCCGCCACACGGTCACCGTCGACAATGACACCCCGATCGCCCTGCTCAACCCGATCGGCACGGAACACACTTTCTACGCCCGCGACGGCTGGCAGTCGGCCACGCCGGGCTTTTCCGACCTGCCGGGCAATGCCGCGGAATGGACGCTGGCCTCGGGCAGCCGCCTGACGCCGGAAACGCCCGTCGTGCTGGTCCACGAGACCGCCTCGGGCCTGCGCTTCGAGCGCACCGTCTCGCTGGACGAGAACTACATGTTCACGATCGCCGATACGGTGACGAACAATTCCGGCCAGCCGGTCGATCTGGCCCGCTACGGCCTGGTGCGCCATGAAGGCATTCCCGAAGACTTGGTGAAGAATATCGCCGTGTTCGAAGGCCCGCTCGCCGTGGTCGACGGCGCTGTGACCCGCACCAGTTTCCAGCGCCTTGAAAAGGGCGAGGGCGAGGAAGAAGTCTCCGGCACGGGCGGCTGGGTCGGCATCACCCAGCGCTACTGGATGGCCGCCGCCATTCCCGACCAGGACGTCGCCTTCACCGCCAATTTCCGCATCCGCGAGCGCGGCGCCGTCGACGCCTATGAGGCGACCTATATCGAAGCGACGCGCGAGCTGGCGCCGGGCGCCACGATGAGCTCGACCGCCTATGTCTTCGCCGGCGCCAAGGAGCTGGACGTGCTCGACGCGGTCGAGGAAGACTACGGCATTGCCCGCTTCGACATGTCGATCAACTGGGGCTGGCTGTGGTTCCTCACGCGGCCCTTCGTCTGGCTGCTGCACTTGCTGGAAGGTGTGACCGGGCATTTCGGCCTGGCCATTCTCGCCCTCACCCTGATCATCAAGCTGGTGATGTTCCCGCTGGCCAACCGCGCCTACGCCTCGATGGCGAAGATGAAGGCGGTGCAGCCGAAGATGCAGGAAATCAAGGAACGCTATGCTGCCGACACCCAGAAGCAGCAGCAGGCGCTGATGGAGCTGTACAAGAAGGAGAAGATCAATCCGCTGGCCGGCTGTCTGCCGATCCTGCCGCAGATCCCGATCTTCTTCGCGCTCTACCAGACGCTGTTCAACGCCATCGAGATGCGCCACGCGCCCTTCTTCGGCTGGATCCGCGACCTTTCGGCGCCGGACCCGACGAATGTGTGGAACCTGTTCGGCCTCATCCCCTACGATCCGTCCGGCATCTGGCTGATCGGCGGGGTTCTGGGCATCGGCGCCTGGCCGATCATCATGGGCATCACCATGGCCGCCCAGCAGGCGCTGAACCCGCCGCCGCCGGACCCGATGCAGGCGCGCATCTTCGCCATGCTGCCGATCGTCTTCACCTTCGTGCTGGCGCCCTTCGCGGCCGGCCTGGTGATCTACTGGGCGTGGAACAACTTCCTGTCGGTCGCCCAGCAATACATCATCATGCGCCGCCACGGGAACGAAACCCAGCTGGACAAGCTGATCAAGCGGCTGCAGGGCAAGGCTTCGGGAGACCAGTCCTGACGGGCGATGACGATCTCGATCTGGCAGCGGGGCGGCGGCTTTTCTCGCGGCCCTGCACCTTCATCATGGGCGCGGTCAGCCTGCAGCAGCTGCCCGAGCCCGACCGCACCGAGATCGCCTTTGCCGGACGCTCCAATGTCGGCAAGTCCTCGCTGATCAATGCGCTGACGCGGCAGAACAATCTCGCGCGGGCTTCCGGCGAGCCCGGCCGCACGCGCGAGCTGAACTTCTTCAATGTCGATGACACGAACCTGCGCATCGTCGACCTGCCAGGCTATGGTTATGCCAAGGCCCCCAAGGACGTCGTGGAGAAGTGGACCAAGCTGACGCGCAACTTCCTGCGCGGCCGGGTCAATCTGAAGCGCGTCTACCTCTTGATCGACAGCCGCCACGGCCTCAAACCCGTCGACGAGAAGATCATGGACGTGTTCGACGAGGCGGCCGTGAGCTATCAGATCGTCCTGACCAAGACCGACAAGATCAAGCCGCCGGCGGTGAAACGCATCACCGAGGAGACGCTGCAGGCGATCATGAAACGCCCGGCCGCCTTCCCGCGTGTCGTCGCCACCACCAGCGCCAAGGGCGACGGGATCGATGTGCTGCGGGCGGAGATCGCCGCCCTCCTGCCGGAGTTCTGATGCGATGATGCGCCTGCCGGTCCGGATCGCCGCCTGCCTCGCCCTCCTCGGCCTTGCCGCGTTTGCGAGCCCGCGTGCCGGGGCGGCCGAGATCTGCAACGAGACCAGCTATATCACGCATATCGCCGCGGCCTGGGCGGTCGAGGGCGGGGTCGCCATCGAGGGATGGACCCGCGTGCGCCCGGGCGAATGCGCCGAAGTAGCCCAGGAAGTCGATCTGGACGTCAACACCCAGCCCCTCTTCTTCTACGCCAAGTCCACCACCGCCTATCTCGGCGGCGTGCGCGAATGGCGCGGCACGGTGCCGCTGTGCGTCGACGAGACGGATTTCCAGGTTGTCGCCAATACGCGCTGCGCCGCCCTGGGCCTGGCCTCGCGCGACTTCTTCATGCGCGAGGGCGATGAGCGCGAGCGCACCGTGCTGGTCGAACCGTCCGAATTCGGCCGCCGCGCCCAGGTCGCCGGCATCCAGCGCCTCCTGCAATCGGCCGGCTATGCCGTCACCGGCGTCGACGGCTATGACGGACGCTCCACGCGCCGCGCCGTCGCGCGCTTCCAGTCCGAGGCCGGCATTGCCGGCAATCCCGGCGATGCCGCCCTGATCGACGCCCTCGAGGCACGCGCCCTGGAGCGCAATGCCAGTTCCGGCCTGATCGTGTGCAACGAGGCCGATGGCGATATCGCCACGGCGATCGGCCACCGGGTCGGCGAGATCTGGCAGTCGCGCGGCTGGTGGCGCATCCATGCCGGCGAATGCGCCCGCCTGCTCGCCGCCCGGCTGGAAACCGACAATGCCTTCATCTATGCCGAGCGCGTCTCCGGCCAGGGCCGCCGGCCGATGAGCGGCGGCAATGAGCGCTTCTGCCTCGCCCCGGCCCGCTTTGTTTCCGAAGGCCGCACCGAGTGCGCCGAGCGCGGCTATACCGCCGCCGGCTTCCGCCGCGTGCCGCAGCCGGAAGACGGCGGCGTGCGCGTCACCCTCACCGAGGCCGATTTCCAGGGATTGCGGCAATGAGCGGCGCCGACCTCACCCACGCCACCCACTGGGTGTTCGACCTGGACAACACGCTCTACCCCTCCAGCGCGCCGGTGATGAGCCAGGTCGACCGCCGCATGACGCAATTCGTCGCCCAACTCCTCGCCCTGCCCGAGGACGAGGCCTACCAGGTCCAGAAGCATTACTGGCGCACCTATGGCACCACGCTGAACGGGCTGATGGCCAATCACGAGATCGACCGCAGCGCCTTTCTCGACTTCGTGCACGATATCGATGCCAGCGTGATCGATCCCGACCACACCCTGGCCGGCCGCATCGCCGCCCTGCCCGGCACGCGCCTCGTCTACACGAACGGCTCGCGCCGCCATGCCGAGAATATTCTCGGCCGTCTCGGCCTCACCCATCTGTTCGACGATATTTTCGATGTCGAGGCCGCCGGCTTCACGCCCAAACCCCATCGCGAGGGTTTCGACCGTTTCACCGCCCGCTTCGACATCCCCGCCGCACAATCCGTCTTCTTCGAGGACTCGGTGAGGAATTTGAAGACGGCACACGAAATGGGCTTCACCACCGTCCTCGTCCGCGCCAAGGAAGGCCCGAGAGACGAGGAAAGCGCCGGCCCGGACGAACACCCCGAGCATGTCCACTATGCGGTGGATTGTTTGAGCACCTTCCTGGGCGATGTGCGGGTGAAACGCAGCTAGCACCGCGACTGCCCGCTCCTTGTCATCCCGGACGCATGCCCGGCCCTGATCCCGGCTCAAGGCCGGGAGGGCGTAGAACCGGGACCCATAATCCCGGTGCACATCCCGCTGTCTCCACTATCGGACCTGCTTTCGGCCGACATTGGCGCGTATGGGTCCCGGCTCTACGGCCCGCTTTCGCGGGCCATCCGGCCGGGATGACAAGGGGAAGGGGAAGCACTCCCACACTTCCCCCTCTCCCGCGCCGGTGCTAAGTCGCGCTCATTCTCCGTATCAGCCTGACGAGCGAGCCATGACCGACGCCCTGCAATCCGCCATCGAGACCACCTGGGACAATCGCGACAGCGTGTCCGCCGACACGACGGGCGAGGTGCGCGAGGCGGTGGAAACGGCGATCGGCCTGCTCGATGCCGGCAAGGCCCGCGTCGCCGAACGCACCGGCAATGGCGACTGGCAGGTCAATCAATGGCTCAAGAAGGCCGTGCTGCTGGGCTTCCGGCTCAATCCGATGGGCCTGGTCGAGGGCGGGATTGCCGGCTCGAAATGGTGGGACAAGGTGCCCTCCAAGTTCGAGGGCTGGGACGAGGCCGATTTCAAGGCCGCCGGCTTCCGCGCCGTGCCGCCCTGCGCCGTGCGCCGCGGCGCCTATATCGCACCGGGCACGGTGCTGATGCCGTCCTATGTGAATATCGGGGCGTATGTGGATGAGGGCACGATGGTCGACACCTGGTCGACGGTCGGCTCCTGTGCCCAGATCGGCAAGAACGTCCACATCTCCGGCGGTGTCGGGATTGGCGGCGTGCTGGAACCGCTGCAGGCAGGCCCGGTGATCATCGAGGACGATGTCTTCATCGGTGCGCGCTCGGAAGTGGCCGAAGGCGTGATCGTGCGCACCGGTGCCGTGATCTCCATGGGCGTCTTCCTGGGCCAGTCGACCAAGATCGTCGACCGCGCCACCGGCGAGATCACCCGCGGGGAAGTCCCCGAATACGCCGTCGTCGTGCCCGGCACACTGCCCGACCCCAAGGGCGGCCCCTCGCTCGCCTGCGCCGTCATCGTCAAGCGCGTCGATGCCCAGACGCGGGCGAAGACCGCGATCAACGAGCTGTTGCGGTAGGGCTACCTCCCATCCTTCCCCTTGATGGGGAAGGGGGACCGCGCCGAAGGCGTGGTGGATGGGGTGAATCCCGGTGTTCGCGAGCTCGCCACCGCCTCGCCCCCACCCCCTCCGAGCCGAGGCTCTGCCTCGGCCCACCTCCCCCATCAAGGGGGAGGATGGTGCAACTCTCTTATCTTCCCAGCCAGGCCTCCACGCCTTTCGCCGCCGCTATCCCCGTCGCGAAGCTGGCTTGCAGGAGGTAGCCACCGGTCGGTGCATCCCAGTCCAGCATCTCGCCGGCGGCGAAAACGCCGGGCTTTGCCGTCAGCATGAAATCCTCACCCACCGCCGCGCGTGGTATACCCCCGACCGAGGAGATGGCGCGGTCGAGACCGCGCTGGCCGGTGACGGTCAGCGGCACGGCCTTGATCAGCACCGCGAGCGTGGCCGGGTCTGACGGCAGATCCGCCACCGCATCGCGCAGCAGGGAGATGGCGGCCGGCGGCAGTCCGGCCTTGCGCAGGCGGTTGGAAAGCGACTGGCCCTTTTTCGCCCGCGCCAGGATCGCCGCAAGGGCGTCGGCGCTCTGATTGGGACGCAGATCGAGATGCAGCGTCACCGGTCCCTGCGCCAGCGCGTTGCGGATGGGTGCGGCGAGTGCGTAGACCGCCCCGCCTTCCAGACCGTAGCGGGCGATCACCGCTTCGCCGGCGACACGCTCCCCGCCCAGGGTGAGCGCGATCGTCTTCAGCGGCGTGCCGGCGAAACGCTCCTTCGTAATGTCACTGAATGTCACCTCTATGCCGCAGTTGGAGGGTATGAACGGGGCCGTTATGACGCCCTCACGTGACACTATGTCCGCCCAGTGTCCGTCCGATCCCAGCCGCGGCCAGCTCGCCCCGCCCAGCGCCAGAAGCGTCGCATCGGCGCGGTGCGTGGCCGGTCCGTCCGGTGTCTCGAATACCAGCGCACCCTCTGTGTCCCAGCCGGTCCAGCGATGTCTCACATGCAGGGCAACACCCTGATCCTCCAGCCGTTTCCGCCAGGCCCGCAGCAGCGGCGACGCCTTCATCGCCTCGGGAAACACCCGGCCCGACGAGCCGGTGAAAGTCGCCTGCCCCAGCCCCTCGCACCAGGCGCGCAGGGCTGCCGGATCATGCTTGAGAATGACCGGCCCCAGCCAGTCCGCCGCTTCGCGATACCGGCCCAGAAAGGCCGGCAGGGGTTCGGAATGGGTGAGGTTGAGACCGCCGCGCCCAGCCATCAGGAATTTGCGCCCCGGCGTCGGCATTTTCTCGAAGATATCCACGCCAAACCCCGCCGCGGACAAATATTCCGCAGCGATCAGACCGGCCGGCCCGGCCCCGATAATGGCTATGCGCTTCGCGGTGGTCATGGCCTGTCCTAGCGCGCGTCCCGCGCCGCGGCCATCGCGCGCACCCGCTCGACCGGCAGGGCGTGCACCACGGCGTCCGAGCCGGCAATCGGATACTCGATATCCTCGGCCATCAGGAGGGCGTTATAAATGGCTTCCTCGGTCGCCTCGATCGCGGCCTGGAAGAGCGGCGACATCTGGCCATTGGGCAGGTCGGCCATCGCCGCAACATCCGAGCGGCGTTCCGGCGTGCGGCGGACATCGAGGTGGGTGGAGAAGGCGATGGCGTAATCGCCCGACCCGTTGGTGATCGACGCACCGGTGCGCGCCAGGCCGGCAAATGTGCGCCGGGCGAGACGTTCCAGATTGCGGTCGGACAGCGGCGCATCGGTGGCGAGCACGATCATGATCGACCCGTCCGCGCGGTCATCGGCGACATGGTCGGAGAGATAGTACTGCCCCAGCTCCTCGCCCACGGGCAGGCCGTCCATCTGCAGGATGCCGCCATAATTGGTCTGCACCAGCACGCCCAGCGTCCAGCCACCCAAGCTGTCCGGCAGGCGGCGCGAAGACGTGCCGATCCCGCCCTTCCAGCCAAAGGTCACCGTGCCATTGCCGGCGCCGACATTGCCTTCGGCGACGGGCCCGTCCGAAGCGCTCTCGATCGCCTCAACTGCATGCTCCGGCAAGACAATCCTGGCGCGGATATCGTTGAGCCGGCTGTCATTGGTCTCGCCGACCACCATGTTGAGCGAGCGGATGTCCTCATGACCCGGCAGCGCCAGCGACCAGTCGAGTATCCCGTCCGCCGCCCGCGGCACGGCCAGCGTGTTGGTCAGCACGATCGGCGTCTCGATTTCGCCCAGCTCGCGGATCTGCGTCGCCCCCATCAGCTTGCCATAGCCATTGCCGACAGCGAGGGCCGCCGGCACCTTGTCGGCGTAGATATCCCCGCCATGCGGCAGGATGGCCGTCACCCCGGTGCGGATCGCGGCCTCGGCGTCGGTCAGCGTCACCTGGCCGACGCGCACGCCCGCCACATCCGTGATCGCATTGAGCGGTCCCGGCGCCAGCACGCCGGGCGCAATACCGATCTCGCGGGCCCGCACCTGGTCCGGCCCGCGCTCCTGGGCATCAATGCCGGCCGGCACGGCCATCACCACTACAAAGAGGCCCAGTAGTCCTGCCAACCTTGCCATCTGTATCGCTCCACCGCGCTGCCATCATCGCCTCTCCGGCCCGAACACGAATGTAGCGTCGAAACTAGACCCGTTCGGAACGCTGCGGCCAGACCCGGTGCGCGGGGAATGGAGGGGTCACACGATGTAGAAGATCGCATTGCCACCGCCGTGGATGGCCACCGGCCAGACGAGGCTGCCGCTGGCCGCGCGGATCCAGACCAGCAGCAGACCGGCTCCGCCCGTATACCCGGCATGCGCCCAGTTCCAGACGATCCCTGCCTCGCTCCAGCCCACAAGGTGAGCGGCCCCGAACATGGCAGCTGCGATAACGCCCCCCAGCCCAGGCTGGGTCCCAGAACCCGCACGGGCGTACCGAAGGCACGGTCGAGTGCCGCCAGGAGCAGACCGCGATACATCCACTCTTCCGCGATCGACGGCATGCTGATCTGGAAAGCGATGGCATCCCAGTCGCCCTCAAATCCGCCCGGCAACCGCGTGGCAGCGTAGAAGAGCGCGGCCATCAACAAGACAGACACACCCGCCGCGGGTCGCGGCGCAGGACCCGACTGGCGAAAGCTCAGCCCGGCCTCGGACGGCGACCGCGCAAACACCAGCAGGCTCATCACGGCCAGGGCCAGCAGCGCCCAGATATAGCCCTCCCAGTTCCAGGGACTGTCGATGAAATCGGGCCGGGGCAGATAGCCGTATGCCTGTGAAGACGCGACATGATAGACGACAAAAAAACCCCCACGCCGCTGCAATCCAGGGCCATTTCACCCGCCCGCGGCACAGTATGGCTGCCAGCAGGCACAAGCCTGCAAGCAAGGCAAATTCGATCGCCGCTTCCTGAAGTTCCTGCGTCATCCATCCCTCCCTCCGGTGATCAAGGGGAGATGCATGACCGGGTCTGACCGGATGCAGGGCCTGGTTATTTTGTCGGCGCGGGAGGCCGTCAGGCGCTCTCGGGCAGACCGGCGATCAGACGCGCCAGGAGGCCGCTCAACTGAGCCTGTTCGGTCTCGTCCAGAGGCGCAACGGCGCGTCTCTGGGCCTCGACATAGGCCGGCAGCATCGTGTCGATGAGCGCGTGCCCCCTGGCCGTCAGGCCGACCAGTTGGCCGCGCCTGTCCCGGGGGTTGGGCATGCGCCGGACAAGACCGGCGGCTTCCAGCCGGTCGAGGCGGGCCGTCATGCCGCCCGAACTGATCATCGTCGACGTGTAGAGCTCGGTCGGGGTGAGGGCATAGGGCGCCCCCGACCGGCGCAGGGTCGCCAGGACATCGAACTCGCCACGCTTGAGCCCATACGCCCGGAACACCGGTTCGATGAGCCCGTCAGACGCGCGGTTGGTCAGCTCCAGCAGACGCCCGAGGATCACCATCGGCCCGGTATCCATCTCCGGAATTTCGGTCTGCCATTGCCGCTGTGCCCGCTCTGCCCGGTCCATCACACACCTTTTATCTTGACTCCAAGATACTTGATATCAAGCTAATGGCGGAGTGTCACTACCGGAGTTCCCCGCCATGCTTCCCCTCACCGCCCGTCGCATACGCCCCGGCATCGTCTCCCTGCTCATCGCCGTCGGCAGCCTGCTGGCCCTGTCCGCCATCTTTGCAAAGGCCGCCCCCGCAGCCGGCTGGCACCCGCTCGCGCTGCTGCAATGGTCCATGCTGGGCAGCGCCCTCGTACAATCGGCGCTATCCGGACTGCTGCCGATCCGGACCATGCCGACGCGCAGCGTGCTGACCTATACGGCCATGTCCGGCCTGCTCTACGCCGTTCCGAACGCACTGGCCTTTGCCGCCGCGCGCCATGTGGGTGCCGGTTTCGTCGCCCTCTGCTTCGCCTTTCCGCTGGTCCTGACCTACGCCATCGCAGTCTGGCTGGGCATGGACCGGCTGACGGGCAGCAAGATTGCCGGCGTCGCAAGCGGGCTGGCCGGCGCATTGCTGCTGGCATGGCAGGGCGGTCTTGATGGAGGGCCGGTGCCATGGATCGCCGCCAGTCTCGCGGCGCCGGTCGTGATCAGTCTCGGCAATATCTATCGCAGCCGCTACTGGCCTGCCGGCATTCCGGCCAGCCAGCTGTCCGCCGGCATGATGACATGCGGATTTGCGACAATGGCGATCATCAATGCGGCCCTGGACACACCGCTATTGCCGGACGCCCCGTCCTGGCAAGCCTTGCTGCTGCTGGCCGGGCAGACTGCACTGTTTGCCATTCTCTACGACCTCTACTTCCGCCTGCAGAAGGCTGCAGGCCCGGTCTATCTCTCCCAGATCGGCTCGGTCGGTGCCGCAGTCGGCCTGGTCCTGGCCTATCTCGCCTTTGGCGAAGTGCCCGGTCCGTTCCAGGCCGCCGCCCTGCCCTGCATCGCGCTGGGCGTCGTCCTGGTCAGCCGCCGGCGCGACGCCGGCAACAGTCCGCGCTGACGTGCCGCTACCCGTTGCGGCTCGAATCTGATGGGATGGGCCGGTTCGAACAAGAAGGGGCGCGCCATGAGCGAGGATACCACCAAGACCCGTCCGCCCGTCGCCGACCCGGCGGCGCCTTACGGCTCGGCAAACAATCCGTCGGAATTCGACGTGCTGAACAAGCTGGGCAAGGACGAGCCCTATTTCATCATCCGTGGCGGCGACCCGCTGTCCGACGCGCTGGTCGAGCTGCACGCCTATATCGGCGCGGGCCAGTCCGGTGCGGCACACGACACGCTGGAACGCATTCTCGCCCTCACCTCGCAACACCCGCCCCGTCCGGTCGGCTCGCCGAAATACCGCGAAACCTTCAAGATCTCGGTCTCGATGGAACGCTATCGCGAGACGCACGGGCGCTCGCACTAGCCCGCAGGCCAACTGTCATGAGCGATACTGTCACGATCCGCCGGGCCGCCCCGGCGGATTTCGCCGCGTTGGGCGAGATCATGTTCGACGCCGTCCACAACACCCCCAGCCGTTATACGCCGCAGCAGCGCCAGGCCTGGGTGCCGGAACCGCGCCGGGGCGAGGACTGGAATACGCGCCTGTCCGGGCAGGTGATCTTCATCGCCGAACAGGACGGCCAGGCCGCCGGCTTCATGTCGCTGGCACCGCCGGATTATGTCGACTTCGCCTATATCCGGCCCGGCTTCCAGGGATCGGGCCTGTTCCGGCGGCTCTACACGGCCATCGAGGAACTGGCGATCGAGACAGGCCAGACCCGCCTCACCGTCCATGCCAGCCTGATGGCCCAGCCGGCCTTTTCGGCGATGGGTTTCGAGATCACGCAGCCCGAGACGGTCGAGGTGCGCGGGGAACGGCTCGACCGGTTCGCCATGGAAAAGCCCCTCAAGGGCTAGAAGCGCGACCCGTCCTTGCGGCGAAAGCAGTCCGGGTTGGAATAACGCCCCGGCTTCGCCTCCAGATCGATGTCGGGATAGAAGGCCGCGTCTGCGTCCGAACGCCCGCCGGCGACCAGGAAGACGCAGTCGGCGCCCGAGCGGTTCTGCAGGCAGTGACCATTCTCCACCCCGGCCGGAAAGCCCGCGCAATCGCCGGCATGCAGCACGGTTTCGCCCTCATCGGTGACCAGAACCGCCTCGCCTTCCATCATCATGACGAACTCGTCCTCATGCGTGTGCCAGTGGCGCTGGGACGACCAGGCCCCCGGCTCCAGGCGCACGAGATTGACACCGAAGCCCGTCAGCCCCGCCGCCATCCCGAGCCGCCGCGCATGGCGGCCCTTCACGACGCCGGCATACTCGGCTGGATAGCCCGTGCCCGTCGCCTCCTCGATATCCTCGATCGCAAATTTCACCATGGCTGTGCCCCCGATCTGGCGCGCCCGCACGAACGGGCTATGTTTCCCATATGGATACGCTTTCAGACCTCGCCAACCCGATTCCGATCGCCCAGGCGCTGATCCGGCGGCCGTCGATCACCCCGGCCGATGCCGGTGCGCTGGACGTGCTGCAGGGCATGCTGGACGCGATGGGGTTTGCCTGCCGGCGCTATCCGTTCGGCGAGGTCGACAATCTTTATGCCCGCCTCGGCACGGCCTCGCCCTGCTTCCTGTTTGCCGGACATACCGATGTCGTGCCGCCCGGCGACGAGATCGGCTGGCAGCGCGCACCGTTTGCGGCCGAGGAAGCGGACGGGGTCCTGTGGGGACGCGGCGCGGCCGACATGAAGGGCGCGATCGCCGCCATGGTCGCCGCCGTGCGCCGCCATCTCGACACAGCCGGCACGCCGCACGGCTCCATCGCCTTCCTGATCACGGGCGATGAGGAAGGTCCGGCGATCAATGGCACAAAGGCCGTCCTCAAGGCGCTGGAGGCCGAGGGCGAGACCTTCGACCACTGCCTGGTCGGCGAGCCGACCAATCCCAATGCGCTGGGCGACACGATCAAGTCGGGCCGGCGCGGATCGCTGAATTGCGAGATCACAATCACCGGCCGTCAGGGGCATGTGGCCTATCCGGAACGGGCGGAAAACCCGATCCCGCCCTTGCTCGACCTGCTGGCGCGACTGCGTGCGCGGACACTGGACAGCGGTGTGCCGCATTTCCAGCCGTCCAATCTGGAAATCACCACGGTGGATGTCGGCAATCCGACCACCAATGTCATCCCCGCCACCGCCCGGGCCCGCTTCAATATCCGCTTCAATATCGCCCATACCGGCGCCGGTCTGACCCGCTGGATCGAGGATGAGGCGGCCGGCGTGAACCTGCATTTCGACGGGCTGGTGAAGGCCGATATCCATGTCACCGGCGAAGCTTTCCTGACGCCGGCCGGCGCCTTCACCAGCCTGCTGCAGGATTGCGTGGAAGCGGAAACCGGGCGCCGTCCCGCCCTCACGACCGGCGGCGGAACCTCCGACGCCCGCTTCATCCAGGCCTATGCGCCCGTGGCCGAGTTCGGCCTGGTCGGCGCGACCATGCACCAGGTCAATGAGCGCGTGCCCGTCAGCGATATCGAGAGCCTGACGCGGATCTATACGCGCATCCTGGATCGCTATTTCAAGGATACGCCGGAATGATGCGCCTGGTCGCCGAAGCCTGGGTCGCGGTCCGGGCCAGCTGGCGTATCTTCACCTTCCGGCCGGACTGGCAGTCGGGGTTCGATGTCTCGATGGGCGGCTTCTGGCGCTCCTTCGGTGCCATCCTGTTCGCCGTGCCGATGATCGCGATGATCCATGTCTCGGGCGAGGCCATCGGCCGTACGCTCAGCTGGACGGACGAGTTCCTGATCCAGGGCCTGTCCTGGGCGCTCTTCCCGGTCGCGGCCGCCATCGCGGCGCAGGTGACCGGTGCCCGCACCGGTTTCGTCCGCTGGATCATCGTCCACAACTGGGCGGTGCTCTGGCTCTATGCCTATCTTTTCGTGCTGTGGACCCTGTTCACCGCGGGCATCCTGCCGGTCGAGCTGATGAGCATCGGGATCTTCATCTATCCCTATCTGCGCGTGCTCGCGCACTGGCGCATCGCCTATGTCTCGCTGGGTCTGCCGACCATTACGTCCGCGCTGGCCGCCGCCGTGCCGGTGCTGGCGATCGAGATTGCGGTCGCCGTCTACTTCGCCACCCTGATCGCCCCTCAGGCGTCCGGCGGGTAATCGACCGCCACGAGGTAGAGCCCGTCCGGCGGCGCGACCGGCCCGCAACGGCTGCGATCGGCGGCGTCCAGCGCCGCCTTGAAGTCCTTCGGGCTCCACTTGCCCGTGCCAACTTCGACCAGCGAGCCCACCATGGAGCGCACCTGGCGGTGCAGGAAGGAGCGGGCCGAACAGGTCAGCTGCACCTCCTCGCCATAGCGGGAAACCTGCACCGCATCGAGCGTCTTCACCGGGCTTTCCGCCTGGCACTGGGCATCGCGGAAGGTCGTGAAATCATGTTGTCCCAGCAACGCCTGGGCCGCGTGATGCATCGCGTCGGCGTCCAGACGTTTCGGCACCCGCCAGACCTGGCCGCGATCGAGGGTGAGCGGCGGGCGGCGGTCGATCATGCGGTAGAGATAATGCCGGCTCGTCGCCGAGAAGCGGGCATGGAATTCATCGTCGACACGCTCGGCTTCCAGCACCGCGACCGGGTCGGGCTTGAGGTGATAATTCAGCGCATCGCGCACCTTGTCGGCGGCCAGGTCCTTGACGAGATCGAGGTGCGCGACCTGTCCAAGCGCGTGCACGCCGCTATCGGTCCGCCCCGCGCCATAGACCAGGAGCGGCGCGCCATCCAGCCGTTCCGCGGCGCGCTCGAGCGAGGCCTGGACGGAGGGGGCATTGTCCTGGCGCTGCCAGCCGGCAAAGGGCGTCCCGTCATACTCGATGGTGATCTTGTAGCGCGGCATCAGGCGAGCACCGTGCCGGGCTCGACGCTGTTGCCCCGCAGGAAGTCGGTGGCGTCCATGGCGCCCTTGCCCGCGCGCTGCAGGCGGACGAGACGCAGCGCGCCCTCGCCGCAGGCGATCAGGAGGTTGCCGTCGAGCACTTCGCCCGGGGTACCGGAGCCGGCCTCTGCCTTCGCCATCAGCACCTTCACCCGAACCGTCTCCTTACCGGTATCCAGTTCGAACCAGGCACCCGGGAAGGGCGCAAGACCGCGCACATGACTGGCCAGTTCACCGGCCGGGCGTGTCCAGTCGATCCGTGCTTCCTCGGAGGAGATCTTCTTGGCATAGGTGACGCCCTCTTCCGATTGCGGCACGGCTTCCAGGCTGTCGCGTTCAAGCGCCGACAGGGCCCGCGGCCACATCAGCGCGCCCGTCTCCATCAGCTTGTCATGCAGGCTGGCCGCGGTATCCGTGGGGGCGATGGCGACGGTTTCCGACAGCAGGATCGGACCGGTATCCAGACCCGCCTCCATCTGCTGGATCTGCACGCCGGTCGTCTCGTCGCCGGCCATGATCGCGCGCTGGATCGGCGCCGCCCCGCGCCAGCGCGGCAGCAGGGAGGCATGCAGGTTGAGACAGCCCAGGCGCGGCGCATCCAGGGCCGCCTGCGGCAGGATCTGGCCGTAGGCAACCACCGCCGCCACATCGAGATCGAGCGATGCAAACTCCTCGATCACCTGCGGGTCGCGAAAACTCTCCGGCGTCGAGACCGGAATACCCAGCACTTCGGCGAGCTGGTGGACCGGGGTTTTCTGCTCGGCCTGGCCGCGGCCGCGGCGGCGCGGCGGCTGGGTATAGACCCGGGCGACCTCGTGGCCGGCAGCGGCGATCTCGGCGAGCGAGCGGGCGGCAAAGTCGGGCGTTCCCATGAAGGCGAGGCGGAGCGTCATTGTCGATCAACATTCATCTGAGGTTGGGCTTGGGGTGTGATATCGTCCCCGGCAATGAAACGCCAAGAGGAAGCGTCACCCATGAAACTCGCCTGGCTTGTCCTGCCCCTGACCCTGCTCGCCGCCTGCGCCGCCACTGACACCCCGCCGCCCGGCCATGGCGGACCGGACCCGATTGTCGTCGGTATCGGCGAGATGTGCGGCGGCAATACGCGTCCCCAGCGGATCTGCGGCGGTGCGCCGGAGGCCAATTACTGCCGCTATGAACAGGCCGCCATGTGCGGTGCCGCCGACGCGCCCGGCACCTGCCAGCCGCGGCCGCAGATGTGCACCCGGGAATACCGCCCGGTCTGCGGCTGTGACGGCCAGACCTATGGCAATGCCTGCACCGCGGCCTCGGCCGGTGTCAGCATTGTCCACGAAGGCGAATGCCGCGCGGAATAGCGTTCACGGCGGGACGGGATTTGCTTCAACCACGCAATAATTTGTGATGGCCGGCGATCAACGTCCCGCTACCCCAATAACGGGCATAATGGTAGATCGCACCCGCGTGCCAATCATGGCACGAGGGTCAAGGACACCATACATGCGCATGCAAATTTCCGCTGCTCTTCTGGGCGGCGCGCTTCTGATGGCCTGCACGGCTTCCGAGGACGTCTCCGCAGCCCAGGACGCTGCTCAGGAAGACACGTCTGTCGTGAGCGAAACCGTCACCGAAACCCCGGCCGAAACGGTCGTCGAGGACACCGGTACGGACCACATGTCGACCGACGCAACGGTCGATGCTGAAACCCCGGCCGAAGCGGTGGAAGCCGAAGCGGTCTGCACCCAGGACTATGCTCCGGTGTGCGGTTCCGACGGCGAAACCTACGGCAATGCCTGCGAAGCTGAGCTCGCCGGTGTTGACGTGGCCGCCTCTGGCGAATGCCACACCGACGAAGAGCCGCAGAACTAGAGCGTGGTCAGGTGAAGTGGGAACCGGTTCACCGGTTCGACCACGCGACCACTCAGCATTCCGGGGCAGGAAACGATCCTGCCCCGGGCTTCTCTATACATCTAGAACCTGACGGGCCGGTTTCCCAACGACCGGCCCGTCTTGTTTTCGGGCTTGTTTTTGAGCCCTATTCGAAGCCCCAGGGCGGGGGCGGAGCGTCGACGGGCCGGGTCAGATCGAACGCGGCCGCGAAATGCCGCTCCGGACGGTCCAGCGCATAGGTGAAGCTGTCCTCCGTCAGCGTGATCGACCAGACATTCTCCATCGAGGCCGGAATCTCCTCGCGCTCGAACAGTTCGCGCGAAAAGTCGTCGGCGGGAAACTCGGCCCGGCTGTCCGACGGCGGCGAGACCGTGTCGCCGCCATACTGGGTCAGCACATCCTCGCTGCCATCCTCATGGCGGTGATCGTGCTTGAGACGCAGATGGCCATCATCCATGCGCGTGATCACCCAGGTCCGCGACCGGTCCTCCCCGACATGCAGCGGAATGCGGATTTCCGTGTCCGAACACTCCCGCACATGCATGACGAGGCGCTGCGACGCCCAGTCGGCATCGCGCGGATCGTCGCTGGCGACATGTCCTTCGAACGCCTGGCCGCAATAGGCGCCGAGACGATCGAACAGGTCGGCCTGTTCTGCAGGCTGCGAACAGGCCACCAGGGCCAGCGGCACGAGGCCGGTCATCAGGTGTTTCATTGGCAATCTCTCTCCCCAATCGCGGATCACCCTGCCCGATCCTTGCCGCAGTGGAAACAATCCTTTTCGTCCGGCGTGGTGGGTCGCGCGGCCGATCATGCCTATCTTGGGGTCAAGCCAAGGCCCGAACGGCCTGCAAGACAAGGAGCGCATCGCCATGACTGCGACCGATACCCTGACCCGCCCGCGCAAGATCACCAAGGTCTCGCGCGGCCTGCCGACCTCCGACGGGGCCGGCGTCAAACTCACCCGCATGCTGGGCCATCGCGGGCTGATGGATCTCGACCCTTTCCTGATGCTCGACCAGATCCGCTCCGACGACAGCGCGGACTATATGGCCGGCTTCCCGAACCATCCGCACCGCGGCTTCGAGACCGTGACCATCATGCTGGACGGCAAGATGCGCCATGGCGACAACAAGGGCCATTCCGGCGTGATCGAGGGCGGCGGCATCCAGTGGATGACGGCCGGCCGCGGCATCGTGCACTCGGAGATTCCCGAGCAGGAGGATGGCCGCCTGTGGGGCTTCCAGCTGTGGGTGAACCTGCCCTCGCACATGAAGATGACCGATCCGGGCTATCAGGAGTTCGCGAAAGAAGAGATCCCGGTGGAAACCCGCGACGGTGCGACCCTGCGCGTGCTCGCCGGCAAGAGTGCCAGCGGCGTTGAAGGCCCGGCGAAATCGGTCTCGATCCAGCCGACGCTGATCGACATCGTGCTAGAGCCGGGTGCCACGCTGCGTGAAAGCATCGATGCCGACCACACCGCCTTCATCGCGGTCTACAAGGGCATGGTCTCGTCCGGCGAAGGCCGGGTGAGCGATCCCGATCTGGGCGTGCTGGAAGACGGCGACACGATCGAGCTGACCGCCGGGCCCGAAGGCGCCAGCCTGCTGCTGGTAGCCGGAAAGCCGATCAACGAGCCCGTCGCGCGCTACGGTCCCTTCGTGATGAATACCGAAGCCGAGCTGCACCAGGCGGTGCGCGACTTCCAGGCAGGCCGCTTCTAGGCGGAACCGATACCGGCCGGACCTGTCGCATCAGCGGCGGGTCCGGTACCCGGCACACACAAACACCAGGAAAGGAGAACCCGATGGGCCTCCTCGTCGACGGCCAGTGGCAGGACCGCTGGTATGATACGGACAAGACCGGCGGACGCTTCGAACGCTCTGCCTCGAAACTGCGCAACTGGGTGACGCCGGACGGCGAGCCCGGCCCTTCGGGCCGCGGCGGCTTCAAGGCCGAGCCCGGGCGCTATCACCTCTATGTCTCCTATGCCTGCCCCTGGGCGCACCGCACGCTGATCTATCGCGCGCTGAAGGGGCTGGAGGACATGATCTCCGTCTCGGTCGTCGACTGGCTGATGGGCGAGAATGGCTGGACCTTCAAGGATCGCGGCGACGGCATTGCCGGCGACGATCTGTTCGGCAAGGATTTCCTCTACCAGGTCTATCTGGAAAGCGAGCCGGACTATTCCGGCCGTGTCACCGTGCCCGTGCTGTGGGACAAGCAGACCGGCCGGATCGTCTCGAACGAGAGCGCCGAGATTATCCGCATGTTCAACGCGGCCTTCGATGGCGTCGGTGCGAAACCGGGCGACTGGTATCCGCAAGACAAGCGCGACGAAATCGACGCGCTGAACGACCGCATCTACGAGACGGTGAATAACGGCGTTTACAAATCCGGCTTTGCGACGACGCAGGACGCCTATGAAGAGGCGGTCCGCCCGCTCTTCGACAGTCTGGACTGGCTCGAGGGCATCCTGGCGGAGACGCGTTTCCTGACCGGCGACACGCCGAGCGAGGCCGACTGGCGGCTATTGCCCACCCTGTTGCGCTTCGACCTCGTCTATCACGGCCATTTCAAGTGCAATATCCGGCGGATCGAGGACTATCCCAACCTGTCCGGATACATGCGCGAGCTCTACCAGTGGCCCGGCATCGCCGGCACCTGCAATTTCGACCACGCCAAGGCGCACTACTATGCCAGCCATGAAAGCGTAAACCCGACCGGCATCGTCCCGGTGGGCCCGGCGCTGGATCTGGAACGGCCGCACGGGCGGGGGTAGGTGCGCGCCGGATAAACGCCGACGGCGCGATTCCCCCCTCATCCGCCCTTCGGGCACCTTCTCCCCTCGGGAGAAGGGGGCGCCGATGGCGACGCCAAACACCCTCCCTCTCCCTGGGGAGAGGGCCGGGGAGCGGGGGAAAACACCGATCTGAGCGGAAAAGAACCAGCCCCTAAGCCGCGTCGCGGGACTTGTCTTTTTCGGCTTTCTTCACCTTCTGCACCGCCCGCTGCCGCTTCAGGCGCGAGAGATAGTCGATGAAGAGAATGCCTTCCAGATGGTCCATTTCGTGCTGGATGCACACGGCGAACATGCCGTCGGCGATCTCGTCGCGTTCATTCCCGTCATAGTCGAGATATTGCACGCGAACGCGGTCGGGACGCTCGACCTCGTCGAACACGGCCGGCACCGACAGGCAGCCTTCCTCATAGGGACGCAGCGTGTCGGACGGGTCGGACAGGACCGGATTGACGAAATAGCGCGGCTGCGGCTCCTCGTCGGAACCGGCCAGATCCATCACGATCACGCGCTTGGGCACACCGATCTGGATCGCGGCGAGACCGATGCCGTCGGCCGCGTACATCGAGTCCAGCATATCGTCCATCAACGCACGGAGATCGTCATCCACCCGGTCGACCGGTTGGGAGACTTCCTTCAGACGCGGGTCCGGGACGGTAAGAATGTCACGTATAGCCATGCCCCTAAAATAGTCGCAGCGGCTTAACGGTTCAAGAATTCGCCGCTTCTGACGCCGTTTCCGGCGCAGACAGGGTGCGCGCCTCGCCGCCGGCATCGTCCTCGTCCAGCCCGGCCGCGTCGAGATACTCGCTCGGCAGGGCCTTGCGGGCATTCGCCCCCAGCGTCTTGAGCATCTCGGCCTGGCGCACCAGATTGCCGCGCCCCTCGACCAGCTTGCCCTTGGCGGCCGACCAGGCATCCTTTGCGCCATCGATCCGCTTGCCGACGGTTTCCAGGTCCGACACGAAGCCCTCGAACTTGTCGTAGAGCGCGCCGGCGCGGTCGGCGATATCGATGGCATGGCGGTTCTGGCGGTCGATCGTCCACAGATTGCCCACCGTGCGCATGGCCATCATCAGCGTGGTCGGCGTGGCGATCATCACATTGCGGTCCCAGGCATAGCTGGACAATTCCGGATCGTTCTGCAGCGCCAACGAGGCCGCGCCCTCGAGCGGCACGAACATGAGGGTAAAGTTCACTCCCTCATAGAGCCGCGCATAATCCTTCTCGCCCAGCGCCTTGATATGGGCGCGCACCGAGGCGATGTGCTGTTTGAGCGCCGTCTTGCGCGCGGTGTCGTCCTCTTCATTGACGCAGCGCTCGAAGGCAACCAGCGAGACCTTGGAGTCGATCACCAGCCGGTGTTCGCCGGGCATTTCCACGATCACGTCCGGCCGCAGCAGCGCGCCGTCATCATTCCGCTCGGTCTGCTGGGTGAAATAATGCTCGTTCTCGCGCAGGCCGGCGCGTTCGAGGATGGTTGCCAGCACCATCTCGCCCCAATCGCCCTGCACCTTGGACGAAGAGCGCAGCGCATTGGCCAGGTTCTTGGCGTCCTCGGACATCTGATGCGCGTCCTTGCGGACCGTCTCCATCAATTGCTTGATTTCGCCGGCATGACCGGAGCGCTCGGTCGCGTCCTTTTCCACCTTCTCGCGGAAATCCTTCAGCTGCTCGCGCAGCGGGTTGAGCAGGGTCTGCAGGTTTTCCGTGCTCTGCTTGTTCAGCTCGGCACCCGACGCCTTGAGGATCTCGTTTGCGGTGAGCTTGAATTGTTCGCTCAGCCGCTCGCGCGCCTTTTCAAGCTCGGCCAGCTTTTCCCCGTGATGGCGCTGCGTGGCGTCGTGCTCGGATTTCAGGCTGGCAAAGTCGGACGCCAGCCGGTCCCGCTCGGCCCGCAATTCCTCGGACTGTTTGAGCAGGCGGTCGCGCTCCTCGCGCACGCTTTCCAGGCGCGCCAGCTTCTCGCGTGCCTCGACGGCTTCGGTCGCGCGCTGCTCCGCCGTTTCGCGCCATTGATCGCGCTCGGCCCGCAAGGTTTCGGCCTGGTCGGCAGCAAACCCGTCCTGCGCCTTCGGCCGCCGGAAGAGCAATACGGCCAGCAGCAGGATGACGAGCGCCAGCCCGCCAAGCAGGAGCCAGGTTTCCGGAGCGATTTCGGTCAGCATCATGGGGTCGCCTTGTCTTTGCACGTCATTCTGCGTGAGTCGGTCGTGTGCGGCCACAATGCCGGCCCGCTACGACAGAAGCTGTCACCCGCCAGACGGCAGCCCTGTTCGCGCAGGAGGGGAAAACGGCCCCGATCCTGCATCCTGACGGGCAAGGGATGTGGGAGAGCGTGCATGCACGTGCGTATCGTTTCAATCGGAGACATGACCGGCGAGCTGGTCGCGAAATGGAACGCCTGGGCGGCCCCGCAGGGACGTCTGGTCAGCCCCTATTTCCACTATGAGTTCACCGCCGCGATTGCGCGCGCGCGTGCCGATGTCCGCATTGCCATTGTGGAACAGGATGGCGAGATCGCCGGCTTCTTCCCGCACCATGTCGCCCATGACGGCGTCATCCGCCCGGTCGGGGCACCGATGAGCGATTATCAGGGCGTGATCGCCCGGCCGGACGTGCAGATCCCGCTCGAGCGGATCGTGCGCGCTTGCGGCGGCTCGGCCATGGTGTTCGACAACTGGCATTGCGCCCGCGGCGGCTGTGACCGCGCCCGCCGCAGCCGCGATGGCTCGGTGATGGTCGATCTGGCCGGCGGCGCCGACGCCTATTTTGCCGCCCGGCGCGCCGAATACCGCGACCATTTCCGCAAGACCGCCCGGCGTCAGCGCGCGGCCGAGCGCGATATCGGGCCGGTGCGGGTCCTTATCGGCGATGCCGATGGCAGCGCCTTTGCCCAGCTGGATGCCTGGAAGCAGACCCAGTACGAGACCACCGGCAAGCTGAATGTGTTCGGCATTGGCTGGGTGCGCGACACCCTGAACGATCTGCGCACGCTCGATACGGCAGGCTTCTCGGGGCTGACCGCCTCGCTCTGGTTCGGCGACCGGCTGGCCGCCGTCGAGTTCGGCCTCAGCGCCGGCGGCGTCTATCATTCCTGGTTCCCGGCCTATGATCCGGAACTGGCCCGGTATTCGCCGGGCCTCCTCCTGCTGCACGGCCTGTTCGAACAGGCCGGGGAACACGGCATCGAACGCCTCGATCTGGGCCGTGGCGGCCTGCACTACAAGAAATACTATGCCAGCTATGAAGTGCCGCTGGATCAGGGCCGCGTCCTGGTGCCCGGCCTCGCCTCGACCGCGATCCGCAGCTGGGAGATTGCCGAGAAGGCTGCCGGCGTGATGCCGGGGGCCCTTGCCGAGATGCCGGCCCGCCTGCGCCGCCGCTGGTCCCAGGTCAGTGCCTTCCAGCCGCGCCTCGCCCCCCGCCTGGCCAGCTTTGCCGGATCGATCTCGCTCTAGCCGCACCCGCCTCTTCATTCATCCTCCGCATCGCCCTAGATTGGACCGGCAATGAGGGAGATGAGCATGCGCGTTGCTGCCGCCGGGCTCGCCCTTGCCGTCCTGTCCGGACCGGCAATGGCGCAAGACACGATCCACGAGACCGAACAGGCCGATTTCCGCGTCGAGACTGTCGCGACCGGTCTGGAATTCCCCTGGTCCATGGCCTTCCTGCCGGATGGCGACATGCTGGTCACCGAGCGCGAGGGCGGTCTGCGCTATATTGATGACGGCACGCTGCGCGCGGCCCCGGTCGAGGGCCTGCCGGATATTCTCGTCGACAATCAGGGCGGGCTTCTCGGACTGGCCCTGCACCCGGAATTCGCAGAGAACCGCTGGGTCTATTTCGCCTATGCCGAAGGCACGTCCCGCGCCAATCACACCGCACTCGCCCGCGGCCGCCTCAGCGAGGACGGCGCCAGCCTGGAAGGCGTGGAACCCCTGTTCCGGGTCAATTTCGACAAGCAGCGCGGCTATCATTTCGGCGGCCGCATCCTGTTCCTCGACGACGGCACCCTGCTGCTCACCCTGGGCGAAGGCGCCCAGTATTTCGAGGAAGCCCAGAATCTGGACAATCATCTGGGCACGATTGTGCGCCTGAATGATGACGGCACGGTCCCCTTCGACAATCCCTATGTCAGCGCCAATGGCGCCCAGCCGGAAATCTGGAGCTATGGCCACCGCAATGTGCAGGGCATTGCCCGCAACCCGCAGACCGGCGCCATCTGGGCCCATGAGCACGGCCCCCGCGGCGGTGACGAGATCAATGATATCCGCCCCGGCCTGAATTATGGCTGGCCGGCCATCACCTACGGCATCAACTACAATGGCACGCCCGTCTCCGACGCCCGCGCGGCCGAGGGCATGGAACAGCCGCTGTGGTACTGGGTACCCTCGATCGCCCCTTCGGGCATGGCCTTCTACGAGGGCACGGAATTTCCCGAATGGCAGGGCGATCTGTTTGTCGGTGCCCTCGCCGGCTCGATGCTGGTGCGCTACGAAGTCGAGGGTGACCGGATCATTTCCGAGGAACAGCTTCTGATCGAGCGCGGCGACCGGATCCGCGATGTGCAGGCCGGTCCGGACGGGCATATCTACCTGCTGACGGATGATCTGGAAGGCAGCGTGCTGCGGCTGGACCCGGTCATTCCCTGACCGGGCGGCTGCCGCTGCGGCTACCCCCGCATATCGGTCAGCGAGCGGCCTTCGGCGATATTGCGCAACAGATAGACCAGCGGCGTGTCAAACGCGGCCATGGCGATTTTCACCAGCACCTGCCCCAGGATCAGGCTTGCAATGGCTGACCAGGGCATCAAGCCGCCAAAGGCTGCCGTGATGAAGATGGTCGAATTGAGCACTTGCGAGACCATGGTCGACAAATTGTTGCGCAACCAGAGCCGGTTGCGCCCGGCATCGCGCTGGCGGAAATGGTGGAAGATCAGCACATCGGCCAAGGCACTCACACCAAAGGCGACCAACCCTGCGAGATTGACCCGGTTCGCCGAGGAATAGGTCGCCACGAAGGCCGCTTCGCGATCCGCTGTCCAGCTGGCGGCATTGCTCACGAAACCGGCCATGTCCTCCAGGTGGATCGCGTAGAGGATCAGCAGTGTCATCACCACGCGCAGGACAACGCCGCTCAGCACGACGGCCAGGGCATAGCCGCGCCCCCAGACCTCGCTGATCACATCGGTCGCCAGATAGGTCAGACAGAAGGCAAGCGTACCTGCAGGCACCAGTACACTGAACGGGCCCAGAGTGACTTCATGCACCTTGATCGCCGTCAGCGCTGCGATGACGAGTGACATCATGAACAGGCCGGAGCAAAAGAAGAGCACGAAGCCCTTCCGCGTCAGCCGCGCCTCATCCTGGGTCAAGGTATCGCCTCCTCGAAGATCACCGACTTCAGAGATAGGCCGATTTGCACCGTTGCAAAATGCAATCAGACGGAGGCCCGGCTGCGGAAGGCCGCCGCCAGCGTGCCGTCATCGAGATAGTCCAGCTCACCACCCACCGGCACACCGCGCGCCAGCGACGTCACCGACACGCCGCACGGCTCCAGCTTGTCGGCCAGATAGTGCGCCGTGGTCTGCCCGTCGACCGTGGCGTTGAGCGCCAGAACGATTTCGCTCACCGCCTCGTCGCTCGCCCGCTCGATCAGCTTGGCGATGTTGAGATCGTCAGGGCGCACGCCATCGAGGGCCGACAGCACCCCACCGAGAACATGATAGCGCCCCTTGAAGGCCCCGGCCCGTTCCAGCGCCCACAGATCGCCGACCGTCTCGACGACGCAAATCTCCGTCTCCGCGCGGTTCGGCGCAGCACACACCGCACATGGATCGGTGACATCGAGATTGCCGCAGGTCGAACAGGCGCGGATCTTGTCGGCGGCATCGGCCAGCGCGTCCGCCAGCGGCCGCATCACGGCATCGCGCTTGCCCAGAAGGTGCAGTGCGGCGCGGCGCGCAGAACGCGGCCCCAGCCCCGGCAGCTTGGCCAGCAGGGTGATCAGGCGCTCGATTTCCGGGCCGGCAGAAGCGGTGCGCATCAGAAGCTCTCGATCTGTCTGAGGGACATGTACCTTGGGTACATGTCCCGCCTCCCATGCCTAGAACGGAAGGTTCATGCCCGGCGGCAGGTCCAGCCCGCCAGCCGCTTCCTTGAGGACTTCCTGCTGGCGCACCTCGGCCTTGCGCCGCGCATCGGCATGGGCAGCCAGGATCAGGTCTTCCAGGATTTCCGGCTCGTCCGGGTCGATCAGGCTCTTGTCGATCGAGACGCGTTTCAGATCGCCCTTCGCGGTCATCGTCATCGCGATCAGGCCGGCACCGGCCTCACCGGTTACCTCGGCCTCGTCGAGCCTGGCCTGGGCTTCGGCCATTTTCTGCTGCATGGCCTGCGCCTGTTTCATCAGGCCCATCAGGTCTTTCATGCCCGTCTCTCCGTTGTCTTCTCGTCTGCATCGCCGTCGGCGGCCGGCGCCTCGCGCACGGCGACAATCTCTGCGCCCGGGAAGAGGCGCAAGGCCTCTGCCACAGCGGGATCCTGCCGGGCGCGTTCGAGTTTCTCTTCGGCCTCGCGCTGACGGCGTTCCGCCCAGGTTTCCCCGCCGCGCACGTCATGATCGGCCAGGATCGCCCAGCGGGCACCGGTCCATTCCTGCAGCCGCTTGGCCAGTCGCTGTGCCAGGTCCGGCGGGTAGTCCTCGACCGGCTGGAAGGTGAAGGAGCCCGGCCGGAAGGCGCCGGGCCGCACATAGCGCTCGACATCCGACTGCAGGGCGATGTCGCGTTTCTCGCGCAGCAGTGCGATCAGGGCCTCGAACGTCTGGGGGCCTGGCAGCGCCTCCTCCGCCGCGGCAGGCGCGACCGGCGCGGCAGGGCGGGCAGCATGCGCCGGCGCTTGTGACGCCGGCTCAGGCTTTCCCGGCGCCTCCCCGGCCAAAGAGGCGGACGCAGAGTCAGGCTGAGAAACGGGTGGGGCAGACGCTTCGCTGCGCGCGGCAGGCGGATGCCCGGCCAGAATGCGCGCCGCCTCTTCGGGCGGCGGCAGCGAGGCCGCGGCCGCCAGGCGCAGCACTGTCATCTCGGCCGCAGCCAGCGCGTCCGGTGCATTGCGCACATCGTCGAGCCCCGTCAGGAGGATTTTCCAGAGCCGGGTCAGCTGGGCGAGAGACTGTTTCTCCGCCAGCCCGGCAATGCGCTGGACGGTATCCGCCGCCTCGCCGAGATCGGCGCCGGGACCGGCCGCCTTCACCCGCGAGAGGGCATGGACATAGTCGAGCAGATCGCGCGTGATCACCACGGGATCGCCGCCGGCATCGTAGAGCGCGCCGATCTCTTCCAGCGCATCCGCCGTCTTGCCCGACAGAGCCTGTTCCAGAAGGTCGAGCACGCGGGCCCGGTCAGCCAGGCCCAGCATGTCGCGCACTTGCGGCGCGGTGACCGGACCTGTCTCCTCGCTGCCCTGCACGATCGCCTGGTCCAGCAGCGACAGCGCGTCGCGCACCGAGCCCTCGGCCGCCCGCGCGATCAGGGACAGGCCCTCGCGATCGACGGACGCGTTTTCCAGGCCGCAAATGCGTGTCAGATGATCGGTCAGAACCTCGCGGTCGATCCGCTTGAGGTCGAAACGCTGGCAGCGCGACAGCACCGTCACCGGAACCTTGCGGATCTCGGTCGTCGCGAAGATGAACTTGGCGTGCTCGGGCGGTTCCTCAAGCGTCTTCAAAAGCGCGTTGAAGGCCGAGGTCGACAGCATGTGGACCTCGTCGATGATGTAGACCTTGTAGCGCGCGGAGACCGGCGCATAGCGCACACCGTCGAGGATTTCGCGGATATCGTTGACGCCCGTGCGCGAGGCCGCGTCCATCTCCATCACGTCGACATGCGCGGAGCGCGCGATGGCCTCGCAATGGCGGCCCGGTTCGGACAGCGTCATCGCCGGTCCGTCGGCCGTGTCGGTTTCATAATTGAGGGCACGGGCAATCAGGCGCGCCGTCGTCGTCTTGCCGATACCGCGCACGCCGGTGAGCATGTAGGCATGGGCAATACGGCCGGCCGCAAAAGCATTGGTCAGGGTGCGCACCATGGCGTCCTGGCCGATCAGGTCTTCAAACTTTGACGGGCGGTATTTGCGGGCCAGGACCTGGTAGCCCGGGTCCGGCGCCGTCTGCGGCAGGTCGAGACCCGGCATCAACGCTTCGCCCGCTGCGGTGTCGTCAGCTGGGAGCGGCGTATCGTCCATGAGGGCTCTTCTGGCTGCGGCTGACAGACCCTGTACCGGGGGCGTCCCCCGATCCGGGCGGCGCGATTGCGCGTGGAAGACCGGACAGCGACCCGGACGAAACTCGTTACGGCTGCTTCCTTCCGGACCTGACCGGGTTGGCGAGGTGCCCGTCCACCGCCGGCCTTCCGCCCCCTATATCGCCCGCCGGACAGCGTCATGCAAGCCGCGGCCTGCAGCCTTTTTCGCCGTGGCCTCACCCGGCCGGCGGGCCCGGCAGGCTGTCGCAGGACACCGCCTCGCCCAGGCCGAGTTCGGTGAAGGGAAGCACCGCCAGCGGCCCCGCCGCACTGCCCAGAAGCCCCGCCAGCACACCCTGCAGCACAGAGGGTGCCGCATCGACATCGATTTCGGGATTGCGCAGGGTTCCGTTCACGGCGACACCGCCCAGCAGATTGCCCCAGGAGACATCCTTCGCCTCCGCGGCGACAGCGAGCGCCAGCCGTTCGGTCTCCAGCGAGACCTCGCCGTCGAGCGCGACGACGCTGTCATCGGTGTCGACGAGGACGTTTTCCGCCTGAAGCCGGCCGTCGCGGGCGCGGAACACGCCGCCGGCGCAGTTCACGGGAATGAAACCGGGATCGGCCTCGTCTTCCGACAGCCGCAGCAGTAGGATCTCGCCGACATCGAGACCGGCGCCCTCGACCGCGAGATGGCGGATCCGGGTCCCCGGCGCCACCTGCGCGGTGATCTCGCCATCGGCCGAGGCAAAGGCGGTTCGCAGGTCCGCACCGGTCATGGCCAGCGCGAAGGCGACATGCATCTGGCCCCGGGCCAGCCGTCCATTGCCGATCGAGGCCAGTTCGAACCCGTCCAGCTCGCCTTCGGCCTCCGTGCGCACCGTGTCTGTGCGGGCATCGATCGTCGCATAGGCGGTCAGCCGGCCACGATCCGCCGTCTCGAAGGCCAGCGGCTCGAAGGTCATCACGCCATTGTCCAGTTCGAAAACGATCTCCATCGCGCTCAGCGGAACGGCACCGGCCTGCACATTGCGGGCGGTAAAGCGTACCCGGGCATCGGCGGTGCGCACGCGTGTGGTATCCAGACGCGCATTCGGGATCAGGCGTCCGCTGGACGCATAGGCCCGGTTCGCCGCTTCCTGCTCGTCATTCGCGGTGGTCCGCTCGATGTCCGACGGCGCGCCGATCACCACGCCCAGATCGTCGAAGTCGAGATTGTCGGAGGTGAGGTCCGCCGTGAGCCGCGGTCGCGGCCGCCCGAAATCTGCCGACATGGTGCCGGCAAGATCGGAATCGCCGACCAGGCCGTTGAAGGGGCTGAACGTCCAGATACCGCCTTCGTGGGCAACGTCTCCATAGAGCGAGAAGGGCGGCGTATCCGGTGCCGACAGGCCGAAAACCGCCGCCAGCTCGGCGAAGTTGCGCCCGTGCATTTCCATCTCGCCGGAAAATCCGTCCAGCGACAGGCCTTCGGCCGACCCGTTGAGATGCAGCACCGACCGACCGCCTGCCGCGGTGAGACGGAAATCCCCGCTGGCGAGATTGCCGCGCGCTTCGGTGATGATCAGCAGAGCCGGCTCCCGCCCCGGCCGCTGTATGCTCAGCCGCAATTGCGTGATGTCGACATCGCGCACAGTGGAGAGATAGCCCGGCAGGCCGCCGCCGGACCCGTCACGCCCCCGCATGCGGTAGGTGAAGGCGGCCTCGTCGATCCCGGCGAAAGCGATGAGCTGGCGTCCCGGGAGGATCCCGGCCGGGTCGAGATGAAGATCGATCGTCTGCGCCGAGCCGGTGCGCTCGATATCGAGCTGGCGCAGATGGAGCACCGGCTTCAGCCCGGGGCTCACCCAGGCCCCTTCCAGCGCCACGGGCCGTCCGGCCATTGCTGCCAGGCGCGCCTCGACAAAGCCGGTCGCGCGATCCGGCGACGAGAGGAACCAGAATCCACCCGTCACCATCACCGCGAAGGCGGCGGTCAGTACTGCCGCAAAAACAAGTATCCGCCTGACTGTTCCCACACCACCGAACGCCGCGTCGCGCAGCGCGCCTCTGTCTCGTTCTCAATGGAACGTTGCAGCGGCCCGGCGGTTCCCCTCAGTGCCGGCAAGCCCGGGCTAGTGCGCGAAGACGGGTTCGGCACTGTCCAGCCGGGCCGCCGCCGCGAGCACATCGGCATGATGATCGAGCACGGCGATGAGTTCCTCGCTGCCGCCCGAGGACAGCAGGACGTCACGCCAGTATCCCGTCACCCGCGCCTGGGTCTCCAGCCAGTCGCGCACAGCCATCTGGGCGTGATGGGCGCACAGGGCTGACGATCGTTGCGATTTCGGATCCATTTCGACACCTCCTGCCGCGACAATAATTGCGACTCATTCGCAAATGCAAGTGACAAATCGGCGCCGCCCCCTGCGGCGCGTCGCCACGCTTGCCTTTGCGCGCATCCCCCGGAAAGGTGCTTCAAGGAGGATGCGGATGGAAAAGCTCGAGCTGACCTTTCTCGGCGCGGCCGGCACGGTGACCGGGTCGCGGCATCTTCTCAGTTCGGCGGGACGGGACATCCTGCTCGATTGCGGCATGTTCCAGGGCCGGCGCGACATCCGCACCCGCAACTGGTCCGGTTTCGGCATCGACCCCGCGCGGATCGACGCCCTTGCCCTGTCCCACGCCCATCTCGATCATTCCGGCTATATCCCCCGCCTCATCAAGGACGGGTATCGCGGCCCCGTCCTGTGCACCCCGCCGACTCTGGATCTGTGCGAAATCCTGCTGACCGACAGCGGCTATCTCCAGGAGCGCGATGCGGAATACGCCAATCGCAAGCGCTTCTCGCGCCACGACCCGGCCCTGCCGCTCTACACCGAAGAAGACGCCAAGGCCGCGATGGAACAATTCGACAGTGTCGAATTCGGCGAGACGGTCGAGCCGGTTCCCGGAGCGCGGCTGGTGTTCCGCCGGGCCGGCCACATTCTCGGCGCCGCAACCATCACGCTCGACTGGCAGGGCCGGCGCGTCGTGTTCTCCGGCGATCTGGGCCGTGAGGACGATCCGCTGCTGCCGGATCCCGACCCGGTCGGCCGCGCCGACTTCCTGCTGCTGGAAACCACCTATGGCGACCGCCTGCACGAACGCCGCGACGTCGCCGACCTGTTGCACGACATCGTCGAGCGCACCGTCCGGCGCGGCGGCACCGTGATCATCCCCGCCTTCGCGGTCGGACGCGCCCAATTGCTGACCTGGCATCTGTGGCGGCTGAAATGTGCCGGCCGGCTGGACTCCATCCCGGTCTATCTGGACAGCCCGATGGCCATCGATGCCAGCATCCTGCTCAACCGCCATGTCGGCGAACACAAGCTGAGCGCCGCCGATGCCCGCGCCATGGGACGGATGATCGAATATGTCCGCGACACGGAGCGGTCCAAGGAACTGACGGCCGACCCCATGCCCAAGATCATCATCGCCGCCAGCGGGATGGTGACCGGCGGGCGGGTGCAGCACCACCTCAAGGCCTATGCGCCGCACCGGCGCAACACGATCCTGTTCTCCGGCTTCCAGGCACCCGGCACGCCCGGCGCGGCGATCCTCGCCGGGGCCGACGAAATCCGGCTGCATGGCCGTACGGTTCCGATCGAGGCCGAGGTGGCGGATCTGCCCATGCTGTCGGCCCACGCCGATGCCGACGGGCTGATGAGCTGGCTTCGCCGCTTCGAACAGCCGCCCCGCCGGACCTTTCTCGTGCACGGCGAACCGCAGGCCTCGCGGGCGCTGCGCGACCGGATCGAGCACGAGCTGGGCTGGGACTGCCATATCCCCGAACACGGCGAACGGGTCGCCCTCTAGCCGCTGCGCCGCACGCACTGCCCGATTGATGCCCGCGCCGCATGCGGCTAAGCCTGCAGGGCCGCTGACCGGACATCTCCCCATGAATGACAGAACCCTGCTCGCCGATGCCGCCCCGCTCGTCTTTGCCGGCGCTCCGCTGGATCGCGGTGAAGTCCTCAGACGCGACGAGGTACGCCTGAACGGTCTGATGGAGGGCGATGAGGGCTGGTGGATGGTGCTGCAGGCGGGCGATCCGCTGCTGTCGCCGGAGGGTGCCATTTTCTGGTTCCGGCCGGACGAGCTGGCCGCCCTGGCGACAACGGGACCGCGCGTCTTCCTGGGCCATTATCGCGGCTCGCCCTGCTTTGCCGCCCAGCTGGAGACCGATGCGCCGGAGCCGGCGGGCACGATGCGCCTGGACGCCCGTCGCGCCGCCATGGGGCTCACGGCCGACGAAGCCGCGATCTACGGCTATGCCAAGTCCATCCTGGCCTGGCACGACCGGCACGGTTTCTGCGCCAATTGCGGCCAGCCGACCCGCATGCGCTCGGGCGGCAATCGCCGCAGCTGTGATAGCTGCGGTGCCGAACATTTCCCGCGCGTCGACCCGGTGGTGATCATGCTCGCCACCGATGGCGAGCGCTGCCTCCTGGGCCGGCAGGCCAGCTGGCCGGAGGGGATGTGGTCGGCCCTCGCCGGTTTCGTCGAACCGGCCGAGACGCTGGAAGAGGCCTGCGCGCGCGAACTGAAGGAAGAGTCCGGTGTGACCGCCGACATCGCCGCCACCCGCTATGTCATGGGCCAGCCCTGGCCCTTCCCCTCCTCGCTGATGGTGGGCCTGGTCGCACCGGTGCTCGATGCCACGCTGCACATCGACGCCCACGAGCTGGAAGACGCGCGCTGGTTCTCGCGGGACGATGTCCGCGACATGCTGGCCGGGACGCACCCGGAAGCCGCCATGCCGCCCTCGATCGCCATCGCCCGGCGCCTGGCCGAGCTCTGGGTCGAACGGAAAATCTGATTTCCTGCAAAAGGACGGGGCGGCAAAAAAGCGGGGCCGGCAATCCGGCCCCGCAGGTGTCCGCCAATCGGGCTTCCGTCTGATCAGTCGGCGTGCTGGAGGAGAGGTTTGGACCAGGCCATCGGCGCGAAACTGTCGTCCAGCTCGGTCTCGGCGATGTGATTGGTGTAGTTGGACATGGTTTTCAGCGTCACGCCGGTCACCACGTCGAGCACATTGGCCTTGGTGAAGCCGGCGCGTAGGAAGGCGTCGATATCATGACGCTCCACCAGGCCCCGCTCGCGCACCATGGCACGGGTGAACTGGTGCAGGGCTTCGAGCCGCGCATCGCTCTGGATGATCCGGCCTTCGCGGATGGACACGACAATTTCGCGCTCGAGGCCGGTATTCAGGGCGATCGTGGAATCCGCCGCCATGCAATACCCGCAATTATTCTCGAAATCGGTCGTCAGCAGGACGACATTGCGCTCGATCTGGGTCAGGCCGCTGCGTCCGAAAACGGCGGACAGGGTCGCATAGGCATCCAGCGCCGAAGGCGAGGCGGCGAGTTCGCCCATAATGTTGGGGATGAAGCCGAGCCGGGCCTTCACCGAACGCAGGATCGGCTTAGAGTCGGCGGGTGCGGACGTTTCGTCGAAGATCGTGAACTGGGTCATTGCATCGCCTTTCGTGCGACGCCCGGCAGACCGCCGCCGGGCGGTGTGGGTCGGAACTGTCAGAACAGATCCGGGACCGTTCGGCCCGGAGCGCCGCCCGTCCGGCGGGCTCATGGCTCTCGCAAGCGGCGCGGCGTCACACGTATGCGGCACATATGGGGCCCTTACGCAGCCCTTATGGTGCCGTAACACAACCATATCACACCCGGACGGGACCGCCGAGTCCTCCCTTGAAGACCGGTCAAAAGAAAACGGGAGCCGCATCGCAGCTCCCGTTCATTTTCGCAGCGTTCCCGAGCCGGCTGTCAGCCGCCGAAACGATGGACGTAGGACAGGCCGAAACTGTCGGCATCGCCGAAATCGTCATAATCGGTCCGGGTGTAGTCGAAACGGATCGCACCATTCTCCCACAGCTCATACTGGGCACCGACACCCCAGGCGATGGCCTGGTCGTCCGTGGAACCGCCATAGGCGAAATTAGCGTCGAACTCGGTCGTCACATAACCCAGACGGCCGAAGACGCTGAAACTGTCGGTGACAGGAAAACGTCCGACTGCAAACGCACCGACGGAGTATTCCAGGTCCAGCGTCGAGATCGCGGCGATGCACAAGGCATCCACAGGGCAGGCATTGGCGTCATCGCCGTCAATGCCGATATCGAGCTGGGCCTCGACGCCGAGATAGCGGTTGAAATCATAGCCGCCGCGAATCGTTGCTGCGCCGAGATCGAAATTCTCGAGATCGATACGGCTATAGCCGGCCGACAGGTTGAAGCCATTGTCAGCGGTTTGTGCATGGCCGGCCGCAGCCAGACCCGCCCATGCCAGCACGCACGCACTCAGCACTCTGAACATTTTGTATTTCCTCGCATTTGATGCCCTCGCACGGGGAAATTGCCGCCGGATGCGTGAGCCCGGGCTGAACGCGGCGTTCATCTCGATTACGTGTCCGCAATGAAGGAAAAAGGCCGCACCCGGCGGGCACGGCCTTTCGCTTTTCAAGACAGTTTACGGCTTTGCCTAGCCGCCGAAGCGCCGGACGTAGGAAATGCCGTAGGTGTCGGCTTCACCGCCATCGTCATAATCATAGCGAGTATAGTCGAGGCGGACACCATTATCGCCGGCGAAGAACCATTCGCCACCGACGCCGAAAGCCCAGGCTTCGTCGCTGCCGTCATAATTCAGACCGGCAATATCGGCATCGAATTCGGTCGTGGTATAGCCGCCGCGCAGGAAGACATTGGCCTGCTCGTCCGACCAGGGGCGCACGACACCGAACGCGCCGAGCGAATAATCGAGACCGACATCGCCGGTCACGCCGGCGACCGTCACGGACTCGTCGTTGATGCCGATATTAGCCTGGCCCTCAACGCCGAAGAAGCGATTGAAGTCGTAGCCACCGCGAATAACGGCCGTGTCCACATCGACATCGTCGAAGTCGAAGCGCTCATAGCCGCCGCCGAGGCGGAACTCACCCTGCTGGGCCGTTGCACCGGCAGTGAGCGCGAGGATGGAAAGGGAGGCGAGGGAAAGGGTACGCAGCATTTTTATCAACCTTGCTCTATACATGGCGTCGTTACGCCAGTTGCGGGTTCCCAGCCCGTCCCACAGCTGGGAACGGGCTTCGGGGGTTTCAAGCCGTCCGTCTGCAGACCGTCTGACCGGCACCATGCCCTCCCCGTCATGATCCGCCTGTCAGGCATTCCCGGCTGCAGCCGGCTCGCCCCGTCACAACGCGCGAACTGCGATTTTTGGTCTTTCCGTTGCATGAAAATCCTGCAAGCCTGTGGCCATGCGTCGTGTTAACGCATGCACAAGAACGCGCTGGACTGTTGCCTGTCCGCGCAGCGCATGCCAAACACGGCCACGATTTTCGACCTGACTAATTTTGGGGGCGTCCATGGGCGATCTCTTCTGGAACAAGGTGGCCGGTGTCCTGATCGGCGCAGTGCTGGCTGTGATGGCCATTACCGAGCTTGGGCACCTGCTGGTTCCCTCGCACGGCGCGCACGAGCTGACCGACGAGAACACCTCGTATCCGGTTGACTGGGCTGCAATCGAATCGGGCGGCGGCGAGGCCGAACCGGTCGAGGAAGGCCCCACCGATTATGGCCTCCTGCTGGCCAATGCGGACATCTCCAACGGCGAGCGCGTCGCGCGCCGCTGTGCCGCTTGCCACACCTTCGAGCAAGGCGGCGCTAACGGCGTCGGCCCGAATCTCTGGGGTGTTGTGGGCGCGGATATCGCGACCCATGCAGGCTTCTCCTACTCCAGCGCTCTTGAAGCTCTGGAAGGTGAGTGGACCTATGAGGCCCTGAACCACTTCATCGAGAGCCCGGCCTCCTATGCTCCGGGTACGGCGATGTCCTTCCGTGGTCTCAGCGACGAAGCCCAGCGCTTCGACCTGATCGCCTATCTGCACAGCCTGTCGGACAACCCGCTGCCGTTCCCGGACCCGCTGCCGGAAGAGAGCGAAATGACGGAAGAAGTCTCGGATATGGCCGAGCAGGCTGGCGAAGCCATGGGCGACATGGCTGAAGAGGCCGGCGAACAGGCTGCGGAGATGGCACCTGAAGGTGAAGAAGCCGCACCGGCCGAAGACGACGAGGCTGCTGCCGGTGAAGAACCCCAGGAAGGCGGCCACTAGACCCACCTCCGATACGAACAGAAAAGCCCGGGTCATCTGACCCGGGCTTTTTTTTGTGCCGGCTGTCTGCCCCGCCAGGTGTCAGATGGGACGGACGATCGTGCGAACCGGGTTTTCCTTTTCCCGGATCCGCGCTTCGGCTTCGGAAAAAAGCTCCATCGTGACATCCATGAAACCGGCATTGGCGTGCAGCAGGTGTTCGGAATCGACCATGATCCCGACATGGCCCGGCCAGAACACGACATCCCCGCGCTCGCGCGCCTCGTCAGCGGTCACGTCCTGCCAGGCAGCCTTCAGAGCGGCTTCCTGCTGATCCGCATCCCGCGGCACATCGATGCCCGCGGCGCGGAGCGCCATCTGCACGAGACCGGAACAATCCAGCCCCAGACTCTCCTTGCCGCCCCAGAGATAGGGCGCGGCAAGAAAGCTTTCGGCAACGGCGACGAAATCACCGGCATGATCGTCCGGCGTGCCGGTATGAGCCTCGAAGACCCAACCCAGCCCTTCCGCCTCGATGAAGCGGCCCTCGCGCGCGCCTGTGGACACCAGCGCGTTCAGGCTGAGCAGGTGACGCGGGGCCGATTTGATGTCCGGCTTTGAAAAGGCATAGGTGCGCAATGCGGTGATGCGCCGGTCAGGCTGACGGACAGTCGTGGAGAAGCCGGCAAGGTCGACCCATCCGACATAGCCGCCGGCGCGGGAAAAGCCCCAGCCCCAGCCATCGCGCGCTTCCAGAACCGCGAAGACCTCGCCGGCCAGCACCTGATCGTCCATGGCGCCGCCGGGCGCAGGCGCCCGCCGGACCGGCGCGGCAGCGATCACGGCCTGATAGTCGACCGGCTCCACGAAGCGCGCCGCTTCGACCTGCCCTTTCAGATGGGCGGCCGCGAGATCGGGCCTGGCGGGCGTGAGGCGGGGATCCAGGTGGGACATGTGCGGGTTTCCTCGGCACGGACGGCAACACGTTCGCCATAATCGTACAGGAAGACGGCGCCTTTGACAGTGCGGTGCACCGAGACGTCACGCTTGTCCTCGCGATCTCGCTTGCGGCGCACAAAACCCTGCCGCTCGAGCACGTCCAGGGCGCGTGTCACGGCCGGTTTCGGCAGGCCGAGCGAGCGCGACAGGTCCCGCACGGCGTGGGGGCCCGGTTGCATGAAGATCGACAACAGCAGCGCGAACTGGCGGGCCGTGAGGTCCGCCGTTTCGCCCTGCAGTGCGTCCGCCGATACGCGGCGCATCATTTCAAGCGATGTCATCGCCTGGGATGCCATCCGGCACGCTCCCGTTCAGCCTGCGAATCGCCCCGAAGGGGTCGCGGCTAATCCTGAAAGCGCTCCTTGAGCATTTGGTAAACGGCGCGTGCGGCATGCATGTCGCCACCCTTGGGACGCCCCGGACGATCCTTCGGATTCCAGGCAAAGATGTCGAAATGCATCCAGGCCGCATCCCCGACGAACCGGCGCAGGAAGAGGCCGGCCGTGATCGATCCCGCCATCGGCATGGCGGTCGAGTTCACAATATCGGATATCTCGCCGTCGATATCGCCTTCATAGCCATCCCACAGCGGCATGCGCCAGACCGGGTCGAACACTTTCACCGCGGCCCCGGCGAGATCGGCGGCCAGATCGTCCTGATCGGTATAGAAAGGCGCCACTTCAGGCCCCAGCGCAACGCGCGCCGCACCGGTCAGCGTCGCGAAGTCGAGCAGCAGATCGACCTTCTCCTCGGTCGCCCGCGTCAGCGCATCGGCGAGCACAAGCCGGCCTTCCGCATCGGTATTGTCGACCTCGACGGTGATGCCCTTGCGCGATGTGAGAATATCGCCCGGACGGAAGGCACCGGCACTGACAGCATTCTCGACGGCCGGCACCAGAAGGTGCAGCCGGACCGGCAGGCCGGCCGCCATGATCATGCTGGCCAGACCCATCGCATTGGCCGCGCCGCCCATATCCTTCTTCATCAGGCGCATGAACTGGGCCGCCTTGAGATCCAGACCACCGCTGTCGAAGCAAACGCCCTTGCCGACGATGGCGACGCGCGGATGGCTCTCCTCGCCCCATTCCAGCTCAAGCAGACGCGGCGCCTCGCCGGCAGCCCGTCCGACCGCATGGATCATCGGATAGTTCTGGGCGAGAAGGTCGTCGCCGCGCACAACCCGCACCGTCGCTTCGAAGCGTTCGGCCAGGGAACGGAATGCGTTCTCCAGGCCTTCCGGCCCCATCCGGTCGGCCGGTGTGTTGACCAGATCGCGTGTCAGCGTGACCGCACGGACCACGGCCTCGGCTTCCTCGGCGTCGGCGCCCTCGGGCAGGACCAGCCGCGCGGGTTCGCGATCTGCGGGCTTGTAGAGCGTGAAACTGTAGCCGCCCAGCGCCCAGGCGGTCGCTGTCAGGGTCGGATCCCAGCCCTCGGGCAGAGCCTCGATCTGCCAGTCGCCACCGGCCAGCGCCTTTGCGGCGGCGCCGATCGCGAAGACATCCTTGCCGGGACCGATACCCAGCCAGGCGTCGCTGTCACTGCCGGAGGGAAAGCGCACGACCTGGCCCGGCTTGCCTTCGAAACCGGCCGCCAGGGGACGCAGCGTCTCCGGCAAGGCTGCGACCCTGTCCGCACTGGCCTCCGCCGTTACGAGCCGCAGGGTGAGCGCCGTCCCGCCGGACGCGAATATCGAAGCCATGATCAACCTTTCCCGTATGCCGCCATGCAGCCGAACTGCGATTAACCCATTCTTGACCGGGCAGGCGCAGATTCAAGAGACGCCCACAGTTGACCGATTCGTCTCATGCGACCGATTTACGCCCTTGCCCCGCTCGTCTTCCTGGCCGTTTCGGCCTGCGCCACCACCACGGCGCCGACCGAACAGGAACAGGCCGTCATCGACACGATGAACGCCAACACGATCGTGCCGGCCTCGCAGACCGAACGCGACGCAATCCGCAGCCAGGACCTCCTGACCCAAGCGGCATTCTGGGCCGAAGCCCACGAACTGAACCCGTCGGATCTGGAAGCCGCAACCGAACTTTCGAGTACGCTGCGCCAGCTGGGAAATCACCGCCGCGCAGCCGAAGTGGCGCAGCAATCGCTCGCGCTTTACCCCGACAATGCACCGCTGTTGTTTGCCTATGGCAGCGCCATGGCCGCCGCCGGGCGCGGTGCGGGCGCAATGGAAGCGCTGCGGCGGGCGACGCAGATCGATCCCGGAAACTGGCGATATCTCAACGCGCTCGGCGTTGCACAGGAACAGGCCGGCCAGGCCGGCCCTGCCCGGGCCAGTTTCCAGGCCGCACTTGAGCTGGAGCCGGGCAACCCGTCCATCCTGTCGAATATCGCGCTGTCCTACATGGCGGCCGGCGAGACCGAGACCGCGGAGCGGATGCTGCGTGAAGCGATGATCCGTCCGGGCGCCGATCCGACGGTGCGCCAGAACCTCGCCCTCGCCATGGCCCTGCAAGGCCGTTTCGAGGAAGCCGAAACGATGGCACGCGTGGATGTCTCGCCGCAGATGGCCGAGGCCAACATGGCCTATATCCGGTCCATGCTGACATCGCGCCGGCGCTATGACGCCGTGCGCGCAGACTAGGCCTCAGCCCTCGACATATTCCGCATCGTACTCGATCGGGAAATTCACCGACCGGGCTATAAAGCAAAAGCGGTGCACTTCCTTGTGCAGCGCGTCGGCTTTTGCCGTGTCAGTTCCAGGCTCCACCGAAATTCGCGGCCGCAGCGTTGCTCTCAGGAAACGGCCCGAACCGTCGGGCAGGGTCTCGCCCACCCCGTCCGGATTGTCCTCATACCCGGTCACCACAATCCCCGCCGAACTCGCGAGGTGCAGATACCAGAGCATGTGGCACGCCGACAGCGCACTGAGGAGCATGTCTTCCGGGTTGGGGAGGCCTGGGTCGCCGCCCAGCAGCGGATCGTTGGAACAATGGATGACCGGCTTGCCGGGTGTCTCGACATTCCAGGTCCGGTCATAGCCCTTATAGGTCCGCGTTCCTTCGCCCCGGTCACCGGTCCAGACGATGCGGGTGGTGTAGACGTGTTCCCGGCTCATGCGATCGGCTCCCTCGTTTTTCCCGGATCCGGCTGTCCGCTAGCGCAGAAAGCCACGCCGGTGCAGATAGACGAGCGCGCATACCGCCACAAGATGGCCGATGAGATGGATGTAGCCGCTCAGATCGTTCGCCATTTGCGGGATCGATGTCATCATCACCCAGTCTGCGATACCCGGCACCAGGCACAAGACGAGAAGCGGCAGGGCCAGGCGAGCCTGCAGGACCAGGGCGATGAAGGCCGCAATGAAGCTGGCACAGGCCGCGAAAAACACAGTTTCATGCAGCAGGGTGGTCTGGCTGTAATACCCGTAGGCGTCAAAAGCGATGAGGTCTGGCGGCCAGATGTCCAGGCGAACCGCGATGTCGACAATGCCCCAGAACGCGTAGGACAGCGCCTGGCGGCCGACCAGCACAAGCGCAATCGCGAAGACAGCCCAATCAGCCCGCTTCGACTTGAGAAAGTGCAGGATGGACATCGACTTCGCCTGTAAGCCTTCCTTTTTCGCCTTCACGCCTCAGCCAACGCCCAGAGGCGGCGGCGGAGGGGGCGGCGGCGGCCCGTCCTCATTGTCCTCGACATGTTTGAGAGGAAAGTCCTTGCGCAGGATGGGTGACACCAGGGTGTGATCGAAGCGGAAATCTTCCACCATGTCCCGCAGCTCTGCCGGAGCCCGGCCGGTCTTCGAGGCTTCGGTTCCGCGATAAAGAGCATAGAGCTTGAGATAGTTCTTGTCGTCTCGCGACAGGGATGTGTCGTCGAGGCGGCCGCATATCGTGACCAGACGCTGCAGCCCCGCGCGGCGCTTGCCGGCTTTCAGCTCGATCATCGCAGTCGCCAGACCAACCTTCCAGCCCATATCGGCATAGTGGGTCTTCGGCGCGGCTGACAACGCCTTGCGCGCAGACGGAACATCGTCAGCCGACAGGGCCTGCATGGCCTCTCCGACGGCGCGGTCGGCAGCGCGGATATCCTCGCGGATGGCTTCTTCCGTCTTGCGGCCCGAAAACATGGGCTGTGTCCACCTGTGCAGCGTGCGGCGATTCTATCAAATAGCGCGCCAAAACGAATTTTCACAGGCTGTTAAAGCGGATAATTGCCGGTCCGAGAATGACAACGAACAGAACCGGCAGGAAGAACACAATCATCGGCACGGTCAGCTTGGCCGGCAGCGAGGCGGCCTTCTTTTCCGCCGTCGCCAGACGCATGTCGCGATTTTCCTTCGCCATGACCCGCAGGGCCTGTCCGAGCGGTGTACCATATCGTTCCGCCTGAATCAGGGAGGTACACACAGCGCGCACACCCGGGTGATTGGTGCGCTTGCCGAGGTTCTCATAGGCGGACCGCCGGTCCTGGAGATAGGACAGTTCGGCCGTCGTCAGAGACAATTCCTCGGCGAGCTCGATGGACTGGGACCCCACCTCGGTCGAAACCTTGTGAAAGGCCGCCTCGATCGACATCCCCGATTCCACACAGATCAGAAGCAGGTCGAGCGCGTCCGGGAACGCCCCCATGATCGACTGCTGCCGCTTCTGGGCGGCGTTCCTCAGATAGACGTTCGGCGCATAATACCCCAGCAGGCCGAGACCGAAGGCCAGACACCAGCGGGTGATCGTCGGAAGACCGAAATCATTGATCATGAAGACGTAGGTCGCCGTGCCCGCGAACAGGATGATCGGCGAGGCCAGACGGAAGAAGTAGAAGGCGACGGCTGGCTTGTTGCCGCGCAGACCTGCCTGCTGCAGCTTGTCCTGCAGGTCGGGATCTTCGAAGGCCTTCTGCAGGTTCAGCGCATCCACGACCTTGCGCATCAGGCCCTTGGCTTCGGCACCGCGGATCGAACTGTTGCGGCCGGACTGCTCCATCGCCTCTCGGCTCTTGCGGCGCAATTCCTCACGGCGGTTGCGCACGCCCTTGATCCGCTTGTCGAGGGAATTCGTGTTCATGGCCGGCGCCGCCAGCGTGACGATCGTCGCAAACACAAGAGCGGCCGAGATCATCATCACCAGATTTTCCGGCGAGACCAGGAAGTCACGGATATCGGCGAAATCGAGCCCGAACATATCGCCCTCAGATCTTGAAGTTAATCATGCCGCGCATGACCATGATGCCGAGGAACATCCAGAATGCACCGCCCAGCAGCATCAGCTGGCCTGTGGGATGTTCGAACATCTGGCTCATATAGGACGGTGTCGTCGCATAGACGATGCCCAGCACGCCCGGCGGCAGCGACCCGATAATGAAAGCCGAAGACTTGGCTTCAGACGAGAGCGCGCTGATCTTCTCGCGCATCATCTTGCGCGACCGCAGCACGGTGGCGAGATTGCCCAGGGTTTCGGCGAGATTGCCGCCGGTCTTCTGCTGGATCACGAGCACCGTGCGAAAGAAGTTCACTTCGGGCAGCGGCATGCGTTCGCACATCCGGTCGAGCCCGTCCGCCAGCGTCACGCCGACAGCGGTCCCCTCGACCAGTTTCTCGAACTCCGTGCGGATCGGTTCTGGCGATTCGGTCGCCAGGATTTTCAGACACTCGTTCAGCGGCAGGCCGGACTTCACGCCACGCGTGATGACATCGAGCGAGTTAGCGAACTCGGCGGTGAATTTCTTCTGCCGCCGGCCGCACAGGAAGCCCAGCCACCAGCGTGGCAGACCGAAGCCGCTGATCAGCGTGATCGCTGCGAGAACCAGCAGATTCTGACCCGTGATGAAGGCAACCAGCGCGCCCGTGAGCGCGGCCCCGGCCGAGATCATCCAGAAGACGCTGGGCGAGAACGACATACCGGCCTGGCGGATACGCGCCTTGATGGTCAGCGACTTCTTGCGCTGGTCGCGTTGGCGCTGCTCCATGTCCTTGAGGGATTCCTGGACCTGGCGTTTGCGCTGGGCCGCCTGATCGAGCGCCGCGGTCTGGCGCTTGCCCCGGACGAGCTGGCCATCGCCCACCGCCCGGGTAATGCGCTTTTTCGACTGGGCATCGCCCATCGAGCCGACGGCAACCCAGCCGACACCGCCGACGGCGACAAAGGCCGCAACAGCTGCAAGCAAAAAGGCCATGTCCGGATTCATGCGTCAGGCCTCCGCTGCGTCGAGTGCGTTGGCGAGTTCGCGCTCCAGACCGAAATAGCGGGCACGATCCCAGAATTTCGGTCGCGCGATACCGGTCGAGGCGTGCTGGCCGATGATCCGGCCGTGCTCATCCTCACCCTGGATCTCGTACAGGAAGAGGTCCTGGGTGACGATGACATCGCCTTCCATGCCGACCACTTCGGTGATGTGGGTGATCTTCCGCGAGCCGTCGCGAAGACGGGCCGCCTGCACAACGACATCGATCGAGCCAACGATCATCTCGCGGATCGTTCGCGTCGGCAGGCTGTAACCGCCCATCGTGATCATGGACTCGATCCGCGACAGCGCTTCGCGCGGCGAGTTGGCGTGCAAGGTGCCCATGGAACCGTCGTGGCCGGTATTCATGGCCTGCAGAAGGTCGAAGGCTTCCGGGCCACGCACCTCGCCGACGATGATCCGCTCGGGGCGCATACGCAGACAGTTCTTCACCAGGTCGCGCATCGTCACCTGCCCCTGGCCTTCCAGGTTCGGCGGGCGCGTTTCCAGGCGCACGACGTGCGGCTGCTGCAGCTGCAGTTCCGCAGCGTCCTCACAGGTCACCACGCGTTCGTCTTCTTCGATAAAGCCGGTCATGCAGTTCAGGAGTGTCGTCTTGCCCGAACCGGTACCGCCGGAGATCAGCACGTTGCAGCGGCTGGCGCCGATGATTTCCAGAACCTTGGCGCCTTCCGGCGTGATGGAGGCGAACTCCACCAGGTTCTTCATCGTCAGCTTGTCTTTCTTGAACTTACGAATGGTCAGCGTCGGACCGTCCAGCGCCAGCGGCGGTGCGATGACGTTGACACGCGAGCCATCCATCAGGCGCGCGTCACAGATCGGCGAGCTTTCATCGACCCGGCGGCCGACCTGGCTGACGATCCGCTGACAGATATTCATCAGCTGGGCATTGTCACGGAAGCGGATATTGGTCCGCTCGACCTTGCCGTTCACCTCGATAAAGACGTCGTCGGCGCCATTGACCATGATGTCGGCAATATCATCACGCGCCAGCAAGGGCTCCAGCGGACCAAAGCCCAGCACGTCGTTGCAGATGTCCTGGAGCAGCTGTTCCTGCTCCGCGATGGACATGGCGACATTCTTGATCGAGATGATCTCGGTGACGATGTCGCGGATTTCTTCGGCGGCAGTCTCATTGTCGAGACGGGCCAGCTGGCCCAGATCAATCGTGTCGATCAGCGCGTTGAAGATCGTCGTCTTGATCGCGTAATACTCTTCCGACCGGCCATTGTCGGCGGGCGGACGGGCCCGGGCAGCTGCAGCGGCCACAGCCGCCGGTCTGGAAGGCTTGGGGGCCTGGAAGGTCTGCACAGACGGTTTCGGCGCAGCCTTGGCTGCGGGCTTGGGCGCAGGCTTGGGCGCGGAAGCAGGCGCACGACGACGTTCGGCGCCCGCATCGCTGCGAGGCGCCTCCTTGACCTCCGCCGGCGGCGGGGTCGGTGTCGTCGGTTGGGTGGTGGGACCTCCGGCGCGCTTGCCGAACATGGCTGACTAGCCTCCGAACATCTTTCCGAACAGGGAACGCGAACGCTGCGGCGTACTCACGCGACCGCTGACCAGACCGGCCAGGTGAGTGAAGCCTTCCGCCGCCTTGGACTTGGCATCGAGCTCGTTGATCATCTGGCCGTTGTTCGCCGCCTTGCCGAACAATTGCGGCTCGAACGGCAGAACGAGGGCCGGCTGGGTGCCCAGCGCTTCGGCGAAGTCCTTGACCGGAATTTCCGGACGCTTGGGCATGCCGGCCATGTTGATCACGACCTTTGGCGGCTCGTCGTTCGGGCGCGCGCTGGTGATCAGGTCAAACAGGTTCTTCGCATTGCGCAGGGATGCCAGGTCCGGCGTCACCGTGACCACGACCTGGTCGGCGCAGAGCAGGGTCTGCTTGACCCAGGGCATCCAGATGTGCGGCAGATCGAGCGCCATGAAGGGGGCCTGGCGGCGGACCTTGTCGAGCACGATCTCGTATTCAGCCGGCGAGAACTCCCAGTCCTTGTCCAGCGTGGCCGGTGCCGAGAACAGGCTGAGCCGTTCCGTGCAGCGCACCAGCAGACGATCGAGCAGGGCATCATCCAGGCGATCGGGCTCGGCCAGGGCATCGCCCAGCGTCTGGGCCGGATCCTGATTGAAGTCGAGACCTGCCGTTCCGAACGACAGGTCGAGATCGACCAGAACCGCGTCCGTCTGGATGCCTTCGGTCAGGGCCCAGGCGCAATTGTGCGCGACGGTCGACGAGCCTACGCCGCCCTTGGACCCGATAAAGGCGATCGACTTGCCCGCAAAGGGCTGATCGGGATCGAGGAAGAGCTCCGAGATCGTACGGATCAGGTGCAGCGGCGTCATCGGCGGCACCAGATACTCGCTTACACCGCGCTTCATCAGCTCGCGGTAGAGACTGATGTCATTCGCGGCACCGACGATGATCACCTTGGTATCCGCATCGCAGACGCCGGCCAGCTCCTCGAGCTGGTCGAACAGGCCCCGCCCGCGCATGCCGCTTTCGACAATCAGCAGGTTGGGCGTCGATTCGTCGTGATAGCGTTCGATTGCAGCAGGCAGACCGCCGAGTTCGACCGTGACATGCGCTTTCGCAAGACGGCGGTCATTGCCGGCATTGTGAACCAGGGCGCCGGTTTCGGGGCGCTCGCAGAAGGCAGCGACCGTGATGCGCGGCACCGGCTGGTCGGAGACCTCGCCATCGACCTCGCCATAGAAGGCACCGCTTGCCCCGACAGGCGCGATTTCGTCGTGCATGCCGCTATACTCGGCCGCGCCCGGATCGAAGGTCGCGCGCGGTGCGGGGCTGGCTGGATAGTCGCTGTCGTCGAAGTCGTCCTCGTCTTCGAGAAACGGGTCATCGCCGTCATCATCATAGGCAGCGCCGAAGCCGCCTTGCGGCGCGTTCATGGGCGGCGCAGGGCGCGCCGGAGCCGCCTCGCCGAGCAGCATGCGCTCAACATCTTCGGCCTCCAGGAACGGGTCATCCCCGTCATCCATGAGCGGATCGGCCTTAAGGGCTCTGTTTGCGTCGTTCATCATTCGCGCCTTTCGCCCCCTAGTTTTCGCTGACTTCCGAGACCGCGCCGCTCTCGTGATCGGAGCGCTCGCTCGCGGTCGACTCCCCGGCCCGATACGCATCAAGCACGGTCTGCCGACGGCCCGTATCTGCCACCCCCATGGTTCTCGGCGCCACCAGATCACGCGGATCGGCGATCATGGCGGCGAGATTGGCTGCCATCGCGCAGCCGAAATTGCTGTGCCCCTGGTTGTCGCGTTCGACAGCGAGATTGTCCCAGCTGGTTCCGCATTCAGGCGCGACCGCTGCATAGCGGCGGAACGAAAAAATCACCTGCCCGTCCATGCCGCCCCGGGCCTCATACGCACCGCCGGCGATCTGGCGCCAGTCGATGCCCTGCTCGTACAGGAAGGTCCGCGCCTCGGCGATCGCCCCGATCGCGGCGTCCTGGCTGCTGCCGCCCTGAGGATAGCTGATCACAAGCGGGCCATGGCCACGCGCCTTGTATTCGCTGGCGATCGCCGCCAGCTGGCTGCGTTGCTGCCATGTCAGGCCGTTGTCGCGCGGATCGATCATCATCTCGCTGCGGAATGTCTCCGCAACGGCGGTTGCGCGCGGCAGACCGACATCGGCACTCGGGGTCGACGCGCAAGCCGTGAGAGCGGCAAGCGAAGCCAGGGCTGCGAAACTTGTACGGAACGCCGTCATGACCAACTCCACCTACTCGAACAGAAAGCCGACCGGACCGGACCAGGACTGGTCTCCGGTGTCCGAACCGGGCACGGAATAAACCTGGTTGATCCGGTTGAAGAGGAAGGCTGTCGCCTCGTGCGGCGTGCGATAGCCGTCAGCCGGAGTACTCAGCTGGTTCGGATTGGCGGGATCGACCAGATAGGGCGTGACCAGCACGACCAGCTCGGTTTCCTGATTCTCGAAATCGCGCGAGCGGAACAGCGTGCCCAGGACCGGCAGGTTGCGGACACCCGGGACGCCGTCGAGATTCTGGCGGGTTTCTTCCTGGATCAGGCCGGCCAGCACGAGGCTGCCGCCAGAGGGAAGTTCCACTGTCGTCTCGGCCCGGTTCACATTCAGTGCGGGGATGGTCAGGCCGGGAACCGTACCGATGACTTCGCCGGCGTCGTTCACAACAACGCTTTCCTGGGCCGTCAGCGCGCCCTGCGTGGTCAACTCCGAGACCTCTGTCGAAATACGCAGACTGATACGGCCTTCCGACAGCACGACCGGCGTAAAGCCCAGCCCGACGCCAAACGGTTTGTATTCGATTGTTACATTGCCGTCGCGGTCACGGCCGACCGGAACCGGGAATTCACCGCCAGCCAGGAAGTTGGCCGATTCACCCGTGATTGCGGTCAGATTGGGCTCGGCCAGTGTGCGGACCAGACCAACGCGCTCCATCGCCCGGAGCAGTGTCGATACATCGGTGACACCGGTAGGATTGCCGCTGGTCCATTCGAACAACGCCCCCATACCGCCCAGGAAGGAACCCACCCGCGAGAATTGCGGCTCCGTCTCGACCTGGAAGCCGAACTCGCCGGTATTGCCGCCCGCTGTCAGATTGACGCCCAGCTGGCGAACGATGGTCCGGCGCATCTCGACGATGCGTACTTTCAGCATCACCTGCTCGCGCGCCTGGACCGAGATCATGGACAGGATGTTTTCCGGATCGTCGACCCAGCGCTGGGCGATGCGCAGGGCGGCGTCGGCATCCGAAGCGCTCGGCACCGAGCCGGACAGCACGATATGGTCATTCATCGCCTCGGCCTGGACGCGCGCATTCGGCAGGAAGCGCTCCAGCGCGTCCTGCAGCGGCGTCAGATCGCGCTCGACACGCAGGTTGAGATCGAGGATCAGCTGACCGTCGGCATCGAAGAAGAAAGCATTCGTCTGGCCGATGCCCATGCCCATCAGATAGGCCCGGCGCGGCGTGCGCACGACAGCGTCGACGACATCGGGGTTGGTCACGAGCACATCGGCGACATCCACCGGCAGATGGACGACCGCAGCCTTGGAGAGCGGCAGATCCAGATTCTGCGACACCGGACCATCGCCAGGCTCTCGGATGTAAACCTGCATCGTGTTGCCGCGTTCGGTACCGGGCGCCTGGGCCTGGACCGGAGCGGCAACCGCCATCGCGGCGAGAAGGATCAGGGAGCGGATCATCGCGTCAGTCCTCACTCGTCTTCAGCCAGCGCAATTTGCTGGGCATGGCCATAACGGATCAGCGTCACCTGGTTCGTTCGCGGCGACAGGCTTTCGGTCATGCCGCCGGCATCGGCCGCTTCGCCTCCGGTCACGAGCACCGGGCCACCTTCATTGTCGGTCAGACTGCGCAGCACGAGGCTCACCTCGCCGCGGGCAACCGCGACGGCAACGGCACGAGCCTGCTCCGGGGTCAGCTCGAGCGTGGCCGTATCGCCGACGACATTTTCCTCGCCCTCGCCATCACCGAACATTTCGTCGATAGCCAGCACGCGTGCATTTTCGACGATGGTGCGGGCAACAAAGGCCCGGCGGCCGCCGCGGGCGCCCTCCCCGTCATCCTCGAAGGAGACGATGACATCGACGCGGTCGTTGGGAAGAATGAAGCCGCCAGCACCGCGCTCGGCCGAGATCGGCACGGCCACTGCGCGCATTCCGGGCGACAGGACCGCTGCCATGAAGCCGGCATCTCCGGGCTGCACCAGGCGGCGGCCGGTTATCGGCTCACCCTGGGCAATCGGTGCGCGAACGACGGAACCGGCAAAATCCTCGATACCCTGGCCCTGGCCTTCAACGATATAGCCGTTGGAAACGGCTTCTTCGGGCCAGGCCTGCCAGTAGAAATCTGCAGCACCCACGCGCGCGCCTGTCGCCAGGTCGTTACGCGCCGCCAGGATGCGAACAGCCGGGCGCTCTTCCTGAACCTGCACGACCTGCGGAGCGTCGGACCCCGACATGGCCTGCTTTACGAAGAAGGCCACGGCGATCGCTGCGATCGCGGCGGCGGCAAGAATGGCAATACGGACAGCGTTCATGGGACGCTTCGAACCTCTTGGGCGCACGAATACGCCCCACAGGAGAAGCCGAATTCCTCAAAGTCGCGTTAATGCTATCCGGACAATCCGTTTGAACGCCGGATTTTTCAGCATGTGCCGGTAATTCCGGATGATTCGCTTGCACGGCAGGGTTTACCGTACCGGGGACTCCGGCACTCAAACAGCCGCAAACAGCGCGCTTCCCGGCAAGGTCCATAACGCGCCCGCGGCGATCGCGATTCCATAGGGGACCGGTGCGCCTTCCGCGATCGCGGTTCGGGCGACCCATCCGGCCGGAAGGTCGAAAACGGGAACCATGCGGCGGATGCCGATCAGGAGCAGGACCAGAACACCGCCAGCGAGCGCGGTATGGAAGGCGAAGGCCGCCAGATCCGTCCAGCCCATCCAGAGCGCAGCCGCGGCAATCAGCTTGGCGTCCCCGCCGCCGATCCAGCCCGGCGCGAAAAGCGCAAACCCGAAGACAAGGGCAACAAATCCCGCGAGGACATGCAGACCGGCATCGGCCCAGCCCAGTCCGGCCGCCAACGCTACCAGCGAAAATCCGGCAGCAATGACGCCGCACAGCCAGTTGGGAATTGTAAAGCGCACCGCGTCGGAGAACGCGGCGGCCACCATCAGGCCGGCAAAGGCGAGAAGAAGGGTTTCTGTCAGCATGCGGTCCCCACGTCGGTTGAGCGGACAGCCTTACACAGAGGACTTAACGTCCGGTTGGCACATGCATGACACCGACATCCTTCATTTCCGCGCGCCCCGAACCGCGCAACCTCCGACAGACCCGGGATCAAAGCGAACAATTTTTGACCGACAGAGAAATTAACGCTGGCCTAAAAGCAAACGAGTTCCCATGTCCAATACGACAAGGGCCGCCCCATGGGAGCGGCCCAAGCCAGTATTGGTCAAAGCTTTCTGCTCTTCTTAACTTGCCGGCGTCGTTCCGGTGGCAACAGTCTCGAAGGCGGAATTCATGTTGCCGCCGAGCGTGGTCACGGCGCCAATGATGACGACGGCGATAAGGGCGGCAATCAGGCCGTACTCGATCGCGGTGGCGCCAGATTCGTCTTTGAAAAAGCGAGAAACGAGTTTCATTTTTCTACTCCCGTGTAGGTACCTCACCATCAGGAGCCGATCCGTCCCGACCCCTCCTGAACGAGACCCATCAAACACGAGAACGCTTTCAGTTCAGTAAAAATACGTGCTTAACAAAACCTGTACGAACACCAATCTTCGCTATAGTTAACATTGAAATAACAATACCGTCCGATTTCAAAAACAAATAAGCGCAGCGCCGTTTAGAAAAGATTCAGACGCGCGCGCGAGACTGGGAGCCATGTTCAGCCGCCCCGGGACGGAGTGCCCCCATGTTCTACAGGACCGCCGCCGCATTCACCTTGGCCATCGCCTGCACGATGCCGGCCGCTGCCAGCGAACTCTCAGTCGCCGTTGAGCATGCGCAGGTCGTGCGCCTGCCCGGCGAGGCGTCTGCCATTGTGATCGGCAATCCCTCGATCGCGGACGCCCTGGTCCATGACGGCCGCACCCTGGTCGTGACCGGCCGCCTGCAGGGCCGCACCAATGTGATCGCCCTGGATCGCGTCGGACGCATCATCTATTCGCGCGAGATCGTGGTGACCAATCCGGTCGAGGGTCAGGTCGCTTATTTCCGCGGTTCCAACCGCTACACGCTCTCCTGCGGCGATGTCTGTGAAAATGTGCCGCGTGTCGGCGACGAGGACGAGCGTTTCAACCAGCTTACCGGTGCCCAGCAGGCCCGGCTCGGGACGGCAGAGGCCGGACTGGGCAGCGGCGGCGGGCAGCCGCAGCAATAGACGGGGCTCGGAGGGACGTGATGAAACTGCCGGACCTTCTGACCGGACGAGGGTTTGCCGTCCGGCGCACCCGTGCCCTTCTGCGGCGCTTCGCCCGCAATCGCTCGGGTGTTGCCGCCGTCGAATTTGCCTTGATCGCGGCGCCGTTCTTTTTCCTGCTGTTCGCGATGATCGAGATCGCGGCGGTCTTCGTTCTCGGCTCAATTCTCGAAAACGCTGTTCTTGAAGCCGCCCGAGACATCCGGACCGGGCGCGCCCAGTCTTCCGGCATGTCGCAGGCCGCGTTCCGTACAGCCGTGTGCGACCGTATTGTGGTGCTGGGCACCTGCGACAATGTCGAGATCGACGTTCGCGTGTTTGAAGACTTCGACAATGTCGATCAGTCCAGCCCGATAGACGGCGGCGCTATCAACACAGATGATTTCGGTTTCGATCCCGGTGATGCCGGCGACATCGTTCTGGTCCGCGTCTTTTATCGCTGGCAGCTGCTCACCCCGGGCTTCACCGGCGCTTTGGCCAATATGAGCGGAAACCAGCACCTGATCACCGCGGCCACCGTGTTTCGCAATGAGCCCTTCGATGACTAAGCCTCTGCTCGCCCGCCTCTACCGGTTTGCGCGGAATCGCAGCGGCGTATCTGCGCTGGAATTTGCCCTCATCGCGCCGGTAATGATCCTGCTTTATCTCGGCGCCGTCGATCTCAGCCTGGTTCTGTCCATCGACCGCAAAGTCACAAGCGCAGCCAGCGCTCTCGCCGACCTGGTCGCCCAGGATGACATCATCACCGATGACGAAATGGTCGATATTCTCAATGCCGGCGGCGTCATTCTTTCGCCGTTTGACCCGACACCCATGCAGATCCGCGTCTCCAGCGTCATGATGGACAATGGCGGAGACGTCGAGGTGCAATGGTCGGACGCACGAGGCATGTCGCCGTACTCGGAGGGTGCCGGTGTGGCCATCCCGAGCGGCATCCTGCAGCCCAACCGATCCATCATCATGGTTGAAGTGAATTACGAGCACGAGACACTGTTCAGCGAGCTCGGCCTCTCCCGCTTCAACCTGAATGAGGCCTTCTATCTGCGGCCGCGGCGTTCGCTCGTCGTGTCACGCGAATAACGCGGCAATCCGGGGCGGCAATTCGCCATTGCCCAGCGGAACACCATCCAGCGACACGACCGGTACGGCGCCAATCGCGGCATTGGTGACGAAGACAGCATCCGCCTGAACGAGTTCGCCCGCCTCGAAACTGCCGGCTTCGACGGGAATGGAATCGAGGATCTCGGCCCGCACGGTTCCGGCCAGGACACCGCAGCGCAGATCCGGGGTGAAGACATCCTCGCCACGCGTCCAGAACAGGTTGGCGCAATCGCCTCCGGAGAGATTGCCGCGCGTGTCCAGCAGGAGCGCCATATCGGCGCCAGCCCCCCGGGCCTGCCGCCGGGCCTGCAGATTGTCCATATAGCTCAGCGTCTTGTAGCGAGCCGCAATACTCGCCGGCGAGCGCCGGATCTCGCTCAGCGCCAGGCGGTATTGCGCCGGCGGGGGCGTGAAGGGCACCGCAGACAAGGCCAGCGACGGGATGATCTCGTCCGGCCGATCAAGACCGCGCGGTCCCGGCCCGGCGGTCAAGGTCAGGCGCACCACCGCATCCTTCAGCGCATTCTCGGCAACGAGCTCGGCAATGAGGCCCGCAATGCCCTCCGGGTCCTTCGGACCGGGCAGGCCGAGATCGGCACAGCTGCGCGACAGTCTTTCCATGTGACGGTCAAAGCGCAGCACCCGCCCGCGCACAACGCGCATGGTCTCGATCAGCCCGTCGCCCAGCAGCGCGCCCCGGTCATTGAGCGCCCAGGCCTTGCGGGTCTCCTCGATCCAGTCGCCATCCTTGAATGCGATACCGCTCATTCCGCCTCCACGCCGAAAGCCCGGCGCAGGGCCGAGGCCTTGGTCAGGGTTTCCTCGTATTCTGCCTGCGGATCGCTGTCGGCGACAATGCCGCCGCCCGAGCGCATGCTGGCCCGCCAGCGCCCATCGATCCGGCGCAGCGCCGCCGTGCGGATCATGACGTTGAGATCGAGCGCAGCAGCCCCGTCTATCCAGCCGAGTGCCCCGCAATAGGGACCGCGCGGTTCGCCCTCGAGTTCGGAAATGATTTCCATCGCCCGGACCTTGGGTGCGCCCGTGATCGAGCCCGGCGGAAAACTGGCGGCCAGAAGGTCGAAGACGTCGTGATCCGCGGCCAGCTCGCCTTCGACGACAGAGACCAGATGGTGCACATTTGCGTAGCTTTCCAGGTCACATAAGTGCGGCACACCTACACTGCCCGACCGACATACGCGTGACATATCGTTACGCATCAGATCCACAATCATCAGGTTCTCGGCGCGGTCCTTCGCGCTGGCCGACAGTTCGGCGGCGAGCGCGGCGTCGGCCTCCGGATCGGCCGCGCGGCGGCGGGTGCCCTTGATCGGCCGCGCCTCGACCCGGCGGTCCCGGACCTTCAGGAAACGTTCCGGCGAATTGGTCAGAACCACCCGGTCCGCGTCGAGCCGGAGAAAGGCCGCATGCGGCGCCGGACTGTCCGAACAAAGGCGGCAAAAGACCGCCCAGGGCGTGTCCTCCTCCGCCAGTTCGATATCGAAGGCCTGGGACAGATTGACCTGGAACACATCGCCGGCATGGACATAGTCGCGGGCGCGGCGGGCGGCGTCGAGATAGCGCTCGCGGCTCCAGCGGGGTTCAAGCCGGGCACCTGTAGCGGGAGGAACCGGGACGGGTTCGCCCTCCCCCAGCGCGCCGGCCAGCCGTTCGGCCGCTGTAGCGGTTTCGCCCTGGACCCGGCAGGTTCCTGCCGCCCGGTCGAACTCGGCCCAGGCGGGATAGCGGGCCATGGCCAGCATCGGCCAGCGCGGGTCGAGATGCGGCAGGCGCTCGAAGGCGGCGGCGAGGTCATAGCCAAGAAGGCCGGCGTGAAGCCCGCCCGTCGTTCGCGCGGAATCAGCCAGCGCGTCGAACCCGGCCCGGCCCTCGCCGTCAAACACTGCGTCCGGAAACGCAAAGATCCGCGCGCGGCCATTGCGGCCATCGTGCAGCAGCAAAGCATGCGGCTCGCCGGACAGCGGCGCAAAGGCCGCCAGCGGGTCCCGCCAGGGCAGGTCGATCGATTGGCCCGTCATGTCATGCGCGCCATGGCCGCTCTCAGGACGTCAGCCAGCGTTCGCGCAGCGCCTGGCGCTCGGCTTCGGTAATCCCGAGATGGCCGGTCACATAATTGTCCGTATCGCCCATGGTGCGGAAGGCCTCGGCGAGATAGTCGGCATCCACGCCCAGGAAGACCTGCATCATGGCGGACGGCATGGCCTGGCCATACTGTTCCAGGGAGCGTTCCTGGATGCGCGGAATCAGGCTGTCGAAATCCACCGCTTCATTGGTCAGCAGATAGTCCGCCATCACGGTATCCCGGTCGACGCCAAGCTCCTCAAGGATCAGGGCGCAGAATATCCCCGTCCGGTCCTTGCCGGCGGCGCAATGAACCAGAAAGCCGCCATCCGCCTCGCCCGAGGCCAGCGCCCGGTAGCCTTCGCGATAGACCTCCTGATTGCACGCCTCCATGGGAATGCGGCGATAGGCCGACAGCATGTAGTCGCGCACGGCTTGAGGCGTATGGACGCCCTTGCGCATGAAGGCCAGATGCGGCGGCTCGCCGGCATCGCCCAGATCCGAGGCGATCACACGGACGGCCATGTCTTCCGGCCAGGCCGAGGGCTCATTCGTGCGTTCGCGTGTCTTGCGCAGGTCGGCGACGACGCGGATGCCCAGCTTGCGCATGATTTCCAGATCGGCCGCGGTGGCCCGGCTGTGATGGCCGGAGCGGTAGAGACCCTCGCGCACTTTCGCGCCATCGGCTGCATCATAGCCGTGGAAGTGGCGGAAGTTATGGACGCCTTCAAGCGGTGTGATCCGTGTCATGCCATGGAGGTACGCAATCCGCACCGCTGCGGCAAGAGGGGCGTCAGGCCAGCCGGGCGCGCCTCGCAGGCGGCCAGCGCAGGATCAGCCATTCTGCGACGAGGAGATTGCCGACCCAGCACAGCCAGGCGGCGATGCCGTAGGCCGCGGCGAATTCCATGTCTGCCGCAAGGGCCAGCAACAGTGTTTCCGCCCGCAGGGTCACACCGGAAAAAGTCAGCGCATAGGAGCGGATCATCCAGCAGCGATGCTGCAGGAGATCGCCGGCGATGACCGCCCGGATTCCGGCCGCCGTCGCGACGAACCACAATATCGCGAGCATCGCGAAGGCCGCCTTGTTGGATGGGGGGCCGAAAGCATGACCGGACAACGCCAATCCGCTCGCAGACGCGCCGCCGACAGCGAGCGCATAGACCCAGCCATTGATGCGATGCAGAACGGGCCGGCGTTCACGCAGGCCGCGCAGGAACTGCACCGGTCCTGCGAGGAGCGCGAGCATTCCGCCGGCCACATGCACCAGCAGCGCCGTGCGATTGGCGGCAAAAACAGCGCTCTGCTCCTCGAAGGGATAGGCATCGGCCGAAACCGTGAAGTAGCGCAGCGACACGGCGCACACGGCCAGCGCCGAAAGAAAGACAAGCGCCAGCGCATAGCGGCGGGAAAGTGCGGACATGATTGTCTCCGGTGAACAGAGCGTGATCAGGTGAAGTGGGCGCCGGTTCACCGCTTCGATCACGCGACCACTCAAGTCGAGCGTGATCAGGTGAAGCGGGGACCGGTTCACCGGTTCGATCACGCGACCAGTCAGGATTCTGGAGCAGGGCGATTCCGCAGGAAACGATCCTGCTCCAGCGGCGCGGGGCGGTCGCAGACCGGCCCCGCCCCGGCGGATCAGAAACGGACCATCAGCCCCAGAAAGGCGCCATAGCGGGCATCCGCATCGATGATCGGGCTGTCGCGGCCGGTATCCGGGATGGCCTCGACCTCGATCGCGCCGACAATCGCGACGCGCTCGGTCAGGGCATAGCGCCCCATGGCCGCCATGAAGGGCGCAACACTGTCATCGGCAGTGTAGGCCGCACGGCCGGGCCGGACCTCGTCGGCATAGATGCCGTACATATAGGTGCCCAGATCGCTGTCGCGCCAATAGGCTCCGGCCTCCGCCGAGATCGCGAAGCGAGGCGTCAGCGCCGTTTCCGCTTCGACCGACAGGGTAAGCTCCTGCCCCTCATGCTTGCCGGAAAGGTCTGTGAGGTATGCCAGGGATACGGTCACCGGACCGCTGGCGGCGGACACACGAAAGCCGCCATCGACCGCAATGTCGCGCTCGATATCTTCCAGCCCGCTCACATCGCCAGGTTCGGCAAACTGCCAGCGCGGCGCAACCAGCGCTTCCAGCCGGAACGCCTCACCGCGGTAGAACGCCATAGCGGCTCCCTCGGGACTGACGGAGAGCCAGTCATTCTCATAGGCGATGTAGGGGATGGCCGTGGCTTCGACATCGTCATCGGCGCCCAGATAGGGATTGGAGTTGACGACAACGCCCAGACCGGCCGTCCACCGGGGTTCGGCGTCCTGGGCGGAGGCCACAGCCGCCAGGCAAGGGAAAGCCAGTCCGGCCGCGAGGGCCATGGCCGGGAAGCAAGCGGATTTCATGATCGGATACACCTTATACAGTTCGGGGATGGCCCGCTGCACCAGGCTGGGGAATTGGGAGCTGGACGGTGCGGCGGGCCGCCCGTCTTGTGCCCGGCCTTCGCGGCCGGGTCGTCCGGACGGTCACGCCGGGACGCGGGAATGTCCGGACGCTCACGCCCGGACATGGCCGGCAGACCTATTCTGCCGGTGAAGCCTCGATCCGCGGCAGCCCGTCCGGCCAGTCGGCGGCGGGCTGGCGGCGCCAGGCGCTGGGCGTGGTGCCGGTATGTTTTCGGAAAGCCGCATTGAAGGTGGAGCGGGAGTTGAACCCGGTCTCGTGCGCCACATCCAGCACACGAGCCCCCTCGCCCAGACGCTGGCAGGCATCGGCAATACGCCACGCATTGACGTAGTCGAAGAAATTCCTGCCCAGCCGGTCATTGAGCGTCTGGGAGATATAGTTCTGGGAGACCCGGATCGTGTCCGACAATTGCCGCAGCGAGAGTGCCGGATTGCGGTAGAGATGCTGCTCGCGCATGGCCGTTTCAATCCGGGCAGCGATCCGGTCCATGCGCTGCGCGTCCAGCGCCGAACGGGTGTATTTCGCCGCCTCTGCCGGTGGCGCAACAGTGCGGGCAGGAAAGATCTCGCCCTGGCGGATGCCGAAGAAGGCGAAGGCAAACACCCATCCCATTTCCAGAATGCTGGCCAGCGGGCCCTGCCATTGCGGCACCTGGTCGTCGAGCCGCCAGAGCGTGCTGGCCGCCCCCCAGATCCAGGCTGCCGACAGGACCAGCAGGACCGCCCGCACCCAGTTCAGCGACTTGTCCTCGATATTGGCGAACAGGTTCCGCAGGCTGCGCATGTGCGCCAGGAGGCCCCGGAAGGCGAGAACCAGGGAGGCCAGTGCGATCACCAGGAAAAGGACGCCGAGAATGGCCGGAACCGCCGATGCGAACATCGCCGGTGCATCGCCGCCTGCGAGCATGGCCAGCTTCTCCTCACCCGGGCGCAGGAAGAAAGGCAGCGCAATCAGATAGCCGGCCGGGACCGGCCAGGCGTAGCGGGCAAAGCGCACCGGCGTCATCGGCGGGCGCTCGGCGGCGGTCATGTCGCGGACATAGAGCAGGATGGCCGGACCGATGATCACGATAAGCGGCCACGCCAGGGCAATGCTCCAGGGATGCAGCGCATATCCGCCTGCATGCATGTAAAGCTCGTCGAGCTCCGAGACCGCGGTCGCCAGGAAGAAAAGCGCCAGTCCCAGAGCCCGCATCCGGGCGTCATGATCCCGCGACAGGAGCAGGAGCGCGGCAAAGCCTGCAATAGCGGCCGTCATCGCGCCGATCACGATCTGCAGGAAGTCCAGCGCTGACAGATCAAGCGGCACGTACTGACCGAGCATTTGGGAACCTCGAGACGTTTTGCGCCAGTTTAGCGCAAGGGTGGCGGACCGAAACCGTCAGGCCTGCGTAATCGTGAAACGGGCCCGATCCGGCTCCTCTGCACGGAGTTTTGCGAGCAGGCGACACTGGACGAGAATGTCCCAAAACGTCGGATCATTGTCCTTTCGCGCGAAGCGTCCGGCGGCTAGCGTCGCAGCATGATGGCCGACACGCGACGTATCGTCTTCTTTATCGTGGATGGGTTCCAGCCGCTCGATCTGTTCGGGCCGCTGGAAGCCTTCGCGGCGGCCAATGATCTGTCATGCCCCCGCTACGAGTTGCAGATTGCCGGTTTCACCGCCGGCCCTGCCCACACCGAGACCGGCACAAAAGTCGTCGTCGATGTACCGACAGACACGATCACGACACTCGATACGCTGGTCCTGGTCGGCGGCACCGGACCACGGCAGCTCACGCTCAACGGCGCGCAAAAGGCCGAATTGCAACGCCTGTCGACTGCCGCCCGGCGCACCGCGGCGGTGTGCACGGGAAGCTTCATTCTCGCCCAGCTGGGCTTGGCCGACGGATGCCGCGTGACCACGCATTGGCGCCACGCTGCCGAGCTTGCGCAGCTGCACGGGAGCCTCACGGTCGATCCCGGCGCGATTTTTACCCGTGACGGGCCGATCTGGTCGTCGGCCGGCATCACCGCAGGCATCGACATGGCGCTCGCGATGATCGCCGAAGATGCGGGCCCTGCGGCATCGGCGGGCGTTGCCCGGCAGCTCGTCGTTTACATGCGCCGGCCGGGCAATCAGATGCAGTTCTCCGAGTCACTGCTTGCCCAGTCCGGCACCACCGGCCGGCTGGCAGCCGTGATCGCCTGGATTGCCGACAATCTGGCCTCGCCGATTGACGTGGAGAGCCTGGCGGCCCGGGCATCGATGAGCCCGCGCCAGTTCGCACGCGTCTTCCGCAGGGCGACAGGCGCCAGTCCGGCCCAGTTTGTGGAGCGGCTTCGTGTCGATCAGGCACGCGCCCTTCTGGCGGAAAGCCGGGTGCGGATCAGCGATGTCGCCGCGGCGGTCGGATTTCGCAACGTCGACACGTTTCGCCGTGCATTCGAGCGCCGGCTCGCCCTTTCTCCATCGACCTACCGGGCGCAGTTCACGCTCGAGGACGGTACGGCTCCCTCTGAGCCGTAGGGCCTCGCCGCCAGGTTCGGGACTTTTGAGCGCGCCCGCCACGGAGGCGCCGAACGGATCCAGCACTTTTGTCATAGCAAGGAAGTCATGATGTCACTCACGTCCCGCATCGAAGCGAGACCGGCCCTCCAGTTCGGGAAAAATGTCCGAGAGCGTCTTCTCACAGGGCTGTGCGCGCTGTGCCTGTCGGGCGTCGCTGCGGTTCCGGCGGTGGCTCAGCCCGCGCCCTCCGGGGACCCCGAGCGCGCGCCCTTCACGATTGAGGACCTCTTCGACGTGAGCTCGGTCGGCACGGTGTCGGTGGCTCCGGACGCCGCGCACACGGTCTATACGCGCTGGCGGCGTCCCAACATCATCCGGGGCGAACAGGACGGGGGTGCCGTCTCCGAAACCCGGGTCTGGATGCGGGACGGAACGAACCGGCTGGTTCTCGATGAGCGGGTGGGCGCTTACAGCTTCGACTGGATGAGCGACAATGAATTGACGTTCCGCTCAGGCCGGCTCGAAGACGGCGGGAGCACGATTTTCGGGATCGATGTCAGCGCGCCGCAATCAGAACCGTTTCCGCTTTTCAACTCGGATTCCGCGATTGACATGTACGATACGAGCCCCGGCGCTTCGGCGCTGTTCTACTCCACGACGGCCCCCGAGACCGAGGAGCCGGACGGTGCGGAGACGGGTTTTGTGGTCAATGTAACCGACCGGCCCGTGCCTCCGTCCCATGTTGTCCGCGTGGATTTCGAACGGCCGGACGTCACGGAATCGGTACTGCCGATCGAGGGATATATCTCCGATCTTGTTGCCTCACCGGATGGCCGGCGCCTGGCAGTCAGCCTCTCGCCAAGCCCGTCATCAGACGACTACATGCTGAACAGTCTCACCATTATCTTCGACGGCGAGGCCGGTGCGCAGATCGCCACGGTTCCGACAACAGGCAAGATCGGCGATATCGCTTTCTCCCCGGACGGGCGTTACCTCGCTCTCATGGCGTCTCCGGCGCGGTCGGACTCGGCTCCGCACGCGATTGCCGTTTTCGATGTACAAGCGGAAACTCTGCGTTTCCTGACAGACGGGGACGATGCCGACGAGGTCGACTTTTTCTGGTCTGCCGATGACGAACTCACGGTGCTTCAGCATCGCGGCACGCAATCCGGCCTCTTCAACATTACGGTCGAGGGAAACAGGAGCGGCGAGACATCCCATTCCGGATTCGTCGTTCACCGGTTTGACGGAAACGGCCATGGTATCGCTGGCGTGATCAGTGCCCCGCATCACGCTCATGAACTTGCGACCGGGCGGGACATGTCCCGCCGCACCGAGGGCAATCCCTGGCTGTCCGACCGGCAACTGGGCAACCAGGACGTCGTCCGGTATCGCGCCCGGGACGGGGTGGAGATCGAAGGAGTGTTGGTCACACCGGACGGTGTGCGGCCCGAGACGGGCTGGCCTTTGATCGTTCTGGTGCACGGAGGACCGGAGAGCCACTATTTCAACGCCTGGGCGACGGATTTTGACCGGCCCGTGCAGTTCGGCGCCGGCAGAGGGTATGCTGTCTTTCTGCCCAATTACCGCGGTTCGACCGGACGCGGGGAAGCGTTCGCGGCGCTTGATCGCGCCGACGCACCGGCCGCCGAGTTCAACGATATTCTGGACGGGGTCGATTTTCTGGCGGCCAGCGGGCTGATCGACCCGTCCAGAGTGGGCATTACCGGGCAATCCCATGGCGGCTACGCTGCTGCCTGGGGCGCAACGGCGCAAACCGGGCATTTTGCGGCCGCCGTTGCCGCAGCACCGGTCACCGACCTCGTCAGCTCGCACGGAACGACGGACATCCCTGAAGAGACAGTGGTGAACCATTACGGCGTGGCGCCCGAAGAAGACTGGGAACTCTATTTGAACCAGAGCCCGGTTTTCCATGCAGCGCAGTCAAGAACGCCGACGCTGATACTGCACGGCGAAAGCGACTCGCGCGTCAATGTCGGCCAGTCGCTGGAACTCTACGGATATCTTCGGCGGGTCGGCCAGTCGCCGGTCCGTCTGGTGACCTATCCCGAGCAAGGGCACCGGTTGAGCCGGTCGGCGGTGCGCTACGATTACGCACTCCGCATGATGCGATGGTTCGACACTTTCGTGTTGCCCGGAGACAGGAACGCACCGCTCCCATCGCCCGATCTGGAGGACATCCAGAACCTGGTGGCCGGCCGCGATTAGATCAGGATCGTTTCCTGCGGAATCGCCCGTGCTCGCTATCACCGGGGGGCAATCCACGTCCCCCGTCCATCCTTGAATGCACCGGATGCCGCTTCGAGCTATCCCCGGTCCAGCCCGGCTTCGCGCAGATCTTCAAGCAGGCGGCGGTACTGGTCGATCAGGAAGCGTTCCTGCGAGGCCAGCTCGCCAAAGCCGATCTGGGTGAAGCGCAGACTGGCCTCGAGATCCTGTTCGCGCATCACCTGCGGCCCGGCGAACAAAAGCTCGACGATCTGCCGCCAGGTGGCTTCCACGCCGCTGGCCTGCATGCCGTAGACGCGCGCCGTTCCGGCCACGACGGCATAGGGCAGCACGTCCAGCCGGCCATGCTGCTGGGCGTGTTGCCAGGCAAAACTGGACAGGCCGGGCGCATTGACACCGCGCGGCATGAGTTCGCCAAACTCGTCGAAAGCGACACCGCGGACGGGTTCGCCGGCCGCCGCGATTTCGGCGAGGCGTTCGTCGATCCGCTCGACGACGCTCTCGTGATAATCCACCACCGCTTCGAGCTGGGCGATATTGGTCTCGATCTCGGCAACCACGCGGCCCATCGCCGCCTCGGCCGCGCGCCGGTCGGAAACATCCTCGCGCCATTCATTGACGACGAAACCGAGTACCACCGCAAACACGATGAGCGCGGCCTCGATGACCGCACGGCCCAGCCAGGCCCGGGCGGAAGAAGTCTTCGACATGGGGCGCCCCCTCGCAAGCATGGGGACATGTACCTTGGGTACGTGCCCCCGTTGCCGTCTCTTTTACCGGGACACGTACCGCAGGTACATGTCCCTCTCCTCACCGGAATGGCGGCTCGTCGAAACTGCGCAGCTTGCGCGAATGCAGGGCCGAACCCTCGTCGCGCTTGAGGATCTCGATCGTCTCGAGACCGGCGGCGAGGTGTTCGGAGACCGAGCGCTGGTAGAAGAGATTGGCGGCGCCGGGCAGTTTCAGCTCGCCATGGAGCGGCTTGTCGGAGACGCAGAGCAGCGTGCCATAGGGCACCCGCATGCGCAGGCCGTTGGCCGCGATGGTGGCGGATTCCATATCCAGTGCGATGGCGCGCGACTGGTTGATGCGGCGCGACTGGGCGGCATAGGTGAGTTCCCAGTTGCGGTCGGCATAGGTGGCCACAGTGCCGGTGCGCAGGCGCGCCTTCAGGGCATCGCCGCTGTCACCACTGACATTGGCGACGGCCTCTTCCAGGGCGATCTGGATTTCCGCGATCGGCGGGATCGGGATCTCGATCGGCAGCGCCTCGTCCAGCACGGCGTCATAGCGCAGATAGGCGTGGGCCAGGACGTAATCGCCCAGGCGCTGGGAATGACGCAGGCCCGCGCAATGGCCGATCATCAGCCAGCATTGCGGGCGCAGCACGGCCAAGTGGTCGGTGATGTTCTTCGCATTCGAGGGACCGACACCGATATTCACCAGGGTGATGCCGCGGCCGCCGGGCGCGATCAGGTGATAGGCCGGCATCTGGAAACGCCGCCAGGGCGCGCCTTCCACCAGGGCGTGAGCATTGGGCGTGTCGGCATCGACGCGCACATGGCCGGCCGCCGAGAAAGCCTCGTAGTGATTGTCTTCCTTCAGCTGGCGGATGGCCCAGGCGGTGAAGACGTCCACATAGCGGTGGTAATTGGTGAACAGGATGAACTGCTGGGTGTCCTCGTAGGGCGTGCCGGTATAGTGGCGCAGCCGCTGCAGGGAATAATCGACCCGCGGCGCCTCGAACAGCGAAAGCGGTTTCACCTCGCCCGGCACCGAGGGGCGCTGGCCATTGGGCAGGTCGTCATCGATCCGCGAGAGGTCGGCATAGGGGAAGTGGCGCACCAGCTCGGCCGGCGTCACCGCATTCATGTCCAGATCGTCGGCGCCGTCGAGCACGTAGGAGAAGGGAATCTCCACCTGCGACGGACCGGTTTCGATGGTGATCTCGTACTGGTCGGCCAGCAGGGTGAGCTGTTCGATCAGATAGGCGCGGTAGAGCATCGGATGCGTGATCGTGGATGCGTAGACGCCGGTATCGGTGAATTTGCCGAAAGCGCGGCTGACCGGCGGCGGCGGGCCGTCCGGCAGATAGGTGACCCGCAGCTCGGGATAAACAAAGGCTCCGGACTTGCGGTCCTGGTCCGATGGCGGCTTTCCGCCGGTCAGGAAGGTTCTCAGGGCTGTCTGGAGACGTTCAACGGAAGCCTGGTAGAGCGCATCGAGCTGCTCCACCGCTTCCTCGGGGCTGTTCGCAACCGTAAAGACTGTCATCGCGCACCTCATGCCCCAATTCTTGCGGGGGGTAAATCTCCCAGATCACGAAATATCGGCGACAGCGCGCCCTGCCCCCTTCGCCTGGCAAGGGAAAGCATTCACAAAGCGTTCAGCTCTGGCGTTTCATCGTGTCCGCTGGAACAAGCACGGGGGCGTCCATGTTTCTGGTTTTCAACTTCAAGGATCTGAGCAATGCGGTCCTGACCCTGGTACAGCTGCTCATCCTTGCGATGATTTTCATCGTCTTTCCGTTCTGGTTCCTGCAGACGCTCATCTATCTGGCCACATCGAGCGGCTGGTATCTCGTCGCCGGCCTGGTCCTCCTCGTGGCGGGCTTCTTTTTCGCGCTGATGAAGAAGCAGATGAAGCTGGCGACATTGCTGGGCATCGCGGGCCTGGCCATGGCCGTTTTCGTCATGGTGATCGGCCACAACATGCGCACCAATGCCGTCGAGTTCGGATCGCCGCGCAATGTGCTGTGGGTGGAGAGCCTGGACGCGATCTATCCCTATCCGGTGTGCCGCAATGAATGCGTCACCTTCCGCCCCATCCTGCCGCCGGCAATCCGGGCCGTCACCGACGATGCAAGGCTTGATGAACGCCCCTACCACAATTTCGGCTCCCGGGCCCGCAGGCGCTACGATTCCATCGAGCTGATGGACTACAGCATCAGCCCGGCCGACCTGTTCGACCGCTATATCGAGGCCGCCCGCACCGAGGGCGACTGGCTCGCCTTCCACGCCGAATGCGTGCTGGGCGACCGGCAATGCGGTGCCGATACCGGCACGCTGGCCGAGGCTGCGCGGGAGGTGCACAACCGCTATGGCATCGATGTGCCCGCTCGCATCGCCGGCCATCTCGGCATGGCGGACCTGACGCCGGAGACCATGGAGACCTCGGCCGAATTCGCCGCTGCCTGTCACGCCGATGCCCCCTGCCGCAGCGTGATGGCAGGGATCAGCTGGCCCGTCATTATGGGCGCCAGTTCAGGCCGGCCTGTCGTCGTCCACACCCAGCGCCGCCGCGATTAAACAGAACCGCAGGCCGTTGGCGGACAGCGCCGGAGGCTTTAAGCACGGACGCCTGACACAAAAGGATGGCGTCATGACGCAGCCCCGGACCTTCCACGACCGCGTTGCGGTTTCGCTCGGCGATCATATCGCCCGGATCGAGATGATCCGCGAGGACAAGCTGAACGCGCTCGACCCGGCGATGTTCGACGCGCTGATCGAGGCCGCAGCCTGGCTGCGCGAACAGCGCGAGGCGCGGGTGGCGATCCTGTCCGGCCGGGGCCGGATGTTCTGTGCCGGGCTGGATTTCGGCAGCTTCGCCGCGATGGCGGGCGAGGACGGGACAGCATCGACCTCGCTGGAGCCGCGCACGCACGGCCTGTGCAACACGCCGCAATACGCCGCCTATGCCTGGCATGAGGCGCCGGTGCCCGTGATCGTGGCGATCCAGGGCGGCGCGCTGGGCGGCGGGCTGCAGATCGCGCTGGGCGGCGATATCCGTATCGCCGCGCCCGACGCGAAGATCGCCATTGCCGAGACGCAATGGGGCCTGGTGCCGGACATGTCGGGCATGGCCCGCGTGCGCCGCCTGGTGCGCGATGATGTCCTGCGCCGGCTGACCTATACCGCCGAACGCATCGACGGCACCCGGGCCAGCGAGGCCGGTCTTGTCACCGAAGTGCATCCCGATCCGCAGGCCCGCGCCCTGGAGATCGCACAGCAGATCGCCAATCGCAGCCCCTCGGCCATCCGCGCCTGCAAAGTCCTTCTCAACGGGCTGGACGACGCCAATGCCGGCGAGATCCTGGCCGCCGAGTCCCGCCTGCAGCAGGCGATCATCGGCCAGCCCAACCAGGTGGAGGCCGTGATGGCCAATCTGGACAAGCGGACGCCTGATTTTCGGGATTAGAGCAATTTCATCGCGATTGAGGTTGATGAAATTGCTCTAGCGTTTTGAGTGGTCGCGTTTTCGAACCGCAAAACCGGTTCCCACTTTTGCTGAAAACGCTCCGGGCAGCACGCAAAATGCGCACAAAGGCCCTGCGGACTGAGATTCGCGCAATTATCTGTTGTTGCACCGCAACAGGGCCTGTATGCACGCCGCGCCCCGAGGGCCACGCCGGCCCTGCGGCGTAATGGAGATAGCCATGAGCAACACACAGAACTGGGTCGTACTGAAATTCGGCGGCACCAGCGTCAAATCGCTGGCGGACTGGCGTGTTATCTCCAAACGGATCGCCGACGTGCGGGCGGAGGGCAAACGGGTCTTCGTCGTGCACTCGGCCGTCGCGACGATCTCCGACCTGCTCGACACGCTGGTGACCCACGCGGTCGCCGGCGAGGGCGAGGCCGAGCTTGCGGCGATCAAGGCGCGCCACCTGGAACTGGCCACCGAGCTGGGGGTCGAGGGCGAGGCCCTGCTGGCCCCCTATTTCGACGCGCTCGACCGGCTGCGGGCCGGCCTGTCGCTGACCGGCGATGTGTCGCCGCGCCTGAAGGCGCGCATCATGGCCCAGGGCGAGCTGATGGCGACGACGCTGGGCCAGGCCTGGCTGGCCCGCGAAGGCGTAGCCTCGGCCTGGCTGGACGCGCGCGATCACCTGACCGCCGCCCACGCCTCCGGCGCCCGCGGCTATCTGGCCTGCGACTGCCCCTTCGATGCCGACGCGCGCCTGCAGCGCACGCTGGCGGACCTGCCGCCGGTGATTATCACCCAGGGCTTCATCGCCCGGCGCGAGGATGGCGACACCGCCCTTCTGGGCCGCGGCGGCTCGGACACGTCGGCGAGCTATTTCGCCGCCAAGCTGGGCGCCGAGCGCATCGAGATCTGGACCGACGTGCCTGGTTTCTTCTCGGCCGATCCGCGCCTGACCGGCGCCGCCCGCCAGATCCGCTCGCTCGCCTATGAAGAGGCCCAGGAACTGGCCTCGATGGGTGCCGGCGTGCTGCATCCGCGCGCCATCGGCCCGGTGCGCCGCGCCGGGATCGAGATGCAGGTGCTGTGCACGCACCGGCCGGAGATGACCGGCACGACGATCTCGGCCACCCCGTCCGAAGACACGCCGCGCATGAAAGCGGTGTCGGTGAAGCATGGCGTGCGGCTGATCACGCTGGAGACCGACGGCATGTGGCGCGCCTCCGGCTTCCTGGCGCGGGCCTTCGAACCCTTCTCGCGCCATGGCGTGTCGATCGACCTGGTCTCCACCTCGGAGACCTCGGTCACCGTGTCGCTGGACGACGACCCGGGTCTGACGCCGGACGTGCTCGGTGCGCTGGAGGACGAGCTGTCTCAGATCGCCAACGTCAAGCTGATCGAGGATTGCGCCGCCGTTTCGATGGTCGGCCGCGGCGTTCGCGCTTTGCTCGCCCAGCTCGGCCCGGCGATGGAGGCCTTTGCCCACTATCCGGTGCGGCTGGTCTCCCAGGCGGCCAACGACCTCAACCTCACTGTCGTGGTGGATGGCGATCAGGGCCGGCCACTCTGCCGCCGCCTGCACGACCAGCTGATCCAGCCCAAACCGCGCGACAAGACCTTCGGTCCGTCCTGGCGGGAGATCGGCGAAAACCTGACCGGGGCGGCCCCGGCCGGTGCCGGCACCTGGTGGCGCAACAAGCGCCAGGCGCTGCTCGATCTCTGCCCGGCCGACGGCGCGGTCTATGTCTACGATCTGGAGACGGTGCGCACCCGCGCCGAAGCGGTGTCCGGACTGAAGCATCTCGATCGCGGCTGGTATGCCATGAAGGCGAACGGCCATCCGGACATGATCCGCACCGCCGTGGCCGCGGGCCTGGGCGTGGAATGCGTCTCGATCAACGAGGTCCGCGCTGCCCGCGAGGCGGTGCCGGGCCTGGAGGCCGACCGCATCCTGTTCACGCCGAACTTCGCGCCGAAGGCGGAATATGCCGAAGCGCTGGAACTGGGCGTGCACGTCACCCTGGACGGGCTGCACCCGCTGCGGGCCTGGCCGGAGACCTTCAAGGGCCGCAAGATCACGCTGCGGATCAACCCCCAGCGTCCCGAAGGCCATCACAAGCATGTCCGCACGGCCGGACCGGAAGCCAAGTTCGGCCTGCATGCCGACGAGCTGGACGAGGCCCGCAGCCTTGCCGCCAGCGCGGGGGCGATCGTCAACGGTCTGCACGTGCATTCCGGTTCGGGGATTTCCGACCCGGATCACTGGCGCCGGGTCGGCCTCTTCCTGGTGGAAACCGCGCGGTCAATGCCGGATGTCGAGATCCTCGATCTGGGGGGCGGCCTGTCGGTCGACGAAGCCTCGGGCGTGCGCCGTATCGACATGGCCGCGCTGGATGCCGTTCTGGGCGATCTCAAGACCGCCCATCCGCAATACCAGCTGTGGATCGAGCCGGGCCGTTATATCTCGGCGGAAGCCGGCGTGCTGCTCGCCCGGGTGACCCAGCTCAAACACACCCCGGATGCGCGCTTCATCGGCCTGAATACCGGCATGAACTCGCTGATCCGGCCGGCGCTCTACGGCGCCCGGCACGAGATCGTCAATCTGTCCCGGCTCGACGAGGACGCCGCCTGGATCGCCGATATTGTCGGTCCGATCTGCGAAACCGCCGACCGTCTGGGCGCCCAGCGCCTGATGCCGGAAACCCAGGAAGGCGATGTCATGCTGATCGCCAATGGCGGCGCCTATGGCCGTGTCATGTCGTCCAGCTACAACATGCGCGAACCGGCGGGCGAGGTGGCGATCTAACGATCTGGACCACGGGCGGCCGGCGTACAGATACGCCGGCCGCCCGCCTGTCCTGCGGGCTGTCGAATCGCCTGTGGGTGCCTAGGCTCTCATTGCCATGACCCCGGACACCCTGCTCGATATCGCGACATCGCTTCCCGCGAATGCCACTCTGCTCGCAAAGCTGCCGGAACTGGGCCTGCCGCAGGCCCATCTGACCGCCGGCTGCCTGTTCCAGCCCGTCTGGAATCACCGTTCCGGACGCGAGCCGGGCTGGGGCATCAAGGATTTCGACGTCTTCTATTTCGACAATTCCGACCTCTCCTGGGAGGCCGAGAACGCCGTGATCGACCGGGCCAATGCCCTGCTCGGGCCGCTCGCGCCACAGGTCGAGATCCGCAATCAGGCGCGCGTTCACCTGTGGTATGAACAGCGCTTCGGACGGGCCATTGCGCCGCTGACATCGGCGCGCGACGGTATCGATCGTTTCCTGATCCCGTGCACATCGATCGGTGTGGAGGTGGCAACAGGCGAGGTCTACGTCCCCAACGGGCTGGACGAGACCTGGGCCGGCATCCTGCGGCCCAATCCCCTGCTCGACGAGATGGAGCTGTTTCTCGCCAAGGCGGCGAGCTACCGCTCCCGCTGGCCCTGGCTCACCCTCGAAACCGGCCCCTCCCCCTACTCCGCCCGCACCAGTTCGTAGCGGTCTTCACCAACGAGAAGCTCGGCAGCGCCCGCATCGCCGAACCGGATTCCGGCGGGGATGCCGCGGATCTGGAACAGGCCGGGCTCGCGCTCGACAAGGCCGGTGCGGCGGACAAGCGTGCCGTCCGGTGCCGTTTCGACATAGATCAGGTCTGCCCCGCTCACCTCGATCCGGATGCTGTTGCCGTCGGGTTCGCTGGCAAAGCGGTATTCACCTTCATATTGCGCCAGCCCGTCCGCTTCGCCCTCCGACCCGAAGGCCGGCAGCGGGACGGACGGGTCGAGCAGATGCAGGGCGATCTGCTGCAGCCCGTCATCGGCCGAGGCATTGCTCATCAGCACCACACCGGTCGCCGTGTCCTGGCGGAAGCCGACAAAGACCTGATAGCCATTGGCATCGCCGCTGTGATGGAAGACCTGGCGCTGACCATTGTCATGCACCTGCCAGCCCAGCGGCACGCCATCCGTGCCGTCGAGCGCCAGATTGACGATCGCAGCGGCGTCTCCTTCAGGCGCCAGATGCGCCTCGACCAGCCGCGCGAGATCCCGCGCCGTCGAATGGAGGCCGCCCGTGCCGTGAGCGACGCTCACCGTCTGCGGGCGGCTGTCCGAAATATCGCGGCCGCCCGCATGCGGATGCGCCAGGCGCTCCGGCTGGCCGGGTTCATAGACCGTGTCCGTCAGGCCAAGCGGCCCGGTCACCGCGACCGCCAGATTGCCGGCAATGCTCCGGCCGGTCGCTTCCGACAGGGCAAGCGCAAGCAGGGCCATGCCCGTATTGGAGTAAGCCGGCGTGTCCGACGGCGCAGCCGACCGGGCGACGTCGATGAGCGCGTTGGCGTCATTGGCCGTCAGCACATCGGCGGGGACCTGGCGCGGCAGGCCGGCGCGGTGTGTCGCCAGCTGGGCCAACGTCACCGGGTTTCCGGCAAGCCGGTCCGGCCAGATGGCCGCGAGGGGCGTGTCCGGCGATACCTCGCCCTGTACAGCCAGGCCGGCGAGGGTTTCGGCGGTGAAGAGCTTGGTGACGGAGCCGAGCTCGAAGACCGTGTCGGGGCCAATGGCGGGAGATGCCGGATTGCCTGTGCGGCCATACGCGAGAAAGACGCTCTCCCCGTCACGGACATAGCCGAGCACGACACCGGGCCGGCCGCCCTGCTCGACCGCCGCCTCAAGGCTGGCAGCCACGGCCGACGGAACGGCGTCCTCGGCTGTCACCGGCGCACAGGCCATACAGGCACTGGCAGCTGCAACGAGCCACATACAACTCATGCGGTTCATTCCTGATCCTCTTCAATATCCAGAATGTCGCCGGGCCGGCAATCCAGCGCGCGGCAGATGCCCAGGAGCGTGTTGAAGCGCACGCCGCGAACGTGCCCGTTCTTGAGCAGGGAAAGATTGGTGGTCGACACGCCGACTTCGGCCGCCAGCTGGTTCAGCGACATCTTGCGGCGGGCCATCATCTCGTCGATCCGCACGACAATCCGCATCACACGATCTCGTCGCTGTCGCGCTGCACCTCGGCGCCGACGCGGAAAGCCTGGGCGACGACGAGCAGGACGAGGCCCGCGACCAGGAGACCGGCATCAATGTCCGGCATCATGCGCAGGGCACCGCCTTCTGGCACGCGAGCGAATGTGTGGATCAGGATCGTGTCTGACGGGGCGTGTGGCAGCAGGATGACCTGCCAGACCAGCGCGCGCACGGCCTGCCAGGCCGGAACCAGCAGGATCAGGATACCGGCAAGGATCAGCCCCTGTGCCGTGGCCGGCGCAAAGGGACGCCGGGTGGCGACCTGGCGGCAGACCCGGCGCAGCATCCAGATCGCCGCGATCCACAGCGCGCCGGTGATCAGCACGTCGGCTGCGCGAAACAGGTCTGCAACCAGGCCCGCCCCGGTAACGATCAGGCTGCCCTGGCGGATGTCGGCATGGGCGCCGCCGGCGTCGGACTGAACATCCGGCGCTCCTTCCAGACGAACGCTGTAGCCCGCGTCCAGCGGCTGGCCCGCAAGCGGCGCAATGATGACGAATGCGAGGGCGATCACACTCGCCGCCACGGCAAGCATGAGGACGGCCGTCAGCAGCCAGTCGAGAATTCGGGCGGTCATGGGCAACTCCTTCGCCGCCCGGATCGCATCCCGGATTATGTTTTTCAAGAAAAATATTATGTTTTACATAAAATATCGGTCCGGAGTTTCCGATGTCTCGCGCATGGCAATCCCGCCGGAGCCTTGCTAGCCTCGCAATTCACGGGACACACACAGAACGGGCACAGGGGGCATTCATGTACGGTCTGATCGGGAAATTCATCGCGGCGGAGGGGCAGCGTGATGCGCTGGTCGATATCCTGCTGGAGGGCATGGCCAGCATGCCGGGCTGTTTCAGCTATGTCGTCGCGCGCGATCCGCAGGAGGCCAGCACGATCTGGATCACCGAAGTGTGGGACAATGCCGAGAGCCACCGCGCATCGCTGGACCTGCCCTCGGTGCAGCAGGCGATTGCCCGCGGCCGGCCGTTGATTGCGGGCATGGAGCGGATCGCCGAGACCGCGCCCGCGGGCGGGCACGGTCTGGCGAAGGAACCGCTTTAGTCCCTTCTCTAGTGGCAGCTCTTACCCAGCGCGGCGAGGCGCCAGTAATTATAGGGAAGGGGCGCCAGGAAGCCGGCCAGCAGCATGATGGGCATCACCCACCAGGTCAGCTTGGCACCGCCCGTCAGCAGCACATCGACCGTGTTCATCACCGCCTCCATGGCGATCATGGAAATGAAGGACATGCCGATGGCGGTGCGGAACGCGGTCTTCAGGACCATCTGACGCGACAGGATGAAAGTCTCCAGCGCGATGGAGGTGAGCAGGCCGTTGACGATGGCCAGGCTCATGATCGCCAGTGTCGGCCAGGGAATGCCCGTGGCCTGGAAGAAGGCGATCGTCCCGAAATCGCCGATGGAACAGCCCAGCAGACACCAGGCGGTATTCTTCGAGGCCCGTCCCCACAGAGGAGCGCGCTGCCAGAAGCCCGGTCGGGCAAGGGAGGTCGCAGTCATGATGATGGTCTCCGGTTTACATCAACTGCTGCACTACCTAATCTTTCCTGTAGCTGGAGAGTCAAGGATATCGCCGCATGAATATCGGAAGCGCTGCCAAGGCCGCCGGACTGCCCGTGAAAACCGTGCGCTATTATGCGGATATTGGCCTGGTCGAAGCGCCGGACCGGACGCAGACCGGCTATCGGCGCTATGACGAGGCGGCCGTCCGGAAGCTGGCCTTCGTGCGCCGCGCCCGCGATTTCGGCTTTTCGATCGAGGAATGCCGCGGATTGCTCAGCCTGTACGAGGACAAGAGCCGGTCGAGCGCCGATGTCCGCGCCATTGCAGCAGCGCATCTCGAGGAGATCGAGGAGAAGCAGCGCCAGCTGGCCGCCCTGCGTGACGAGCTGGCCCATCTGGTCACCGCCTGCCGCGGCGATGACCGGCCGGACTGTCCGATCCTCGACCGGCTGGGCTAGAGCGTTTTCAGCAAAAGTGGGCACCGGTTTTGCGGTTCGAAAATGCGACCGCCAAGGACCGGCATTTTCAGCAGAAGCCGGAACCCGGCGCCCGGGGATATCCGGCGACTTATCCCCGCCCCCTCTCGCTCGCCTATACTGCCTCCACGGTCCGGTGACGCCGGTGCACAGGCGGGCAGGACCGGGTGGCGCTGACGCGGGAAGCGATCGTCCCGCGGCTTAATCCGCTTCACCGGGTTGCAGACGATCCTCCGGGACTTCGCGTGCCCATATCAAGTACCAGATACCCCCGGCGGGTCGTCTGCAATGCCCCAACCTCCGGCGCCCGGCGCGTGCGGAGCTGGTGGCTTGTGCACCGTCTCCCGGACAGTGCCGGAAAGAAAAAGCCCGGAACCTTGCGGGTCCGGGCTTTCCGTTTTTCGTTCACACAGTAGCGATCAGGCGCCCTGCGGTTCCGGTCCGGTTTCCGGACCTTCATCCGTCGTCGGCACGGCGCTGGTCGGCGCGCTGGGCGGCGGGGTCGGATCGTCTTCCGGACGGCTCGGCGGCTTGCCGTTCAGCAGGTCGTTGATCTCGGCACCGGAGAGGGTCTCGTATTCCAGCAGGCCTTCGGACAGGGTCTCCCAGTCCTTGCGCTTCTCGGTCAGGATGCGGCGCGCCTCATCCATGCCGGCCTGGACAAGACCGCGAACCTCTTCCTCGATCTTGCGGGCCGTGGTGCCGGAGACCGACTTGCTCTGCACCAGCTGCTGGCCCAGGAAGACCTCGCCCTGATTGTCGGCATAGTCGATCGGACCCAGCTCGTCGGAGAAGCCCCACTGGGTGACCATGGCCTTGGCCAGACGGGTCGCCTGCTGGATGTCGGACGCCGCACCGGACGTCACCTTCTCCTTGCCGAACTTCATTTCCTCGGCAACGCGGCCGCCCATCATGATGGCGAGACGCGAGGTCATTTCCTCGTGCGTCATCGACATCTTGTCGCCTTCCGGCAGCTGCATGACCATGCCCAGCGCGCGGCCGCGCGGGATGATCGTCGCCTTGTGGACCGGGTCGGCCGCCGGCACGTTCAGCGCCACGATGGCGTGACCGGACTCGTGATAGGCAGTCAGCTGCTTTTCCTTCTCGGACATGACCATGGAGCGGCGCTCCGGCCCCATCATGACCTTGTCCTTGGCGTCCTCGAACTCCTGCATGGAGACAAGGCGCTTGTTGCGGCGAGCGGCCAGCAGCGCGGCCTCGTTCACCAGATTGGCGAGGTCGGCGCCGGAGAAGCCCGGCGTACCGCGCGCGATAACCTTGGGATCCACGTCGGAGGCCAGCGGCACGTCGCGCATGTGGACTTTGACGATCTTCTCGCGGCCGGTGATGTCCGGATTGGGCACCACGACCTGGCGGTCGAAACGGCCCGGACGCAGGAGCGCCGGGTCGAGCACGTCGGGACGGTTGGTCGCGGCGATCAGGATGATGCCTTCATTCGACTCGAACCCGTCCATCTCGACCAGAAGCTGGTTCAGCGTCTGCTCACGCTCGTCATTGCCACCGCCCAGGCCGGCGCCGCGCGAACGGCCGACGGCGTCGATCTCGTCGATGAAGATGATGCAGGGCGCGTTCTTCTTGGCCTGCTCGAACATGTCGCGCACGCGGGACGCGCCGACACCGACGAACATTTCCACGAAGTCCGAACCGGAAATGGTGAAGAAGGGGACGTTGGCTTCGCCGGCGACAGCGCGGGCAAGCAGCGTCTTACCGGTACCCGGAGGGCCGACCAGCAGCGCACCTTTCGGAATCTTGCCGCCCAGGCGCTGGAATTTCGACGGGTCCTTCAGGTATTCGACGACTTCCTGCAGCTCGTCCTTCGCCTCGTCGACACCGGCGACATCGTCGAAGGTCTTGCGGCCGTGATGCTCGGTCAGAAGGCGCGCCTTGGACTTTCCAAAACCCATGGCGCCGCCGCGTCCGCCGCCCTGCATCTGGCGCATGAAGAAGATCCACACCCCGATCAGCAGCAGGAAGGGGAACCAGTTGATCAGCATGGTCACCAGGAAATTGCCGTCCCGGTTCTCTTCCTGCACACGGATATCGACATCGTTCTCGCGCAGGATGCGGACGGTGTCATTATCCTGCGGCGGCAGGGTGGCGATGATCGTCTGGCCGGTCGCGGTCTGCGCCCGGATCGTGTCGCCCTGGATGGTCGCCTGGGAAATCTCGTCGCGTTCCACACGGTTGAGGAATTGCGAATAGGTGACCTCGCTGGAAGGCGTCGCGGGGTCGGAGGAATTCTGCAGCAGCTGGAACAGCGCCAGCAGCAGCACGAAGACCAGGGCCCAGATCGCGAGATTTCTCATTTGCATGCGTCAGTTCCGTTCAAGTTTCGGCCGTACACGACCGATATATGGGCATTGCGGAGCCATCTTGCCAGCCGGTGCCGCGGTGGAAAAGCGCGATCGGTCCGGAGCCTGAAGGCCAGGTAACCCGCCGCTGCGTCAATCTGTATCAAACCATACCGCCGGAGCGGCCGATAGAAGCCGGGTGCAAAATCTGTGCGCCTGGAGCGGTTCGATCTGCACTCGGCGGTCCTGGCTGCCCGGCACGCCCGCCAGCGCGACGACGTTACCCTCTTCAAGTCCGCCTTCGCGCACGGCCAGAAGGCCCGGCCGGGCAAAGCCGGGAATTGCGTCGAGTATATCACGCCGATCAAGGCCATCATATGTCCGGCCCAGCGTTCCGGCATTCAGCCCGGCGCTGAGGCCTGTGACAGCGAAACGGCCGTCCCAGACACCGTCAGTGTCGAGGCTGCCAGTTCCCGGCCGGTCGACCCGGCCGGTAGCGGCACCCGGATCGCGCACCAGCCAGGTGCGGCCCTGCCAGGGCGCCAGCATGACCCCGCCCGCTGTCGCTCGCTTTCCCGCGGCCAGCGCCGAGGACAGCCGGTCGACCGCGCGGCGGCCCGGCAGGCTTTCCCGGCCGGAAACGGCCAGCACGGCGGCTTCCAGCACGGCGCGGCGGATCACCGGTGCCGCTGCGTCGAGAGCGCCCGGATCGATCCTCATCCCGCCCCAGGGCAGAAGCTCGCAGGCTTGCGCCGCGAGACGGGCCGCGGTTCGCAGTTCGGCATCGCGCAGGCCGGAAAGGTCGCCCGCCAGCTGCGCCAGCCGGAAGATGTCGAGACCGGCCGCTTCCAGAGCCGCAAGATGCTTGCGGATGCGTACGCGCGTGTAACGGGTGTCGGTATTGGACGGATCGTCGATCCAGCGCTCGCCCTGCCCGGTCAGCCAGTCTCTCAGCGCCTGCCGGCGCATTGCGAGCAGCGGGCGGCACAGAATGACATCCCACCCGTCCGGCCAGACCGGAGACGGTGCCACCGGGCGCATCGCCGCAGCCCCGCGCCAGCTGCCACCGGCCGCAAGCCGCATGGCGAGAGTCTCGATCTGGTCGTCGAGCGTATGGGCGAGGAGGAGCCCCCTCGCCCCGGCATCCCTGCAGGCCCGGGCCAGAAGATGATGGCGGGCCTGGCGGGCAGCTTGCTGGAGACCGCTGGCCGGTTTGGGCCCGGTCCAGACGAGACACCGTGCCTTATGCCCCAGCGCTTCGGCGCGGCGGATGACGAAATTCGCTTCTTCGGCGCTTTCGCGGCGCAGGCCATGATCGACCGTCAGGATGTGAAGCGTGCGGCCGGCCCGTCCCGCCCAGCGGCTCGCCGCCAGCAGGAGGGCCAGCGAGTCACTGCCGCCGGAACAGGCGATCGCCAGCGGCCCGGGCGGCGCATGCCGGTCGAGCCAGTCGCCAGCCGCGTCCGCCGGATCGCCCGCCACGCTGTATCAGCAGCCGGCGCGAACCGCCTCGCGGGAGGCCCGGGCGCGCGAGGCCGCAGATGCGTTAGGGAATTGGCTGTCGAACCGCTCCAGCGTGCCGCAGGCATCCGCCCGCCGGCCCATGCCGTTCAGCGAGGCGGCGAGACGCACCAGGGCGTCGGGCGCCTTTTCGCCATTCGGCTCGGTCCGCAGCGCCGCGATATAGGCGTCGGCCGCGCCGGTGAAGTCGGAACGCACGAAGAAGGTCTCGCCCAGCCAGTACCAGGCCTCGCCGGTGCGGGCATGATCGGGATAGGCGTTCACGAACTGCTCGAAATCGACCTGGGCACCGCCGAAATCGCCTTCCAGCAGCTTGTCACGGGCATCGCCATAGAGGGTTTCCGGATCCGGCGCGGCAGGTGCACGCGTGTCGCCGGACAGCTCGCCGGCCGGACGGCGCGACGGAGCCCCCAGCACGCCCGTCGCTTCGGCACGGGCCTCGGCATAGGGATCGTCGGGATCGACCACGGCGATGTCGCGGCCGCTTTGACCGGCCTCGTCCAGGCCTTCGCTCATCCAGGCAACAGCGTCTTCATCGAGATCGCCGCGGTCGACGCCCTCGGCGCCCGCAGCGTCAGGACCGCCATCCATGCCGTCATACCCGCCGGGCGCGCGGCCGCGGCGGTCGAGCTGGGCCTGCAACGCTTCCACCTGGCTGCGCAGCTGGCGGTTCTCGAAATTCAGCCGCTCGGTTTCGCTGGTCAGCTCGCGCATCTGGTAGTCCAGCTCGTCGAGCCGGCGCAGCAGTGTTTCGGCAACCGGGTCGCCGGCCATCGACGAGGTCTCGACCTCGGCGATCCGGGCTTCAACGGCATCGAGCCGTTCGGCCAGTTCGCGGCGGGACTGGGAATGGGCGGGCGCCGCAACCAGAAGGGCGGCAGACAGGGCGGACAGGCAGAGTGTCTTGATCATGGAAGGCACCATAATGACGAGCGCGGCAAAATTACGGCGTCCGGGACGGTCTGCGGCCCCGGACAAGCAGACGCCCGCGACAGGATCTGCCGCGGGCGCCGGAATGCTTGCGGTCAGCGCGTCACCTAGTTGGTGTAGCTGCTGCCGACGATCGAGGTGGTCGCATTGCGGTTGATCGCCCAGCAACGTTCGCCCGACTGCGTGCAGCTCGGACGTTCCTTGCCGTAGGACGTCGTGGAAATGCGGGACGGATCGACGCCCTGGCTGACCAGATAGGAGCGGGCTGCATTGGCGCGACGGGCGCCCAGAGCCAGGTTGTACTCGCGCGTGCCGCGCTCGTCGCAATTGCCGGCGATCAGGATGCGGGCATCCGGATAGCTGGCAAGCCAGGCGGCCTGGCGGCGCAGGGTCTCGCGGCCTTCAGCCGAAAGATCGTTGCGGTCCAGGTCGAAGAAGACGCGGTCGCCCGCCGTCTGAACGAAATGCTCCGTCGTGCCCGGGATCGGGCCGGCAGGCTGGTTGGACCCGGTATCGGCCGGCTCGACCGAGCGCGGCGGCTCGACCGGCGTGGTATCGTCCGCCGGCGGGGTCGATGCGCAAGCGGTCGCGAAAGCGCCGAGCGCTGCAATGGCAAGCAGTTTGATTTTCATGATGTTACACCCTCATCCGGCCAGCCCCGAAATGGGCACTGGCCTACTCTCTTCACGACACGCGTGACACGGTTTGCGCCTGCGGCTCCCCCAACTGGCGCCGCTCGGCGAAGACGTTAAGCGGAAACCGATTACTCGATCAAGGGCGACCACGCCGGGTCGGAGGCCATTCCGCCCGTTGCCAGCCGCCGCAGATTGAATCCCGCCAGATCGATACTCCAGATTTCGTAACGCGTACCGTCCGAGCGCGGTTCCCCGCGCGTGAACAGCAAGACACGCCCGTTCGGCGACCAGGCCGGCGTATCGACAAAATAACCCTCGAACAGGATGCGCTCGATGCCCGAACCGTCAGCGCGCACCACGCCCAGCGAGAAGGTCCCGCCGCTCTGCTTGGTGAAGGCGATCAGATCGCCCCGCGGCGACCAGACCGGCGTCGTATAGATGCCGTCACCGAAAGTGATGCGCTGCACATCCGTGCCGTTGACATTCATGGTGTAGAGCTGGGACCCGCCGCCGCGCGCCGAGGAGAACACGATCCGCTCGCCATCGGGCGCAAAGGAGGGTTCCACATCGTCGGCCGGATGCTGGGTCAGCTGGGTCAGATTGCGCGTGCGCAGGTCGAACAGGTGGACATCGTGGCCCGACCGCCCCTGGATCGACACGGCGAGCCGCTCGCCGTCCGGCGAAAAACGGGCCGACAGACTCTGCCCGTCCGGATTGATACCGGCCTGGCGCATGGCCGAGGAGAACAGCGCCTCCTGGCGGCCGGTCTCGAGATCGTAGAGATAGGTCGTCGCCTGCCCGTCCAGGAAGGAGACGTAGGTGATTTCCTGCGAGTTCGGCGAATAGTTCGGCAGCAGCGCCATGTAGGAACGGTCGGTCAGGAAGGACGGGTTGGCACCGTCCTGGTCCATCCAGGCCAGCTGGCGCAGCGGTTCGCCATCGGAGCCGCGACCTTCGGAGACATAGACGATGCGCGTATTGAAATAGCCTTCTTCACCGGTCAGACGTTCATAGACCTCGTCGGCGACGCGGTGCGCCACGCGGCGCCAGTTTTCCGGTGCGGTGCGGTATTGCAGTCCCAGAAGCTGTTCTTCCAGACGCGTGTCCCAGAGGCGGAAAGCGACAACCAGCCGGCCATCCTCCTGGATCGTCACACTGCCGACCAGAAGCGCCGAGGCGTCGATCACCCGCCAGTCGGAAAAGCGCGGGCGCAGGTCGATATTCTCGATGTCCTCGATATAGGCCGCCTGATCGACCGGCGCGAACAGGCCTGAAGAGGCCAGGTCATTCGTCACCACGCGGGTGATATCCGCGCCGCGCGCGGCGGCCTCGTCGCTCGCGCCGACAAAGTCCGGCAGCGCGATCGGGAGGGGATCGAGATTGCCGCGGGTCACATCGACGCGCAGCGGCTCCTGGGCCACGGCCAGTCCCGCGAACGCCAGGCTGGCGAGAGCGGCGGTGAAGACGGCGATTAGTCGGCTCATGCGGCAAAACTCCAGTCTGATCGATCAGCGGCTGTATAAGGACGGCGCGAAATTGACCTCAATTTGACGCCATTGCGAATAATGCTCCGGAGGCAACGGATAGGGCGCACATTGGTTCGCGGCCCGCAAGGCCCGTTCGCCCGCGACGCGGAGATAGGGGTTGGGCGAGTTGAGCACGCGCGCCTGGTCAACCAGGCGCGGCGGGCTCGTCAGTTCGCCATTGCGGTCGAGGCTGAACACGATGCGCACGGCCAGCTCGTCCGGATCCGGCGCGTCGAGCGAATTGCGCCAGCATCGCGCCAGATGGCTTTGCAGCATATCCTGCAGCGTTGCGGTCATACGCTCACCATCACCGGCCGAGCGGCGGCGCTCGCCGGTGTCGGGCGTGCCCTGGTCGCGGCTTTGGGCGACCTGGCGCTCGATATTGCCCAGCATGTCCTCCAGCGACGGCTCTGCCGGGCGCGGCGGTTCGCGGCGCACGGGTTCCGGTTCAGGCTGCGGCTCGGGTTCCGGTTCTGGCTCTTCCTCGACCGGCTCCGGCTCGGGCGCCGGGTCCGCTTCAGCTTCGGGTTCCGGAGCGATGGGTTCCGGCTCGGGTTCGGGCTCAGGTTCCGGCTCGGGCGCGGGCGGCGGAGTCTCGATCGCGTCCTCGACCGTCTCCTCCTCCGCCGGTTCTTCCTCAACCGGTTCCGGCTCCGGAGCCGCCGCGCGCACATTGGTCACGTCGGACACGGTGACCAGTTCGATCGGCACGATCGGCGTGTTCTCGAACACCTGCGCCGCGCGGGGCAGATAGACCAAACCCGCCGCCAGAATGCCGGCATGTACGAAGAGGGAGAGAACAAGACCTCGCACGGATGGCTCCGCTACCGCTCGATCGGGTCCGTCACCAGGCCCAGATTGGTGAAGCCGGCCGCGTTGATATTCGCCATCACACGCGCCACTTCGCCATAGGCCGCACCATTGTCCGCCCGGATGAAGATGCGGCTCTCATAGCCGGTGCCCGCAATGGCGCGCAGGCGCGGCGCCAGTTCGGCCAGTTCGACTTCGGTTTCCTGCAGGAAAATCCCGCCCTCGGCCGTGATGGTGATGGTCAGCGGCTCCTCGCCGGAAGGCAGGTTGCGCGCTTCGGTTTCCGGCAGATCGACCGGCACGCCGACGGTCAGCAGCGGCGCCGTGATCATGAAGACGATCAGCAGCACCAGCATCACATCGACGAAGGGCGTGACGTTGATTTCCGCCTTGGGCTTCCAGCGGGCCCGGCCGCGACCGGATCCGCCGCTGTCGAGAGAAACGGCCATGATCTAGTTCCCGTCCCGCTCGGCGAGCGCCGACAGCTCATCGACGAAACCGTCCAGCCGGGCGCCGTATTTGGCGAGATTGGCGGACAGGGCGTTGAAGAAGATCACCGCCGGAACGGCTGCCAGGAGGCCCAGCGCGGTGGCGAACAGGGCCTCGGCGATACCGGGCGCGACCACGGCAAGATTGGTGTCCTGCGAGGCGGCGATGGAGCGGAAGGCATTCATGATGCCCCAGACTGTACCGAACAGGCCGATAAAGGGCGCTGCCGAGGCGATGGTCGCCAGAATGCCCAGACCGCCCTCGGTATTCGTCATCTGCCGGCCGGCTTCGGCTCCCGCTGCCTTCGAGACACGGCCGCCGGCATTGTCGCCATTCCATTCACGCAGCCCCGCGGCGAAAACACGCGAGAAGGGCTCCTTGGGGTTCTTGGCAAACTGGTCAGTCAACGCGTCGAGCGAGCGGCCAGCCCAGAATTCGCGCTCGAAATGGCGGGCCTTGGCGTGCAGGCCGCGCAGGTAAAAGGCCTTGTCGATGGCAATGGCCCAGGACCAGACAGACATGAAGGCGAGAATGCCCATCACGCTTTTTACTACCCAGTCGGCGCGCATGAAGAGCGCATAGAAGCTGAACCCTTCGACGGCCTGCGCAACCTCGACGACACTCGATTCCATGAACCTACCCTCTGGATCAGCCGCTCCGTTCCGACGCGGCCAGACTAAACCGGTATGACACCATGCATATTGAGTGCCTGACGGCTACCCGGTCCTGCGGTCCGGCCCGCTATGCACAGCGATTAAGGCGAATTTCGGGAGAAATAGCACATCCGCGCAGCGATCAGGACTCGTCGTTATGGGCCACCGTGTGCGAGGCGACCGGCTGGATCGCGTCCCAGTGTTCCACAATCATCCCGTCGGCCAGACGGAACAGGTCGCAAGCCCTGAAATTCTGGCCTGCGTCGTCGAAGCAGGAGAAAACTGCAGCGAAATCGCCCTCTGCTACCAGATCGTCGATCCCGTGATAGCGCACACCGTCACGCGGTCCGCGCCGGGCAATGAGCTGATCCAGCCTTTCGCGCTCGCCGCTCGGCCCGGCCCGCAAAAGATCGAAGGCGACGCGATCAATAAAGGGTTCGAGCGTTGCCCGGTCCGCACCGGACATCACAGCGTCGATGAACCCGCGCACCTGGGCCCGGCTGGTGTCGGTGTTTTCCTGCGGCCCGTTCGGAATGGCATAGGCTGCCATCGACGACACGATCCGCTCCTCACAGACCGGACTTACGGAAATCTGCCGGCGCACCGACATCAGACCGCTGTCATCGGTCCGGATCAGGCTCATCGTCAGCCAGGCCTCGGCACCGCCTTCCGGCTCATGCACGGCTTTCACGAAAGTATCCGGCCCGTCCTGCAGAACGCGGGTGACGGAAAAGCCGAAATTGGGCGGGCGACCAGACATGTCTGCCTGTTTGTCCTGTCCTTCGTCCAACCGGGGCTCCCTTTTGCCCAAGGGTAACCACCGATGTTGCTTTGCGGCAAGCCCCTGCGGAAACGAAGGAATTCAAACCGCCGGCCAGTCGGCCTCTGCCGGAAGGACAAATGACGCCCAACGCTCCGCCATCGATCGCGGCGGCCGCTTGGCCCGGCCTGTGCCGTCAATACAGACCGCCTGCACCTGCGCACCGGCGATCGTTTCCGGACCGCGGCGGATTCTCTGGTCGATCATCAGGCGGGCGCCCTTCTGCGGCCGGTAGAGCGTTTCGACGATCAGAATGTCATCCACCCGTGCCGCTTTTTCGAATTCGACATTCATCCGCCGGACCGCGAAGGCGAGCGGCTCGTCTGCAGCGGCCAGTTCGGAGTGGTGAATGCCGATGGCGCGCAGGCTTTCCGTACGCCCGCGCTCGAAGAAGTGCAGATACCGTGCATGGTAGACGATGCCGGAGAAGTCGGTGTCCTCGTAATACACGCGCACCGGCAGCCGGTGAATGCGGTCCGGCCCGAAACTGCCGGAGGCGGGCATCAAGTCTGTCATCGTTAATCCATTTTCAGCGTCCTGCCGCCAGAATGCGCAACGGGACGAGACAGGGATAGTCGGCAAGGGGGCCGGATGTCATGAGAAAGCTGTGGGAACTGGCATGGCCGCCGGTCCGCGACGGTGACATCTTGCGCGCGGCGCGCGAGCGGATGCTCAATGTCATGGCGATCACCGTGGCAGTGCTCGGCGGCTTTGCCGGCGCTCTCAATCTGTCGGCCAATATCCACACCTATCCGGTCCAGGCAATCGCCGGCCTCGTTATCCCGCTGAGCGCAATAAGTATTCCGGTGATCACGCGCGATCCCCGGCTGGTCAAACCGGCCGGGATTGCCCTTTGCATCGTCCTCTACGGTCTTGTCGCAGGCATGATCGGCACGATCGGCGGCATGTATCATCCGGCAGCCATCTACTTCGTGGGCCTGCCTGTTCCCGCGGCATTCCTGATCGGGCACCGCGCCGGCCTGATCACGGCCGCCCTGTGCTGCCTGACGATCATCGGCTTTTACCTGTTCGGCGGCGGGATCGAGAACCCGTTCCTCGACCTCATTTCGGCCTACCAGGTGGGGTGGATCACGATTGTTTTGTTCATCCTGACCCTCGGAGTCGGCATCGCTGCGTCCGTCTTCCAGCACGAGCTGGAAGGCGCCGGACGCGCGCTCGACCGGGCGCGCCAGAGCGCCAACGCTGCCAATCGCGCCAAGTCGGACTTTCTGGCCGGCATGAGCCACGAGATCCGCACGCCTATGAACGCCGTGCTTGGCATGGCGCAGGCCCTGGAACAGGCCGACATCCCCGAAGCGCACAAGCGTCAGGCCGAAACCCTGGCGCGGTCCGGCCGCCTGTTACTGCGTCTGGTCAATGATGTGCTGGATCTGTCGAAGATCGAAGCCGGCAAGCTGGAGATCGAGGCCACCCGTTTCAATCTCGCCGATGTCGCGGGAACCGTGGAAGCGCTCTACGGCCCGGCGGCCCGGGAAAAGGGGATCGGTTTTTCCATCGCGCTGAGCGAGGGGGCCCAGGAGGACCTGATCGGCGACCCGGTCCGGATCAGCCAGGTCCTGAACAATCTGGTGTCCAACGCCATCAAGTTTACCGCCGCGGGCGAAGTGTGCGTCGAAATCGACTGTAAGCGCGCGCCCGGCTCGCCGGACCGGGACATCCGGATCACCGTGCGCGACACCGGGATCGGCATCGCCGCGCCGGAAATTGAACGCCTCTTCCAGCCCTTCACCCAGGCCGAACCGGGCACAGCCCGAACATTCGGCGGTACGGGGCTTGGACTGGCGATCTGCCGGCGTCTGTGCGAGCTGATGGCTGGCGAGATCGGCGTCGACAGCACGCCGGGCACCGGTTCGACTTTCCGTGTCCGGCTGCGCGTGGAACCGGCCGATGTCACCGCGCCGGTGCTGGATTGCGGCTGCCCGTCGGTCCTGTGTGATAGCGCACTGCGCGGCCGGCGCCTGCGCGTACTTGCAGCGGACGACAATCTGACCAACCGCATGGTGCTGAAAGCCCTGCTGGCCGATGTCACCGAGACTCTCGTCATGGTGGAGGACGGCCAGCAGGCCCTCGACGCACTCGCAAACGGCGATTTCGATCTGGTCCTGATGGATTCCCAGATGCCCGTTCTGGACGGGATCACCGCGACCCGGCAGCTGCGCGAGCGCGAAGCGGCCGCAGGACGCGCAGCCGTGCCGGTCTATGCCGTGACCGCCAATGTGATGCAGGCTCACATCAATGAGTATGTATCCGCAGGAATGACCGGCGTCATCGCAAAACCGATTTCGCGGGAAGCCCTGCTGGAAGTCCTCGGCCAGCACACGCGTGATGCCGGCTCGCCGGCTGAGTTCAGGCACAGCGCCTGACGCGGGCGAAGGCCTATTTGCCGAACAGGCCGGTCTGACCACTGCTGCCGCTCTGCGGCGGCGCCAGTCCCAGATGTTCCCATGCACGCGCGGCCGCCAGACGCCCGCGCGGCGTGCGCTGGATGAAGCCCTGCTGGATGAGGAAGGGCTCGACCACGTCTTCCAGCGCATCGCGCGCTTCGGCGAGTGCTGCGGCGAGCGTTTCGACCCCGACGGGTCCCCCGCCAAAGCTCTCGGTCAGTGCCTTGAGATAGCGGCGGTCCAGACTGTCCAGCCCCAGCGCATCGACTTCCAGACGTCCCAGGGCGCGATCGGCGACAGGCGCGGATATCTCGGTTGCCCCTTCCGCCTCTGCGAAATCGCGAACCCGGCGCAAAAGACGGCCAGCCACGCGCGGCGTGCCGCGGGCCCGGCGCGCGATCTCGCGGGCCCCGTCCGGCGTCGCATCGATACCGAACTTGCTGGCTGCCCGGGAAACGATGAAGCCGAGTTCGGCCTCGTCATAGAATTCCAGCCGCACGGGCACACCGAACCGGTCACGCAGCGGTGTTGCCAAGAGGCCGGCCCGCGTGGTCGCGCCGACCAATGTGAAGGGCGGCAGTTCGATCCGGACCGTGCGGGCTGAAGGCCCTTCGCCGATCACGAGATCAAGACAGAAGTCCTCCATGGCGGGGTAGAGGATTTCCTCGACCGCGGGGGCCAGCCGGTGAATCTCGTCGATAAAGAGAACGTCGCGCGGTTCCAGATTGGTCAGGATGGCGGCCAGGTCGCCGGCCTTTGCGATGACGGGCCCGGAAGTCGCCCGGAAGCCGACCCCCATTTCCCGCGCCACGATCTGGGCCAGCGTCGTCTTGCCAAGACCGGGCGGGCCGGACAGCAGGACATGGTCCAGCGCCTCCTCGCGCCGGCGGGCCGCTTCAACGAAGACCTTGAGATTGGCGATGGCCGCCTTCTGGCCGACGAAATCGGAAAAGCTGAGCGGGCGCAGCGCACGGTCCCGCCCATCGCCGGCCTGCGGGCTCTGGTCGACAAGGCGATCTGCGCCGGAGGTTTCTGAGGCGTCAGTCATGATCGCCCGGGTTTATCGTGATCCGCTCTCCGGGGTCCACGAGGACATGTCCCTCGCCGAACTTGGCGATGGCCTGCTCGCGATCAATCACCGCCGGTACATGCAGCGCGATGTGCCGCGCCTCGGCCCAACGCTCCTGAAGCACGGTCCGGCCGGCCTCGGAATCCGCAAACCAGAAGTTATGCAGGACCACATCGATACCGACATCGTCCCAGACCGAAAAATCAGCATATCGCGGATCGGCGTCGCCGAGATGCAGGATCGTGGTTCCGCCAAAGGTGACCGCGTAACTGAGATTTTCGTCCGTGTGATTGTGAAAGAGCGGTCGCGCCTCGATGGAGAATCCGCACTCTGCGTCATCGCCGCACAAGCGCGCCAGACTATCGGCGGCTTCGCCGGGAGCGGGTTCAGCGATCCAGTCCGCATCGGCGCTCGACGCCCGGAGTTCGGCACGGACCTGATCGGGTCCCAGTACGGGTATCGGCGCAGGCCCCCGCAACAGCGCGCCGACTTCGTCCGCATTGAAATGATCGGCATGCCGGTGCGTAACCAGCAAGGCATCCACGCCCTCGAACGCACCCGTTCCGTTGAGAATGGCATCCCGGTCCTGCGCCGATGGTTCGCGGAACACGCCCCGTTCGACGTCGGCGAACAGCGCATCGATCAGCACCTTGCTTTCGCCCTGGCTGACGAGCACGCCCATGTTGGCGACCAGCCGGATCTCGACGGGATCGTCGACGCCGGTCTGTGCCAGCAGGACGCCCGCAAGCATAATTGAGAGGGCTGCTGAATGCATTACGGCGCCAGCTCCTTCAGCGAGAGGCGAATGACGTCATTCAGCGATGCCTCCTCACCCTTGTCCCGCAGAACGGTGGCGACCGCCTGCCGCGCGAGGCTCTCATGATAGCCGAGATTGGTCAGGGCCGAGACCGCGTCTTCTCGCGAGGCGCCATTGACGGGCTTCACCGGCTTGTCCGGCGCGGCCCCGCCTGCTGCCCCCGTTTCCGGTGCGTGCGGCGCCAGTCCGATCGAGAAGCTGCGCCCTTGCGGCGGCGCCTTGTCCTTCAGCTCGGTGGCGATGCGCGTCGCCAATTTCGGCCCGACACCCTTTGCGCGGGCAAAGGTCGACTTGTCCCCCAGCGCCGCGGCGTTGGCGATCTCGGAGACCGGAACGGTGTCGAGGATCGCGAAGGCCGCCTTGGCGCCGACGCCCTGGATATTCTGCAGGTGAACGAACCAGGCCCGCTCGATATCCTCGAGGAAGCCGAACAGACGGAAGGCGTCCTCGCGGACATGGGTTTCGATGTGCAGCGTGACTTGCTGGCCCGGCTCGAGCCGGGCGAGCGTGCGCGAGGCGCAGCCGACGAGATAGCCCACGCCGTTGACGTCGATCACCGCTTCGTCGGCGCCGACGGCCTCGACGATACCCTTGAGCATGCCGATCATGCTGCGCTCCCGATGCTGGCGGCCTTGCGATGATGGGCGTGACAGATGGCGATCGCCAGCGCGTCGGCCGCATCGGCTTTCGCCTTCGTACCCGGCAGGAGCACGCCGACCATCGCCGCCACTTGATCCTTGCCGGCCCCGCCGGTGCCCACGACGCTCTTCTTGACGAGCCGCGCCGCATACTCGCTGACCGGCAGCCCGGCGCGTGCCGGCGCGAGCAGTGCCGCAGCCCGGGCATGACCCAGCTTCAGCGCCGACGCCGCGTTTGCCGCCATGAAGGCTTCCTCGATCGCAGACTCATCCGGCCGGTACTCGGCAACAAGGTCGGTCACGGCCTGGAAGATGTGATCGAGCCGTACGGAGAGCGCCGCGTCGGTCGGCGGCGTGACAACGCCGTGCGCAACCGCGCTCAGCCGCGTACCGTCCGCTCGGATGACGCCCCAACCCATCCGGCGCAATCCGGGATCGATACCGAGAATAGTGACCGCTGCTGACATGCCGCCCCCTGTTTGCACCAGACTTAGCACCATCCGGCAAACCGGAACAAGCCGTGAACGCAAGCCACCCGATCTGCAAATGAGACGCACAAATGATCGCGAGTGAAAATTAATAGCAATTATTTTGCGATGCGTTCTCATTAAAACTGATATCCCACTGTTTTATATGGAAAAATAATTGGCGCATTTCGTTTGACCAGATCAACGTGGCGGAGGAAGATTGCGTGATCGCATTGCGCACGCAGGACAGTCTGTGTGGCGATTGCGATGATGATGAGCAGACGGGACGAACACCCGGCCTTTGTTTGGCAGGACTTCGGTTTCGTCGACACATCAGCTCCGCGCAGGCGGACAGAGGGACAGGGCGGCCCCTGGGGAGGGACCGCAAAAGGCAGGGGAGCCGACATGGCCAAAAAAGGAAAGCTGAGCCGCCGTTCATTCCTGGCGCGCGTGGCCGGTGCTGCAGCAATGACAGGCGCCGCCTCGATCGTGACGGGGGGCGCACAAGCCCAAAACTATACCGGCCGCACGGACAGCGACACCGGCAGCTATGCCGACCGTGCCGGCTATGGCCGCACCGGCCTGACCGACAGCGATACCGGACCGAATGCAGACCGCGCGGGCTATGGCCGCGGCGGCTCGCGCACATCGGGCATCACCGACAGCGACACAGGCACCTACGCCGACCCGGCCGGCAATGGTCGCGGCTCGTCCGGCAACAGCTGGACCGATGCCGACAGCGGATCCTGCGCCGACCCGGGCGGACGCGGGCGCGGTCCGGTGCGTAACGGCACGACCGACAGCGACACCGGTTCTTGCGCCGACTCCGTGGGACGCGGCCGTCCCGGTTACTGATCGGAGGACCTGAACCATGGCCAAGCGCGGTAAACTCAGCCGGCGCTCCTTTCTGACCCGTGTTGCGGGCGCGGCGGTTTCCGTCGGCGCTGTCGGTACGATCACGGGCTGCGCAACGACCGGCTATACCGACAGCGACCCCTATGACCCCGTTGGTGGCGGCCGCGGCCACCGCGGCGGCGGCATCACCGACAGCGATACCGGCCGATACGCTGACCCCGCAGGTCAGGGACGCGGCGGGGGCATCACCGACCGCGATACCGGGCGCTATGCCGATCCGGTCGGACGGGGCCGCGGCGGCGGCATCACAGACAGCGATACCGGCAATTATGCCGATCCGCCGGGTGCCGGACGTGGCAGTACCGGCGTGACCGACAGTGACACCGGCAGTTATGCCGACCCGGTCGGCCGGGGCCGTGGCGGCTATGGCTCGGGAATCACGGACAGCGATTCGGGACGGTATGCCGATCCGCCGGGCAATGGCCGTGGCGGCTACAATTCCGGCTGCACCGACAGCGACACCGGCAACTATGCCGACCCTGTCGGCAATGGCCGGTATTGCTGACCCCCGACGCTCCACAAGACACCCGCGCCCTTGATCGCACCAGACAGCGAGCCCTTCCCTATGTCCCGACCTGCCTGGCTGGACGACCCGATCGCCAGCCTCCTTGCCCCGTTCGACGCCGAAACCTTTTTTCGTGAGTATCATGAGCGCAAGGCGCTGATCGTCCATCGCGATGAACCGGCGCGCTATGAAGGTCTGCTGTCCATCGAGCGTATCGACGCGATGATTGCCTCACGCGACCTTCGTGCCGGATCGCTGGACATGGCGCGTTCCGAACCGCCCGTGCGGCCGGAGGACTTCACGTTCGAGACGGGCTATATCGACCCGGGCGGCGTGGCCGACCAGTATCGCCGCGGCGCGACGATCATTCTGCCGCAACTCCACATGAGCGATCCGGTGCTCGGCGAGTTCTGCCGCGCCATGGAGGCGCTGCTCTCCTGCCATGTGCAGACCAATATCTATCTCACGCCGCCGCACAATCAGGGCTTCCGCACCCATTACGACGACCATGATGTCTTCGTGCTGCAGGTCTCCGGCGAGAAGTACTGGCGCCTCTACGACACGCCCGTCGAAAATCCCTATCGCGGCGAAGGCTTCCGCCCGGACGATCACAAGGTGGGCGAACCGGTCGAGGAGTTTGTCCTGAAAGCGGGCGAATGCGCCTATGTTCCGCGCGGTCTGATGCATGACGCCTCGACGCATGGCGACGAACCCTCCCTGCACATCACGCTCGGACTGATCGTGAAGACCTGGGCCGATCTCATGCTGGAAGCGGTGTCCGAAGTGGCGTTGCGCAATCCCGCTTTCCGCCGCTCCCTTCCCGTCGGCTATGCCCGCCCGGATTTCGACCGCACCGATGCCCAGGCTCACTTTTCAAGCCTGGCCGAAACCCTCGCCAGCGAAGCCAGGCTGGACGAGGCGATGGATCTGTTTGCCGACAGCTTCATCCGCTCGCGCATGCCCGATGTCCGCGGCACGATTTCCGGCTTCGCCGCTCCGTCCGAGCCGGGACGCAGCTTCCGGCTTCGCCCCTTCGTACCCTGGCGCCTGGCTGGCGATGGCGATGATGTCGTGATCGTGACGGCGGGTGGAGACGTGCGCCTTCCAGCGGCAGCCGAGCCCGGCCTGCACACCCTGCTGGATGGCGGAACGATTTCGCTGGAGACATTTTCCGGCCTGGATCCGGATGCCGCGCGCGACGCGCTGGGCAAGCTGCACGCCTTCGGCCTGGTCGTCCCGGACGCTGTTTGACACCTCTGGTCATAATTCAGTACCGGAATTCGCCTTGCAGGGGATACAGCTCTAACTCTACATGCGCCCCCTGCGCACGGACCGCGACTTCCGGGACGTGCGATTCCTGTGGCAAACCGGCGAGCGCATGCGTCTGAGACTGACCCTCATCCTGATCGGCTGCCTGGCCGCGTTTACCCTGTTATGGTCGATGTGGCCCTCGCCCATCAGCCCGACCTACTGGGACGAACCGGTTGCGCCGGAAATGACCGGCGCCCTGGAACCCGATGGCGCGCTGGCCGACGCCGTCGCCATAGATGTCGGTTTGCCGGGAAGCGGCGAGGGCATCGCCGTATCCGATAGCGGCACGATCTATTTCGGCACTGCCGATGGACGTGTCATGCGGCTTTCCCGCCAGGACGGCATTGACGAACCGGTCATCGAGGACGTCGCACAGGTCTGCCAGACGCTGATCCTCGGCCTCGACTGGATCGCTCCGGACGTGCTGGGCGTAGCCGCGGTCTCGGGTCTGCACGCGCTGAACATCGAAACCGGCCACCACACGCTCGTCAGCTCCGGGGCGCCTGCGCACCCGTTCGGCTATGTGAACGATCTCGCTGCCGCGCCAGACGGCCGGATTTTCTTTACCGACTCCTCCACCCGGTGGGGCCATGGCAGCGATCGGGATCGATATCGCCACGACATGCTGGAGAACCGTCCCAGCGGTGCACTCTATGTCTGGGATCCGGCCACACACCAGACCCGGCTGGTCCGCAGCCGGCTGCACTATCCCAACGGAATCGAACTGGCCGCCGACGGCCGCTCGGTTCTCGTGGCCGAGACATTCCGCTACCGCATCGTGCGGATCTGGATCGACGGGCCGGAGACCGGCAGCAAGGACATCTTCGCCGACAATCTGCCCGGCCTGCCGGACGGGCTGGCGACAGACAGCCAGGGCCGGCTGCTCGTCACCATGCCGTCACCGCGCGTACCGATGCTCGGCTTCCTGCATCGCCATCCGCGCATCACGCAATTGCTGATGAAAGTACCGGAATGGCTGCGTCCCGGCGCGACACCGGCACGCGCCTTCATTCTCGCGCTCGACCCGGAAACCGGAGAGGCACTGGACAGCTGGCATGATCCCGATGGGCGCCTGGGCTACCTGTCCAACACAGTCGAGACACCGGACGGAGACTTCTGGATCGGCACGACAGATCGCGGCCACCTGGTCCGGTTTTCGCCGGACCGGCCGTACGGCGCCGGCGATACCGGCACTCCGGTGTCGCTCGACGACTGACCGCCTCTTGGCCGCGGAAGCCGCTAGGCTCTGTACCCATAAACAGGATTCTCAAATCACTCGGGTCGTGATTCAAGCTCGTTGAAGGAGTTTGATCATGGCCCGTTTTGATTTGAGCGATGCGGAGTGGGCGATTGTCGCGCCGCTTCTGCCGAACAAGCCGCGCGGTGTGCCGCGCACGGACGACCGGCGTGTTCTGAACGGGATTTTCTACATCCTGCGCACGGGTTCGCCCTGGCGGGACCTGCCGGAGCGCTATGGCCCGTACACCACGGTCTATAATCGCTTCAACCGCTGGGCGAAGGCGGGGGTCTGGGTCAGTGTTTTCAAGGCTCTGTCCGAACAGTCACCGGAATCCATGGCCTTCATCGACAG